>Ga0335077_10009069_pt1 | contig 12339 bp, 11 predicted proteins | sample Lox_Sample_31_FD_207151 | JGI IMG/M metagenome (GOLD analysis project Ga0335077, IMG submission 207151) | Soil microbial communities from Loxahatchee National Wildlife Refuge, Florida, United States - Lox_Sample_3.1 | ecosystem: Environmental > Terrestrial > Soil > Wetlands | place: USA...
GCCCGTGTGGCATACTTCTTTCCCGCAGTTCGGAAGGTTCCCATTCATGAAGCGCGAATACCATCGCTGGCATTCTCCTCGTCTCGGCATCGAACTCGGCGTGGTCGTCTACGGCCACTGGGGCCCGCCGCTGCTTGGCTTCCCCACCAGCGCCGGTGATGAATGGGAGCTCGAAGGCCAGAGCATGGTCGGCGCGCTCTCCGATTTCATCGACGCCGGCCGCGTCAAGCTCTACACCGTCAACTCCATCAACGGCCTCAGCTTCTACAATAAGGGCGCCCACCCGTTCCATCGCAGCTACGTGCAGTCCGTCTTCGATTCCTATCTTCGCGAAGAGGTCGTGCCCTTCATCTGGGACAATTGCCAGTCCCGCCCGCCCATTTCCACCATGGGCGCTTCGTTCGGCGCCTACCACGCCGCCAATTCCCTCTTCAAGCATCCCGATGTGATCAGGGCCTGCTTCGCCATGTCCGGTGTCTACGATCTGAAGAACTTCATGGACGGCATGTATGACGACAACTTCTACTTCAATAATCCCGTCGACTACCTCGCGAATCTGTCGGACTCCTGGTATTACGAAAACCTCGCCACTTGCAATATCCACCTCATCACCGGCACCGGCCCGTGGGAGAACAGCGCTCCCACCTATCGCCTCTCCGATGTCCTCTCCGGCAAAGGCATTCGCCACTCCGTCGACAACTGGGGCCCGCTGGGTGGGCACGACTGGCCGTTCTGGAAGAACCAGATGCGCGAATACCTCGGCCGGCTGTTCTAGTGGGTGGAAGCCATCTCGCCGCCTTCTCGTGACGGGCGTCACATAGCAATGTGAGCATAACCACTGACCCCGGTGACGCATGCCCCTACGCTCCTCACGAGGTACTCCCCATGCCGCTCGATGACCGCAATCCTCTCGATGTTCTCCGATTTGAACTGCAGTTCCTGGAAGCCGGCGGGTATGGACGCTTGCCGAGGGAGCCCCGGAAACCTCCGCTGGTCTTTGAGGATTCGCTTTCCTGCCTGAACTCCTGCGCTCAGCCGGAGCGCCAGCCGTGTTCCCGCTGCCTTTTGATGCAGTTTGTTCCCCCATCCAGCCGTTCGGAAGAAGTCCCCTGCCGGCACATCCCTCTAAACCAGGCGGGCGACACCGTCCAATCCTTCTACCGCGAGCATACTCAATTGGAATTGGAGGAGGCGCTGGCTTCCTGGTTGCGCGGAACCATCCGGCGTCTGGAGGAACAGAGTTCTTAAGGGAGCCGACCTAAGACAGCCCCAGGTGATCCAGTTGGTAGTGGCCCTTCTCAATCACCTGATCCTCATCGATCCACACATCGCAATTCCGCGTCAGCACGTCCACGTGCGTCCGCGACTTCCAATTCGCATGCGTCTGGTTCCCGTAGGGGTCGCCGAACGCGATGTGCACGCCCGGGAATTTCTCGTCCTGCAACAAAATCCCGATCATCCGCGTCAATCCCAGGTTCGTCCCAAAGGCCAGCTCCCCCACGCGATCGCTGTTCTCATCCGTGTGGCAATAGGTCCAGAACTCTTCTTCCAGGTCCTTCCTGGGGCACTCCGCGTGCACCAGCCGGCCGCCGGCAATGTTCATGACCAGCGGCGTCGCCTGCAAATCCCCGTACTTTCCGTTGAAATAATCGCCCGCGGTGGCGTCGCACACGAACGTCCCGTCCACCGTCGCCGGGGTCGTAAACACCTCTCCCGCCGGCAAATTCGACCAGTACCGGGGACTGATTAAACCGCTCGTCTTCACCCAGTCCAGTTTCCGGTCGAAATGTGCTTGAAAGGACGTGCCGGCCGTGGTTTTCACCGTCAACGTCTTTGCCCCGAGCATCCGCGCGCGCAGCCGCTCGCTCAACTCATCCACCTTCCGGTAGTCCGCCCGCATGCCCTGCTGCATGATCTCAGCATTCACGCCGACCATGTGCGCATAGCGGATTTGCCGCCGCTCCACCACGTGCACGATCGCCATCCGCGCTCCCAACTCCCCCGGCTGCGGCGTCATGCACAAGACCCCTACATCCGTTTTCTCCAGCGCGTCCAGCACCGGCCTGGGCGCCCCGCTCATCGGCCGCGGTCCGTAATCTTCCAGCAACAATCCCGTAAACGCCGCGCCTCGCTCTTCCATGGCGTGCTCCAGGCTCGCCGCCACGGCGCGGCTCATTTCGTCCGCGATCACCAAAACCTTTTCGCCCGGGCGGACCCCCAGGCACACGTCCACGGCGTTCTTCGCGCCGGCCATCAGCTCATTAGGTGCGATTCCAAAGGACATTCTTCTTATTTTACCGGAACTGTTCCCCTTGCCAAATCCGCCAGGGCCTACAGTTTCCCCGCCGAAACGCTCTGCGCGGCCCTCTTCGGCTCCACCCGGAACGACGGCACCTGGCCCCCGCCGCTGGTCACATTCGCCAGCCCCGTGCTGCTCAACCTCGTCAGATACCCCGCCACTTTCCCGCGAAACAGGTACGGCGCGAAGTCCACCAGCATGTCTTTGAACTCCACACGGTTGCCCTGGCCGATGTAGGGAAACACCTCGCGGCGCATCGGGATCCGCTCCTGCACGATCCAGCAGCCCTGTTCCGTCCCCAATTTCCCGCCCGGCAGGGCCTGCTCCATGGTCCTTTCCCAGTGCTTCCGGTCCACTTCCCAGCCGAGCGTCACTCCCATGCCGCCGTATTCATCGCTCGGTTTCATCACCAGGTTCTTCTGGTTCTTGCATATGAATTCCAGCAGCTCGACCGGCTTGCCGTGGTGTTCCGTCTTCGCGTCCGTCACCACGCGCGTCCACGGCACATGCTCGCGGACCACTTCCCGCTCCGCGGTGGAGAAAAGCCGCGCATTCTTCTCGTCCGTCAGTACCGCAAAGAAAGCCTTCACATGCGGAATCTTGCACCGGAAATTATTCGCCACGCACACCGCTCCAGCTTCATAGGCCTTCACGATGGCTTCGCATTCCTTTGGCCGGGCCACGATATCGTTCATCAGCACGCGCCGGTACAGTAAGTCGATGGTCTTTCCCTTCGCCGCCAGCCGCTTGCCGTCAAACTCCACTTCGCGGGGGTCCGCCAGCACCACGGGGATGCCCATCCTTTCGAAGCGGTCCTGCAAGATCTCGAATTCGCTCCACGTCGGCACCTCTTTCCAGTCGACGATGGCCATTTGCGGCCGCTTCGTGGTTCCCCCCCAATCCACGTAGGTATTCATCAGCGCGTCCAGCAACTTGCCAGACAGCGGGTAGCTGTGCACCTCGAATTGCTTTCGGAACTCCTCCATCACCGGCAGCGCGCGGAAAATGTCGGAGAGCGTTTCCGAGTAGCCGGAGCCTGCCGGCGATTCTCCGTTGTACTCCGTGAACTTCAGCGACCCGGGCAGCAGAAACGCATCCAGCCGCGAGGCCGCGCTCGCCGGCTGGTAGCCTCCCTTCATCCGCACGAGCCGCTCCTCTTCCGGCCGAAGGTGAAATTGTTCCAGCAAGGAAGCGTCTTCCAGCGCAGCGCTCGTCAGGCGCTCTGCCATCGCCGCAATCGCTTCCGCCACCGTGCGCACGCGCTCGTCATCTTCGGGGGCGAGAAAGACCGGCCTCAAAAACGGGCAGTGAACGCGCTTGCCAAACGTCAATTTGGCGGCGCGCACCTCTTTGAGGAATTTTGTCGCCAGCGCCGGCGATTTCTTCACCTGCGGCCGTAGCAAGGTATCCCAGCTCTCGGCCGGATTCAGGCCTCCTGCTTTCTTGCTCTTTGTTTTCATCGCGAAGTGTTCGCCAACGGCGCCGCCTGCGCGCTCGGGGCCCTTCGCGGCGCCCCCGTGAATCCCGCTGCCCCAGCCCCGATTCCCAGCATCTCTTCCCACCGCGGCCAGGTGTTCGCCACATTTCCGTTGAGTGCGCGGTCGATGACCAGCCGGGCCATCTTCTCCACCACGTGCTCGAAATAGAACGCCGTGATGCGGTCACGCTCGAAATCCGGCGCCGGGTTCAGGAAATCGATCGCGTACGGCACGCCGTCCTTCACGGCGAACTCAATCGTATTCATTTCATAACCCAGCGCCATATTGATGGTCTGTGCGTCCTTCACCACACGCGCTCCCAGCCCCGCGCTCAGGTAGTTGTGTTCCACCAGGTAACGCCGCTCCTTCGGGTCGTACGCCACCGGCAGAATCTCGGTCTTCCCAAACGTGAAGCACCGCACGTACTGCTCAAAATCGATGAACTCCTGCAGCGTCATGCAGTACGGCGAAGTCTGATCGTAGGCGTGCAGCAGTTCTTCTTCGTTGTTTACCTTGTAGACGTGCTTCCACCCGCCACCCGAAAAGGGCTTCAGGATCGCCGGCCGCCCCACGTAGTCCAGGAGCGCCACCCAATCCATCGGATACTTCAGGTTTCGCAGCGATTCCGAAGTGATGTCCACGTCCGGGGGGTAGCCCTTTTGGGGCAGTAGGATCGTTTTGGGAATCGCGATTCCCAGTTTCGCGGCCATCGAATAGTTGAAATATTTGTCGTCCGCGGTCCACCAGAACGGGTTGTTGATGACGTACGTCCCTTGCAGCACCGCGTGCTTCAGGTAGCCGCGGTAGTAATCGACCTCATGCGAAATCCGGTCCACGATCACGCGGTATTCGACCGCTTCTCCCATCTTCGTTCCGCCCAGCTTCACGAAGTCCGCGGTGACGCCGTCCTTTTTCCCCAAGAGGTTCACGCGCTCTAGAAACGCCGGAGGAAAACTGAACTCCCGCCCGCACAGCAACCCGACTCTCATCTTGGTTCACCTCCTCCGTCCTGGCCCAGTGTTTCACTCAACTTCAGAGCAGTATGCGCAATTGCCGTCAAACCCTTCCCGTCCTCAACGCCTAATGCACGGTTCCCGCGGAACTCGTCCGCACATCCAGCGCGCTAGCCCGTGTTTCCATCACCAGGTGCCTCACCACATCTTTCAGATCGCCGGTCTGCTGGTAGACGCGCAATTGCCGCTCTGCGCTCGTGCCTTCGTTCAAAATCGTGTGTATGTATTGCACGGCGCCGCGGCTTCCCAGATCATCCAGAACGTCGTCCACCAGTTCCAGCAGTTCCGGGATCAATTCCTTCATGGGCACTTCCGCTTCTTTTCCGAAATCGATCATCTTTCCTTCGATTCCGTAGCGCGCCGCCCGCCACTTGTTCTCTTCGATCAACGCGCGCTGATACATCCGCCATCCCATGTTTCCGGTGTACAAGCGGTGCAGCTTCACCACGATCGCCTGCGTCAAGGCGGCGATGGCCACCGCTTCCTCCACCTTCGTCGCCGTGTCGAACATGCGGAACTCCAGCGTTCCGTAGGTCGGGTGCGGCCGCACGTCCCACCAGATTTTTTTCCCATTGTCGATGCAATTGAGCTTGACCAGCAGGTTGATAAAGTTTTCGTACGCGCTCCAGGAATCGAACCGCTCCGGTATGCCCGTTCGGGGAAACCGCCGGAATACAGTTGTCCGGAATGATTTCAGCCCGGTATTCCTGCCCATCCAGAAGGGAGAACTCGTCGATAGCGCCAGCAGGTGCGGAACGAAGTAGCGCACCATGTTCATCAAGTCGATCGTCGTTTGCTTGTCGGGCATGGCCACGTGGATGTGCATGCCGAATATGAGTAGCGAGCGCGCCAGCTGTCCCATTTCTTCCACGATGTGCTGGTAGCGCTCACCCGGCGAAATCACCTGGTCGATCCAGCTCGAAAACGGGTGCGTCCCCGCCGCGGCTACCTGCAATCCCGTGCTTTCCGCCGCCGAGACCAGATCCCGGCGCGTCCGGTGCATCTCCAGGCGCAGTTCGCTCACGTTCTCGCAGATCTTCGTCCCGGTCTCGACGATAGATTGGTGCATCTCCTGCTTCACCTGATCGCCCAGCCCGCGCGAGGCCGCCGCCGAGAGCAGTTGCACCACGTGTGACCGCAACTCCAGCGTTTCTGGATCTATGATCTGGAATTCTTCTTCCACACCGAGGGTGAAGCGGTGAGCCATCCTAAGGCCCTCCGGATCGCAGGAGCTCTTTGGGGACTTCGGAGCCAGTATCATACTCCGTCATCCAGCAAAACACACTGGCTACCCCGCAGCCCGCATTCCGCTCAAATCCGCGTCAATTTGGCACTGGACGCCTTCCCGTTTCACTTGGCACACTCACTTCCTAAGGGCTTTGTAGGGACCGCCTTCTGAGGCGGGTCGCCACACGCGCTATTTCCGGGTCGTATCCGGATAAGGAATCTCATGCAGATCTCTCCGTTCCGCATTGAAGAGTACATGGGCAAGCACGAATTCTCTGCCAGGTACCTGCTCTCTTCCTCCGATGCCGAATCCCAGACTATCGAAGAGCTTTTTGCCCTCGAACCCGGCGCTCACGACGCTTTCCTGAAACACTGGTGCGGCTATACCGAATCGCCCGGCGCGCCCTGGCTCCGCGAAGTCCTCGCCACGATTTACAAGAACATCCATCCCGATCAAGTCGTCGTCCTCACAGCCGCCGAAGAAGCGATCTTTGTCTTCTATCACGCGCTCCTCGCCCCCAGCGACCACGCCATTGTCGAAACGCCGTGCTACGAAAGCGCGCTTACCGTGCCTGCCAGCACCGGCGCGGCCGTCAGCCAGTGGCGCCGCAGGCCGGAAAACGCCTGGGCCCACGATCTCGCGGCCCTCGAATCCCTCATCCGTCCCAATACGCGTGCGATCTACATCAATTCGCCCCACAATCCCACGGGACTCCTCATGCCTCCCGAAATCTACCGGGGGGTCCTCGATCTTGCCGCCCGCCACAACATCTATGTTTTCTCCGACGAGGTTTACCGCGAACTCGAGCATGATCCCTCGACCCGCCTGCCCGCCGCCTGCGATCTCTACCACCGCGCCCTGAGCCTTAGCTCCGTCAGCAAGACCTACGGCCTGCCGGGCCTGCGTCTCGGCTGGCTCGCGTGCCGCGACACCGCCCTCCTCCAGAAGATTGTCTCCTTCAAGCACTACACCACCATCTGCGCCAGCGCCCCGAGCGAGTTTCTGACCGCCCTCGCTTTCCGCCATCGTCAGAAACTCATCGATCGCAACCTCCGGATCGTTCTCCGGAATCTCCCGCAGCTTTCCGCCTTCTTCTCGCGCCACGCGGATATCTTTGATTGGACACCCCCAAACGCCAGCACCATCGGCTTTGCCCGCCTTAAGCGCGGCGAGGACGTACAGGCCTTCTGCGACCAGGTCGTTCGCGAAGCGGGAGTGCTCCTGCTCCCCGGCACGGTCTATGACGAACCCCACCACATCCGCTTCGGCTACGGCCGTCGCAACATGCCCGAATCCCTGGCGCAACTCGAAGCCTGGCTCGCCGGTCACAATTCCAAATAGAAAAAAGGGCCATCGTTTCCGGCGGCCCTTTCTTCCTGCTTGAATTGTCTGAAATCTCTCTACGTTGCTCCCATCGACCTTCTGGCCTGGAAGCACTCTCTGCAGAAGACGGGTCGGCCCTGGGTGGGCCGGAAGGGGACGGTTGTTTCTTTACCGCATTGCGAGCAGGTCGTTTTCGTTTCGGTGCGCATCGGCCCGCCTCCGCCGCCTTCGGCTCGCTTCGCCTTGCAGGCCTTGCACCGTTTTGGCTCGTTCTTAAATCCCTTGTCGGCGAAGAACATCTGTTCGCCGGCCGTGAATACAAATTCGGCGCCACATTCCGAGCACTTCAGAACCTTATCATGGAATTCCATAGCCCGCTCCCCGGACCCCTCCGGGCAGTGGGTCGGACTCATTTTTCACCATGGGCCTGAACTCTATGCTGGACCTGTGCTCCCAAGCTAAAGGACACCGATCCCCCGGGCCGGCGGGCGAAGAATATGAACGAACTCCCAACTTCTCTGCCTGAAAGGGGCCTAATCCCGGAAGTGCGGCGCCGAGGCCGCGTCTCGTTCAGTCCTGCCTAATCCTGCTCGCGACGCTGCTTCTTGCGCAGTCGCTTCCGCGAAAGCGCTTCTTTGGCCCGGCGCTTCTCTCCGGGCTTCATATAAAAGCTATGCTTCTTGATTTCCTTGATGATGTCTTCCTGCTGCACCTTGCGCTTGAAGCGGCGCAGTGCATTCTCAAGAGACTCATTCTCTTGAATGATCACCTCTGCCAATGAACTTCACCTCTATTCCGGTTCGGATTGGTTGCTCGCAGTGCTTACCACCGACCTGCAGCACTGCCCCTGTAAACATTATCTCATGCGGTTCTGGCTTCTTGTAGTCAATTCCCCCTCTGCAAGTCAAGCTTTCTTTCTTCTCCGCGGCCGCCCGCCGTTTCTCTCTTACCTTAGGCGTTACTCTTCACTCTCCCGCCAATCTGTTTGCCCCTCCCTATTTGCTTCAGCTTTCCCTGCTCCCTTCTGTTGTCTCTGCTGGTACACTGAGTTGTTTCTCATACCTGCCCCGGGAGCCGATTCCCATGCCAGACATGCGCGATGCCATCGCAGTCCTTCTTGCGGGAGGACAGGGCGAACGCCTCTGGCCGCTTACCCGCGACCGCGCGAAACCCGCCGTGCCCTTTGGCGCTCTCTACCGCATCATCGATGTCACGCTCTCCAATTGCGTCAATTCCGGCTTGCGCCGCATATTCACGCTCACGCAGTACAAAGCTCTCAGTCTCTCCCGCCACATCCGTGCCGGCTGGTCGCCGCTGATGGGCCTCGGCGAATTCATCGAAGTTCTTCCCCCGCAGATGCGCGTTTCCCAGCAGTGGTATCAAGGCACCGCCGACGCCGTCTATCAGAACATCTATTCCATCGGCAGCGAGCGCTCCAAATACATCTTCGTCCTCTCCGGCGACCACATCTACAAAATGAACTACGCCAAGATGCTCGAGCAGCACGTCGATTCCGGTGCCGAGGTGACCGTCGCGACCATCGAAATCCCGGCGGCTGAGGCCGCCAAGCAGCTGGGTGTCATCGAAACGGATAGGGATTGGCGCATCGTGGGTTTCGAGGAAAAGCCGGCCAAACCCAAGTCCTCGGCCTACAGGCCCGGCCACTGCAACGCTTCTATGGGCGTCTATGTTTTTAATCGCCAGTTCCTGCTCGACACCCTGGTCGCTGATTCGGGGGACCCCAAGTCCTCTCACGATTTTGGAAAGGACATTCTTCCCCTCATCATCTCCAAGCATCGCGCCTTCGCCTACAATTTCGTCGACGAAAACAGCAAAGAGTCTCTCTATTGGCGTGACGTCGGAACCATCGACGCCTACTACGAAGCCAACATGGACCTAGTCAGCGTCTCCCCGGTCTTCAACCTCTACGACAAGAACTGGCCCCTGCGCACCTGGCAGCATCAATATCCTCCGGCCAAGTTCGTTTTCGCCGACGAGGACCGCATGGGCGTTGCCGTGGATTCTATCGTCGCCGGAGGCTCCATCCTTTCCGGCGGGCGCGTGAAGAACTGCGTGATCGGCTACGACGTCCGCGTCAACAGCTATTGCGAGGTCAGCGAATCCATCATCTGCAACCACGTGAACATCGGCCGCTATTCCAAAATTCGCCGGGCCATCATCGACCGGCACGTGGACATCAAGGACCACACCGAAATCGGATTTGACCCGGAAGCCGACCGCCGCAGCGGTTACCACGTCACTCCCTCCGGCATCGTCGTGGTCGTCCGCGGCACACCCAGCACTGAGGAGCCGGAGGAGTCGGCTGCGCTGGAGGAGCCGGAATCGGAATGAGACCAGCCCGGGCGCCTTCGCGCCGAGTCTTTGACCGGGAATGACGTTCTGCTTAGTGGGCGGAGACCGGGGCGGTATGCCGCGGGCTGGACTTGATGAGGAACATCAGCGGGATCATAGCCAGGCAGACCCCCCCAAGAATCCAGAACACATCGATGAAGGCAAGCATGTTGGCCTGCCGCACGAGGTCGTAATACAGGAGCGAATGCGCCTGCTGCAGCGCCGTGGCGGCGTCGGAACCGTGCGCGCGCAGATTGGCCATGATTCCCTGCATCGCGGCGAGGTAGCGCGGGTTTAGCGCGGTCATGTGGTCCGCGAGCCTGGCCTGATGGCTCTGCGCCAGCCGGGCCTGCATCGTTGTGACCATCGAGATGCCCACGCTCCCGCCGATATTGCGCGCCAGATTAATGAGCCCGGTGGCGTTGTTCATGCGCTCCTTCGGCACGTAGGAAAACGCCATGACGTTGATGGGAACAAACAGGAAGCCGAGCCCGCCACGCGAGTACATCCAAACATACACGTAGGTCCAGAAACTCGTCGTGAGATTGAGATAGGAAAGCTGGAACATTCCGAAGGAGAGCACGAGCAGTCCGAAAATGACCAGCCACCGCGGCTGGTAGTGCACGAGCAGCTTGCCCACCAGCGGAAGCGAAATCAGGGTGATGATCGCGCCGGGCGAAAGCACCAGGCCGCTCAGTTGCGCGGTGTAGCCGACAAGCGTCTGCAACAGCACCGGCAGAAGCACCGTGCTGCCGTACAGCACCACGCCGAGAAGAAACATCAGAAACGTGGCCGTGGCGTAATTGCGGTCCTTGAAAAGATGCAGTTCCACCACGGGATTTTTCTGCCGCAGTTCCCAGACCACGGCGCCGACCAGCCCTACGACGCATATCACCGTGCTCCAGACGATGAAGCTGGACCCGAACCAGTCGTCGCGCTGTCCCTTGTCCAGCACCACCTGCAGGAACCCGAGGCCGACGCCCAGAAGTCCCAGCCCGATGAAGTCGATGCGAATCTTGCCGTTTCCGTTCCGCGCGTTGGCGATGTGCGGTGGATCAGCAATCAGCGCGGAGGTTAGAAAGACAGAAAGCAGGCCGACCGGGATGTTAATGAAGAAAATCCACCGCCAGGAATAATTGTCCGTGATCCATCCGCCGAGCGTTGGGCCGATGATCGGAGCGACCACGACCCCCATGCCATAAACGGCCATGGCCATGCCCTGCTTCTCGCGCGGGAAACTCTCCACCAGGATCGCCTGGGAAACCGGCTGCAGGCCGCCGCCCCCCGCGCCCTGCAACACGCGGAAGAACACCAGCAGCGGCAGGCTCGGCGCAACGCCGCAGAGAAACGAGCTGACGATGAACGTCATCACGCAGAACATGTAAAAGTTCTTGCGGCCGAACAGCCGGGAGAACCAGCCCGTCAGCGGAAGCACGATGGCGTTGGACACCAGGTAGGAAGTCAGCACCCAGGTGCTCTCGTCGACTCCGGCCGAGAGGCTGCCGGCGATGTGCGGCAGGGCGACGTTAGCGATGCTGGTGTCCAGCACCTCCATGAACGTCGAGAGCATTACGGTGAAGGCGATCACCCAAGGGTTGACGGTGGGGTGATAGAGTTCGTGGAACTGAGCGTCGGATTGTGCGATTGAGCCCATCGACGGGCAGAAGGCGGCCGGCTTCCGGCGGTGCCGGGAAGACCAGGGAGCGTTGGCCCGCGGGGGGCCGCTTCCACCGATCAGGCTAGCAGGGGACGGGCTGATGCGTTGTGGCCTGCGTCACAGGAATGAGCCTAGTGTTTACTCTTTGAAGGGAAAAGCTTTAGGAACTCCGGATCGCTGTGCAGGAGCTTGAGATCCGGGTCCTGAGGCGGCCAATCGAAGTTGCTGTATCCGGCGGACAGTGCGTGGCGGATCAGGTCGAGGGCTTCCTGCTTCCGGCCGAGAACGCCGTAGGTGCAGGCGGCGTTGTAGAGGACGTTGGAATCGTTGGGGCGCAGCGCCACGGTCATTTCGATCTGGCGGATGGCGTCGTCGGGGCGGTCCATGCAGGCGTAATCGGCGGCGAGAAGGCTGCGCGCGCGCACGTCCTCAGGAACGAGATCGAGCTGGCGTTCCAGGAGTTGGATTTCCATCGCGCGCAGGCGCTTCAGCTCGTCGAAGCGGCCCAGGCATTCCAGCGCGTTGATGAACGGAATGTAGACGTTGTAATCGTCGCCGTTGGCCTCGATGGCCTTTTCCGCCAGGTCGGCGGCTTCCTGATAGCGGCCGGAGGCGAAGTAGGAGCGGCCCAGAACGTTGTATGCGCCTTCACAATCGGGCTTCAGGGCGATGGCGCGGCGCGCGAATTCGATGGCCTCCTCGTGCTTGCGCTGGGAATAGAGCATGCGCGCGCGGGCGACCAGCGCTTCGGCGAGATTGGGGTCGAGTTCGAGGGCGTGGTTGCAGGCCACTTCGGCGCGCTCGATCCATTTCGGGTGGCGTTCGCGGATTTCCAGGATGATGCCGCAAATGTAGGCGATGCCGGCGTGCGCCAGGGCGAAATTGGGATCGAGCTTCACGGCCTGCTCGTACATCTGCAGCGCAAATTCCAGGCTCTCGCGGCGGGCGTAACTGCGTCCGCGCAGGTAGTAATCGTAGGCGACGGAATT
>Ga0335077_10009070_pt1 | contig 12339 bp, 8 predicted proteins | sample Lox_Sample_31_FD_207151 | JGI IMG/M metagenome (GOLD analysis project Ga0335077, IMG submission 207151) | Soil microbial communities from Loxahatchee National Wildlife Refuge, Florida, United States - Lox_Sample_3.1 | ecosystem: Environmental > Terrestrial > Soil > Wetlands | place: USA: Florida...
TGGCAAGGTCGTAGCGTTTTCCGCCCGTGATCTGCGAGTCGAAGACCCCAACCAGGGAAGCAGCGATATTCTCGTGGGCATCAAGGCGGAAGAGTACTTTGTCGTTGTCAGACAGCCAATCGAGATCCCTCCACACTTCGCAGCCGTATAACTTTTTGGGGCGATGCTCTTTCGGGAGCGCGCGGATTGCTTCAATCGTGCGAAGGGTGACGCCGACATGCGTGTCGTGCTTATCGGCCAGGTTGTGAGTGTAAATCACCTCCGGCCGGGTGGCGGCGATAATGGCTTGAAGATCCTTCCTGGCTGCCGGATTGCTCGAGCTCTTCACAGCAGAGCTGGGATGGTCGAGAAACGCCACCGCCGAATACTCTCCGACATAGCCGGCTTTCTTCTGCTCCAGCCGGCGCACCTCCTGCATTTGCGCATCGCTGTAGTTGGCGTAAAGGCCGTCACGAGGGCTGCCGGCACCGTTGGTCACGATCACAGCCATGAACCATTTTTCGGGACTGCCGAAGCCCGCGAGAATGCCTTCGAGCGACATGATTTCAATATCGTCCTGGTGCGCGCCGATTCCCAGGTGGGTGACGCGTTCGAGGGCGGCGGTCTCCGGCACTCCGTCAGGTACCCAGATTTCGGCATTGCTATTGCTCAGAAAAGACGGTTTCACTTCGCTTCTCCTTGAATTGCAGGCAGGCTGGCCGCGGCGATGGACTGGCCCACCCGGCGGTTTTTCTCGTCGGGCAGCGCGATCGAGATACTGGCGGCGAGCTGCGAAAATTCCGTGCGCAGAACCTTAAGGGCCTGGCTGAGAATAATCTCGCCACCCTGACCGGTCGTTACCCGCCCAAGTATCAACACATGCTTGAGATCGTAGAAATCGGCGTAGTGGGCGACACCATACCCCACGTAGGTGCCGATGGTTTCGTAAACCTTGTGGGCCAGCAGATCTCCAGCTTCCATTTTCTTTTGCAGCGCAAGCAGCCGCTCCGGCAGCCCCATCTCCTTTGGAAATACCATCCCTGCAGCCTCTGCTACACGATTGGTCGCTTGCTGGGAAAAATACTGCGCCCCGCAGCAATCGCGCGACCACTCATCCACCGGCCCGTTGGGCCGATAGTCCACAGGAACGAACGCTAGTTCATTCAGCCAGCCGGTAATGTTTCCCTCGCGGTTCACGTAGCCCGCGGCCTGGCTGGAACCCAGGGCAATACCCAGCACCGGATTTTCGCCGAGTGACATGGAGCCTGCCAGCGCGGTAACTTCACCATCATTGACGACCTCGAGTGGAACTCCCAACTCATCGCGGATGCGCAGAAACATCGGCGCCAGCTGTTCAGCGAATGCTTTGGGGGGAACTGCGCGATAGAGCGAGGCCACACGCGCCCGGTTGTTGATATACACGCCCGCGGCGCTGCCGCCGACGGCATCGAGCCGCGGCATGTGGGCGGCGGCGCGGCGGATGGAATCCATTATGCCGTCGTAGTGATATCGCGGGTCTTCTGCATTTTTTGGATCCCACACAATTTCTTCGCTGAATACGGCTTCGCCGTTGATTACGGCGCTGGCCTTGCGGTCGCTCGCTCCCAGGTCGAAGCCCACACGGCAGCCGTCGAGATGGCGTCCCAGCGGAATGCTCGTCTCCCTGGCAGCAGGGAGCGCATCGGAGCTCATGACCACCACTTCGAACGGGCGCTCGTAGATGGTGCCCATGAATTCAGCGTCAAATTTACGGGCCCCGGATGGCGAATAGACTGATCGAATGAAATGTCCTATTTCTGGCGGGCCACCCACGGAGAGTTTCCATCCTCCTCGCTGCCAGAGCAGAAACTTGACGATGCGCTCAATATGGAACAAGGTCGTTTCGAGATGCCCAACGGAAGGCGGTACCACGAGGGTGTCAAACCTCGATATGCATCCGTCGCTGCGCTCCAAAGCCAGGTTGAGGGGAACACTGCCGAGACTCTGGACCAACTCGCGGTAGCGTCGGGTGAACAACGCAGCAGGGAGAAATTGCGGGTCAAGAGGCGCAACGATAGCCGGGGAGACTTGGATGCCAGCGACTTGTAAGCTCATTCCCCTCCCCTGCGATGGCTTCCCTGCTTAGAAGGACGTTGCTCGAAACGGGCACCAGCATGATATCAGCCGCCTATGAGCGCCGGTCTGTCGTTGCGGTCCTGCGCCTTTGCCGGTTAGCGTGTTCTAACCGCAAGGCGCGAAGGACAAAAAAAGGCGGCTCAAGTGAGGGCCTTGAGGCGCGCAATTTCCTGAGGCGTAAGGCGGCGGTACTCTCCTGGCGGAATATCCAGTTGCAGGGGACCGTAGCGTACACGCTTGATTTTTTCCACATGATGGCCCACCTCCTCGAACATACGGCGAATCTGCCGGTTCCTGCCTTCGATCAGCGTAACTTCCAGCCATGGATTGTCGCCGCCGCGCACCATGCGAATTCGTGCGGGAGCTGTCTTCGTCCTCTTGCCCCTGTCAGCGGCAATTGAAACGCCGCCGCGAAGTCTCTGCAGACTCTCCGCACTGGGGGGCCCGGCAACCTTCACCAGGTAAGTCTTGGGCACGTGCGATGCTGCCTTCATTAAGTGATGTGCCAGTTCGCCATCGTTGGTCATCAGCAGGAGACCCTCACTGGCGTAATCGAGGCGCCCGACGGGATAGACACGCGCATTCACCCCACGCAATAAATCCATGACCGTCGGCCGGCCTTCGGGGTCGCTCACGGTCGTGACGTAACCTTTGGGTTTGTTCATGAGGAGATAGACGGAGCGCTCGGCGCCCCGCAGGAGTTTGCCATTCACGCGAATGTGGTCGCGCTCGGGGTCGGCTTTGGTGCCGAGTTCAGTGACGAGCTGTCCGTTGACCGAGACGAGGCCGCCCGTGATCAGCTCCTCGGCTTTCCGGCGCGAGGCGATTCCAGCAGCGGCGATGATTTTCTGGAGACGTTCGGCAGGCATTGCTTCACGCTCAAAAACGCAGGTTACACGACCAACCGGTGGCGATCATTCGGTCCCCGTGGCTTCGACGGGAACTTCTGCCACCTCTTCGCTGTCTGTGTGTTCACCGGTGTCTGCCCCTTGGCCGGCTGGAGTTTCGGCTGGCAGCTGCTCCTGAATCTCCGCCGCAGACTCGGAGGGCGAAGCAGCTTCGGTGGAGCCTTCAGCCAGCGCATCTCCGCCGAGAGGCAGCATGTCGCTCTGGAACGACTCCGCCACCAGCTTTTCAAATTCCTCCATGCTTGGCAATTCGGAGACGTCCTTGAGGCCAAAGCGAAGCAGGAATTCCTTTGTCGTCTTGTAGAGGATGGGGCGTCCGATCACGGCTTTGCGGCCGGCGGTGGTCACCAGCTTGCGCTCAAGCAGCGTGGCGATGACGCCGCTGGCATCGACGCCGCGAATGTCGTTGATCTCCGGGACGGTAACCGGTTGCTTGTAGGCGATGACCGCGAGCGTCTCCAGCGCCGGGAGCGACAGGCGAATAGGCGGTTTCAGGCTCTTGGCGAAGGCACGCACCACGTCGTGCTGCTCGGGCTTGGTGGACATACGGTACCCGCCGGCAACCTGGCGGATTTCAATACCGTGCGCTTCCGCACCATATTCGACAACTAATTCTTCCAGGGCGCTGCGCACGCTGGAGCGGAGCTCGGCTTCGTCGTTGGTGGTAGCTTCTTTGACCAGCCCTGTGATCTGGTCGAGAGAGACCGGGGTTTCCGCGGCGTAGATGATGGCTTCGATTTTTGCCTTAAGACTCATGATCCCCAGCGTTATGTTTTCCCTTCGCGTTCTTTGCGATCTTTGGAGTGAAAAGCTTCAACTGCAAGTGAATAAAACCGGTTTACTTCCAGTCATCCCTGACTGCGGCCCGCTCTGCCATGAGCGCTTCAAAACCCTCGTGCTTGCGCACCAGGATTTCGCCGAAGAGGCGGTCCTGGCGCAATTGGATGGCCTGCAAGCGGACAAGCTCCAGCAGAGCCAGGAACACACACACCAGTGCCTGCCGCGAACTCACGTTGCGAAGAAGCTGCTTCAGACGCAGGGGGCGGTCTTCCAGCGAAAGCCTGCGCTGCAGGTATTGGATCATCTGCGATACGGTCACAGTTTCTTCGTCCACCTGAAGCAGAGGCCGCGAACGGGCACGGTCAAGAATCTGCTGGAAGGTCTTCACCAGATCGATAACGTCCGCCGCAATCTCCGGATCGGTTCCTTCGGCGTCCAGGAATTCCTTGATCGCCGGGTTCGAGCGGACGGCTTCCTCGATCTGCTGCTTCTGCATGAGCATTTGCGCCGCAGACTTGAACTTCTCATGCTCCAGCAGGCGGTTGACCAGATCGGCGCGGGGGTCCTCCTGAGCATCAGCAGGCGCCAGCGGATCGCGCGGCAGCAACATCCTAGATTTGATGTGGATGAGCAGCGCTGCCATGTAAATAAACTCCGCCGCGACGTTGACATCGAGCTCACGGAGCTTTTCCACATACGCCAGGTACTGCGCCGTAATGGTGGCGATGGGGATGTCGTAGATATCGATGTCCTGTTTACGAATGAGGTCGAGCAGCAGATCAAGAGGTCCCTCGTAGACGTTGCTGACAGAGACAGCGAAGGGAAAATCGCTTTCACGCTTCTCGGAGCCGCGGCGTTCCACGACCAGGAAGGGCTTGCCTGGCAACTGCACGGCTTCGGATTGGATGGAGTTTTTCGAAACGTCTGACATCGGATCCTGGGTCTCTTGGGTCATCCTATCAGCATTGCGCGCCGGGATTGTTTATCTGAGAGTCGTTTCAGCATAATCTCGGCGGCGGTATGAACGCACTTTCACGGCCTCAGTGGCCGATCGACTCGCGGTCCAGCGACATACCCATCGCTTCGCGGACCTCCCTCATGGTCGCCTCGGCCTCCTTCCCCGCCTTGGCTGACCCCTGCTCCAGAATATCCCACGCCAGCTGCGGATTCTCCTCATATTTTCGGCGGCGCTCCTGCATGGGATTAAGGATCTTCACCAGTGCGTCGGCGGCCCACCCTTTGCACTCGATACAGCCAATTCCTGCCGAGCGGCAGCCTTTATTCACCTTCGCCATGGTGCCAGCGTCGCTGAAGATTTTGTGCAGGTCACCCACGGGGCATTTGTCCGGATCGCCTGGATCGCTGCGGCGGATGCGGGCGGGGTCGGTCACCATGGTCTTCAGCTTCTGCCGGACGAGGGGTTCCGGGTCGGTGAGCATGATGGTGTTGCCGTATGACTTCGACATTTTGCGGCCGTCCGTGCCCGGAAGCTTCGCCGCCGGTGTGAGCAGCGCTTGCGGCTCGGGAAACACGGAACGCCCTTTGTACTGGTAGAACTGGTTGAAGCGGCGGGCGATTTCTCGTGTCAGCTCTACGTGCGGTACCTGGTCTTCGCCGACGGGAACGAAATCGGCCTTGTACATCAGGATGTCGGCGGCCTGCAGGACGGGATAGCCCAGGAACCCGTGCATGCCGAGGTCTTTCTCGGTGATGTTCTCGCGCTGCTCTTTGTAGGTGGGCACGCGTTCCAGCCAGCCCAGGGGCGTGATCATCGAGAAGAGCAGGTAAAGTTCGGCGTGCTGCGGCACGTGCGACTGGATAAACATGGTGCAGCGTTCCGGATCCAAGCCACCGGCCAGGAAGTCGAGAAACACTTCGAGAGAATTTGCCTTCACCTGCGAGGTATCCGCGTAGTCGGTGGTGAGCGCGTGCCAATCCGCGATGAAGAAGAAGCAGTGATACTCGTCCTGCATGCGCACCCAGTTGGCGAGGGCGCCCACGTAGTTGCCCAGGTGCAGCTTGCCGGTGGAGCGCATGCCGCTGAGCACACGTTTGCGCTGCTGGGAGGGTGTTGGCATCAGAATTTCAAGAGCAGGGAATCGAACAGGCCCACCACCGGACCGATCAGGGCATCCAGAAAGCGGCCTCCGAAAAAGACCAAGGCCATGAGCCCGATCCAGCCCACCGTGTCATATATCCGCAACGCAGACGCCGGCAGAAAATGCCGCAGCACATGGCTGCCGTCGAGCGGCGGCACGGGGATGAGATTGAACACTCCCAGCACGACGTTGATCAGCATCAGGTCATAGGCCAGAAGGCTGACGGGCAGCAGCATGGAAGTGGTCTGCGCCGCCAGGGCATCCAGGCTGGAAGGACCGGCAAATGGCAGTTCGTGAACGATGGCGGCGCCCGCACGTGAAGAGATCGCTATTACTGCCATGATGACGACGGCTCCGCTGGCTATGGTGAAATTGCTGATGGGGCCAACCACCGCGGTCAGAATATCGTCGCGAACCTTGTTGCGGAAATTACGCGGGTCAACCGGCGTGGGCTTTGCCCAACCTAGCACTGGAAAGCCCGTGAGCATGGCCATCAGCGGCAGAATGACCGTCCCGAACAGATCGATGTGCTTGATGGGATTCAGGGTAATGCGCCCCAGCATACGCGCCGTCGGATCTCCGCAGCGGTTGGCCATCCAAGCGTGGGCCGACTCATGGAAGCTGATCGCGAACAGAAACACGATCAGCTGAAACACAATATTTACGTGCTGCAGAGTCATGGGAAGCGCCGGATTTGATACTAACACGCACGCCGGGCAGGCCAGTTGCCTGCGAACAGGGCCGGTGCTTCAGCAGTTCTCATCATCGATCTACGATCAAAGGGAATCCAGTTCACAGATCGTTAACCGGGGCGGGGCTACTTTGATTGCCAGGACTTGGCGTACGCTTTTGTGGCGATGACGCCCTTGCTCTCCTGCACGGTTATTTCCTGCTCTGCATGCACGTTCGCCAGCCTGTCTACCTGGCCACTTGGCCACTGAACTTCTATCGAGTCGGCTTTCACCGCGCTGCCTAAACCAAAAGTCAGGACAAGCTCGCTTTGGGAAAGATAGCTTGATCCGCTACGCAGCATCTTCCATTGCCCGTCGGCACCGCACGTCACCCTTACGATTGCTCCGATGCCGTCGCGGTCCGACTTGGTTCCCGCCAGCTTAAGGCGCAGGCTGTGATTGCTGCCGCTTTCATTGTGGAACAGATACACGCGGCCGCCGTTGGTGGTCATAAGCACATCGACTGCGCCGTCGTTATCGATGTCGCCATAAGCCGCTCCCCGCGCTACTTTCGGCGCTGCAAACGCCTGGCCCAGCGATTGCGTAACTTCCTGGAAGCGGCCACCTCCGGTATTGCGGAAGACATGCGGCGGCTCCGCATAAGTCACTCGCTTCTGCACCTTTTCGATCTCATTCTCGATGTGGCCATCGGCGACGAAAATGTCAGGCCAGCCGTCGTTGTCATAATCGAAAAAGAAGCAACCAAACCCCAGGGTTACCAGGGAAGCGCGGCCCACCTCGGAGCGCGGCGCTTCATCTACGAACAGGCCGTTGCCCTCGTTGTGGTACAGAGAAAGCATCTGGTTGGCGAAATTGGTGATGATCAGGCTGGCATGGCCCGAGCGGTCGTAGTCGGCGGCATCCACCCCCATTCCGGCGCGGGCCACGCCGTCTTCGCTGAAGGCAATCCCGGCGGAAACGCCGCGCTCTTCGAAGGTGCCGTCGCGCTTGTTGAGGTAGAGCTTGTTGGGCTGGGTGTCATTTGCCAGCAGGATGTCGGGCCAGCCGTCCCCGTTGTAATCGAGGATGGCAACTCCCAGGCTCTTGGCGGTCGGATCGTAGAACTTGGCCTTCTGGGTCGCGTCTTCGAATCTGCCGTTGCCCAGGTTGTGCCAAAGCCGCGCTGATGCACCCTTGTACGACTCCGGCGTGCAGTAGGACTTGTGGGCACCGTCGAGCGAGCAGTAGAGGTCGCCTTGCAGCGACCACTGCACATAGTTGGCAACTACGAGATCCAGCTTGCCGTCGCCGTCGTAGTCCATCCAGGCGGCACTGGTGGAAAATTCGTTCGGGCCCCACAGACCAGCCGGTTTCGTGGCGTCGGTGAAAGTGCCGTTGCCGTTGTTGTGGAAGAGATGGCTTTGGCCGAGGGTGGTGATGAAAATGTCGTCGTGGCCGTCGTTGTCATAATCGCCGACGGCGACACCTAGGCCGAACATCGAGACAGCCAATCCTGCCTTCGCAGTGACGTCGGTGAAGGTACCGTTGTGATTGTTGCGGTAGAGCTTCGGCGTTGTCGCCGCGCCCGGATGCCCGGGCCAGTTCTGGCCATTGACAATGAGAATGTCCTGCCAGCCGTCCCCGTCGTAGTCAATAAACGCGCAGCCGGGACCCATGGTTTCTGGGAGATATTTCTTCCCGAAGGCGGCGTTGTTGTGGATGAAGTGAATTCCGGCCTGGGTGGTGATGTCGCGGAAATGGATTTGAGCGGCGGCGGGCAGAGCAACCAGGGCCATTGCGATGCCGAGCATGGAGGCGCGCATTTTGAATTTTGTCATTCCGAGCGAAGCGGAGAATCCGGGTTTGTGCTGCGGGCGGAAAGAACCTGGATTCCTCGCTTCGCTCGGAATGACAAGAAAAGGGGGAGTCACAAAGAAAGAACGAATGACCGAGGGAAAGGAGTGGACGGAAGGGAAAGACGCGAAGGGAAAGGCGATGAGCGATCGGAGGACAAACGGAACGCGACCACCCTTCTGTTGGATTGCCTTCCCCATCACTTGGAGCCGCCCGACACCCTGCTGGCCGAGCTTCGGTGGGCATGGACGGAGCGTAGCTCCGTCCCCACATGGCCATTGCCAATGCGCGGTAGTTCAACCGAAACATGTTCGTGAATAGCCTGGCGCTCGTTGTTGTCTTCAGGATTCAACTGGCGGTAGGGACCGGTGATGGCCTGTGCGGATTCATCTGCCTTGAAGCGCAAATAGCGCACCTGATGTTGGTGGGCCAGCTTTTCCTCCCCTAGACCGTTATAGCAGAGCATGAGATTGTAATGGGCCTGCAGGTCCTCGGGATCGACGGTCAGAACCTGTTCCAGAACCTTCACCGCCTCAGAATATTTGCGCTGCAGAAATAGAACCCGCCCCAGATCGTTTAAGGCGACGCGATCGCGAGGATACTGCGCCAGCACTTTGCGCAAATGGCCGGCAGCACCGTCGTAGTCGCCATCGCTGCGCAGCACGCGGGCGTAGAAGTAGTGCGCCCGCGCCAGGTTGGGGCTTACCTCCAGCGCTTTGCCGATCATGGCGCGAGCACGGTCCATGTCGCCCTCCTGCACGGCACAGCGGCCAATGTTAAGCCAGCCGTCAGGATTCTTAGCATCGATCTCAGTCACCTTTTGAAATGCTGCCGCGGCGGCTTTCAAATCGCCTTGCAGGAAGAGGCCGATGCCATAGTCGTTCCAGCGCTGCCAGTCCTCGGCCCGGAGGACCGTCTTCGACGGCGGGACGGGTGCGGAGTGCGGCAGAACCTGCAGGGAAACCTCATTCTCGGCCACGGTTACGATGGGCAGGTCGGGGATTTTCTCTTGCTTTGCCGAGACTCCCTGTAGCGGCGCTGTGAATACGAATTGCCGGTCATCGAAGTCGGGGGTGACTTCATTGTTGGGCGAATTCGGATCGGGCATCCCGGCGAAGGAGAACTGCGTGTTCCACCAGGCAAACTTACGATACAGCAGCCGAGCGTGAAGGGTAATCTTGTTGCCTGCGTTCTCGGGAACCGTCATGCGGTAGTGCACGGTATCGGCCGCGCCCGGGGGAATCAGCCGCACATACACTACTGACCGCGTGGCCCAGGCATTGCGCTTGCCGATACGGTTGCCGTGGGCATCCACCTGCAAGGAACGGTAGAAGTGCGCACCCTTCTCCACCGGGCCATGGCCATTGTCCCCCACCATGCCGCTCCAGAAAACGGTCTGGCCTTTATCGTCGGTGCCTTTGAGTTCGAGCCACGTATCGTAAGCGTCTACGGTGCCGCCTGGAAAGAAGTGGCCGACTTTCTTGGTGCGAACCACTACTTCCACCAAAACCGTGTCGCCGCGCCGCACTGCAGGTTGAACGCGATTGAGCGGAGCAGTAACGGGTGCAGCCTCTGCAGTAGAAGCAGGGGCGATCTTCGTTTCCGCTTCCTCGCCTACGGCAAATGTGGTCGAGAGCTCAGATTGGCCCACGGCCGCAGTCTTCGTCTCGGGGCGCGCCGGGGTCAGGGCGAAGATGTCGACAGTGAGCTGCTTGTCCTGCAGGAATTGCTCCGTCACTTTCAGCTGCTCGGCATCTTGATTTGCCGTGGGCAAAGCCGTGTTCGCGGCGGGGAAGCGGTGGGAATGCACGTAGCCGTTCACATTGCCGAAATCCCCAGAGGGCGTGAGCGGCATGTGGCAATCGGCGCATTGCGCGGGCTTCGCCGGATAGTAAAACGAACGCGCTCCCTGCCCGGAAACGCCGCTGGCCTGCCAGTTGTCGTATTCATTGAATCCACGGAACCAGCGGTAATGGTTCACAGGCACATCCAGATGGACCTTGTGGCAGCTGGAGCAGAACTCCGCCGTCTGCGTGCGCATGAACGGCTTCAAGAACACTCGGCGGTGCGGCTCGGGATTGAGCTTGATCAAGAAATCGTGCAGCTCGCGTGCCAGGGGATTCTTCGTCGCCGCCAGCTCATGCAGTTTGGGATACTCCAGGTAGAAGTCTCCCTGGCCCATGGTGCTTTTCACGTTGGCGATGGAATGGCACATCATGCACCCCAGCCCGGCTTGCGATTCGGGACGGTGCACAATCTGCTTGATCGGCGTATCCATCAGGCCGCTGTAAAGCACGGCAGGATCGTGGCATCCGCCGCACCATTTGGAGGGCTTGGTGCCGATCGTGTCCTGCATGTACTCGATCGACTTGCGGTACCACTGATTGTTGAACGACGAAAAGTGGTGCGCCGAGCTGAACCACTGTTTGTAGACGTCCTCATGGCAGCGCTTGCAGGAATCGGACTCCATGAAAAACTTGCTGGGAATTTTCTGCTTGCCATACACCTGGGCCGAACTGGGAAAGAAGTCGCCTTGCGGGCCGTCGCCTTCTCCGTTCATGTTGTCCGGCGGCATCAGCGGATTCTCGATGCGGCCCCGGTTCAGCCATCGCGATTCGCGCGCGTAGCGGGCGCCCGCGGCGAGTCCCGCCAGAATAACGAGGCATAGAGACGTGCGAACCACAGTATTCACAGCACCGGCCGCAAGCCGGCCGCGCCTGCCTGCCCAATCGGCAATGAGCAAACCCACCGCCACAAGACAGAGGACGATGTGCAAGTACAGCCAATTCCACTCCGCCCGACTGGTCCCAATGCGCATCAGAATCGCGCCCAGCACTCCCCCCGCCAGCAACAGCACCCAGCCCGTGCGGGCAATCCAGAAGGAGTCTTTCATCAGGCCCAGCAAGTAGATCAGCAACATCACAACTACCGCGAGCCCAGCCGCAGCGTGCAGCAGAACGATGGCGGGATAAATCAGGTTGGGCTGGGGAAACGCGTAAAGATATACCGCAGATACGGAAAGGAAAATCAGCAGCCCTGGGAGGGCACGCTGGCGAAAAAATCCCTTGGACTCTGGCATTACGGGTGCTCTGGAGGCAGCGTCGAACCGGCCCACAGTCCAGCCGACGGGCGATTGCGAGCTTACCTCCGGGGTTGGAGGCGGCGGAATAGTATAAAAACACTAGGAGCGAGGGTGGCGCGGGCGTCCTCACCCGCGAAAGATCCGCGGGCTCTGCGAATATCTTCGACAGCAATTCCTAGCAATGCCGGCCTTCGCTCACTCAGCCCACAAACCCGCCCACGTTCCCCGCTGCCACTCCAACTCTTCCGCCACTGAAAGCACGATTTCTTCCTCCCACGGACGCCCCACGATCTGCACGCCGACTGGAAGGCCTTCATCCGATTGACCCATGGGCACCACCGCCGCCGGCATTCCCAGCAGGTTGAACCACTCGCAGTAGCTCCAGGCATCAAGGTAGCTCACAGTCTTACCTTCAACCCGCCAGCTGCGCTCGCCATGACGAAACGCTGGAATCGCTGCCACCGGACAAAGCAGCACCGGGAATTTCCGCATTCGGGCGAAGACCTTCATCCGCAGGAGGTCGCGCTCAAGCCACGTATCGAGGAGACTCTGACCGGTGTGCGATGGCTCCGCTGCCACCCATGACAGAAACTCCTTGAGAATCGGGCTCAGATCGGCCTCGCGGCCTCTGGTCATCGGCCCGAGCAGCATTCCCCCTGCGATCCCGAAGATCTTCCACCAAAGCTGCTGCGCGTGCTCTAACCCGTCAGGCCGAACCGCTTCGACCTCAAAACCCGCGTGCCGCAGGGCCTCGGCAGCCCTGCGGACGGCGTCTCGAGTCTCGCGCGTCACAGGAATACGGCCATCGTCTTCGAAATATCCGATCCGCAAATTCCTCAGTTCATTCGCCG
>Ga0335077_10009072_pt1 | contig 12338 bp, 10 predicted proteins | sample Lox_Sample_31_FD_207151 | JGI IMG/M metagenome (GOLD analysis project Ga0335077, IMG submission 207151) | Soil microbial communities from Loxahatchee National Wildlife Refuge, Florida, United States - Lox_Sample_3.1 | ecosystem: Environmental > Terrestrial > Soil > Wetlands | place: USA...
TATCCCGCCGATGACGATGCGACGCTCTACGTGTTCGACACCATCGTCGAGAAATACGGCTGGGACTACATGAAAAAGTACATGGCGCAAAAGCCGAACTTCATTCAGGGCCACCTCGAAGTGCTGCGCAGCGTTGCCACCGGCGCAAACCTCGTCACCTTCGATTCGACGAGCTCGACGACCGGCGCGCTGAAGAAATCCGGCCAGCCGATCGAGTTCGCGTTCCCAACGCGCGACGCCATGCCGACCTTCTTCGTCACCGCCGGTATCTTCAAGGACGCGCCGCATCCGAACGCCGCCAAGCTGTTTCTGAATTGGTACATGGCGAAGGAGCAGCAGAGCCGGCTCGGCACCTACTCGGCGCGCACCGACGTCGACCCGCCGGCCGGCCTGAAGCCGCTGTCGGCCTACAAGATCGAGACCGGCTACCGGCAATTCGTGAGCAACGAGAAGCGCCTCGCCGAATTGCGCAAGAAGTTCGAGGCGTATACCGGACCGGTGGTCAACAAGGGCGGCGTGCGTTGAAGCACGCGGCCCGATAGCCGCTCGCCGCCTAATCGATCAGATAGATCGGGCTCGACCAGGCTTGATGACCGTCGGCTTGGGTCACGCGCACATAGACCGGAAGGTCGGCGCCGCCGGTGTGGGTCACGCGGTGCTCGAACGTCAGATGCCGGCTCCAATCATTCTCCGGCAGCCGGTAGACGCTGAGCTTGCGGCCGAGACCGCCGCCATCGAACGTGACGCTCTGCTGATCGAGCGCGCCGAGGTCGACGTCGCCCGACACCACATTAGTCTCGATCTTGAGTTTGCCGGTCCGCGGCGTTGCGAGCCAGAGATCGATGCCGACAAGATTCCCCGTCGTCACCGAGGTCCAGGCCAAGACATTTCCCGCCTCGACTTCCTGGATCTTGCGCTCGGGGTTGAGAAAATTCACCGGCGCGAAACGCGCGATGCGGTTGCCGTCGACGGAAAGCTTGCCCTGCCACACCGTCTCGCGGCCGCGGCCGCGATATTCGGCGCCTTGCCACAGCACCCGGATGCGGCGGCCGAGCTCGGCCCCGCCGAACGGCCGCTCCGATTGCACGACTTTGGTGCCGTGCAAGACATCGATGCGCTCGAGCGGCGCCGTCGCCATCGCCTCGACGTGAAGCGTCATCGGCACGCCCTTCGTGCGGATGATGTCGCCCATGAGAGCCTCGCTAACCGGAAACTCGCGCGCCGGGCCGAGCTTCGGGTCTTCGGAAAACCCGGTGACGTCGCGCTCGAAGCTGCCGCGCACGTCGAGGAACAAGCGCGTGCCGGTCGTGCCATAGTGCCGGCGCGTCCGCAGCGCCTCGAACAGCGCGTCGCGCGTCAGCTCCGGCATGAAATAGCAGGACAGGCCGCCGATCGCGCCGAAGGTCGAGGCGCCGGGTGTAGTTGCGCCGGGGCGCCCCTTGTGGTCGTCGCTGTGGCAAACGATGCCGACGCGAAAGCCTTTCTCGAATGCGTCATGCAGCAGCCACTCGAACGTGCCCCAGCTCGAATGCACCTCGACGGTGCGCTCGGTATGGCCGTCGTGGGCGTATTTGAGATCGGCGTAGCGGCCGCCGACATGGGCGATGACGCGGCAGTCTTCGCCGCGCAACGCTTCGAACAGCTTGTCGGCCGTATAGATGGCGTCCGTCGAGGTCTGGCCTTCGACCAAGATGTGCGATGAGCGCCGGATCGGGCGGCCCTCGCGCCGAAAGAAGATATTGCGATCGCCGCCCATGCCGGTGTTGCCGGACCACTCGTAGCCCGGCAGGCAGACGAACTTGCCCGGCGCGTCGAAGGCGGCGGTAAGCGCGTTCAGTCTTTTCCAGAACGCGTCGGTGATCTGGAAGTCGTTGCCTTGATGGCCGACCATGTCGACGAACGCCTTGTCGCGGGCGTAGTGGAAGTAGTCCTCCGCACTGCCCATGCCGATGGTCTCGCCGCTTTGGCCGTGCAGGTCCGCCCAATAGCGCCGCAGCGGGGCGGCGGCGACGATGCGGAGCGGATTGGCGCGCGCCGCGACCTTGCCGTCGGCAATGAGCTCAAGATCGAGATCGCCGGCCTTGTCCGCGACGATATTGTCGACGACGCGCGGGCCATCACCCCGCACGATGGTGACGGCCTCGGGCAGGCCGCGCAGCGGCAGCGAGGATCGCAGCGCAAAAGTGCCCGACGCGTCCTCGGTCGGATTGCCCCACATGTCCTCGGCAACGAGCGCCAGCCGAAACGGCTCGCCGGTGACCGCGAGCGACGGCAGGATCGCCTTCCAGCGCACGGCCGGCCCGGCGATCAGGTCGAACGCCGGCTGCTCCGGCAACTCGCAGAACTCGTACGTGGCGAACGCATCGACCGAGGTGCGCAGCTCGACGCTCTTTTCGACGTTGGTTTGCAGCCGCAAGCCCGGCGAGCCGCGCCGGCGGTCGCCGAGCCGGATCGTCAAAGTATCGCCGGCCCGCAGATAGCCGCGGCCGACGCGGATGAGCAGCGTATTGGCATAGGGGCGAACATTGAGGCGGTCGAACCAGACTTCGAGCTTGGCGCCGTTGCTGGCTTCGACCGTGGTGAAACTCGGCGCGTCAGGCTTGGCGAATTGCGGCTTTGCGAAGTCGGACGTGGTGCGCCACGACACTTTCACCATGCCGGTATCGTCGATGCCGAACGTGCCGGCGGTGTAGACCAGCGTGAGCTCGGCATGGGCACCCGCCACAAACGGCCCGGTGGGCAGCAGTTTGATCGAGCCCATGTGCTCGGGAAGATATTTCGAATACGGCATGTCGATCCGCGGATGCGCTACTGGCCGGGCGCCGGAAGGGCCAATATGATACGCGCTGCCGGCCAGGAGGAAAGGAGCAATCTTCGATGACGAGTTTACGCTCCGTCGTTTTGCTTCTCGCCGCCGCGCTCCTCGCTCCGTCGCCGGTCATGGCGGCCGATTGGCCGAACCGGCCGGTCCATTTCATCGTTCCATTTCCCGCCGGCGGCTCGACCGATGTCGCAGCCCGCGTCGTCGGCGATTATCTGTCGCGCACGCTCGGCCAGCAGGTCGTGGTCGAGAACAAGTCCGGCGCCAACGGCAATATCGGCATCGAATTTGCGGCGAAGGCCGTGCCGGACGGTTATATGGTCCTCGTTGCCACCGACGCGATCAGCAGCAATCCGCATGTCTACAAGATGGATTTCGATCCGCTGAAGGAGCTTGTGCCCGTCGTCGAGCTTTCCCACCAGCCGATCGCGCTTGCCGCCCATCCTTCGCTCGGCGTCAAGACGCTTGCCGAATTGACCGCCATGGTGAAACAGCAGCCGGGCATGCGCTTTGCCACCGGCAGCGGTATCGGTTCGCTCCAGGGCATGGTTGCGCTCTGGTACGCCAAGCTCGCCGGCATCGTGCTCGAGCAGGTGCCGTACCGCGGCGGCGCTCCCGCGATCAACGATCTCATCGCCGGGCACGTCAAGCTGGGCTCGCTCGGCACGACGCCGCTCATTCCGCACTACAAGGCCGGCGCGCTGCGCCTATTGGCGCAATCGATGGCGACGCGGTCCGCCGCACTGCCCGATGTGCCGACGTTCCAGGAGGCGGGCATGAGCGGGTTCGTGGTCGATCAACGGATCGGCATGTTCGTGCCGGCCGGCACGCCGCCGCAGATAATCGCGCGGCTCAACGCCGAAGCAAACACCGCGCTCAAGGACGAGAAAATCCGACAAACATTCGCCGATCAGGCCCAGGAGCCCGCCGGCGGGACGGCCGAGCGTTACGGCATGCTGGTGCACGATGATTCCGACAAATATGCGCGGCTTGCGAAAGATCTGAACATCAAAGTCGAATAGCGAGCCGGACTGGGGGAGCAAACGATGAAAATCAAAAAATTCAGTCGCCGCGCGCTTGTTCGCGGCGCGGTCGCCGCTGGCGCGACTGTCGCGCTCAGTCGCTTGCCAAAGCCCGCGATCGCGCAGACGGCGTCGATCAAGATCGGATTGCTCACGGTGAAGACCGGCCCGCTGGCGCAAGGCGGCATACAGATGGAACAGGGCGTGCTGTCGTTCCTGAAGGACAACAACGCCATGATGGGCGGCCGCAAGGTGGAGTTCATCTCCGCCGACACCGGCGGCAATCCGGCCGGCGCCAAGACCAAGGCGCAGGAGCTTGTCGAGCGCGACAGGGTCGACGTCATTCTCGGGCCGCTCGCGACCTTCGAGCTCTATGCCATCAACGACTATATCCGCGATCAGAAAGTGCCGACGTTCAGCGTCGCCGCCGCCGACGACCTGACGCAGCGCCATCCCAATCCCTATCTGCTGCGCTCCGGCGCGACCGCGTCGGGGGCCATGCACGTGCTGGGGCATTACGCGGCGACCGAGATGAAGCTTAAGCGCGCGGTGACGATCTGCGAGGATCTGTCCTACGGCTATGAGGAGATGGGCGGCTTCCAGGCGGCATTTGCGGCGAATGGCGGCTGCGTCGTCAGCAAGCTGTGGCCGCCGCTGGTCACGCCCGACTACACGCCGTTCATCGCCCAGATCGCCGGCTGTGACGGCGTCTGCCAGGGCTTCGCCGGCTCCAATCCGTTGCGCTTCATGAAGGCCTATGTCAGCGCCGGGCTCAAATATCCGGTGGTGGCGGGCATGACCGGCGCCGACGACGCTCTTCTCAAAAGCTTCGGCGACGAGGCGCTCGGTCTTGTCAGCGCCACGCCGTACACGGTCGACCTCGACACCGACGGCAACAAGCGCTTCGTCGCCAGCATGCTGCAAAATTACGACGCCATCCCGGGCCTTTATTCGGCGGCGCTTTATATCAACAGCCAGGTCATCGACGCCGGCCTGAAGACGCTCGGCGGTGATCTGAGCGACAAGGACAAGCTGATGGCGACGCTGAAAACGGTCAGCCTCGCCGACACGCCGCGCGGACCGGTCAAATTCGACCGTCTCAACAATGCGGTCGGCAACATCTACGTCCGGCGCCTGGGCAAGGAGGGCGCCCAATACGGGCTGACGCTGTGGAACAAGACGATCAAGACCTACGAGAACGTCAGTCAGTTCTTCACCTGGCCCGAAGCCGATTTCCTCGCCCATCCGGTCTACACGCGGGATTATCCGCTGCTCACCAAGTGCTGAGTTGGAACTGAAAATCTCCGCGGCGCTCAGCGCGCCTTCGCTGCGGCGAGCCGCTCCCAGGCGGCGTTGACGATCAGCGACAGCCCCTCGGTGGTCTGCAATTCCGCAAGCGCCGATGGATCGAGCCAGTGCGCCTCGCCTAATTCCTCGTTGAGCGAGACCTCGCCCGAAATCCAGCGCGCCGCGAACGGCAAGATCACGAAATGGCGCTCGACGCCGCCGGCGGCGTCGCGCGTGATGGCCTGGCGGTAACCGGCGAGCGCCACCGGCTCGACGTCGAGCGCGGTCTCCTCACGCACTTCGCGGATCACCGCTTCCTCCAAGGTCTCGCCGAGCTCGACGCCACCGCCGGGCAGGGTGTAGAGGCCGTTCGCCGGCGGCCGCGCCCGGCGCACGATCAAGACCCGGCCGTCACGGAAGATGGCGGCGCTCACCGCCAGATACGGCCGCGTTGGATAAGTGCGCGATCGCTCGTCGTTGGTCATCGCGGTCCGCGGGATTTCGGCTAGTCTCTCTCGGCGCGTACGGCGCCGGTGCTGGTGGATTTTTCTCGATCAAGCATTACGTGTCGGTCGAGAGGTTCTTAGACCAAGGTTCTTAGACCATGTGCGGACGCTATGTCATCATCTCGACGCCGGAAGCGATCCGCGCGCTGTTCGGCTACGGCGAGCGGCCGAACTTTCCGCCGCGCTACAATGTGGCGCCGACCCAGCCGATCCCGATCGTTCGCCGCGACGACCACGGCAAGCGTTCGTTCGCGCTGATGCGTTGGGGTCTCATCCCAGCCTGGGTCAAGGACCCGAAGGGCTTTCCGCTGCTCATCAATGCACGCGGCGAGTCGGTGCTGACGAAGCCGGCGTTCCGCAACGCCATGCAGCGGCGGCGCTGCCTGATCCCGAACGATGGCTTCTACGAATGGCAGGCCGTGGCCGGCGCCGGCGCGGCGAAGCGGCCGTATTTCGTCCGAGGAAAGCGCGGGACCGACGGCACCGCGCCGCCGCTCGCCTTTGCCGGTCTGTACGAGACCTGGACCGGGCCGAACGGCGAAGAAGTCGACACCGTGGCCATCGTCACCACGCGGGCGAACCGCACGCTCAGCCCCATTCACGACCGCATGCCGGTCTATGTGCCGCCCGGCGCCTTCGACATCTGGCTCGATTGCGCCGGCGTCGAACCGGAGGCCGCTGCCGCGCTGATCGCGCCGGCGAGCGATAATCTGCTTGAGGCTTATGAGATTTCGACGGATGTGAACCGCGTCGCCAACGACTCGCCGAAGTTGATCGAGCCGTTCACGCCGCCGGTCTCGGCGGCGCCGCAGAAGCCGGCCGCCGGCGAGCGAAAGGCCAAGCCGCAAAAGACAAACGCGCCGGACGATCAGGCGTCGTTGTTCTAAGACCTTGTGTCCCGGATGCGGTGCAGCACGAAGCGGTGCACCGCTGATCCGGGACCTTCGCAGGCCTTGAGTATGCGACGATCCCGGGTCTGCAGCGCATCACTGCGTGCTGCGCTGCGCCCGGGAAACGCCGCCCCGATTTACTTCGGCCGCGAGCGAAGTATTGCCGGTGGCAATGGCCGCTGCTCCCGTCCATATTCGGCGCAAGGAAGTCAACATGAGCAATGCACCGCAAATCGCCGAGGTCGCGGCCCTGGTCGGCGATCCGGCCCGCGCCAACATCCTTTGCGCGCTTCTCGGCGGCCGCGCGCTGACCGCGACCGAGCTCGCCTACGCGGCCGGCGTGACGCCGCAGACCACGAGCGGCCATCTCGCCAAGCTCGCCGGCGCGTGTCTCCTCGTGCCGATGAAGCAAGGCCGTCACCGCTACTATCGCTTGGCCGGCCCCCATGTCGGGCAGATGCTGGAGGGCATCATGAAGGTCGCGATCTCCGGCCCGCCGCGCTATCAGCCGCGGACGCCGGCCGACGACAAGCTGCGCCACGCCCGCACCTGTTACGACCATATCGCGGGCGTGCTCGGCGTCAGCCTGGCCGAGTGTTTGACCGAGCGCGAGCATGTCATCCTCGGCGACGAGGCCGGCGAAGTGACGCCGGCCGGCGCCGAGTTTTTTGCGCGTATCGGCGTCGACCTCACCGCGGCGCGCAGTAAGCGCCGGCTGTTCTGCCGGCCGTGCCTCGACTGGACCGAGCGCCGGCCCCATATCGGCGGCGCCGTCGGCGCAGCGCTCGCCACCCGTTGCTTCGAGCTGAAATGGATCGAGCGGGTGCGCGATGGCCGCGCGCTCACGGTCACGCCGGCCGGCCGGCGCGGGCTGTTGGAGCATTTTTCGCTGCAGGTGTAGGCGGCGGTCAGAGCACCTTGCCGGGATTGAGAATCCCCTTCGGGTCGAGCATGTGCTTCAAATCGCGCATCAGCGCGTAGGCCACCGGATCCTTCACCGACGGCAGCATGTCGCGCTTGATGACGCCGATGCCGTGCTCGGCCGAGATCGAGCCACCGTATTTTCTCACCACGGCGAACACCACGGCGTTGACGTCGTCCCAGCGCTGCAAATAGGCGTCCTTGTCGGCGCCGAGCGGCTGGGTGACGTTGTAGTGGATGTTGCCGTCGCCGAGATGGCCGAACGGCAGCGGCCGCGCGCCGGGAATGAGCTTGACCACGGCCTCATTGGCCTCGGCGATAAAGGCCGGCACCGCGGCGACCGGCACCGAGACGTCGTGCTTGATCTAGCCGCCGGCGTAGCGCTGCACCTCGCCGAACAATTCGCGGATGCGCCAATACATCTTCGCCTGCTCGATGCTATCGGCGATGGTGGCGTCGGCGACCAGGCCTTTCTCCATGCCTTCGCCGAGGATGTCTTCCATCACGCTGCGCAAACCCTCGCGCTGCTGCGACGACAGTTCGATCAGGGCATACCAGTTGTGCCGCGACGACAGCGGATCGCGGACGCCCGAGCCGTGTTCGAGCACGAGGTCAATGCCCTGCCGGGTCATGATCTCGAAGCTCGTAACGCCGCCCGCGGTGCGCTCGGTAGCGATGCCGAGGAGTTCCAGCGCCGTCTCCGGCGAGGCGATGCCGGCGAATGCGGTCTCGACAGAACGCGGCCGCGGCACGAGGCGCAGCACGGCTGCGGTGATAACGCCGAGCGTGCCTTCGGCGCCGATGAACAGGTTCTTCAGGTCGTAGCCGGTATTGTCCTTCTTCAGCTTGTTGAGATTATTGAGCACGCGGCCGTCGGCCAGCACCACTTCGACGCCGAGCACGTGGGAACGCGCGATGCCGTGCGCGATCGCCGCAGTGCCGCCGGCATTGGTGGAGAGGTTGCCGCCGATGGTGCAGGTGCCTTCCGAGGGCAGGAGCTGCGGATAGAGCCGGTCGACTTCGGCGGCGGCCTCGCGCGTGCGCTGCAAGGTGACGCCGGCCTCGCAGGTGATCGTGTTCGAGGTCGGATCGACTTCCCGGATGCGATCGAGCCGATTGAGCGAGAGCACGACCTCGTTGTGCAGCGGAATTTGGCCGCCGACGAGGCCGGTATTGCCGCCCTGCGGCACGATCGCGGTGCCAGTGTCGTTGGCGAGTTTCAGGATCGCCGAGACTTCGCCGACCGAGCCCGGCCGCAACACCACCGGTGTGTGGCCCTGGAACAGGCCGCGCATCTCGACCAGATACGGCGCCTGCAGGTCCGGATCGGTGATGGCGAATCTGTCGCCGACGATTTCCGCAAAGCGCTTGGCGAGCGCGGGGTCGAGCCTTCGGGTTGGCGTATCGAGCGGCTTGTCGAGCATGGGGCGTTTCCAACCGTCTTGTCGTCAATAGATGACAGCGCCCGGAACGCGGCGCAAGCACCCTCAATGAGCCTTGAGGAAGGCGATGTAGTCTTTCTCGGCAGCCTCGAGCGCCGCCTTGGTTGCACCGGTCATCACCAGGTCGAGCACGAACTCGTTGCCGTCGATGTCGCTATCGGGTGGCGTCAGCGCGATCTGATAGAACGCGCAGCTCTCTTGGATGCCCTCGTGGCTGCTGCACAGATACGCGAACTTTTTCACCTCGGCGCGCACCCCGCCGCCGCCGACCGCCAGCGCCACGAGGGCGAGGGTGAGCAAACGAAGAGGTCGCATCGTCGTCCTCTCAGCGCGGCGCGGCGGCGCGCCTGAGTCGGTCGTTGATCGCCTCGCCGAGGCTTTCGTGGGGGATCGGCATCACGGCGATGCAGGCCGCGCCGGCGGCGTCGAGCGCGCGCAGCTGCGAGAATAGATTGGCCGCCGCTTCTATGAGGTCGCCGCGGGCGGAAAGGTTCAAAGCCATCGCCGCTTTTTCCGCGCCCGCCACCGGCCGCGGCCCGAATGCCAGCAAAGCCTCGCCCGCCTCGATCCGTTCGGCATCGAGACGGAGCCGCGTGCGCGGCGCGTAATGCGAGGCGAGCATGCCGGGGGCGAGCGGCGCATCGTCCGATGGCGCCGACGGCTGTGGCCGCTCCGCCAGCGGATGGCCCAGCACGCGTTCGATGTCGCCGCGCGGCAGCCCGCCGGGCCGCAACAGCGTCGGCGCGCCGAGGCAGGCGACGATGGTCGATTCCAAGCCGACGCTGGTCGCGCCGCCGTCGACGATGAGATCGACCCGCCCGCGCAAGTCGGTGAGTACATGGGCCGCCGTGGTCGGCGAGACATGGCCGGAGCGATTGGCCGACGGCGCCACGATCGGTTTCTTGAACGCGGCGAGGATTTTCTGGGCCACGTCGTGCCTGGGCACGCGCACGGCAATGCTGTCGAGGCCGGCGGTGGCAAGCTCGGCGACCGGGCAATCTTCAGCTTTCGGCAGCACCAGGGTCAGCGGCCCCGGCCAGAATGCTTTTGCGAGGAGGTCTGCTGCGGCGGAAAAGCGTGCCAGCGCCCGCGCCGCGGCAAGATCGGCGACGTGGGCGATCAGCGGATTGAATTTCGGCCGCCCCTTGGCGGCGTAGAGCCGGGCGATCGCCTCGCCGTTCGTCGCGTCGGCGCCGAGCCCGTAGACGGTCTCGGTCGGGAACGCGACCAAGTGGCCTTCGGCCAGGCGCTGCGCCGCCTCGCGGATCGCCGTGCCGTCGGCGCGCGTCACGCGCGTCGTCATCGGGGCCGTCTTGGGGGCCGGTGGGGCTGTCATGGTGGCGGATCAGTGCTTAAATAATGCCGGCCGCGCAAGCGGCGCCGGCGCGTTCGGCCGGCGCTTGCAGGGGCTGAGTGCGCCGCGTATAAGCCCGGCGCGACCGTGTTGGTCATGGCGGAGTGTGGCTCAGCCTGGTAGAGCACCTCGTTCGGGACGAGGGGGTCGTAGGTTCAAATCCTATCACTCCGACCAACACATAGCCCAATCACTCACGGCTCAATCACCCACGCGCAGAAGCAATTTATCGGAAGTCGGCACGGCGCCGACCACGGCCAATTCCGCCGCTGCGGTCGCTATCGGGACGTCAGCTCTGATCCCACTCCACCCGCGCCGCACCCGGTGTCACGGGGTCGTAGTACCACTTCAGTCCCAGCGGCTCCTCGCTGAGCACGTCGGTCTTGAAACTCCGCCAAGCTTGGATCTCGAAGTAGTCGAGCGGACCGCCGTGCGCCCGAAGCCGATGCGGCACGCCCGGGGGGAAATACACCAGCGTGCCGGGCTGCAGTTCCTGGGTCGTATCTCCGACTTGGACAACGCCGCGGCCCTTGAACGTGATGTAGCAGTGCGAGGCGCCGTCGGGGTTGGCGCTGGTGCCGACGTGCCGATGATAGGGTGACGATCCGCCTTCGTGATAGCGCATCTCGCCCGCCTGGATGGCATTGGTTGGCGTGAGCCGCGCGCCATCGAGCAGCCTGACGCTGGACTCGGCGCAGAAGCGGCGCACGCGACCGCCGCTGGCGTCGCTGAGGGGGCGCAGCGTCTTGCGGTTGAAGACATACCCCGGCCCGCCGGGCAATCCTTCTTCGACGGCGGCAGGAGGCTTGGGCGCTACTAGGTGGAGCAGCTCGAGCTTCGACCCGGACGCTTCAAATCGTGCCGTTTCGCCTGGCACCAGAAGCACGCCGGCGCCTTCGTCGGCGGGTTGCGATTTCCCTTTGAAAGTGATGACGCCCGCTTTCGGCGCCTCGATGACGTAGACAAGGTGGTAGTCGCCGCCGGCCTGGACGTCGAACTGGCGGCCTTCTGCCACCGTTCGCTGATAGACGGTCAGGGTCTTCGAACCACACAGGCCTTGGCTGCAGATCGTCCTTTCAAGCCCGGATGCGACCGGTTTGGCTGCGGTCGTGTTCCAATTGACGATTGAAACGTCACTGATTGTTGCCATGGGTATTCCTCCTGGAAAAGCGAGCCATCCCGGATCCGCGCCGCTGCCCGCACCTCGCCAAGCGCAGAAGATAACGCCAGGGCCGCGCCGCTGTACATGCGGTTTGCGATCGTCATCGCTCTCAACGGCGGTAGGCCCGTAGCGGGGCAGGGACGGCGGATGATAATCTCGCAACACCATACGCGAAGGAGTCCGCTGATGTTTTCGCAAGCCCCGGGTGGTTTCAACACGATTGCGCTGCCACAGCGGATGCACGGCATCGCGGCGCCGGCTTTGCTCGCGGCGGCGCTCGCGTCCGTCACGCCCGTCATGGCGCAGCAGGCAGGGGAAAATTTCCCCGACGGGCCGGGCAAGAGCACCGTCCTCGGTATTTGCGGCGGCTGCCACGACATCAACCGCCTAACCGCCGGCTATACGCCGGAAGGCTGGCACACCGTCATCCGCATGATGCAGAATTTCGGCGCGCCGATCCCGCCGGATCAGGTCGCGACGATCACGGACTATGTCACCAAGAGCTTTCCGGAAAAGCCGCGCCCGGCCGCGGTGCTGCTCGCAGGTTCCATCGACGTGACCATCAAGGAATGGCCGGTGGCGACGCCGGGCTCGCGGCCGCACGACCCATTGGCGGCGCGCGACGGCTCGATCTGGTATTCGGGCCAGCTCGCCAACGTGCTCGGGCACCTCGATCCGGCCACCGGGCAGATCAAGGAATACCATCTCAATCCGCAGACCGGCCCGCACGGGCTGAAGGAAGACAAGGACGGCAATATCTGGTTCACCGGCAATTTCGCCGGCCTGATCGGCAAGCTTGATCCGAAAACCGGCGCCGTCACCGAATACAAGATGCCCGATCCCGCGGCCAAGGATCCGCACACGCTCGTCTTCGACCACGACGGCATCATCTTCTTCACCGCGCAGGTTGGCAACAAAGTCGGGCGGCTCGAT
>Ga0335077_10009073_pt1 | contig 12338 bp, 14 predicted proteins | sample Lox_Sample_31_FD_207151 | JGI IMG/M metagenome (GOLD analysis project Ga0335077, IMG submission 207151) | Soil microbial communities from Loxahatchee National Wildlife Refuge, Florida, United States - Lox_Sample_3.1 | ecosystem: Environmental > Terrestrial > Soil > Wetlands | place: USA...
TGGCGTGTTTGCCATTGCGCTTACATTGCTCGTGCTGGATATTAAAATCCCTTCACGGGAAGGGATAAAAACAGAAGGTGAACTGTTATCCTCCTTGCTTCATCTGATGCCGAGGTTTCTGAGTTATTTTCTAAGCTTTATGACATTGGGCATTTTCTGGACGGGTCATACCACCCAGTTCAATTACATCGAGAAAAGCGACAGAAACCTCAACTGGATTTGCCTTTTCTTTTTATTGTTTGTATCTATTCTGCCTTTCACGACGGGTTTTCTCGGGGAGTATATGGATTTTAAGATCTCCATCGGATTATACTGGCTCAATATTTTTTTATTGGGACTGGTGATTTATGTTCATTGGGATTACGCCTATCACCATGATTATATTTCAGGAACAGAAAATGAAAAAAAACTAACTGATAAACTGATCAGGAAAAGGATTGTCGTAGCCCAATCCTTATATGCATTAGGAGCCTTACTTTGTTTTATCAACAATTACCTGAGCATTATATTCATTATTCTCGTTCAACTCAACTATGCACTCGCCTTGTTTGCCAAGTGGTCAACAAAAAAATAATTGCGGATATCTTCCATTCTATTTCAGCTCTTCGCTGGAAAACGCAAGCGGCAATAAGGAATCTGCGTCGGGTATGATATATACTTCCCCCTCCATGCCTGCAAGAATAAGCCGGATAGGTTTATTCATTCTCTGGCTAAATTCCTGTAGTGACTGCCTGCAGATCCCACAAGGAGAAACAGGGTGATTACTTTGACCGTGATCATTGACATAACTGATAGCAAGCGCTTTGATTGCAATGTCCGGATACAATGATGAAGCTGCTGACAGCAATACCCTTTCTGCGCATATTCCGGCAGGAAAAGAAGCATTTTCCTGGTTCGCGCCTGTGATTATTTTCCCATTTTCAAGTTTTGCTGCAGCGCCTACCCTAAACTGTGAGTATGGAGCATAAGCCTGTGAGGTTACTTTCTGCGCTTCCTTCAAGAGCATTGCATCCTCCTGATCCAATTCGTCTATTGAATCATACTGGTCGAATGAAAAATGGTATTCTCTTTTTTTCATAAAATATTTCAGAGATCAGAATAAGACAGAAAATCCTTCCGCACTGTGCAGAAGGACAGACTAAGATAATTTATTTTGATGGAAAGATTGAAGTAAGAAGTTCTGCCGGCGGATTATAGCCCCGGATTTACATCCGGGGCTATAATCCAAACCGGGAACGTATCAAAAAACAAAACTTCCTCACCAGCCCGGCCTTTATTTAATCGTCTTAAACAGGCGGCTCCATCTTGGTCCTTTGTCCCAACTCATCCAGATCAGCCAGGCTTCGCCCACGACATGATCTTCCGGAACAAATCCCCAATACCTGGAATCCTGCGACTGGTGTCTGTTGTCCCCCATCATCCAGTAATAATCCATTTTAAAAGTATACTGGTTTGTCTCTTTATCATTGAGGAAAATTTTGCCATCGTGCATTTCCAGTTTGTTGCCTTCATATACCCGAATGGCTCTGTCGTAAAGAAAATAGTTCTCAGGAGTAATTGTAAGTGTAGCTCCTTTTTTAGGTATCCATATCGGTCCAAAATTATCAACTGACCACTTATGGATATTGTCATAAGGAAATACACTTCCGTTGATAGCGGTATCGAGCTCGGGCAGAATTGTTTTTGCCAAAGCATTTTTCAGCATTTTTTCTTTTGCTGAATAAGTGAGCAGCATACGATACTGATTAGGCAATCCTGTAGGTATAATTTCTTCCGAATTGTTGATGTCTATATTATAGTCATCCTTCATAGCGGTTTCGTCCAATGGCTGACCGGCAGTCGTTACCAGGTAAGTTGTTTCGGAATATGGAGGAAACGCAGATATTTTTCCGTTGATATAAACCACCTGGTTTTTGATCTGCAGGGTATCGCCGGAAACAGCCACGCATCGCTTAATATAATTTTCCTGTTTGTCGACCGGCCTTACCACAATGGGGTAATCATCCGGGTCATTCAATACAATTTTGCGACCGGCATCAATATCTCCCTGTCCCACTTCAAAACGGCAGACCTGGTAGTAAGGTTTTTCAGATTCATATCCTTCTTTATTAATTACCGTGTCGCCTGCAGGGAAATTAAATACAACCACATCATTTCTTTTTACCGGTGATGCAAACCAGCGCGTATAAGGAATCTTAATCCACTCTACATATGATTTTGCATTGATAAAAGGAAGTGTGTGATGTACAAACGGCATAGCCAGCGGAGTATTGGGAATCCGGGGGCCATAACTGAATTTGCTCACAAAAAGAAAATCATTTACCAATAATGTTTTTTCCATTGAAGGAGTCGGAATGGTATACGCTTCAAAAATAAAAGTGCGGATCAATGTCGCCGCAACGATTGCAAAAATGCCCGCATCAATCCATTCCCGCGCGGATGTTTTCTTATGTTTTTTTACTACTTCCGGACCGAGAAATTTTTCTTTTTGGTCAAAACCGATAGACGGCATATAGAGCACAGGCACCAATGCTGCCGCAGCATGTTGTATCAGTCTAAACTTCCCGAAAGTTTTTACAAATTCAATGAAAATTCCCATAGAGATGAACCAACCTACAACAGGCACGAGTTGCCAGAACACCCAATGTTTCGGTCGCTGGGCCAATTGCAATATAATCCACGTATTATAGAAGGGAACAAAGGCTTTCCATCCAGGCACACCGGCTTTTTCAAACATTTTATAGAAACCAATTGCCGGTAATAAAAGAATCAGCAACTGAATGAGCACAAGAACGAAAATCTGATGAGTCGTCATCCGCTTATTTTTAATGATCGGCAAAAATACCATATTAATTTACCCGCCAAAATATTAGCAGAGAAAGTTTTCATAAAAAGCATTGATGATTACTTCATTAAACTATTGGCAATCTTATACTTTTAAAGAACAGACATCATTAATAATGATTAGCTTCATGAAGAACAATGAACGTCTTTACCATACGAGATATTGAAAATTTATGTCGCATTAAAGCGCATACTTTGCGTATCTGGGAACAACGATATAAACTCATCAGCCCAAAACGCAAAGCAAGCAATCATCGTTATTATGACAATGAGGACCTCAAATACCTGCTCCGGATCGCCTATCTCTATCACAAAGGGTATAAAATATCAAGGATTGCCTCTTTAACTGAAGATGAAATATGCAGGCTTACACTGACCATCGATAGTGAAAAACAGGCAGCACAAATATTTGTTAACCGGCTAACAGAGGCTTCGCTGGATTTTGATCAGGAACGATTTGATGAAATATTGAGCGCAGCCATTGCAGATTTTGAATTAGAAGAAGCCGTTGGCCATGTTGTTTTCCCCTTTCTCAGAAAAATAGGGCTTCTCTGGCTTGCCGGAAATGTTAATCCCGCGCAGGAGCATTTTGCAAGCGGGCTGATCATTAAAAAATTGCATCTCGCGATCCAGGAACTGGAACGGCCGGTCAATACCGGAGGGAAAAAAATTATTCTTTTCACTCCCAAAGGAGAATTTCACGAGATCCCTGTTTTGTTTATGCATTATTTGCTGAAAAAAAATAAAACCCGTTCTGTGTATCTCGGAAAAAATATTTCTATCGACGAGCTGCAATATTACTGTCATCATCAACCCGCCACACACTTATATTTTCACCTGATCACAAGACCTGGCCGGTTTGAACCTGATCAATACATAAAAAAATTATCAGCACTGTTTCCGGGAAAACAAATTGTGGTTTCCGGGTTTCAGACAACCGGTGAAAGCCAGTCCAATTTACGATTCTTAAAGAATGAAGAAGAAATGTTTGCCTTTGCTAAGGAAAAATAAGATGCTAAAAATCAAAATCGGCTTTCCTCCTACACGAGAATGAAAAGGTGATTTTATTTTTTCGGAAGAACATAATTCTCCACATCAGCACGATTGATGGATTTTCCGGAAAGAATAATCAATCTTTCCACCACATTGCGTAGTTCCCGGATATTTCCGCTCCAATTATATTCCTGGAGAGCGTGAATGGCGTCTTCATCGATAGTCTTTTTTGCAATGCCATAGTCAGCGCAAATGTCGGCAAGGAATTTATCTATTAACAGCGGAATATCGTCCTTACGTTCGTTGAGTGAAGGCACATGAATGATGATTACACTCAGCCTGTGATATAAATCCAACCGGAAACTTTTTTCTTCGACCTCTTTCAACAGATCTTTATTAGTTGCTGCAATGACACGAACATCAACATTGATATCCTTGTCGCCACCGACTCGGGTAATCTTGCCTTCCTGCAAGGCACGCAATACTTTTGCCTGCGCATTGGGACTCATATCTCCGATCTCATCCAGGAACAGCGTACCCCCATTGGCCTGTTCAAATTTCCCGATTCTTTGTTTTAATGCAGAAGTAAAGGAACCTTTTTCATGACCGAACAATTCGCTTTCGATCAGTTCACCGGGAATGGCTGCGCAATTCACTTCAATCAATGGGCCACTTGCCCGATTACTTCTTTCATGTACCCAGCGTGCAACCAATTCTTTTCCCACTCCATTTTCACCCGTAATCAAGATGCGCGCATCAGTGGGGGCTACTTTTTCTATCGTCTCTTTAATCATTTGAATTGGAACGGAAGTTCCAACCATATCCTGCACTTTACTCACTTTACGCTTCAAAACTTTTGTTTCAGCTACCAGTGAAGTTTTATCCATTGCATTCCTGATCGTGATCAATAATCGATTAAGGTCCGGTGGTTTTGAAATATAATCATAGGCCCCTTTCTTAACAGCTTCCACAGCTGTTTCAATGGTACCATGACCGGAAATCATAATGATGGGAATGTCTGCATTGAGCTCTTTTGCTTTTTCTAAAAATTCGATCCCGTCGATTTTTGGCATTTTGATATCGCAGAGAATAACATCGTACTCCCTTTCCCTGAATTTTTTCAATCCCTCTTCACCATCTCCTGCTTCATCCAGTTTATATCCTTCATAAGAAAGAATTTCACCTAATGTTTTGCGGATTGCCTTTTCATCATCGATGATCAGAATGTTGGACATATTGAACAATCTTTTGGTATGGAAAAGTTCAAGCCGATTTGTACGGCTTACACTTCAAAAATAAGCATATGAAGTTGAACCTCCTTAAAGCAATAAATTTTGTATAAAATCCTGACTTTTCGGCTTTTATTAGGCTGATTTCCTGACTATTTTACCGAAACCAGCAGGTTTTCATCCGTATTTATTCATCGTAAAAATACCTTGCAAACCAGGGATTTAGGGGTTATCTTGGGAGCATCCAATTTTCCTGAAAAACCTATTAAAATCTAAAAATTTACCTATGAAGCAAGATCTTAAATTTAGCGCTAACCCGGCAGGTAAAATCTTCCTCAAGCTTACCATCTTCGGATGTTTTTTACTGGGTTTTGCTTATATCTCTCTGTTATTTTTAAATAACATACTGAGAGCGCTGCATTAAAAAAAATTAAACTGCATAATTCATCCCGCGCTTACCTCTGTTCCAACAAAGCTGCGGGATTTTTTATTTGGATTGCTCAAGCTCGACGATGGTATCAATCGGATCCAAAGACACTCCTTTCAAATCAATCATGATATAATTTTCAGTCAGCGGCTGAATTTTTAAAGGTGTATTTCCCGCATACAACTTCGCTGATTTTATTTTATAGGGAACCTGCAGGAAAAATTTATCGCCGTCCGCCTTGAAAATATGAACATATACTTTATTATCTTTTTCGGTAATGGCGCCCCAATCCTGTGGTTTAATATAACCTGCATGGGTACCATAAATCGTTTCTCCGTTGGTCTTCAGCCAGTTCCCCATGGCTGTAAGCCTTTCGGTAAACTCCGGTTGTATATTGCCGTTAGGAAGTGGGCCGATGTTTAAGAGCAGGTTGGCTCCATACCCGGCATCTTTTACGAGCAATTGGATGAGATCTTTCACGGATTTATAATTTCTGTCTGTGATATTAAACCCCCAGGAATCGTTGATCGTCTCACAGGTTTCAAGTGGAAGCTTCGAAACTGACGCGCCGCCAAATCCTGTGGTATTTCCGCCTGGAAGATCTTTTTCAAACATCTGGAAGTCTTCGCCAGGCAAGGGCGTTTGATGATGGTTGTTACCAATGAGGCATTGCGGCTGCAGTTTATGAATCAGTTCATAAATTTCATCGATATGCCAATCGACCTTCGACTTTTGATTCTTATCCCAATCATTACTCAGTTGATCCCAGAATCCATCAAACCAAACCCCTCCGATTTCTCCATAATTCGTGAGCAATTCTGTAAGCTGGGCCTTCATGAAATTGATATAGCTATTCCAATCACTCTTTTGTGTCCGGCCTGTTCCATGACCCGTACGACCGGTTTCATACTGGTAGTCGCTCCGGTACCAATCCAGCAGGGAATAATAAACAAATAATTTGATACCCTGTTTATGGCATTCATCGGCCAATAATTTCACGGCATCTTTTCCCCAGGGAGTGTTCGTTATTTTCCAGTCTGACTGTTTGGTATCCCAGTCACTGAAACCATCATGATGACGCGTGATGAGCGTGATGTATTGCATGCCAGCATTCTTAGCTGTGCTCACCCATTTCGCTGCGTCAAACTCAGCAGGATTAAAAATTTGTAGCAACTGTTTGTATTCTGACACACGGATATTCCTGTTATTCATCACCCATTCCCCATCTCCCAATACACTGAATGCACCCCAATGAATGAACATACCAAAACGAGCGCTGTCGAACCATTTGCGTTCGCGAAGGTTTTCAGCAGTTGGTATGTATGTTGTTTGAGAAAAAACTGATACTGAAAAACAAAAAAAGAAAATGGCAGGAATGATTTTTTTCATGATTATCTTTTTGATGGAATTAAGTTAGGAATAAACTCATGATTAGAAATAAAAAAATCGACACCTGCATGAAATCCAATATACAGGTGTCGGTGGATATTCTGCTATAAACGATCGAGCTTATTTTTTCAGATACATGACTTCCTTAACCAGGTTCACTGTTCTGGGCACACTGGGCATTGCAGCAGCAACCAGGTTGGGTGCATAATGCAGGGGAGCATCGGCAGAAGTGATGCGGCGAATAGGCGCATCCAGAAAATCAAATCCTTCCTTCTGAATCCGGTAAGAAAGTTCAGATGAGACAGATCCGAAAGGCCATTGTTCCTCTACGATTACCAGACGATTTGTTTTTTTCACACTATCGAGAACAGTCATCCAGTCGAGCGGACGAATAGTACGAAGATCAATTACTTCAGCGCTGATATTTTCTTTTTCGAGTTCAGCAGCTGCGCCCAGGGCCACTTTCATCATTTTATTATAAGAAACAATCGTTACATCTTTGCCCTGCTTCTTGATATCGGACTTGCCCAGTTCAATATAATATTCTTCTTCAGGCACTTCAGATTTGTCGCCATACATCACTTCACTTTCCATAAAAATCACAGGATCTTCTTCGTAACGGATAGATTGTTTCAACAGTCCTTTGGCATCATATCCGTTGCTGGGTGAGACTACCTTTATGCCCGGAATATTTGCATAATAATTTTCGAAAGCAGTCGAATGCTGGGCTCCAAGTTGACCTGCTGATCCGTTGGGCCCACGAAAAACAATCGGACAGCCAATCTGCCCGCCACTCATGGCAAGCATTTTGGATCCGGTATTTAATATCTGATCCAATGCCAGGACAGCAAAATTAAACGTCATGAATTCTACAATCGGCCGGAGACCATTTTGTGCAGCTCCTACTCCGACTCCTGTAAAACCGAGCTCTGAAATCGGAGTATCGATTACGCGCTTAGGGCCAAACTCGTCGAGCATTCCCTGGCTCACTTTATAAGCACCGTTATATTCCGCCACTTCCTCTCCCATCAGAAAAACGCGGTCATCACGGCGCATTTCTTCGCTCATGGCTTCCCGCAGAGCCTCCCGAAAAGCAATTTGTCTCATTCGATTAATTTAAGGAGCTGCAAAAATATTGGATGTGAGGGAGATTATCAAACTTTCCGGAAGTTTGCAATACCATACAATTTGAGAAAGAATTCTTAAACGAAATAGTTCTTTATGCAAAAGACTATCGACCATCTAAAAAAAATCACAGATGATTATTCCATTCTCCTTAAAAAAATAAATGAAGGAGAATTTGCGTTCAAACCCAATCCAAGCAAGTGGAGCAAAAAAGAAATACTGGGTCATTTGGTTGATTCTGCCCATAATAATATCCGGAGATTCGTTGTGTCGCAATATGAAGAAAAACCACTGATCGTCTACCAGCAGGATGCCTGGGTTTCGATTTCCAATTACCAGCATTATTCCGTGAAGGACCTGATTCAGTTATGGATCTTGTTGAATAATCACATCTGCATGGTGCTGGGCAATTGTTCTCCTGATGCAGCAGCACGATTTTGCGTCACGAACGACAACACACCACATACCATCGAATGGCTGGCTACGGATTATATCCGTCATTTGTTGCATCACCTGCATCAGATTCTGCAACTCGAGCCGGTTGATTATTCCTGATCTGCTAAGTATATGGATATCCGTTAAAGGTAATCTGGTTGACCATTTTAAAAATCTTCATGATTCATTCAGTCCAGCTGCAGGTAATAGACCATTACATCCCAGTGAGCCAACAGAATTTCAAACCGGTGTTGCTCATCTTTTTCCAGCTTTGCCTGGTCGGGATACAACAGTTTTTTATATGGGGTTGTCAAATCAGGATCGAAAGCAAGTTGAGCATTTTTAAAAACAATGGTCACTTTGAAATCCCATCGTGTATCTTCTCCGCTGTGAAGTAAAGGTCTTTCTGCTACAACACTGATGATATCTCCTTTCTCTTTTGCTTTTTTGAGTAAAGGATAATGATTTTTTTTCCATAGCTCCACAAATTCATCTGCATAACCCCATTTCACTTTGTAATAATTTTCAATCGTGAAATATTCCTTAGATGCGCCTGAATTATTTTGTGACATCGAATAGTCGAATGAAAAACACATCAACAGAAAAGCTGTTGCAGTGAAAAATTTTTTGCCGGATAGTTTGAAATAAGTCATGATATTTGATTTGATAATTAGAATTTTTAAGGCAAATAAGCATATAGCAATTAATATGCAACTATGTATTAATCAATACTTTATTCGTCAATCCAAATCTAAGGATTAACCCTTAGCTAAATCCTTCCTGTCTGCCTTATCGGAAGATTTAATCCAAAAATCGAAGCTTTTGGGTGCTTTATCGAATAAGTTATAATAAGCAGCAAACTATGGCAATATTTGTATTGTCAAAGCCACTCATCCTACTGAAAAATAGAACCCCTAAACCCTAACCTGTAGAAATAAGAATCCAGGAATCCTAAAAAAACCGACAAAATCCTAATCCTGAATTGAGCCAGGTGCAACCAGATCCTTTGAAAAGTTGATATTACCTTAATCCTAAGGTCTGAATCCTATCCTTTGAAAGCAGAAAACCGTATCGTATAAAACCGGATTGAACTTTGAACCTTCATCCTGTAGAAATTTATTCTCGCTTCTGAATACCCGGTTTAACGAATTAAAGCTGTCTTTTCCAGGCAGCTTTTTTATTATGCATTGGCAAGCGCCCTGTCGAGATGAACATAACCGCCATCCACATGTATCAGCTGCCCCGTCGTATGACTCGATCTTGGTGATAAAAGGAAAGCGGTGGTTGCAGCTATTTCAACTGCAGTTGTCATCCTGTTTTCGAGGGGGATTTTTTCGACGATGGATTTTAATTTTTCCTGTGGATTGGGCAAAGAAGATATCCATTTTTCGTATAATGGTGTCCAGCATTCGGCCACCACAATGGCATTTACACGTATCCCGTATTTTAATAATTCAACAGCCCATTCCCTTGTCAACGCATTACGGCCACCATTAGCCGCAGCATAGGCGGAAGTATTTCCCTGGCCGGTCTCTGCGGTTTTGGAACTTATATTTACGATTGCTCCCTTCGATTTTTTTAATGCAGGCAAAGCAAAATGAGCAAGCAGATAATAATGCACGAGGTTTTTGTGGAGAGAAGCCATGAATGCTTCATAATTTCCCTGTTCGAGTCCTACACCATCATTAACTCCCGCGTTGTTCACAAGTCCATCGATATGGTTAAATTTTTGGAGAACTGCCCGGATAGCTTTCTCGGAAGCTGATGGCTCAGTCAGCTCAGCGGTGACCTGGAAAACCTTCCCTCCGGCAACTTCAACTTCTTTTGCTGTCCTGAGATTATCCTGTTCATTTCTTCCTACAATGACTGGTATTGCGCCTTCCCCGGCAAGAAGTTTAACAATCCCTTCTCCTATTCCTTTCGCGCCACCCGATACGATAATCACTTTATTTTGTAATTCCAGATCCATAATGAAAAAATATCGTGAATTAATTTTTGTCCAGGTCAAAAATTTTGTTCATCAGCAACCATTTTTCTCCCTGTTTCGCGAATGGCAATGGCTGCTGGTATTTCCACATCATTTCTTCCCACTTCTGTACCGCAGGATTCGAATTATCCATTTCCGTCTTATGATCAAAACTGAAGGCTTCTGTCGTTTCCATAATCATGAACAGGCGGTTTCCTATCCGGTAGATCTCCATACTTGTTATTCCTGCATCAGTAATGCTTTTTTTGATTTCACCAGGTATTCGCTGATGCCAATCTTCATAAGCTGCGATCAGCGCTGAATCATCAATCAGGTCGAGAGCAAGGCAGTATCGCTTCATAAAATGTAATGGTGGTACACTTATGTGGACAAGCAATATACATTTTATTCCAAAAATAAAAATCAACAACCCCGCCTGTAAAAATACATTGACGGGGTTGTCCTATAATTTTTTGATTATATTATTTAGCTGCAAAGGAATCCTTAATAATTCCGAGTTGCCTGAGGTCGCTGAGGTTGATTGTAGGCAATTGGTTTAAACTCATTTTATCAATAACAAGGCGCCCTACCATCAAGGCTTCTTCTTTTGTGGCAAAACCATGTCTGCCGGAAATTGCAGGGATAAACTCCTGGTGAATAAATGTTTTTCCATTCGCTACAATGTTATATCCCCATCCGTATTTTGTTTGAATTGCCTGGGCCTGCACAAATACTTTTTCGTTTTTCTTCTGAAGCCGGGCATAATACACCGCTGCCGATACAGCGGCTATCAAAACAACAATGGTGATCAATCGATAGTATTCTTTCTTAATTGTCATTGGGATCGACTACGTTATCAGGTAGAAATTCTCTGAGGTAATCAGATTGTGCGGCCTGTCCGCTTCCGGATCTGCCTGTTGCAATGAAACCGCGGGTTTTTCCTGTACTTACATCAGGAATGGTAAGGCCGACAGCACCCGTGGTTGCAGGGCCTTCAAAAGGAGTCTTCTCTTTCCAAAGATCTACTCCGGTAGTTAAATCATATTCCCAGGTCCAGGTATAGAGAGCCCCGTTTTCGCCAGTGGATATATAAGCTTTATCTCCGGTAGAAGTGCCGGTAATGACAAATGCGGCAGCGTTGCTCCTGACTATATTCGTATATCCATCATCGTAATTATCGGTACTGTAATTAGTGATATGCCGCAATTCGGTCCAGTTCTCTGAAGCCTTGCTGGGATCGAACACCCAAAAATCATTTACTGTTACTCCGCTGTTTACGCCCGTTACTACATAACCTTTGTTATCGTATACCCAGGCAACCGCGCTGTATCTTTTATTGCCACTGAAACCCACAGTAGTCCAGGAATTCGAAGTTGGATCATATTTGTAAAAATCTTTCAAAGCGTTGCTGCCGTCAAACCCGGTACCCACATAACCATATTGCCCGATTCCAAAAGCTACGGCTTCATATCTTGCTCCTCCGGGGAAATCTGCTACGCGTGTCCAGGCGTTTGCATTGGGGTCATATTGGTAAAAATCCTGCAGATAATTAAATCCATCATACCCTGTGCCTACAAATCCCAGTCCGTTTGCGCTCATCCCAACTGCGGAGCTTCTCGCAGCAGAATCCGGCAGACTTGTAATCTGAGTCCAATTATCATTCACTGCATCGTATTGCCAGAAATCAGAAAATCGTTTATTTAAACCATCCCATCCTGTGCCCAGGTAACCATAGTTTCCAATCGTGAATCCAACTGCTTCACTTCTTGCAGGTCCGTTGAGCTGAGACATCGTCTTCCAGTCGCCATCCTGCGTATAGGGTACGCTGCTTTTTGAACAGGAAAACAAAGTGAGTACGAGAAAAAAAGAGAGTAAGGAAATGTTGCTCCGATTCATATTGTTTTTGTTGTTTATAATAGTTTTTTTAAAA
>Ga0335077_10009074_pt1 | contig 12338 bp, 7 predicted proteins | sample Lox_Sample_31_FD_207151 | JGI IMG/M metagenome (GOLD analysis project Ga0335077, IMG submission 207151) | Soil microbial communities from Loxahatchee National Wildlife Refuge, Florida, United States - Lox_Sample_3.1 | ecosystem: Environmental > Terrestrial > Soil > Wetlands | place: USA: Florida...
GCTGGAAGCTAGCAGCTAGCAGCTAAGAGCTAAGAGATCGCCGCTACCTGAGCGTTTCTTCTACTTCGGAGATCCAGTTGGGTCGTTTGAGGACTTCGCGGGGTTTGGGGCCGTCGGCGGCGCCTACTATGCCGTCGCGTTCCATCAGGTCGATGAGGTGGGCGGCGCGGCCGTAGCCGATCCGTAAGCGGCGCTGCAGCAGCGATGTGCTGGCTTTGCCAAACTCTACGACCAGGCGGACGGCGTCGTTGTATAGAGGGTCATTGTCGTCTGCACTAACCTCGCCACCCTCCCCGGCTTCGCCGGGTTCGCGCTCATCTTGTGGCGTTTCCAGGAACTCTTCTTTGTATTCGGCTGTGCCTTGCGACCGCCAGAACTCTACCACCGCGGCGATCTCCTTTTCGGTTACGAACGGAGCGTGCAGGCGATTTACCCGGGCTGAGCCTGAGGGTAAGTAGAGCATGTCGCCGCGGCCGAGCAGAGCCTCGGCGCCGTTAGCGTCTAAGATGGTGCGCGAGTCCACCTTGGTGGCTACGCGGAACGAGACTCGGGCAGGGAAGTTAGCCTTGATCAGGCCGGTGATTACGTCCACGGACGGGCGCTGCGTGGCCAGCACCAAGTGGATGCCGACGGCGCGGGCCATCTGGGCGAGGCGAGTTATGGATTCTTCTACGTTGCTCTGGTCGAGCATCATGAGGTCGGCTAACTCGTCGATGATGATGACGATGTACGGTAGCGGTTTGCTTTCGTCGTCTTCGCCGAAGAGGCTGCGGGTGCCGTCGTTATCGAAGAGCTGGTTGTACTGCGCGATGTTGCGCACGCCTTTTTCTGCGAGCAGTTTCAGGCGGCGCTCCATTTCGCGGACGGCGTTGCGCAGGGCGTTGGCGGCCAGCTTGGGCTCGGTGATGATGGGCGTCAGCAGATGCGGCACGCCTTCGTAGTTACCGAGTTCTAATCTTTTTGGGTCCACCAGCACAAGCCGAACTTGATCGGGCGTGGACTTGTAGAGGATGGACATGATCATGGCGTTGATGGCCACGCTCTTGCCGGTGCCGGTCGAACCGGCGATCAGGAGGTGCGGCATGCCGCCGAGATCGGCGGTGACGATGCGGCCGTTGATGTCTTTGCCCAGGGCCAGCGTGAGCTTGGACTTCGAGCCCATGAATTCCTGGGACTCGATGTTCTCGCGCAGCCAGATGATTTCGCGCTCGCGGTTGGGCACCTGAATGCCTACCGTGGATTTGCCCGCCATGCGCTCGATGAGGATGCTTTCGGCTTTGAGGGCGAGGCACAGGTCGTCGGTGAGGTTGGTGATGCGGCTATATTTGATGCCGGCTTCGGGCTTGAACTCGAACGTGGTCACCACTGGGCCGGGATTGATCTGCGTGACCTGGCCGTGGACGTCAAACTCGGAATATTTCTCTACCAGGACTTGGGCCAGGAGCTTGAGTTCTTCGGCGTCCACCGCTTGCTGCTCGTCGGGGCGGTGGAGCAGGCTGCTGGGCGGCATTTTGTAGCTGCCGGCGATGCGCGGAAGAGTGGTCTTGGATTTGGGGCCGTGATCGGCGCGGGCGCTGACTTCGACTTCCGCCTCGGGAGCGGAGATCTCCTCAAGCTCGGGTGCATGGACCTGCTTTGGAGCCTGGTCGGCGATCATGCGGTCGATGCCGGTCTTCAGGGCGTTGCGCATGGCGAGCGGGGCGATCGGTTCAGGTTCAGAGTGGGTTTGAGGGCTGCGGGCCGCAACCGTGGGCCTTTCGGCGCGGCGCTTTTCCAGTTCACGCTGCAGGCCGCGGCGGGCGCGGTTTTCCTGCCAGTCCTTGTAGCGTTCGCGCAGGGCGATGAGGAAAGCGAAGCGCGTGGGCAGCCAGAGTTGCAGTGCGGAGAACGAGAAGGCGGTGGTGAAGTAGAGCGCGACCGCCAGCACGCTGGCGCAGACGATGTAAGCGCCGGCGAGGTTGAAGTAGTGGATGAGGGCGTCGCCGACGATGCGGCCGATGAGGCCTTCGATGGGGATGGCGCTCATCCAGCGGGTGTGGCCGGGCAGCAGCGCCAGCAGCGCCGGGATGAAGACCAGCAGCCAGGTTGCGCCCAGCGCTTTGGCCAGCGGCGAGAGAACTTTGCGCGACCGGAACCAGCGCACGCCCAGGAAACCGAGGATCACAGGGACGAGGAAGGCGCCCAGGCCGAAGCCTTGCAGGGCGAGGTCGGCCACGATGGCGCCTACGATGCCGATCCAGTTGCGGGCGGCGTGCGAGCCGGTGAGTACCGAAGCGCTGTTCAGCGATGGATCGAGCGGCGAGTACGACGCCAGGGCCAAAAACAGGAGGAGCGCGGAGACGCACAAGAGGAACCCGAGCAGCTCATTGAGCCGCCGGTTATTGGTTGGAGCAAAAATCCGGGATATGAACTTCATGGGCGTTTCCAGGGCTGTAGTCACACTGCGAACGCAAGACACAGCGGAACTGCGTCTCTACAGGGTACAGCCCGACACGCCAGAGCCAGACGATTATTTCAGAGATGTGAGCAGGCGGCAATCGGCGAAGAGAAGGCGGAGTATCGAACTAGCTTCCGGCGAGGTTTGAGGGATTTTCGCTGCCATTTTCGGTCCAGAACTTGTGCCCGGTGCGGCGGATGAAGACGTCTTCCAGAGTAGGCTTGCTCACGCTTACGGCTTCGATCTCACCGGGGAAGGCCTCGACCAGGTCGGAGAGCAGGCGGTGGCCGTTTTCGCATTCCAGGCGGACCTGCCCATCGAGCACCAGCGGGCTCACGTGAAAGCGGGACCGGAGGGCATCGGCCAGAGCCTGGGTGTTTTGAGATCGAAGCAGCAGGACGTCTCCACCGATCTCTTTCTTCAGCTCCGCGGGAGTGCCCAGAGCGACCAGCTTGCCCTGATTGAGAATTGCCAGGCGGTCGCAATGCTCGGCTTCTTCCATCAGGTGGGTGGTGGCGATGACGGTGACCTTTTCCTGCTCGCGAAGCGTCTGAAGGTATTGCCAGAAATCGCGGCGGGCGCCGGGATCGAGGCCGATGGTGGGCTCATCCAGCAGCAGGACCGCGGGATGATGGAGCAGGCTTTTGGCCAGTTCGAGCCGGCGCTGCAGGCCGCCGGAAAGCTTGTCGGCTCTTTCCTCAACGCGGTCGGCCAAGCCGGTGCGAGAAAGCATATCGCAGATGCGCAGCTTCAGGCGCGGGCCGCGCAGGCCGTGCAAGTGGCCCTGGTGCCGCAGATTTTCTCTAACGGTGAGCTTTTCGTCGATGCTCTGCGACTGGAAGACGACTCCGATGCAGCGGCGCAGAACCGCGGCGTCACGCTTTACATCTTGCCCGAGAACCGAGGCTTCGCCGCCGCTGGGCGCCATCAAGGTGGAAAGAATGCGGAACAGGGTGGTTTTGCCGCTGCCGTTGGGCCCCAGCAGCCCGAAGAGTTCGGCCTGGCGTACCTCGAAGGAGATGTTGTCGAGCGCGACGCGGTCGGCGTAGCGATGAACCAGATCCTGAACGTTGATGACCACAGGCGTGGCGACGAGCGCCTCAAAGGCGTGACGATCGAGTGCTGGCGCGTTCGAGGCTGCGGTCATTCTATGGTCCTGTCGCTTCGCCGATTATGAAGACAAACTTAGCAAAGAGCACTTAGGCTCCGCGCAACTGCCAAAAGCAGCAATTTCCCGAAACCGGCCGAAAACTTTCTTTCAGGCTGGCGCCGGGCGCTCCTCAGCCTGTTGAACCCGTTCCTCTGCTTCCAGCGCCGCCGGCACGTGGCGCCAGACCTGGATTGCCAATACTACGGCCGTAGCCAGAAGCAAGGCGCCCACGGCAACGTGGGCCACAGTGGAAGTTACCATCGGCAGCTCGGGCTGCACGGCGTCACGGCCCCAGGCAACGCGGGTCAGAAATGCGAGAAAGCCGAGGCAGAGCTGCGCGATCAGCAGAGAGAGCATCAGCACGGCCGGCCGGCGAATGGCGTCGATCTTAGAGTATTGCGAAAGCGCGCGGATGGAAGTCCAGGCGAGCACAAAGCTCACCACCACCGCGTTCACCACGTGGGGCAGCCAGCTCATGCCGTGGTGGCGGAACATGGCGCCGAAGATAAGTTGTACATACAGGATGAATATCGAAAGCAGCGTCAGGGTTTGCAGGCTGGGCTTGCGCGGGTCGAACTCGATGCGTGGGACTTCCTCCACCCACTGCCGGCCGGTGAAGAGGGCGATGCAGACGGCGATGCAGAAGAAGGTCTGCGCGACGGCCGCATGAGCGGTGGAAATCGCCGGGGGCAAGTAGAAGAGGACAGTCAAGCCTCCGAGAACGCCTTGCGCGATTACGGTAGCGAGGGCGGCGACGCCCAGATATTTCATCCAGCGGCGGCGGTCGGTGCGCCAGGTCCAGATGGCGATGACGATTGTCAGCAGGCCGATGAATTCGGCGACCATGCGGTGAGTGTGCTCGAAGCGCACGCCGCCGACCATGTGGGGGATTTTGTAGAGCGAGCCGAAAGAAGTCGGCCAGTCGGGAACGGAGAGGCCGGCGTCATTGCTGGTGACCAGGGCGCCGGCGATGATGAGCACGAAGGTGGCGCAGGCTACGGCTACAGCGAAGCGGTGATGGGCGGAATTATATGGAGTTGAGGTGACGCTCAACGCTCACTCCTCTAAAGGGTTCCGGAAAGTGTTATGAGCCGACATCGCCGCGGTGCACCGCTCGGGTCCGCTTTAACCGCGGCAAAAACCCGGATCCCTCGCTTCGCTCGGGATGACAGTTTTTTAGTAAAGGTCACAGTGTTGCTCGAAAATGACACCTAGTAGTGGCAGGGACGGGGCAAAGCCCCGTCCCTGCACGGAGATTGCTGCTTGCAAGGACGTTCCAGATTACTGGGCTTTGAAGGTGGCGTCTACCGTTTTGCTGTCTTTGGCGGCTAATGTCACTTTCTGTTCCTGGGTGCCCAGCTTTTCCTGCACGAAGCCGAGAGTGTAATCGCCCGGGGGAAGGCCCTTAATTTCATACTTGCCATCCGGCCCGGTCACGGCGAAGAACGGGCTCTTGACCACGTTCACGTACATCTTCATCCACGGGTGCTGATTGCACTTTACCGGCAGCAGAATTTCCTCGCGGGCGAAATTCTTTTCCAGCGGAGCGGACTTGGGCGGCTGCGATTCGTTCCACTCGCGGTTGTCGGCAGGCGTGGGATGGATGTTGTGGGTGGTCATGTCATCATTTTTGATTTCGATGTTCTGGCCGGTCATGACGCCCAGCACGTGGGGGTGATAGCGGCAGCCCTGCTGATCGATGGTGGCGGCTTCGGTGGGCGGGGCGAAGGTGCGGTTGCCCAGGCCGTCTTTCACATAAACGAAGACGTTGGCCAGATCGCCATCCTTGGCCACGATGTTCTCAGACTCGTTCGCGCCTTTGCAGGCCGGGTCCTGGCTCATATCGATCTTGGCCGGCTTGGGAGCGGCGCCGTCGAGCTTCACCGTGCCGCTGACGCTGGCCACGGTGCTGGGATCGATCGGAGTGGCGGCAGGCTGCGCCATTTCCGAGGTGGCGGCGGGCTGCTCTTCACTGGGGGTTTCCTTCTTGCTGCAGGCGGCGAGCAGCCCGACAGCAAACAGGCAGAGAGTGAAAATTGCGATCCATACCTTGCGGTTCATGATTTCGCCCTTTCGTAGTTGGAAGATGTTAGCGGAAGCTTTGTGCGCGAACCCTGCAATGGAATTGTCATCCTGAGCCGAGCAGGCGCCTGGGGAAGCGAAGCGCCTGCGGAATCGAGGCACCCTAAGGTTTCTCTCCGCGCGAGTGCTCTGGCGTCATGGAAATTCCTAGCGGGGCCGGGGCCGCCGTCAGCAGGCATGGGGTCCTTCGACTTCGCAGCCGCCGCGCTTTGCGCGGCCGCTACTCCGCTCAGGATGACAGAGGTCATGAGATTTCCTGACACGATTCTAGCGCGATCCTCCGTGGGCGGCAGCGGCTCGTGCGCTGGCCTGCTTCTGTTTGGCCGGGGTTTGCAGCCTGGTGGTGCTGCGCCCCCTGGCTGCGGCCACACGGCGCTGCTCTTCCGGCGTTAGCTGGAAGATGTAATCCACCAGCAGCTTGGTCTGATCTTTATCATAGCCCTGGAACGAGGGCGGCGTGGGGCCAGCGAAGACCCAGTGATCGTTTTCGCGGCGGAACAGCCCCGACGGCATGGAGGTGCCGGGACTGACGGCCTGGGGATCGATGATCCAGCGTTCTACCCAATCCGGCTTCAGGCGTTCTTTCGCCAAAAGGAAGTTTGGCGCAGTGGCGATCTTATCGTGTTGGGGATCGCCGGTGGCGTGGCACTTCAAACACGGCGCGGCCGTGCTGGAAAACAGGCTGCGCGCCATGTCGGTTTCTTTGGCGGTGAGCGTCGGAACCTGCTCGGGAATATAAGGCATGGGCTGCTGCGACAGCGCCTGGAAGAAGCGCACCAGCTTGCGCAGTTCGTTATCCGAGAAAGAGAAGGTGGGCATGCGGACCTTGAGGTAGGGCCGCACGCCGTCGCGGTTGGTATCGGTGGTGCTCAGCGCCGGATTGCTCAGGAATCGCCGCAGCCACTCGGGATCGACGCGCGCGCCCTCGGTGAGCAACTTCGGCGGCAACTGATCCTGCTGGTCTTTGTATTGGCTCAAGCCCATCAGGATTGTGCTTTGGCCGGGGATGAACTGGTGACAGCCCATGCAGTTGTATTTCTTCACGATCCACCAGCCTTCCTGGATGTCGTGGCGGGCGTCGCCGGGCTTGTACTGGTAGCTGTCGGGCAGGGAAGTCTCCTCGCTGCCCATGAGGAAGGTGGTAAGGTCGCGCACCTGGTCTTTGGTGAGGTGCAGATTGGGCATGCGGAGCTTTTCGTCATCCGCCTTGGTCATGCCCTTGTCGTAAATGTTCGGCTCGGCGAGTTTATGCTCGAAGAAGCCTTTGAGGCTGTACCAGGGCTTTTTAGCCGGGCCGTCGGGTAGGCGCTGCAGGTCTTCGGGATCGGTGATCGGCTCCTTGCCGCCGCGCTGCGCGGTTTCGGTGAACAGAGCGAAGTCGAGGCGCTCGATCGGCTTGCTGCCTTCGACCGTGAGGTCGGTTCCGATGCGGCCTTCGGTCTCGAAGCCGGCGATCTCGTGGCAGCCGGCGCAGCCGAAGTGGCGAATCCACTTTTCGCCTTCAGCCTTGAGGCTGGGATCGTTCATGTACGGCGCCGGAGGATAAGAGGCCGGATCTTTTTCTCTCTGCGAGACCAGGTACGTGGCAATGTCCTGCGCGTCTTCTTCACTTAAACGCAGGCTGGGCATCACCGTCATGTTCTGCACCTGGAGTTCGTGGCCGTCGTTGGGACACTTGCTGTGCTCCAGATCGAAGACGTAAGGCAGGCCCTTTTTGGCATAGTCCTCGGGGCCGATGTCTTTCTTCTCGTACGGGCAGTATGGCCTTGTGCGCTCGCGGGCGTTGTGAATCCAGCGGACCAGGTAATCGTAGTTGGCCTTTTCGCCTTCGCGGGTGAGATTGGCGGCGAAGGTCCCGCCCATCATGTTGCTGCCTTCGCCGATGGAATGGCAGGCGAGGCAGCCGCGGGTTTCGAAGAGTTCCTTGCCGTGCTCGGCGTTGCCGGGCTTCTGCTTGGGCAGGGGATCGGTGAGCGCCGATTGCCAGATGTATGCCGAAATCGCGCGAATCTGTTCATCGTCCAGGCGGAAGTTCGGCATCTTGGTGGTGGGGCGGAAATCGGTGGGTTTCTTCAGCCAGACGGGAATCCAGTTCGGGTTCAACTTGAGGCGTATGTCTTTCAGGTTGGGCCCGACTTTTTTCATGTCCTGCATCAGGCTGTGGGACTGGAAGTCGAGCTGCTGGATGCGCCCGTCAATTTTGCTGTTCTCGACCTTCAGCGCGACCGCTTTTTCGTTGAAGGCGTTGGCTTCTTCGTTGGTCTGGGCAGCGTCGGCTTCTTTCATGAGGTAAGCCGACTGCTTGAGATTGTCTTTCTTCTCCTGATCATATTGCTTGAGTTCCTGGCCGATGTTGGTCAGGTCCTCCGGTTCTTTGTCGTAGCCCTCATAACGATGGCAGCCCATGCAACCCTTCTGGCGGAAGAGGTCTTTGCCATCGTTAATGGTCTGCCACTGCACGTCGCCGCTGGCCAGCACCATGTCGGCGGCGTGGCAGCTCTGGCAGCCGGCCTGGGCGTTTTCTTTGGGAAACATCGGCCACAGCCAATGTTCGTAGTAGCCGTGGGCTTTTTCAATGCTGGTGGTGGCGCGGCCGTTGCCTTGATGGCAGGGAGTGCAGCCGAACTTTTCGGGATCGTGGATTTTGAACAGCTCCGGCTCAGGATGGCTGACGAAGGCGCGGTCGTATTCGTCCGGCGTTTTGTGGCCAGACGCCAGCGCCATGGAAACCGCGCTGATCTTCACCGGCTCGCGCGTGCCCATGTGGCAGGACTCGCAGCGGTCCACGATGTTGGCCTCGGGCACGTTGATCTGCACGATGGCCGGATCCCAATCGGCGGTTTTCTTGCGCAGGCCGTCGATCTGGTCGGGACGCAGGTCCACCATATGCTCGGAAAGATACTGGCTGGCGGCGGTGCTGGCGGCGGTGACGGGCTTTACGACATCACCCAATTCCGCGCTGAGCTTGGTGCGTTCGGCCTTGATGTCGTTGTATTTCTCTTCCAGTTGCTGGAAGGTGTATCTCTCTTTGTGGCCGTCGGGATACTGCACGGCGGTCTGCTTGCGCTTGTAGTCGTCGATGTCTTCCTGTTTGCTCTTCTTGCCGGAGGCGCTGGTATCGGTCTCCATTTCGTACGTCAGGGCATTGACGTAGGCGCGGCGGTCGGTGAAGACGCTTTGAACGGCCAGCAGTTTGGCGTTCAGGTCGGTAAGCTGCTTCTGGATTTCGTTCTTGCGCGCGCGCGACTGCTGGTCCAACTGCTCGGCGGCTTGCTCCAGATTCTGATATTGGGGACTCTGGGTGACTTCCTTTTGTTCCTGGGCGAAAGAGGAGCGGTCGGTTTTGAGCAGGGCAGAGTAGCGCTCTTTCCAGACGTGCTGATACGCCTTCCACGGCCGCTGTCCGAAGGCCTCGTCCCACAGGGCCCAGAGCAGCGTGACCATGAGCAGGGCCATGGCGACGGCGTAATATCCGGCGTACGACTTGGTAACAATCGGATCCTGCTCGGGGATGGGTTGTTCGGGCACCAAACCTCCAAGTTCGTCCTTGGTCCTTGGTCGTTGGTCCTTCGCAAAACCCTTAGGTCGGAAGGGATTTTGCCAAGGACCAAGGACCAACGACCAAGGACGGTTTCTACACGTTAAACCACGGCGTAATCAACACGTACTTGATGTGAAACAGCAAGCGCAGGAGCATCTTGATGGGCAGCGCGACCATGGTCAGCATGAAGAAGGCCATGATCGAATACTGCAGCAGGCTCATGCGCTTGTAATCTTTCGGGTTGTAGCGGCGGAAGAAGCCGTGCAGCAGGAATCCTCCCAGCGCGTAAAATCCGCCGACTACGATCGCTCCGAAGACAGCTTTCGCCCAGTTGGAAACAATCGGCCCGCCCAGCCAGCCCGGGATTACGTCCGGCAAGTCGCGGTTCACCTCGTAAATCAGCCGGTTGTGGTCCCAGGTTTGTCCCGGCCAGAACCACTGCCAGCCAGGGCCTCGGATGAACGTACCGATGATGATCATCGAGACCCAAAGAACAATGAAGCCGAACAGAAAGGTGCTGATGGAAAACTTGCGCTGCTTCCAGGTGTAGTAGCCGCTGCCCAGGGGATTGGTGTCGATGTAAGGAATCACCATCAGGCCGACGATGATGAGCGTGGGCATGACTACGCCCGCGATCCAGGGATCGAAGTACACCAGCATTTCCTGCAGTCCGAGGAAGTACCAGGGCGCCTTCGCCGGATTCATGGTGAGGTTGGGGTTGGCGGGCTCTTCCAGCGGGGCGCTGAGGGTGATGGACCAGACCATCAGAACGATGGTGACGATAATGGCGGCGAGGAACTCAACCCGGAGCAGAAACGGCCAGACGTGAACTTCCTTTTGCCAGCCTTCGCGGAAGGGCCAGGTCTTGCGGTAGGCGGTCTTGGCCATGGCCGGATTGGCTTCCAGTTCGGTGATGAGTTCATCGTTGGCGTGCGCCTGCTTCCAGGCCAAGTAGCAATAGAAAGCCAGCAGGGGAATCAAGGCCACGATGGGGACGTTATCGGGCGTTGAAGCGATGTCCCAAAGTTGTCGCCAATCCATAGCTCAAACCGTCCTTGGTCGTTGGTCCTTGGTCGTTGGCAAAGGGTTCCGGGCACATGCCTTCGATAAGGGTCAGCCCGGAACCAAAATTGTTTCTCAGCTTTCTTAACCTGCTGTCCCCGGCACGGTCTGGTGGTCTTGGGCTTTTGCCAAGGACCAACGGCTAACGACCAAGGACGAACCCTACTCTCCCGCCGCTTTCTGGGCGCGGCGGGGATTATCGGCTTCGGCTTCGAGCATTACCGGGGCTGGGCCGGAGATGCCGCCGTCTTTTCTTACCCGCCAGAAGTGCACGATCATCAATACCGAAGCCACGATTGGAATCCCGATGCAATGCCAGATGTAGGAGCGCAGCAGAGCGTTGGCGTCGACAATCGAGCCGCCCAGCAGCCCGAAGCGGACGTCGTTGTAGGGCGTCATACCGAGCATGTGTCCGAACGGGCCTTCGTGGCCGAGCAGCGGTGTGGCGCGCGCCATGTTGGTGCCTACCGTCACCGCCCAGAAGCCCAGCTGATCGTCGGGCAGCAGATAGCCGGTGAACGAAAGCAGCAGCGTGAACACCAGTAGCAGCACGCCGATGTTCCAGTTGAACTCGCGCGGCTTTTTGTACGACCCGGTGAGAAACACCCGGAACATGTGCAGCCAGACGGCGATCACCATCAAGTGGGCGGCCCAGCGGTGCATGTTGCGAAGAATTTTTCCGAAGGGAACGTCGTGCTCGAGATAGAGCACGTCGCGGAAGGCCTGCACTTTGCTGGGGTGGTAATAGAACATCAGCAGCACGCCGGTGAAGGTGAGCACGATGAAGAGATAGAACGTAATTCCGCCCATGCCCCAGGTGTAGCTGTAGCGGACCGAGTCACGATTGATCTTGGCCGGGTGCAGATGCAGGAATACGTTGGAGAGCACGCCCAGCGCGCGGTTGCGCGGGGTGTCGTCGTGCTTGTGGCGAAAGATCGAGGTATAGACCTGAGTTTTGGTTGGATCTTTCAGGCCCGCGATCTGCTCTTTGGCTTTGGCAGGGATATCGGTCTTGAGCGAGTCGAGGTCTTCCCTGACCCCGGATTTCACTTTGTCGATCAAACCGACTTGTTTGCCGTTGTTGCCGTTACCGTTTTCGTCAGGCATCTCGTGACCTCAGATCAACCGTAGCGCCGGCGTCCCGCCCGGCATTCCCCTTGGCGATGCGGGCGAGTGCGCCCGCGCCACACCGGCACTTCCTACGCCCGCAAATATGCTCCGTCGTCGTTGAACTGCGTGGGCTGGCCTTTTGGCTGCTGATACAGGTGCGCCACATCCACCAGAATCTGGCCGTCGGGCGCGATCTCCACGTGGGCGCGGTCCATGGGCCGCGGCGCCGGCCCTTCAAAATTGATTCCTTCGCTGTCATAGCCGCTGCCGTGGCAGGGGCACTTGAACTTGTTCTCCGCCGGCTTCCAGTCGGGGGTGCAGCCCAGGTGGGTGCAGCGGGCGAAGATCACGAACAGGCGGTCGGGGGTGCGGTCCACCCAGATGCGGAATTTCTGCTGCCACTTGGTGTCCACTCCCAGGCCGTAATCTTCGGGATAGCCGATCTTGAAGCTGGTGGCCGGCTCGAACAGCGTGCGCGGCAGAAAGAAGCGGAAGAACGCCAGGAACCACGCGGTAAGGAAAGCAGCGACGGCGGCCCAGGCAAAGCGGCGGCGGCCCTGGTTGATTTCGTTATCTTCGGGACCGACGGCGGCCACGCCACCCGCCCTGGCAGCTTTGGAGGTTCCCACCGCGGGGGTGCCCACATAGCTGGTGGAAATTCCTGTGCGCGCCACTGATGTTCCGACCGGGGCAGCGACGGGAGCCGGGGCCGGACGCGGCGCGGCGGGGGCAGCTGGAGCAGCGGCAGCCGCAGCTGCCGCCGGCGCAACCGGCTCTCCCAACAACGCGGCAACTTCGGCGTCATTGAGCGTAGGCAGGTTATTCCGCTTGCGGCGCGCCTGATCGGCGGCAATCGAAGACTTGCTCCACTTCTTGCCGGCTGCGACCATCTTCTGTACTTCTTCGCTGATGGCGGCAGAAGCAGCGGCCGCGGGAGGCGGTGCTACAGGCGCGGC
>Ga0335077_10009076_pt1 | contig 12336 bp, 11 predicted proteins | sample Lox_Sample_31_FD_207151 | JGI IMG/M metagenome (GOLD analysis project Ga0335077, IMG submission 207151) | Soil microbial communities from Loxahatchee National Wildlife Refuge, Florida, United States - Lox_Sample_3.1 | ecosystem: Environmental > Terrestrial > Soil > Wetlands | place: USA...
CGACGACGAACGCCAGTCCGTTCTCGATTTCTTGAGCAAGCAAGCCGCGGAGATCGGCGGGCAAAACGCCCGCAAAGCCGCCTTCGTCGATTTCTGCCAGGCGCTGCTCAACTCCAACGAATTTTTGTACGTGAACTAAGGAAGAAGGCTGATCATGCGTAATCCGAATCATCATCCGCGAGTTTCCACGCGCCGCGATTTTTTCACGCGTACCGGCAGCGGATTGGCGGCCGTAGCGCTGGCTCAGATGCTGCATGAAGACCAGCTTCAGGCCGCAACAGCCGGGGCGGATCCAATGGCTCCCAAGCAGCCCCATCATCCTGCCACCGCGAAATCCATCATCTGGCTTTTTATCGAAGGTGGGCCCAGTCACGTCGATCTCTTCGATCCCAAGCCCAAGCTCGTGGAGCTCGCTGGACAGCCAATACCTGAATCAATGCGGCCCAAGTTTACGGCCATGCCCGGCACTTCCAAGAATGGCCTTATGCCGTCCAAGCGCACCTTCCAGCAGTACGGGCAAAGCGGCATCTGGGTTTCGGACTGGTATCCCAACATCGCGCAGCATGTCGACGACATGACCGTGATCCGATCCTGCTGGACCGACGGCATCAACCACCTCGGCAGCGTCACCGAGATGAACAGCGGCTCGATTTTGAGCGGCCGGCCGTCGCTGGGAGCCTGGGTCAACTACGGGCTCGGCAGCGCGAATCGCAATCTGCCCTCGTTCGTCGTGATGCTGGACGACAAAGATCCTATCGGCGGCGCCAAACAATGGAGTGCCGGATTTCTGCCCGCTTCCTATCAGGGCATGCAGTTCCGCACGGGTGACACGCCGCTCATCAACCTGAAACCGCCAGAGGGGATGACCGACGCGCAACAGCGCAACCAGCTCGGACTCCTGAAGCGCTTGAACGAAATCTGGTCCCGTGACAAGCAGGAAGATGACGAACTCGACGCGCGAATTCGGTCCTATGAGCTCGCTTATAAAATGCAGAGCGCGGCGCCCGAAGCTGTCGATCTCACCAAGGAATCCGAGTTGACCCAAAAGCTGTACGGGATGGATGAAGAAGAAACTCGCGCCTTCGGCAGCAATTGCCTGATGGCTCGCCGGCTGGTGGAACGCGGCGTTCGTTTCATCGAGCTCTACTCCGGTTCAGGAAGTGGTTGGGATGCGCACGACAATGTGGAAGTGAACCACAGCAAGTGGTGCAAGGCCTCCGACAAACCGATCGCCGGCCTGTTGACCGATCTCAAAGCCCGCGGACTGCTCGACGACACACTAGTGGTATGGGGCGGCGAATTCGGCCGAACGCCATTCAATGAGAAAGGTCTCGGACGCGACCACAATCCTTGGGGCTTCACCATCTGGATGGCGGGCGGCGGGGTCAAGAAGGGCCACTACGTCGGTTCCACGGACGAAATCGGAATGCACGCGCTGGAGTCGCCGGCTCACGTCAACGACATTCACGCATCCATGCTGTGGGCCCTGGGTCTCGATCACTTGAAGGTAACCTACATGCACAACGGGCGCGCCGAGCGTCCGACTGTCGTCGCCGGCAAGGTAATCGAAAACCTGTTCGCCTGACCCGCGACCGCTACGCTACGCGATATGCGCCCCGGTCGTCAATACATACACGACGTATAACGACTGGCTGGCGGCCATAAACAATCGGTTCCGCTTCGTGCCGCCGAAACAGACATTCGCGCAGTTCTCCGGCAATCGGATAATGCCGATGGGCTCGCCGACGGGTGCGATCACCTGCACCCCGGGAAGTGCTCCCGCCCAGATGTTGCCATCCGCGTCACAGCGGATTCCATCGGCTGCCGCCGGCGCCCCGCTGCCGGGAACACTGAGCTGCACGAAACGCTTGCCGTTGCGGATCGTCTTCCCATCCACATCCCAAACGCGAACTTCGCGGCCAGTTCCCGTATCGGCAACGTAGACCTTTTTATAGTCGGGCGAAAAGCAGATGCCGTTGGGACCGTTCATCTCGTCGTAGAGTTTATCCATCTGCCCGGTCTTCGGATCCACGCGGTAGACGGCTTCCTTCAGCTCTTTGTCGGCCTTGAAGCCTTCGTAATTTCCGTTGATGCCGTAAGTCGGATCGGTAAACCAGATGCTGCCGTCGGGATGGACCACGATGTCGTTGGGTGAGTTCAGCCGCTTGCCTTGGAATTTGTCTGCGATCACCGTGACAGTGCCGTTGTATTCGTAGCGCACCACGCGCCGTCCGCCATGTTCGCAAGAAAGCTGGCGTCCTTCGTAGTCGAACGTGTTGCCGTTGCTGTAGCCCGAGGGATTGCGGAACACCGTGACGTGTCCGTCTTCTTCGAGAAAGCGCATCTGAACATTATTAGGAATGTCGCTCCAGACTAGATACCGCCCCACTCCGTTCCATGCTGGGCCCTCAGCCCACAGCGTTCCGGTATGTAGCTTCTTGATGACTGTATTGCCCACCATATATTTCCGGAACCGGTTGTCGAGCGCAACGATGTCCGGATCGGGATATCGCACTGGGACTTGGTTCGACCAATCGCGCGGTGTCGCGTTCCCGGAGATGGGCGGCGACGCGGGCGCTTGCGCAACGGCTTTAATGGCTGCTGCACCTCCTACGGCGGCGGCCAGAAACGTTCGGCGGTCTGTCGGTCTCATTGGTTTGCTCCCTTTTGTTCTGCGGCTCTCTTTTCTTGGGCCCGTTCTCCGGCTAGAACGCCCGCGAGTCCGTAATTCCCTTCATGGCAAGCGAATTCAAATAGCGGACCTTCCGCTTTCTCGAGCGAAACTTCCATCGTCCACGGCTTGGTATACACTGTCGGATCGTCAATCGTTGCGCGGTAGAGGATCGAATCCGGGCTCGTGCGGGTAAACCGCTCCGTGATGTGAAGATTCTGATCGGTCATGCCCTCGTACTGCACCCCAAACCGGCTGCGGTCATTAAACTTGAAATTCGTGGTTTCAACCACCAGCGTATCGCCCTCCCAATGGCCGCGCGAATCACCCATCCACTCCTGAACATTCTGTGGTAGATGAGCACTTCCATCCAGAGATATCACGCGCACCTGGTTGCCCATCTCGGCCAGAATCGAAATATATTCGGGCGTCTGGACGATCTGATAATTATCGTTGTAATTGCCGGGAATCATCGGTGGACCGGACTGAGAAAACATCAGGCAGCGGTCGGGAAGCGGTCGGTCCTCAGGTCCATCCGCCGGGTGCGCTGCAAACCTCTCTTGGATCGCTTGGAATTTCTTGCGAGCCTCGGGCGTCATCGGAGGAACTCTGCCATTCGGTGGATCGAAAATCATCGAAGTTCGCCGGGTGCGCGCGAGTTTGGTTCCGCGGTCGAAGAACAGCTCGTTGTAAGCCCGAGCGACATCCGCCTCCTGGCCTCCGTCACGGCGGTCCCGGTTCACCTCCTGAGCCTTGCTCTTCTCGTAGACGGCGGCTTCTTGCTCCGTATAAAATTCCTTGTTGCCCAACTCAACCGGTCGTTGGAAGGGCGTCAGGCTGGCGGAATTCCAGATTCCTTCTAAGGACGGATGTTGTGCCCACATCGGCATGAAAAAGCTCAACGCAACAAGAGCTCGGTAATTCATGGCTTAGTCACCTTTCTACGGAGCGGTCCATATAACAACTCTTCAACAAACTCGGCGCACTTGAATTCCATCAGCTGAGCGTTTTTCTCCAGCCGCCGATAAAGCGGCATGCTCATCTTCCAAGGCCGCGAAAACACTTTCGGATCTTCAATGGTGGCCTCGTATTGAAGCACGTTCTCACTCACCGGAGAGTAGCGCTCGACGACGTGCAGCGCGTCACTGTGGAAATCGCCCGACCGATCGAACCAGGTCTGGTCGACCTGACCCGTGACATCCACCACCAATGTGTTCCCTTCCCAATGGCCATTCGACGTTCCCATCCAGCTATCCACCTGCGCCTCGCGGGGCTTCCCCATGTTGATGGTCCGGACTGCGTTGGCATACTCGTAGACGATCATGATCGAGCTGGACCCTTGCAGAATCTGAAACGGGTACGGCATGTAAGTGGCCCGGGGCACACCCGGCATATAGCACTTGATCTCCGGATCGGCGCTCCAGCGATTGGCGAAATTTTGCTTCCTCTTCGCGGCCGCCTCGGGAAGATATGGAAGCTCGCCGCCTTCCACCACACCCAGTCCCGGCGGAATCGCGCCGATCGTTCCCAAGGCCGGCGGACCCGGCATCGGCCCATGCGTCTGGATATCCCAGTTGGCCGTGTTCACGGCCTGCCAGATTCCATTGAGATTGGGCTTTCCCGCGGAAGTTTGCGCGGTGGCAGGAACGGCTAGCAAAGGCGCCACTAATCCCGCGGCAATCAATAGGCGACGCGCCACCCGATCATAATACGCCATCGCCGTACCAGGGTGCAGTATTGTGAATCAAGTGAAGGAGCCCTTCGTTGCACCGCATGAGCCGGCCGCGTACCTCGAGCGCGGCACACCGGCGTTCCGCCGCACCAATCTGGGCCTGTTCTCGGCCGGCTTCTCAACCTTCGCGCTCCTCTATTGCGTGCAGCCGCTGCTCCCGGTCTTCTCGCGCGAGTTCGGCGTGAGCGCAGCCGAAAGCAGTCTCTCGCTTTCGCTCACAACGGCTCTTCTTGCCGCGTCAGTCTTGATTTCTGGTTCGCTCTCGGAAGCCTGGGGGCGAAAGCCAGTGATGGTCGTGTCGCTCTTCGCGGCCGCAATACTCACGGTAATCTGCTCGGTCGTGCCCGGTTGGCAGGCGCTGCTGCTGGTCCGCGCGGTCGAAGGCATCGCCTTCAGCGGGCTACCGGCCGTAGCCATGGCTTACTTGAGTGAGGAGATGGATTATCGCTCCGTCGGACTGGCAATGGGATTGTACATTGGCGGCTCAGGACTCGGCGGCATGACAGGCCGGTTCGTGACCGGCTATCTCACCGACATTGCGTCCTGGCGCGTGGCCTTGGGCGCGATTGGGGCATTCGGCATTCTGGCCGCTTTGATATTTTGGCGAACGCTTCCTCCATCGCGGCACTTTCTGCCGCGCCCGCTCGCGCTGGGCCAGCTTAAAGGGTCTTTCCTCGATCACCTGCGCGACCCCGGACTTCCGTGGCTGTTCATCGAAGGCTTTCTGCTCATGGGTTCCTTCGTGACGACGTACAACTACATCGGTTACCGGCTGTTGGCGCCGCCGTACGGGCTCAGCCAGACGGAGGTAGGAGCGATCTTCGCCGTTTACCTGCTGGGCACGGGCAGCTCCGCGTGGGTGGGCAATCTGGCCGGGCGCATGGGACGCCGCAAAGTCTTCTGGGCGACCATCGCGACCATGTTTGCCGGCCTCGTGTTGACCCTGCTGAGCCCGCTGGCGGTAATCATTGGCGGCATCGCGATTCTGACGGTCGGCTTTTTCGGCGCTCACTCCATCGCAAGCAGCTGGGTGGGCCTTAGAGCGAGGCATTCCAAAGCGCAAGCCTCTGCTCTGTATCTGTTCTTCTACTATGTCGGCTCGAGCGTGGTCGGATCTTGCGGCGGCCTGTTCTGGAGCGCGTTGGGCTGGCGTGGCGTGGTGGAATTCATCGGCTCGCTGCTGATCCTGGCACTTCTGATTTCGCTGCGCTTGTCCGTTCTCCAGCCGCTACCGGTGTTGACTGCACAAGAGCCTCCGCCACCCCTATGAGGGTTGTATCCTTATTGGCAGCGCTGGCCTCGATCGACATAGGTCCAGTGACCTATCGCCGAGAGTTGGATGGATGCGCAATAAGTTCCCGCATGGGTCTCGACCGTTCGCACACGAGCCTTGGGTTCTTCCTTCGACTGCTTGGCGAAGGCCTCCGCGATGACCCGGCCACTCATAGTCACCGGCGCTTTCACGTCCTCCAACGCCAGTACCGTGGGCGCAATGTCAAAATTGGCCACCGGCGCATGCACGACAGTCTGGTGCTTGAAATCCGGACCCCACAGCACCATCGGAGTATGGATCATCCAGGGATTCAGCCCGCCGTGACCGCTTCTACCGGTAACGCCGCGCCGCGCGTCGGTGGTCGCGACTCGCTGCAATCCGGGAAAACCGAAAGCATTGCGATCGGAACTCCATTGGTACGTCACGATAATATCCGCGCCGCGCGAGGGTCTACACTCATTTACTAATTCGAGTGAGAACGTGCCGGCGACCCAGCCGAGATCGCGGCCGGGCCGGCATTGGACGGCGGCGCCCTTAGGTTGTACTGAAGTAGTGAAGATAAGATCGACGCCATCAGTCTTTTGAAGTTGGGCAACAAGCCCGCGGATCAGGTCGGGATCGTGGTCTTTGATATAAAGGAGCGTCGACGGTCCGTTATTGGCGACAATCACGTCGGACGCCTTGCCGGTGGCCTGGATAGCGCTATTTAAGTCGACGGGGTCGGGTTCACCACCAAAGCCATGATCGGCGGTCACGATGATGTCCGTGGTGTTATCGAGGCCCATTTCATGCAGCCGGGCGATCAGAAGGCCCACTTGCTGGTCCATCGTCTTGAGGACGCCAATCGCCTCGGGAGAGCCGACTCCGAATCTGTGCTGAGTCTCATCCGGCTCAGTTAACCAATCGACAATGACCCTCGGGTGAAGCTCGGGGAGAACGTACTCTCGAAGCACACGCTCGGCCCATAGCAGTGAAGGAATTCCTTCGTTCGACTTTACGGCGCCGAAGCGCTGTTGAATCTCGCGATCGATTTTGTCTGGAAAGGCAACGCGATGTCCGTCCTCAAATCCGCCATTAATGAGTACGCCCGTGCCCGACGGACCCATGGGATTCATGAGAAAGCCGCCGCCGGTGGATCCGGAACTGATGTCGACGAAAGGCACGCCGGCGCTCTCGAGGGCCTCCGCCATGGTCTTCACCGGCAGCGCGCGGCCGCCTGAAACCTCCGCCAGCTTCACCAGATTCTTATAATCGGCGGTATCGAAGGCCTTAGGCGCGACGCCTTCGACATACATCGTGTTTGAGACGATGCCGTGCACGGCGGGAACAGTTCCAGTGGAAATGCTGGCGGAGTTGACGCGGGTCACGGTGGGAAAAACGGAATGCGCGTTATCGCACCAGACGCCTTCGTTCTTTAAACGGAAGAGATTCGGCGTGACGTCTTGAGAAATCGAATCGGGCCGGAACCCATCGATTACCAGAATGATCAGCAGTGCAAGTTTCATGCGGCTACTTGGAACTCTAGCTGAAATTGCCGAGACCCGCAAGAAGCCGAGTCGAGCCTAGGCGCAGACGTTTTCAGCGATGGGCGCGTGGCCGAGAGCGCGTAACAACTGGTCTTGATGTCGCAGCATGAAACTGTCCCTCATGTCCAAGAGCCTGTTGAGAAAACGATCGCATTCCCCGTCGAGCAACTCTTTGGTCCATCGGCTGGGTACGTTGTCTGAAAACGCACGCGCCGTGTCCTCGACGATTTCGAATAAGACACCGTTACTTTCTTTCGTGAAGTTCCGCAGCGCTCGCTTATATTCCTCCATACCCGGCAGGGGCGGAAACAGGCGCTCCAGCACGAACACTTCGCTCCAGGCGATGTTGATTTTTGGGGATAGTGATCCATATCCGTGGATCCAACCCCGAAGGTCGACCACCTGTGTCAAAGCATAGTAAAACCTATCCAAACGTGGATCGAAGAAATCATAACCGGGATGACAGATATCGCCCTTCAGACGGCCTGTTCGTACTAATTCATCCTTGATTGGCGTTCCGTCGTAGGGGATCATGCGGCAGAAAGCGACGGCAACGGACCCATCGTCGACGATAGCATGGAGAAACTTAAGATCTTCCCGGATCAATTCAAACGTGGAAGATGGTTCGAAAAGCATGAATCCGAACTGAAATGCAAGATCCAGCCTCTTCAAGATGTCGACAGCTCGGAGATTCTGTTCCACCGTGATCTGCTTGTGAAGCGTCTTGAGTCCCTCCTCCGTTCCAGACTCAAGACCCATGTAAACAAAGTAAAGGCCTGCTGCGCGCATTTCTGCGAATAAGTCAGGGTCCACCGCATCAGCCCGGCAGCTGATCTTCCACAGTATCCGCCCGACCAATCCGCTGCGATGCAGCTCCGACACGAACTCCCGGGCCCAGCGCCTCCACACCGGACCGAACAATGGAAAGTCATCGTCCTGAAACAGGAAAATCGTGGCGCCGCGTTGGTCGTGGAGGTAACGCATCTCGCGCACCACCTGGGCCGGCTTACGTGTGCGGACCACCTTGCCCGGGGCCGCGCGGTAGAACATATGAATGGAACAGAACGAGCACGTCCGGGCGCAGCCCCGGCTTGCCAGAATCGGTACGATAGAGTGCCCTAACACCGTTTCCGGATCGAACTCCCGCTCCGGATACGGTAACCGATCCAAGTCCTCTACGAGTGGCCGGAGTGGGTTCGCTACAATCTTCGCGGCCTGTCGAAGGGCGATGCCCTTAATATTTCGCCAATCCTTTCCGGATCCGATCAGGTCAACGAGCTCCAGGAGCGTGTCTTCGCCTTCGAATCGAACCACACTGTCGAGCTCCGGGATAAATTCCAGCGCATGTTGATAACTCAAGCTTGGAAAGTGCCCGCCCATCGTGAAATGACAGGTGATTCCGGCCTCTCGCAGCAATCGTATGAGGGAATGGAAGCGCTCAATGTAAAACTGGAAGATCAGGGAAAACCCGATCAGCAGGGGATCCATCGATTTTGCGATGTCAAGGATGCGCTCGGGTTCCAGTTCGAAATCGACAATTTTTACCGTGTATCCCTGCTCACGCAATACGGAAGCTAAGTAACCCAGCCCCAAGTTTGCCTGGGCCAAGAAGCCGACCAGCATCACTGGCCGGGATACGTTTCGAGTGCTTTCCCCACTCACTCCATTGTCGAGAATGGTGAAGGGAATCGAATTGGGCATACCCTAACCTCCTCATTACCTACCTCCCCGAAGCCTTGCGCCTTGAAAATCGCGGCGACTCGAGGTGGCTCGATTGGAATGAAAGGCGTGGTTCGTCAGCCGCCCTGGCCAGCTAGTTTTTGCAATTGCTGGGCGAACTTGACCTGAGATTGTAATGTTTCCAGCGACATTTGCAGAAAGGCTCCAAAAGCTTTCTGCCTTAGCGCAGGTTGTTCAAACTCAACAAAAAACTGCAGCAACGATGCCGGATCCGGGGTGGGGCCTGGATGCGGGCGGAATTTGAATAGCGCATTTAGTTCGTCCGAAGCCATGAGCTCTCCTTATTCGCCACGACAGATTACTATGGGAATTACGATAATGTCAAGCATTTTTCTTGATCATCAAACCCTTTGTGCGAATAGCAACGTCGTTATCGAATGAAGGTTACAAATCCAGTGTAACGTGCATGGTTGGGTTATCTGGAACTCGGGCTGGAGCCCGCCAGCGCGATCACCCAATCCCAGTGCTGGCCTGCGGCATCGACGATGCGTTTGACGTGCTCCTGTAACAGGTAGCGCTCACCCGCCAGCTTGTTCGCGGCTTCTTCAACACGTCGCAGATAATCGGCGCGGCTTGAGTATCGCTCCTCAATGGAGGGCCGCGGATCACCGCTCTTTTCTCGCTCGGCCCGCGTCTTCGCAAACGGAATGAACGATCCTGCCATGGCGATCAGCGTGTCCGGCGCTCCGATGGCCTCGCTACGAAATGCCCAATCACAATACGTGCCCAGCGGCACCGCCTGCTCAGGAAGGCGAATCCCGCCGATGTCGTTGCCATCGCTATCTACCTGCGGAACCAGAAACGGCAGCGCCGAAAAGGGTCCTGGCAGGTCGGCGCGCAATCCGCCCGGCACGTGCAAAGGCCATTGCACACCACGCAGATTCGGATATTGGATTTTGGTTTGGGCCACCAACGTGGCATCGGAAAGCATGGGATGCTTGCTGGCGGTGGCGCGACACCTTCCCGCACCCAGCGATCGAGTGCGATCAGAAGCGCTTGCTGAGCCCATCGATAATCGTTCGGATTGGACTTGAGCTGTCCGCCGTTGTCGCTGGGCGGCCACGACCCGGAACTATGCTGCGTGCCGGCGAGAGTGTAGACCCGCACGTTGGATGGATCGGCCAGATCCGCAGTGCCATCGATCGACACATGCCGCAGCGCGGCCACGCGGCCCCGGTCCCAATACTCCGAGCCCGTGTCTACAAGAAATAGCTTCGGCTCCTGACCGGTGGGAACTCGCGCACCCAGCCCGTCGCGTTTTCCAGTGATCGGATCGGTGGTGGTCTCATATCGAATCGGAAACTTGGTTTGCGTGAATGACCCTAGCTCGTTGGGCTGCGCGAAACGCTCGTTGAAGCTTCCGAGACCTGTGGCGCCGGTTTGGATGAACATCGCGTCGATTGCCGAGCGGCCCTGTTCATCGGTGGTGAAACCTTCGTAGACGAGATGGCGCTGGTATCGTCCCGTCTGCGAAGAGCCGTAGGTGTACACATAGCGGCCGCGAACGACGGCATCGGGGTTGTATTTGAGGTCCGAGGCCAGATCGCGAATGGCAGCGAATCCGAGGCCAGCCACCGGAGGATTCTGCGACTCGTAATCGAGTTGGTAGGTCTGCCCAGCGCGAAAGCCGCCTTTGAGCGTGATCCAGTTCGGGTCATTCACCAGCGTGCCGTTCTCCATTCGGCCAAACTGCCAGTCTATGCGCGGGATCAGGCGAGGAGCCGCCATAAAGCCTTCACGTTCGGTCAGCCGATAGGCTGCGTTGTTTGGATCAACGGGCGGGTACGCGTGTGTGAAAAAGCCCGACGCGTACTCGAACGAATCACTGCGCTTGTCGGGAATGAACCAGGGGCTCACCCAGCCGGTGATCGGGCGGCCATTGCCGGTTGCGATCGGAACTTCCAGCCCAATGTGAGCTTTGTCCTTCGGCACGTCGAATTGCCACCCGACCGACACCAGGGTGAAGCCTTGCCTCATCAGCAAACCGTCGCCGAAGTCGGCCTCAGTCGAAGGATCGGCTGATCCTCTCGTATGATTGAACGCGGGAAGCAGCCCTTTGTTGCCACGGTTCACGATATCGAAAAACAGGACCCCGTTCGCGCGCGACGGGTCCTTCGGTTGAATGATGAACAGGTCGGATGAGAACTCCACCTTGCCCTGAGCGTTGCGAGGCGCTTTGTCGAGATCGGCGATGATCTTGTTGTGCGGATTATCGGGCAATACGGCGAAGTAGACCTTGCCCGTCAGTTTTTCATAGGAGCCCACCGAACCGAACGCCTTGCCGCCGAGCACGTCCTGGCGGCTCGATATTTCGACGCGCGTGACCTCGCCTGGCATCGTTCCGGGCATGAAGGCTATCATCAACACTGCTGCGCTGGCCGCAAAATGTCTTTTCATGACTTGCTCCTCTCTCGATGTGGAGGCAGTATACACTAGTCTATTGCTCCCCAAACCTCATTGGCTGGAGCCGCTGTTCCCCTGGCATCAGCACCAGCTGCTCGTCAACGGACGGCGTATGGCCTATATCGACGAAGGCGATTCGGCAGGGCGCCCTGTGCTTCTGCTTTCGGGGAATCCCACTTGGGGCTTTCTGTATCGCGATTTTATTCAGCCGCTCACCGGGGCGGGTTTTCGCGCCTTAGCTCCCGATTGGATTGGCGCCGGTTATTCCGATCACCCACGCGTCGATGCCGCATTGACGTTCGCGCATCACATTGCAGATCTGGTCTCATTGATCGATCAACTCCGCCTTCGCGGTTTCGTCATCGTGGGCCATGATTGGGGTGGTCCGCAGGGTGTTGGCGCGGCGCTGCAACGCATCGAAAAATTATCCGCGGTAGTTCTGATGAACACCTGGCTCTTCACCGGCCTCATCAGCAAATTCCACGCTTCGCCACGGCCCTGGACTACCTGGCACGCCCCGCTGATCGGTCAGTTCTTCATGCAGCGCCACAAAGTCCTCTCGCAACACGGGCCCACGGCTACCAGCGTGCGCGGAATGACGGACGACGAAGCGCGCGCCTACCATCATGTATTCGATGAGCCTGATTCCGATCACGTGGTCCTAGCATGGCCACGCACCATCCCTATGCGCGATGGCGATCGCGGTTACGCCGACATGCAAGCCATCGAGCGGCGCCTGCCTGATCTGGCCAAGATTCCTACACTGCTCATGTGGGCTCCCGGCGATGAAGTTTTTCCGATCGAATTCGGAGCCCGGCTGAAAGAGCTGCTTCCCCATGCCGAGGGACCGATTACGTTTGATCGAGCCCGGCATTTCTTGCAAGACGACCGCGGTCCCGATCTGGCGAGCGCGACAGTTGAATTTCTCACGCGCACGGTCGGACCAAGGCTGTGAACTTCATCAGACCCTCCGCAGAAGAACTCGCCGGGC
>Ga0335077_10009079_pt1 | contig 12334 bp, 10 predicted proteins | sample Lox_Sample_31_FD_207151 | JGI IMG/M metagenome (GOLD analysis project Ga0335077, IMG submission 207151) | Soil microbial communities from Loxahatchee National Wildlife Refuge, Florida, United States - Lox_Sample_3.1 | ecosystem: Environmental > Terrestrial > Soil > Wetlands | place: USA...
ATCCGGCTGGCGCGGGATATTGATCCCAAGTCGCTGATCATCAATGCAAACGTCGGCTTTATCTACTACCTCGCGGAAGATTACAGCCACGCCGAAGAAAGCGAAAAAAGCACGATCCAGATGGATCCGAGCTTCGTATCGGCGCATGCCTATCTGGGGCAAATCTACGTCGAGAAGAAGCAGTACGACGAGGCGATCGACGAGTTTCGAACCGCCGCTTCTCTTTCCCCCGGAGAGACCGACGTGCCAGCGTATTTGGCGAACGTTTATGCTATCTCCGGAAACAAGCCGCGGGGCAACGAGATCCTTCGAGATCTCCAGGCTCTGCAAGGAAAGAAATATGTCTCCGCTTACGACTTCGCAGTGATCTATGCGGGATTCCGGGACGCAGGCAAGACGTTGGACTGGCTGGAGAAAGCGTATGAGGAACGAAACGGCAGGCTGGTGAACCTGGGCGTACATCCGCAATTTACGTTTTTGCATGGGGAGCCGCGGTTCCAGAATCTTGTCAATAAGATCCGGGGCGCAAAGTCGAATGAAGAGGCAAAGCAATAGCCGCCCTGCATTCGTGCATCCTTCATGCTTGCGTTCGCACCACGATTTGTTGTTCTATGCCCGGGCATTGTCCTGCTTGCTTTCTATTCGCGGCGGGTTCGCCAACTGCGGTAAAGAATCGTCCATCTCGAATTATCGGCCACGCCAAGGTCTCTTTCCTTGACGCTAAGGGAGAGGTGACATAGACTTCGCCCTCTCAGCGGTTCCGGCCAGGATCGACTCCAAACCGTTCCTGATTGACGCGAGGACTGCCAAGGGGGGACGACGATGGCGAAAAAGAAAGAGATAACGCTCAAGGGGATTGACCAGGCGATCTCGAAGGTCGTGACGGAACTCCATAAGGCCCAAAAGGCGACCAAATCTGCCGGCAAAAAGAAGCTGGCCCTGAAGATCAAAAAACTGAAGCGCGTAAAGAAGGAACTGAGAGCGATCTGCCGTGGGACTTTCAGCCGATAACTGACGATTGATTCCCTGAATCCGTGAAGTTCAGAGCAACACTGGACCGACTGGCTCCGACAAACCGTGGCACACGGACACACGGGAGAGGCGTCCGATTCAAACGAAGCAGGCCGCTGGTTCTCTACTGGCAAGACGGCCAACTGGTCTTTGAAAATTACGTGCTGCGCACGCGGATCAGCGCCGAGCCGCTTGCCTGCTCTATCCTGCACTTCTGCAACGACTGGAAATCCTCGCAACAAATTGTCTCTTTCCTAGGCGAATACGACCCATCGTCCGTCCTCAAGAGCCTGGACCTGCTCGGCGAAAACGGGGTACTGGAGAGATCAGACAAGAAGCGCGATCCTCGCCTGAAAGCAATGGAAAAATGGGAGGCCTGGATTCCAGCCGCAGGACTGTTTCACTTCTCGACGAAAGACACGGAATTCGCCGCCGACCCGCGCCTCGCCTTCGAAGAATTGAAGCGCCGGGCAAACGACGATCCGATGCCGCTACCCTTGAAGAAGTATCCAAAGGCACCCCGGACGAAATTGCCACGCGTGCTGCCCAGAGGAGAGTTCCCAAACGTACTGAAGAGCAGGCGCACATGGAGGATATTTGGCCAGGGAACGGTTTCGCTCGAAACCCTGGCACACGCGCTGGAACTCACCTTTGGAATTCAGGATTGGGTGAAGATACCGGGCTTGGGGCGAGTGGCCATGAAAACCTCGCCTTCCGGAGGTGCATTACACCCCATCGAAGCGTACATCCTCGCGCAACGGGTGCAAGGCCTGAAACGGGGCTTCTACCATTACAACGCCGCGAACCACGAACTGGAGTGGCTCAGGAATGGCGTTCCGCTGAGGATGCTGGAACAAAGCCTCGGGCACCAGCGGTGGTTCACCGATTGCGCATTTTTTGTTTTGATGACCGCCGTATTTGGACGAACACAGTGGAAATATGACTTCCCGCGGGCCTACCGGGTCGTCCTCGCGGAGTCGGGCCACCTTTGCCAGACTTTTTGCTTGTCGGCTACGTGGCTCGGGCTGGCGCCGTGTTGCACCATGGCCCAAATGGACACGCAATGGGAAAAGTGGCTGGGGATTGACGGGGTGACGGAGTCGATTCTGTACGTCGCAGGAGCAGGGACGCGCCCCTTGCCAGGGCAAGAAACCACGCAGAAACTTGAGCTTCAATCCCTGAGGGACTGAAGCCCAATGAGAGCAAGCGCTATATGTCGGAGCCATAGCTCCGACGCCCTACGCTATTTCTTGGCGACGGCGACGGAGGCCCGGGTCGATTCCCACTCGATGGTCATGGTCCCGCCGTCCCCGGACTTTTCAAAGGAGATGGTGAAATTCTCGACGAGCGAGGGCAGCGCGGAAACCTTCATGTCCACGCGGGCAAGGTCGTTCGAGGGGCCGGGATAGTCGGTGCCCCACTCGCCGGTCTTCTTGCTGATGATGAGCGTCCACTTTTCCTTGTTGGGAATTGTGAAAAGGGTGTAGCTGCCGGCGGGAACTGCCGTGCCGCCCACGATGACATCGGCGGTAGCGACAAAGGTGGTTGCTTCGTTCGCGCCAGTGCGCCACACCTTGTCAAAGGGCACAACGTCTCCATAGATCTTGCGGCCCTTGGCGCGGGGGCTGGAGTAGTCTACGGTAATAGATTTGCCGCCGCCGAGGTCTAGCGTGGCCGTGGCAGGCGGGCTGGGGCGCTTTGATTTGTCCTGCTGAGCGTGACACGCCGCAGCAAACAAAACCAGGCCGAGACAGAAAACCGAGACACCAACAATTGCTTTGTGCATTGTTCTCTCCTGTGGATTGGCGATCGCTCGTTGCATGAAAGCGCGCCGGTAGGGCTGGGCGCCTACTGATAGCATTGAACCGAATTTGGGACTTCGTTGCAAGCGCGGCCGGGGGCGTCAGAGAGAGGATGGACCCGAGTGTTCCCAGGCAACGACAAACCGTCACAATGCGGGGCCCGCTGGGACATCGCTATGATCGGGTTCAAGGTGAGCCGACCCACTGACCGTGCCACGCGTCCTTTACACCCCAAACAGAAATGTGATAAGTTAAAAATGTCGAAGAAAAGAGGAAAGTTCAAGGGACGACGGTGGGGGGCACTTGAGCGACGCCAAAGGCTTGTTGATCGAACAATTCCGCACGCATGTGAAGGATACGGGTTCGCCAGAGGTGCAGATCGCGCTTCTGAGCGAGCGCATCAACTATTTGACGACGCATCTCAAGTCCCACGTGAAGGACCACGCATCGCGCCGGGGGCTCATCATGATGGTGAACAAGCGGCGGCGCCTGCTGGACTATCTCAACCGGCGAGACCCGGATCGGTATCACCAGATTGTTGAACGCCTTAGCCTGCGCAAGTAGGCACCCGCTTCTGGCCGGGCGGTCCCACTTGCGGATTCACGTACACACAAATTCCCAACGGAATCTGTACGCTAGCCGTGTGATGGTTGGACGTGAACAAGCCCAGCTTGTTCTGGCGGGCTTTGCGGTGTCTGCCCTGGTGTAGCTGGTCGCGGAACAGTTCCCACCGCGTTGAATCTGCCTCCTTTCTTCCCCTAGAACTCGCCAAAACGCGAAGTGGCTCCTCTTGGAGGGGGCCCAAAGGAAGAAGCTCATGTCTGAAAATAATCTCGCTCCAGCGCCGTACCAGGTCTCCATCGACGTCGGAGGGCGCGCGCTGATTCTGGAAACAGGGAAGATCGCCAAGCAAGCCAACGGCGCCGTCATCGCGCGCTATGGGGACACGGTGTTGCTGGTATCCGCCTGCATGGCGAACAAACCGAATGACCGCGACTTTCTGCCCTTAACAGTGGACTACCGCGAAAACACCTACTCTGCCGGAAAAATTCCCGGCGGGTTCTTCAAGAGAGAGGGGAGGCCGACGGAAAAGGAAATCCTGGTGTCGCGGCTGATTGACCGGCCGATGCGGCCGCTCTTCCCGGACTCGTGGAGAAATGAGACCCAGATTATCGCCATGGTGCTCTCTGCGGATAGCGCCAACGACCCGGACGTGATTGCCGTGACCGCGGCCTCCGCGGCGGCGTACTGCTCGGACCTGCCGTTCACCGATCCCATCGCGGCGGTGCGCGTAGGCCTGCTGGATGGCGTATTAGTGGCCAACCCGACCGTGGCAGAACAGAAGACGAGTAAATTGAACATCGTCGTGGCCGGCACGGAGAAGGGCATCGTGATGGTGGAATCTGGCGCCTTTGAGGTTTCGGAAGAAAAAGTCGCCGAAGCGTTGGAATTCGGCCACGATCAGATCAAGAAGGTCGTGGCGGGGATCAAGCAGTTGCACGCGCAGATTAAACCGGTAAAGGTGGTTGTCGAGCCCTTGCCTTTCGATCAATCCATCTATGACAGCATGAAGAAAACCTACGGCGCGCGATTGAGAGACGCGCTGAACACCGAAAAGCATCCGAAGAAGGAAAGCTATCACCTCGTGGACGCGCTGCTCGATGAGATCGTAGCAACTATCCCCGAAGAAGAGGAAGAGAAACTGACGCTGGCGAAGCGCGCCTTCGAACGCATGCGCGAAGATTTCTTCCGCGAGGAAGTGTTGAAGGCGAAGCGGCGCCCGGACGGCCGCGCCTTTGATCAGATCCGGAAGATCACTTGCGAAGTTGGCTTGTTGCCGCGCGTGCATGGCTCGGCGCTCTTCACACGCGGAGAGACTCAGGCTCTGGCGACTTTAACGCTCGGCACCAAGGAAGATATGCAGCGGCTGGACCTGCTGTTCGAGCAGGACACGTTCAAGCGCTTCATGCTGCATTACAATTTCCCGCCGTTCAGCGTGGGAGAAGTGAAGCCGGTACGCGGCGCGGGCCGCCGGGAAATCGGGCATGGCGCTCTGGCGGAACGCGCCCTGGCGAACCTGCTCCCACCCGAAATCGAATTTCCCTACGCGATGCGCGTGGTGAGCGACATCCTGGAATCAAATGGGTCGTCTTCGATGGCCACCGTCTGCGGCGGTTCGCTCGCCCTCATGGACGCCGGCGTACCGATGAAGGCTCCCTGCGCGGGAATCGCGATGGGGCTTGTTGTCGGCGATGGTGGAAGCTACTCCATCCTGACGGACATCGCGGGCGCCGAGGATCACTACGGCGATATGGACTTCAAAGTCGCCGGAACACGCGAAGGCATCACCGCGCTGCAAATGGATATCAAGGTGACCAGCATCAGCATTGGAATGATGCGCGAGGCGCTGGCGCAAGCCAAGAAAGCCCGCCTGGAAATCCTCGACATCATGGAACAGACGCTCGGCAAACACCGCGAGACCATTTCCGCGTACGCGCCGCGGCTTTACAAGCTGAGCATTCCGACGGACAAGATTCGGGATCTGATCGGGCCGGGCGGGAAGAAGATCAAGTCCATCATCGAACAGACCGGCGTGAAGATCGACGTGATGGAAGACGGCACGGTGCATATCTTCTCGACCAGCGGCGCGGGCGGGGACCAGGCCCTGCAGATGGTGCGCGAGGTCACGGCCAGCGCGGAGGTGGGCAAGACCTATCTTGGCAAAGTCGTGCGGCTCGCGGAGTTTGGCGCCTTCGTCGAGCTATTCCCTGGCACGGATGGCTTGCTGCACATCAGCGAAATCTCCGAGCACCGCATCCGCGACGTCCGAGATGAACTGAAACTCGGCGACCAAGTGCTGGTGAAGGTCCTAGCGATCGAGGGGAACAAAATTCGTCTCTCCCGTAAGGCACTGATCAGAGAAGCTCGCGAAAAGCAGGCGCATAAGAAGGACTCGGGCGGCTCAGGAACGCCCACTCCTGCGGCGACCGGCGAAGGCAGCTAAACCCAAACTCCATAAGCGATCAACGCAAAGGCTCACGATTGCGGGAGCCTTTTGCATACGCAAGGTTCTCTCAGGAGACTATCCTGACCTGGCGCCCAGTGGTGTGTTCGTCTTGTCCCGCACTGAAAACCGAACACTGAAAACTAGAACGTTTCAGACGTGAGCGCAGTGAACCGCGTCGAGCGCGCCCCAGAGCGCGTCGAGGGCTTCGTTGGTGGTGGCGAGAATCTCTTCTTCGTCACCATGGGCATGCTCTTCGAGCCAGCCACGCCACGCGGCGCGGTGAGCCCGGTCCCCTTCTTCATGAATCGCGAAGTAAGCGAGCGCCTTGGGTGAGTTGACTCCATAGAACTTTCTCAGGCCGTCGATCTTGGTCGTGGCGATTTCCGGCACCTGCGCTTCATAGGCGTAGAGCGCCGCAACCGCCTCGGCAACGGAGCGGTCACCGACAATTTCGCGGAACGTTTCGACCACCGCTTGCGCACCTGGTAGCGCGGGGCAGCAGGCGATGTCTTCTTCGTTCACTCCCAGGCTCGCGGCAAAATCACGCCAAAGTTTCGGGTGTGGCTGGGAAGGATTTTCTTCCTCAGCGAGATTTTCGAGAATGATCTCGCGGATAGAGCCTTCGGTCCGCGCCGCCAGAACACGAAGGTGCTTCGGAAAAGCCTCCACATGGCGATAATACTGCGCGGCATAGAGCTGCAATGCTTCCCGGCTCAACTTGCCCATCTGCCAGTCCTGATAGAACGGATGCTTCAAAAGGTTTTTCTCGGCGATCGCAGCGTCAATCTTGTCCAAAAGTTCCGTGTTGCGCATTATCGGTCCCTCCAGATCTCTTCCCACGGAGCGGTGCTCAGCCACCCCTTTTCCCCAGTCAACGCGACTGCGGGATTGTACCAGAGTTCCTCAGATTTTTCTGGCCGTCTTTGCCAGCCCCCGAAGTGTCCGGAGGAGCAGCTCCGAGCCCTGATGTCATGTTGGGATTACTGTTCTTTTGAGTGAACGCGCTCGATTTCAGCGCCGAGGGCTTGTAGTTTCTCGACGATGCGTTCATAGCCGCGGTCGATGTGGTAGACGCGATCGATGATAGTCTCGCCGGAGGCAATCAGGGCGGCGAGAACAAGGCCAGCGCTGGCGCGCAGGTCGGAGGCCTGCACCGTGGTGCCGGTAAGCTGCGCGGGGCCGCGCACGACCGCGCGGCGGCCGTCGATCAAGATGTGCGCGCCCATGCGCATCATTTCGCTGGCGTGAAGAAACCGGTTCTCGAAGATGGTTTCGGTGATAACGGACGTGCCATCGGCCTGCGTCGCGAGCGCCATATATTGCGCCTGCATGTCCGTGGCGAACCCGGGGTATTCCTCGGTCGTGACGTCAGCGCCCACGAGCTTGTGGCCATCGTGAACGCGCATAGTGGTGGCATCTAATACTTCCACAGGTACGCCGGCTGCTTGCAGCTTGGCGATGATGGCGCCCAGGTGTGCCGGGGCGCAGTTAGCGATGGCGAGATCGCCGTCGGTGATCGCCCCGGCAACGAGAAAGGTGCCCGCCTCGATGCGGTCCGGAATGATGGAGTGCGTGGCGCCGTGGAGTTCACGAACGCCATCGATTATCAGTGTCGACGTTTCGTCGCCCTGGATATGGGCGCCCATCTTGCGCAGGAGATGAATGAGATCTGTGACTTCGGGCTCACGGGCGCAATTTTCGAGCGTGGTTACGCCGTCGGCAAGCGTCGCGGCCATTAGGATGTTCTCGGTGCCCGTCACAGTAATCCTCTCGAACACGACGTGCGCGCCTTTCAACCGGCCGCCGTTCGGCACCCGTGCCTGGATGTAACCATGTTCTGTGGCAATCCGCGCGCCCATGCTCTCAAGCGCGGTGAGATGCAAGTCCACAGGGCGCGCGCCGATCGCGCACCCGCCCGGGAGGGAGACGTGAGCCACGCTGGACCGCGCAATGGCAGGCCCGAGCGTGAGAATGGAGGCACGCATCGTTTTCACAAGTTCGTAGGGCGCGACGGCTTCGTTCAAGGAAGGTGATTCGATGGTGTACGTGGTCGAGGGAAACGTGGGCGTCGAGACTCTGGCGGACATGAACGCCAAGAGCTTGCCCATGGTTACGATATCGCGCACTTGTGGCGTGTTGCACAGCGTCACCGGCTCCGAAGTGAGCAAAGCCGCTGCCATCAGAGGAAGGGCGGAGTTCTTGGCGCCGCCAATTTCGACTCTGCCGTGGAGGGGCTTGCCGCCTCGAATGCGAAATTTGTCCATTCGCGTTTGTCCGTCTATTCGCCCAGCGCCCGGCGCAGATCGCCACCGGCGTGCTGCAAAACCTTTTGCGACCTCTCCGCCGAAAATCCGCGCTTAAGCATCACCAGCGCAACGCGGAGATTGTGTCCACTCTGCCGCAGAGCGTGTTCAACCGAGGACATGCTTTTGCCGCTCGCTTCCGCCAGGATGCGCTTCGACCGGTTCCTAAGCTTTTGATTCGTCCGGGTCAGGTCGATCATCAAGTTCTCGTACGCGTGGCCGCGGCGAACCATCGTTGCGGTAGAGAGCATATTGAGCACCATTTTTTGCGCAGTTCCTGCCTTCAGCCGTGTCGAGCCGGTGAGCACCTCCGGTCCAACATTCGGAGTGATGGCAATGTGCGCGAGCCGGGCAAGCGGCGAACGGCGATTCACCGTGACGCCAACCGTGAGGGCCCCGCTTTTCTTGGCAAAGGCCACGGCCGCCAGGACGTACGGAGTTGTCCCGCTCGCTGCCAAGCCGACCAGGCAGTCTCTCTCGGTCAGATGAAGACTCGCGAGTTCGCGCCGCGCGCTTGCCTTGCTGTCTTCCGCGCCTTCCACGGATTCCGTGACGGCTTTTCGTCCTCCCGCGATCAGGCCGAGCACGAGTTCGGGAGAAGTTCCAAACGTGGGCGGGCATTCCGAAGCGTCCAATACGCCGAGCCGGCCGCTCGTTCCCGAGCCTACATAAATCAGACGTCCGCCACGGAACATTCGGCTGACAATTCCCTCCACGGCCCGGGCGATAGCGGATAGTTCGCGGGTGACCGCGGGCGCGACCTTGCGGTCTTCGTGATTCATCAGACGAACAATCTGCAGGGCCGACATGTGGTCGAGATTCTTCGACGCGCGATTCCTGCGTTCTGTCTCGCGGCTCTCGACTCTCCGTGATTTTTGGCGCGGGACCATCCTTAAAGTATAGCGGTGAGCCGAGGGGGTTAGGAAATGCGCGGCGAATAGAGCAACTCCGATGCAAGCAAATCCCAACCGCGGGAACGCCTGTGATAGAACTAGCTTAGGTTCGGAAATCCACAGAGGCAGAGCGCGGAACGCAATTTCATGGACGTTCTCAACAGGCTGTTTGAGGAGTATTTTCACCTACCGGTCGAGCGCATCCAAGCGCTGCAAGGAGACCTGGGCGGTTCGGGCCGGAGAATCATTCGCCTGTCGGCCGGGAAGGTCCAAGCAATTGGCGTGCTCTATGGCGTCCGTGAGGAGAACGTCGCGTTCCTGGAGTTCTCGCGCCATTTCCGGCGGCACGGATTGCCGGTGCCGGAAATATACGCGGATGATCTGAGCCAGGGCGCTTACCTCGAAGAAGACCTGGGAAGCACGACGCTCTTCGATTTTCTTTCCGGGAACCGGTCTGGCGACGCGATCGCTCAGCCGGCAATCGACGCGTATCGCAAGGTCGTGGAATTACTGCCGCGCTTTCAGGTGGAAGCCGGGCGCGACCTGAATTACGGCGCTTGTTATCCCCGCGGGAGTTTCGACCGGCAATCCATCGACTGGGACCTGAACTATTTCAAGTATTACTTTCTCCGGCTCGCCGCGATCCCATTCAACGAACAGGCATTGCAGGATGATTTCGGCCAACTAACCGAATTCCTGCTGTCCGCGCCGAACAATTATTTCCTGTACCGCGATTTCCAGTCCCGCAACGTGATGTTGCTCCCTGACGGACCGCATTTCGTGGATTATCAGGGCGGCCGCAAAGGCGCACTGCAATACGACGTCGCTTCGCTGTTGTTTGATGCCAAGGCCGATCTCACGCCCGAACTACGTCAACAATTGCTGGATTACTACCTCGACGTGCTTTCGCGCTACATCCGCGTGGATCGCGAAGGGTTCCTGCGCCACTACTACGCTTATGTGTACGTGCGCATCCTTCAGGCGCTGGGCGCGTACGGATTTCGTGGTTTCTACGAGCGCAAAACCCACTTTTTGCAGAGCGTGCCCTACGCGCTGAAGAATCTGCGCTGGTTGTTGCACAATGCCACCTTGCCTATCGAGTTGCCGACGCTCACGGATGCTTTCCGGAGCATGCTGGCTTCCGAGAAGTTGCTGGGCCTGGCGTCCGAAGCACAGAGTCTGGTGGTGCGAGTTTTCAGTTTTTCATTCCACCGGGAATTGCCAAAAGACGAATCCGGAAATGGCGGCGGATTTGTCTTCGACGGGCGCAGCCTGCCCAATCCCGGACGCGAAGAGCGTTTCAAGGATTTGACTGGAAAGGACGCGCCGGTCATTGACTACCTCAATCAACAGGAGAGTGTGCACCAGTTCCTTGCCAGTGTGCTTTCTCTCGTGGACGCAAGTGTCAGCGCGTACCAGCAGCGCGGCTTCAAGAATCTAATGGTGTCGTTCGGCTGTACGGGTGGGCAGCACCGCTCAGTTTATCTCGCGGAGCAGTTGGCCAAGCGCCTGCGCGCGAAAAATGGGGTCGAGGTCGTCGTGCGCCATCTCGAGTTGGAGAAGATGGCGCAATGAAGGCAATGGTGCTGGCGGCCGGGCTGGGAACCCGGTTGCGCCCGCTGACCAATCAGCAGCCCAAAGCTCTCGTGGAAATTGGCGGCCGGACGCTTTTGCAGATGACCCTGACCCGGCTGCGTGAGTTCGGCGTTCGCGAAGTGATCATCAACGTGCATCACTTCGCGAATATGATTGAGCAATATCTGCACACCAACCGCAATTTCGGTCTACACATCGAAATCTCGCGGGAAGAGGAGTTGCTCGATACGGGCGGCGGCCTGAAGAAGGCAGGGTGGTTTTTCCTCGAGCATGCCCAGGGATCCGTTGCGCCATTTCTTCTGCACAACGTCGACGTGATCAGCACAATTGATTTTGGCGCGATGGTCGCACACCACAGACAAAACGCCGCTTTGGCCACACTTGCGGTGCAGGAGCGGAAAACGTGTCGACACTTGCTCTTTAACCAGCGACTTCAGCTCTGCGGCAGACGCTTGGGCTGGGACAAGGAACCCGAGGAGGTGCGGCCGTCGGCAGACTTAAAACCTCTCGCCTTCACCGGGATTCACGTCATTTCGCCGCGCTTGCTCACATTAATGACCGAAGGTGGCGTGTTCTCCATTGTCAGCGCCTACCTGCGGCTGGCTGCACAGGGGGAGATAATCCAGGGCTTTCGTGCGGACGATTATTACTGGCGCGATCTGGGAAAGCTGGATCAAGTTCAACAGGCAGAGAGAGATTTTCAGCAAAAACTGTTTTTCTAAGTGATAGGGGCCTGGAGACCAAGGAGATAAGGTGGACCAGACGGGTCGGGGCTGCTAGAAATCCTTGCCGATCTGTGCGCCACTGAGGATTGAAGGGAATCGTTCTTTGCCTGGGGCCTGCTTCAATGCGCCGCTTCGCTGGCCAGGCCGAGCGCCTTCATGATGGCGTCGTGGATCGCCGGGCGCGCTTGTGCAATTCTGGAGTTTTCACGCGTGGGATAGACGCGATTCGTCAGCAACACCACGAAAAGGTCGCGATCCGGATCGATCCAGATCGTCGTGCCGGTGAACCCGGTGTGGCCATAGCTGTGCGCCGAAAAATAATGCCCGCTCGAACTACCCTCGGTCGGCACAACCCAGCCAAGCGTCCTCGTGTTCCTTGCCAAAGCTTGCGGCACGGTGAATTCAGCGATGGTGGCTCGCTTAACGATGCGCTGATGCGCGTAAATGCCCCCGTTCAGCAGCATCTGGCAGAACGAGGCCAAATCCGGTGCGGTGCTGAACACGCCCGCGTGACCCGAGACACCGCCGATAGCGTACGCGTTTTCGTCGTGAACTTCACCCTGTACCAGGCGGTGACGCCAGCGCTCATCGATTTCCGTCGGCGCAATTCCCGGCCAGAGCTTCTTCGGCGGGTTGTACATCGAGTTCTTCATGCTTAGCGGCTCGAAAATGTATTGACAAGCGAGCTGGTCGAGTGGCTTACCCGTAAGCCGCTGGATAATCTCCGCCATCAGAATAATGCCAAGGTCGGAGTAAACCACTTTTGTCCCGGGCTCGTATTCGAGCGGCTCCGCAAAAATCATCCGGAGTGTATCTTCCTTGCCCTTTGAGGTGCGCCAGTACTCCTTAAAGGGAGGCAGGCCCGAAGTGTGCGTCATCAGATTCCTTACGGTCACCCTATGTCGCCATTCGGGCTGCGGGCCGTTCGGCCACTCGGATAAGTAGCGCTCGATTGGCGCATCAAGGCTGAGCGTGGAGGCCAAATCGCCTTCCACCA
>Ga0335077_10009081_pt1 | contig 12334 bp, 10 predicted proteins | sample Lox_Sample_31_FD_207151 | JGI IMG/M metagenome (GOLD analysis project Ga0335077, IMG submission 207151) | Soil microbial communities from Loxahatchee National Wildlife Refuge, Florida, United States - Lox_Sample_3.1 | ecosystem: Environmental > Terrestrial > Soil > Wetlands | place: USA...
CAGCGATTCCAGCGTCTCCACAATCACGCTCGAAATCACCAGGTGCGAGAACCACTTGTTATCGGCGGGCACGACGTACCAGGGCGCATGCTTCGTAGCTGTGCTGCGGATGGCGTCCTCGTAAGCATCCTGATACTCGTCCCAGTATTTACGCTCGTGAATATCACTCGCGGAAAATTTCCAGTTCTTCTCCGGTTCTTCCAGCCGCTTAAGGAAGCGCTTCTTCTGCTCTTTTCTCGAGACGTGCAGAAAAAACTTGCGGATAACCGTCCCGCTTCGCCACATGTGCTGCTCGAAGCAGGCGATATCTTCCAGCCTGTGTTCCCAGATTTTCTTGTCCACGAGCGGCTCCGGCAATTTTTCATCCGCAAGCGCCTCCGGATGCACCCGCACCACCAGCACCTCTTCGTAATAAGAGCGATTGAAGATGCCAATGTGGCCGCGTTCGGGCAGATCGCGCGTGGTGCGCCACAAGAAATTATGCTGCAGTTCCTGGTCAGAAGGTTGCTTGAACGAGTGTACCTGGCAGCCCTGGGGATTTACGCCCGACATCACGTGCTTGATCGCGCTGTCTTTGCCGGCGGCATCCATCGCCTGAAAGATCAGCAGGAGTGCCCAGCGGTCCTGGGCGTAGAGCTGGTCTTGCAGTTCCGAGGTACGTGTGACGCCATCCTGCAGAGCTTCCGCCGCGTGCTCTTTCGAGTGCCAGTGCCCGGTGTCCGCCGGATCAAAATCTTTCAGGCGGAAATGTTTTCCATTTTCGACGCAAAACGCTTCAGCCAGCTTGCCGGTCTTCATTCGAGTTTCTCCTGCTCCAACGATAACAAGGTTTCGGAGGATATCCCATGGCCGGGCACCGATAATGATAGGATCGCTGCAAGAACCTGCGGGTCAGGTGCCCCAATTCTCGCCCTTTTTCCGAGAAGCGGGATGAAGCCAATCTTTTCCTGAATACTTCAGTCGAGGAGCCGGAATGAGAACCCTTCCTATTGTTGGCATCTTGCTGCTGATCCTGGGAATTCTTGCCTTCATCGTTCCCGTTCCACACCGGGAGCGGCACGGCGTCCGTTTTGGCGACGCAAATATCAGCTTTCAGACGGAGGAAAGCGAGCGCCTGCCACCCGCGCTTGGAATTCTGCTGGTCGGCGGAGGTCTGGTGGCGCTGATTGTGGGATTGCGAAGAGCGTAGCCGTCTCGAGGACTCCTTGTTCGAAACCGAATTCCTCACAAAGGAAAAAAGCAGTGAAGAAGCGTACCAACGGCTCGTATCGCAGACGATCCAGATTCTCTGCGAGACTTTCCCGCAAAGACCGTATTCCGGCAAGCTCCCCTCGGAACTCGCAGATCTAATCCCCTCCGAATTCGCTCCGCCGAGCGAGTCGTCGCCCGGACAAATCGCAGAGACGTTGAGCACCGTCATCGCGAATTCAATTGCGGTCAGCCATCCCGGCACCGCGGCGCACCTGCATTGCCCACCATTGCTCGCATCCCTTGCTGCCGAAGTTGTCATCAGCACTCTGAATCAATCGATGGATTCGTTCGATCAGGCGCCGATTGCCAGCGTGGTCGAACAGAAGATGATTCGCTGGTTATGCCGAGAGGCCGGTCTTCCAAACTCGGCCGACGGGACATTCACCACGGGTGGATCGCAATCGAACTACATGGGCCTGCTGCTGGCGCGCGATGAGTTTATAAAAAAGAAATGGAACTGGTCGGCACAGAAGTCCGGGTTGCCAGCGGGAGCCCGCAAGCTCCGGATTCTGTGCTCTGAGGTCGCGCACTTCACGGTGGAGAAATCGGCCGCACAATTAGGGCTCGGTACGGACTCGGTCGTGCGCGTTGCCGTGGAGGACCAATTTCGCATGAGTCCTCAGGCTTTGCGCGAGACTCTGGATTCATTCCATACACAGGATCTGTTCCCCATGGCGATCGTCGCCACCGCGGGAACCACCGACTTCGGATCGATTGATCCGTTGCCGGAAATTTCTGCGCTTGCCCGCGAACGGGGAGCCTGGCTTCACGTCGATGCCGCATATGGCGGCGCGCTGCTGTTTTCGCGGCAGCACCACAGCAAGCTCGCTGGAATCGAAGCCGCAGACTCGCTTTCCATCGACTTCCACAAACTGTTCTGGCAGCCGATTCCGTGCAGCACATTCCTCGTTCGGGACGCTCGCAATTTCGATGCGATCAAGATGCATGCCGACTACCTCAATCCCGAACTTCACGAAGAAGAAGGGATCCCGAACCTGGTGACGACTTCCCTGCTCACCAGCCGCCGCTTCGACGCGCTGAAATTGTGGATCTCACTCCAGGCTCTCGGGCGCGAGAAGCTGGCAGCGATGATCGATCGTACGATTGAATTGGCGGCACACTCGGCAGCGGTCATCCGGCGGACTCCGCCGCTGGAATTGATCGCAGAACCACAACTCAGCACCGTTGTATTCCGTTATGTGCCATCGCGGCCTGAAGCGGGTACTGACGCCCTCAGCGCGCGCCTGCGGCAAAATCTGTTCGACAAAGGCCTAGCAGTCATTGGACACACGCGCGTTCGGAGCCAGCAGTGTTTGAAATTCACGTGCATGAATCCGGCGACCAGCGGTGATCAAATGGAGGCATTGATCAATTTGGTGGCGGAAGAAGGCAAGAGATTAGAGTCGTAATTGTTGGCCCCTGAGGTTTTCTTTCGATTGTCAGACGCCCACCGGTTTCCCGCTCACCACCGGCAATTTGGCTTGTCCCCATGCGTCGAAGCCGCCTCGAGCATCGATCACATGTCGGAAGCCGGCGCGCTGCAGCAAGCTGCTGGCGATCATGCTGCGGTATCCGCTCTTGCAGTGAACCGCCAGCGGCACGTTGTGATCGATTTCCGGCGGGGAGACCTTGAAGTTGTCCAGCGGCCACCAGATCGCATTCTCGATGTGTCCGGCTTCCCACTCCGGCTCGCGGCGCACATCGAGCACCTGTAGGTTTCCTGATCGCAATCGTTCATTCAAGGAATTCACATCGATTTGTTCAATGGTCGCAATCGGCAGGCCAGCCTGCTTCCATGCGGCAACGCCGCCCGCGAGATAGCCATCCAGCGCTTCAATCCCGACGCGCGCGAGCCTCAAGCGTGCCTCTTCGACCTGCTGCTCATTCGCGGCCACCAGGACCGGATGCGATGCCAGGCCCAGCACGGTCGCAGCCCAGGAGGCAAACTGGCCGCACAGCGCGATGTTCACCGAACCCGGCACATGTCCTGCAGCAAAATCCTCTCCGGGACGCACATCCAAAGCGATCTCGCCTTGTTGCAGCAATCGCTCCAGCTCAGCTGGAGCAATGGCCCGCAGCGGCGGCAACTCAGACAGCGCGCCCGCGCCGGTGCGGTTGATCTCGGCGTCTTTGGCGAAATATTCCGGACGCGCCGGCAGATGGCTGGTCAACTGTGCAACGAACTCTTCCCTGTTCTTGATCTGCAATGCGTAGTTGGTGAGACGCTCGGTGCCGATGGTTGAAGAGCGTTCCGCCCGCATGTTCTTGCCACACAGCGAACCCGCGCCGTGCGCCGGATACACCAGCACGGAATCAGGAAGCGTTAACAGTTTTCGATGCAGGCTGTCATAGAGCAGGCCTGCCAGCTGTGCTGGAGTGTGGTGCGGCGAGAGGTCGGGACGGCCGACATCTCCAATGAAAAGCGTGTCGCCAGTCAGGACTGCCCAGGGCTGCGAGGATTTTTCTTCATCCGTTACCACCAGGCAAATGCTCTCCGGGGTGTGACCCGGCGTCTCGAGGACGCGAATCGAGGCGCGGCCGACCTTCAAGCGGAAGCCGTCGCTCACATCGACGTGCGCCAGAGTCGCTCCTGCCTGCGCTCCCATGTAAATTTTTGCGCCCGTGCGCGCAGCGAGTTCGCGGTGTCCGGAGACAAAGTCGGCGTGGAGATGCGTTTCAAAAACGTGGCGGATCGTTACACCTTGGTCCGCGGCCGCTTTCAAATACAGCTCCACATCGCGCTGCGGATCGACCACCACAGCCTCGCCTTCCGACGCCAGCATGTAAGAGGCGTGCGCAAGGCAACCGAGGTAGAACTGTTCGAAATACATGGAAGCGGCCCCAGATGACTGGAGAGATGTTAGTCGAAATCGGCGGGTGGGGCCATCGGCAAATCAGGAAGATAACATTGTCATCCTGAGGAGCGCGTAAGCGCTCGGAGGGACCGTACGACAGCAGGCTCAGCCGATGCAGTTGAGAGGTTCCGTTACGCGGCATGCATCATGGTCTTTCCTATCCACTGCATCGAGGGTTGACGCACTCGTACGGTCCCTCGCGTCGCCTACGGCGCCTCTCAGGATGACATCGTTTGAAGTTTTGGTTATTCCAGCTCAGTTGGCGGGCAGCGGGGTGATGAACTCAAGGCCGAAGCAGAATCCGTTGCGCGAACGGACGATCGCAGGCAGGCGCGAGGGCGTGGGCGTATCGAACTCAACTTCGAGCAGATCGCCCGGGTTGAGCAGAATTCCAGCATACAGAACCATGCCGCCTTCGCTGAGCTCGGTGCCGCGGCCTTCGACCACTGTGGTCGAAAAGCCTTTGGACGTGACCACCCGCACCGGCATATCTACGGGCACGCGGTCCCAGCGACGCTTGCGCTCGTTTGGCATCGTCCCATGATCTCCGGACGAGGCGTCATGCTCAAATTACTAAAGTGCGCTGAGCTTAGGATCAGGCTGCTTTCCGCCGTTGGGACGTGTTCTGATTCGCCGCCTGGTGTTTGGGCTTGTACCACTTGAAATAAAGAACGACGGCAAGTGCTCCCAAAACAGCCAGGGCGATCAGGACGTACAGAAAGGGCTTGTAATAGCGCGTGAGCCATCCAATGATGACGGTTCCGTAGACATGGCCGAGAAAGGCTAGCGCGAGGAAGCGAATCGCTCTTCCGGTTCCTAAGGCGGTCAGAAATTTTTTTCGCGAGTATTGCAAAACTCCGGCCGCCATCAGCACGGGCACCATCGGAAAGGGCGGCGGGAGCATCGAGCTCACCAGAACGGTCGCGAAGCCTCTCTTCTCGAATCTCCTATAAACCTTCTCGGCGCGTTTTTTGCCGATTTCCTTTTCCAGACCTTCTTTGCCACCCCTTCTGGCGAGGCGATACGTAACGTAGCCTCCGAGGAGGGCTCCGGCGGTAGCCATCAGGGCGTAGTAGATCCAACCTTCGCGATGCTGGGCGCTCAGCAAAATGACAAATACGTCCATCCCGCCCGGAATTGGAATGACTGAATTATCGATAAGGCCGACGACGATCAAACCGGGACCGCCGAGGTGCAGCAGCCAACTCCACCATCCGCTTCGATGGAGCATCAGCGCAATTGCGGTGAGCGTCCGCTTCACACTGCTTAGAAGCGAACCAGTCCTTTCACGCTGCTGACTAAATGGCGGAGGCTAGTCCAGCTTGCTGAGGGCGTCACCGGCTGCCTGAGCCAGCTCCGAAATCTCTGCCGCGCACGGACACTGTGGCAGACGAATGGGAAAGCTGCGCTCCTCTCCATACAACCAGAAGATGGTATCGACGTATCGCATCGGCTGTCCGCAGCGCGGGCAGGTGAGACGGACGGGTGGTGTAGCCGCAGCTGCCTGGAGAAAGTCCTTGATGGCCTGTTTCAGCTGACCACGATCTTGATAAATGAGGTCAGGAGACACAGAGGGCACTACCTGATTGGGGGTACTTTGAATTTTCATTGAGTAACTACTGTGTAAAACATAGCAGAAATTGGGAGCAGCAGTCGCGCCAAGGTGCGCCAGCCGCATTGGAACTGGTGGTGGTCATCGAATCGCCAGAAATCCGCATGTGAGGACCCTAAGGTAAATCGAGTATGGCGCTCCCGGGCGCCGGTGCTACGAATGGTAATATATTGGGACTTGGGGCGGATACGGGCAAGAAGCACTCGTTTAGGAGGCTGCCAGTGAGAGAGCGCCCGACCAAAGAACTCCCAACATTAGAACCAACGCAATTTCTCAGCGGCTGGAAAGAAATCGCAAATTACCTTGGCAAGGGTGTGCGCACCGTACAGCGATATGAGCGGCACATGGGGCTCCCCATCCGCCGTCCGGCCGGAAGATCCTCAGGATCGGTAGTCGCAACTCGAGCCGAACTCGACGCATGGGTCAAGGCCAGCCCAATTCGCGAAGTATATAGCCTGACCAATCCCATTCCCGACTACGAGTATTCGACTCGGGCGATCACAAGCGGCGTGGCAGAAATGCATCGTCTGCGCGAGCAGATGTTTTCCCTGCGCGCGGAATTGCAGAAATCGCTGGAATTGCTCCGAAACAGCGTTAATGGCCTGCAGGAAGAACTCAGCCAACGCGTCTGGGAAAAGCATCTCGTCCTGCAGCATTCTGCGTCTCTGTTCGCCGAGCAAGAACTGGCATCTCTGGAACGAAGTCGGATGGATGTGGCGCCGGCCCCGACCAGATATTCGAGGGCCGGCTGATACTGCGGTAGGTTCGCTGTGAATTTGCCTGGTCGGATCGACGAAAACCGTTCGCCGCGACAGTCACATCTCAGAGTTGTGGTCGCACGGAAGCAGCGTCTGGCAGGGTATGCTGCTGTCGAGCCTACTCTCGACGAATTGCTTGATTCAGTCGAAGAGACGAACCGGGTCGGCGCTCAATTTCTGAAGCTGGATCTACAGACCGCATTCACCTTTGTAGCGATCGCGCGGGAAGCGCCAGACGACGCCCGCATGATGCGTAATCGCATGGCCGCTCGCCGCGCCTATGACACCGTCCTCAAACTCGCCGGAAAGATTGATTTAAGCCGTGAGGATGCGCGGGAGATCACGAGATCGCTGACGCAGCTGCGATCGGAATTGCGGGGACTGGGAGAGACGCTTTAGGTAGTCTTTTTTCCTTCTTCCGCTTTTTTCCCCTCGATCAGCAGGTTCGGTCAGTGGCCGTCTGATTTCGCCGGAAGAACCAGATCGCTGATATCAAGCATCGTGATCACGACTCCGTCGATTCTATTCTCCAGCGTGCGGTAGGGAGTGATACGAAGCCGGTACGCCTTGCCGTTACGGGCGTGGACTTGTTCTGTCCTCATGGTGACGTCGCGCATCACGTCGAGCATCCAGCGCTCGAGTTGCGGAACGTCCATGTTCAAAGAGAGATGGGTGAGCGCCTTGCCCATGTCGTGGTTGGAGAAACCGAACACGCGTTCCGCTTCAGGAGTGAATCGCCGGATGTGAAGATCCTCGCCGAGCATCACAATCGGAATGGTGGCGCTATTGAGGATGTTGATGAGATCGTTGCTCAGCTGCGCTAGTTGCTGATTGCGGTGCTGGATCTCTTCATTGACCGTGTTCAGCTCCTCGTTGGCCGACTCGAGTTCTTCCTTGGAAGTCTGCAATTCTTCATTCGTACTCTGCAATTCCTCGTTGCCTGATTGAATCTCTTCGTTGGCAGACTGTAATTCTTCGTTGGTAGCTTCCTGGGCTTCGATGATAGATTGCAGATATTCTTTCGTGCTCGCGAGTTCCTGCTTCAGTTGAGCGATTTGGACATCTTTTGCATCCGCGATTTCTTTCGCGGATTGCCGCGCCATTGGTTTGGGCCTGGGCTCGGACTTAGGGCCTTCTTTTTCCTCGAAGAGAACCAGGAAATGGCGCTGATCCCGAGCCGGACTCCGAAACGGGATGACCTCCACCCTGACGTTGACGGTCTTGTCGTCGTCTTCGAGACTGATGCCATCTTTGGACACGGGAATTGAATTCTTGCGGGCCTTCTCGATCAGCCCACGCAGTTCATAAAGCATTCCGGCACGAGCCATCTTGAGCAGGTTGAGGCTGGCGCGGCCGGTCGGCAGTTCGAGATAGCGGTTCGTTTTACCGCGACTCTGCAGAATCTCCAGATCGTCGTTCACGACCACTGCCGAAGGAACGTACTTGGTGAGCAGCAGGCGGTCGGCTTCCCGCTGGACGTCGGCGGGAGTTTTGGCGAGTTCGTCTTCTTTGCCCGGGGGGTGCGGCTTCTCTGGACGTCCTTCCGCCGCTTCATGCCCGCTAATGGTGAGACCGAACGTCACCGGAGACGGCACTGCTTTCTTCTGATAGATTTTGCTTTTTCGATCCACGAGATCAAATATCTCCGCGCCCGATCCGAGCAAGCCTTCGGTATTGCCCACCAGCAGAAAGCCATTCGGCTTCAAGGCGTAATGAAAAATGGGAATAACTTTCTTCTGCAACACCGGGCTGAGATAGATCAGCACGTTGCGGCAACTGATCAGATCCATCCGCGAAAACGGGGGATCGCTGAAGACGTTCTGCCGCGCGAAAACACACATATCGCGGATGGACTTCGAAATCTGGTATCCCGCGGGAACTTTGTGGAAGAAACGGCGCAGGCCCACTTCCGAGACTTCATTGGCGATGGCTTGTTTGTAGATTCCGGCACGCGCCTTCTGAATGGCGTTCTCACTCAGATCCGTGCCAAAAATCTGGATCGGGATTTCCAGGCGCAGGTCGGAGAGCGTTTCCACCAGCGAGATCGCGTGGGAATACGTCTCCTCGCCGGTGGAGCAACCCGGGACCCAGACGCGAACCTGTTCGGAAGACGAGCGATCGGCGAGAATTTTTGGGTAGACCACTTCGTGCAGACTGTCGAAGACCTCGGGATTGCGGAAGAAGCTGGTGACGTTGATGAGGACGTCGCGATACAGCCCTTCGATCTCCTGTGGATTGCGATGCAGAAGCTTGACGTAGTCGCGCAACTCATCGATGTGATTGATATTCATGCGGCGCACGATGCGCCGGCGGATGGTCGCCGCCTTGTAGTCGACAAAATCGACCTTGCTGTAGCTCTTGAGCAGCCGGAAGATGTCTTTCATGAGGTGGTCTTTTCCATCGAAGGCATCGGCCGTGACTTCCCGCCTCAAAGGCTGTTTTTGAATGCGAATGAGTTCTTCCGCAATGCGGTCAGGCGTCAAGACGTAGTCCACAACCCCGGAAGCGATAGCGCTGCTCGGCATCCCGTCATACTTGGCGGAGTTGGCATCCTGGGCGAATGTGATGCCGGCGTTGTTTTTGATGGCCGCGAGTCCCTGCGTCCCGTCATTGGCCGTGCCGGAAAGAATTACTCCGACAGCGTTCGCAGATTGATCTTCGGCAAGGGATCGAAAGAACGTGTCGATCGGCATGTGATGCCCGCGCTCGGCCCCGCGGCGGACCAAGCGCAAAATTCCACGTTCAATCGTCATATCTGAGTTCGGAGGGAGCACATAAACACTGTTCACGGCCACGCGCATCCCCTCTGCGGCCTGGAGCACGGGCATGCCCGTGATGCGGGCCAGCAATTCGACCATCGCACTCTCGTGCGTCGGGTCTAAATGAGGGATGAAGACGAGCGCGATTCCCGGCTCAGGTGGAAGGGCACGAAGAAGATTACTGAACGCCTCCAGCCCTCCGGCCGAAGCACCAATGGCAACGATCGGGTAGGTGGCGGCCACATTTTCGGCACGCACCGAGACTTCAGCTTTTACCTTCTTAATGCGCCCCTTCTTCTTTGGCGCTTTGGGCACCCCAGCACCCCAGACTTGTGATGATTTCTGAAAGGCCTACATTTTAGCGCAGGCGAGTTGCGCCGTCGGAAGTTCACGGTTCCGATACGCTTTGGCAACGCATCGATACGTTTTGGCAACGTTTGCAGTAGATTGAACGCGGACCGGAGACGTACAGCCGTCGATAAAGACAGTCGGATTCCGCGGCGCGGCGCAATTTGGCGCTTTGTCGGCCATGCCACCGCAGCGTAGGGTTGCTTGACACCATGTCTCGTCCGATCACTTTCGATGTTTGGAAAAAACAGCTCCGAAAAGACTGCGCTGCGCTGGATAAACTGTGTGCCTTCGACGGCCTTGGCGAAGCGGTGCTGAGAATTCTTTATGAAAATGGTGTCGATCCGAACGTTCAATCGATCGTGACCAATGGCCTAGCCGGTGCCAAGCCGAGCACAGCTGCTCCCAAGTCTTCCGCATAAGTCTTCGACCAAATTACGCGTCGATCTTGTTCAGGTTTGGCAAACAAATTCCAGAATCACCGTACAGCGATGCAACAATCCCTGGACCGATCGAGGATTTCGTGTCGGAAATACAACCCGAGCAGAACTTAGCGTATCCAAACTTTTGTTACCCTCCGTAGATCCATCGTTGTTGCGCGATGTGGCGTACCTATGCTAAGAATTGCCCTAGCAATGCTAGGTTTCACATATTTGCGACGCCCGGGCCGAGGACGCTGGTGTACGGCGGTGGTCCTGGTCGCCGTGTGTGCGCTGACCGTTAGCGTCGCAACGCGTTACAGCTTTTGCGAACCCGATGGGCATGCGTCGGTAACGACTCTTCAGAAGTATCAATCCTGGACGCCAGGTCTTCAGCGCCTTCTGAATAATGCTGCGACCTGGATGCCGCCGGTTGTGGGTTCGGCGATCTTCCACGATCCTGAATCCTATCCGCATGTCGTCCAGTCCGGGCCCACCGTTTCAAGTGTTTTGCTCGAAAAAAATCTTTATAACCGGCCTCCTCCCACTCTTCCCGTGGCGCTCTAAGTTCACCCCTTTGCAACCTTGAATTTTTGCGGATTCGAATCTGCCCGTTTCGGGGTGCTTTCGGCATCTAAGCCGCCGGCCATTGCAAGTCGGCGACCTATTTGATCCGAGGCGCGATGGCCACCACCCCAAATGATGCGCGCCGTTTCAGGTCGCGTAGTTCGGCGGAAGACTTAGTTCAGCGGAACCACTCGCCCGAGAGGAAGCCGGATGGCAAGTACACAGCTGCTGACGGAAGAGGAGCTCAGCGCTCTTCGTCAGTTCGATACCTGCATGATCGCAAACGCGATCGAGAAGTTTAACGTCAGATTGCGCAATACCGGCTTTACTGACGGCACGATTCGCTGCATGTTTCCCGACGCTCCTCCCATGGTCGGGTACGCGGTGACGGCTCGCCTGCGCAGCGGTGACCCTCCGATTGCCGGAGTCTTCCGCGATCGGGGCGATCTTTGGACCCGAATTCTGGCAACCCCGGCGCCGCGAATCCTGGTGCTGGAAGATGTCGACGATAAACCCGGGCGTGGTGCATTTGTGGGAGATATGCATGCCGCGATTCTCAGAGCGCTAGGTTGCGTGGGCTACGTCACAAACGGAGCCGTCCGGGAGTTGCCGGCAGTCCGCAGAATCGGATTGCAGCTATTCGCTGGAAGCGTTGCCGTATCACACGCCTACGCTCACATCTTTGACATCGGAATTCCAGTGACCGTCGACAGAATGGAACTGCATACCGGCACATTGTTGCACGGCGATCAGCACGGAATTGTCACCATTCCCGCGGAGATTGCCGCTGAAGTACCGAATGTTGCGGCGAAGTTAAAGCGGTCCGAACAGGATGTGATTGAGTTTTGCCAATCCAAGGATTTTTCCGTGGAGCAGCTGAACAGTTTGATGAAACGAACCTCGTGAATGGACCGGAAGGTGGGTTCGAAATCCTCTGTTGCAGAGAGACTGGTGAATAGAAACGATGACGCAAATCACGACTAGATCCAACCTGGACCAGGTAAAACGACGGAGCCGGCTTGTCTTTGGCGCTCTGTGGACCGTTGGCGCAGCGCTGCTGATTTTGTCATCGTCGTGCTCAAACAGCGCGGACAAAAGTGTGCAGGCGAGCGGGCCCGGTGTCACGGTTGGGGTCACGAAGGTGATCAAGAAATCGCTCGGCCGTGACATCACGCTTTCGTCTGAACTCGTTCCCTTTCAGGAGATTGATGTTTATGCCAAGGAATCCGGCTATGTAAAGAACCTGCTCGTCGACTATGGAACCCACGTAAAAGCCGGCCAGGTCATGGCGGTTTTGGAAATTCCGGAATTGCAGGATCAGTTAGCGCAGGATCAGGCCGAGATCAAGAATGCCAGCAATCAGGTCACGCGGGCGCAGCACGAACTCGCCCGATATCAGGCCCAGTACAAGGCGCTACATCTGCAGTACACGCGTCTGAACGGTGTGTTTCAAAGCCAGCCGGGTATTGTGGCGCAGCAAGAGGTCGATGATGCGCAAGGAAAGGACGTGGCAGCATCTTCGCAGGTTGACGCCGGACAAGCCGCGCTGGAGGCGGCTCAGAGTCAGCTGGCAGTCGCCAAAGCGAAACTCACTCACGATCAGACGCTCTACGACTACTCAAGGATTACAGCGCCTTTTTCGGGTATTGTGACGCAGCGTTACGCCAATCTCGGGACTCTCGTACAGGCCGGCACCAACTCCAGCACGCAGGCAATTCCGATCGTGCGACTGTCGCAGGACGATCTGTTTCGTCTGGTGATCCCG
>Ga0335077_10009084_pt1 | contig 12332 bp, 10 predicted proteins | sample Lox_Sample_31_FD_207151 | JGI IMG/M metagenome (GOLD analysis project Ga0335077, IMG submission 207151) | Soil microbial communities from Loxahatchee National Wildlife Refuge, Florida, United States - Lox_Sample_3.1 | ecosystem: Environmental > Terrestrial > Soil > Wetlands | place: USA...
TCGCTCCCGGCGCGACCGCGCTGATGAACGCCTGCTGTGCACCGGTGTCGTTGACCGGCCCGGCCGTGGGCGGCTGGTGCCTGAGGTAGGGCTCGGCCGGCCGTGCCGCCGGGCGCCCCGACAGCCGCTGCGCGATCATGGGCAGCCCCGGGATGACCGCGGTGTCCGCCGTCGCGCCCCGGGGCCAGGCGGCCGGCCCCGACATGTACGCGCCGGGCACGCCTGCCGCCGCGGGCGCCGCCGCACGGGCAGGGTCCCGGGGCAGGCCGCTGTGTCCCGCACGGGAGGGCTGCCGCTGGGCCTGGCTCCGGGCAGGCTGCCCGGCCTTGCCGGGCCCGTGGGCTGGCACGGACGCGCCGGGGATCGCCGCTCCGCCGTGCAGCCGGGCCTGGCCGCGCGTGGACGCGGCTGCCGCCAGCACTCCTGGGATCGCCATCGGCGTGGACTCCGGCTGGTCAGCGCCTGCAGCGCCGCCAGCACTGGCCAGCGCCGCGCCCGCCGCGCTCACCGCACCGGGCAGGTCGCCGTTGTCCACGAATCCGACCACGCCCTGCGCGCTCAGCGGATCGCCGTACTCATGGGCGTTGACCGAGAAGTCCGGCAGGGAATCGCCGCCGATGGTGGACAGCACCCCGCCGGAATACTTGGTGACCACCTCGACGTGGCCATCGAACAGCACCCAGTCGCCGGGCTGCGGCTGGTATCCGTCACCCATCGGGCGCCAGCGATCATGCGTCTGCGCGTCCTGGACGATCGAGGTGACGCCCGGTGAGGCGGGGTTGGCGTCCACCCGGACGTCCGCCCACCTGTGCAGCGGCCACGGGTACGTGCTGCCGCCCGAGACCCAGCTGTGGCGCCCGACCACGTGGGCGCCGAGTTCCAGGGTGAGGCTGGCGAAGGCCGCGCAGGAGGCGCCATGGTCGGCGCCGTCGATGCTGTCGCGCTGCCAGATGATGGCCTCCATCTCGGCCGCGGTCTTGTGCCCGGCCATCCGGAGGTAGTAGTTGGCGACGTTGACGATGGCCGATCGCAGCGCGGCGTTGTCCGGCTGGGCGGGCCGGGCCGATTCCTGCAGGGCCATCAGGCCCACCGGCATGGCCGAGGGCGAGGTGAGGTCGGCCGCGGTCCGCGGAACGAAGGAGAATCCGGTGATCGCCCCGCCCGCGCCGAGGCTGACCAGGGCCGTCGCCTGCTGCCACCAGGGCCTGCTGGCGGGCGTCATGAGCTCACCTCGTTTCGTGGGGTCCGGGGACTGCGCCGCGGGCATGTCCGCAGCTGACGGAGCGGATCACGCCAAGGGCCGTGAGCTGGACAGCTGCTTCAGGATTGCCTGCACCTGTGGGTCCCCCGGGTCAGCGGCGTTCGCGAACAGCACCGCCGCTTCCTGGGCGGTCTGAGGTGCCGCGCCCACCACCCACTTCTGGTACACGTCTGCCACCAGCGCGGCCCGCCCGGCCGTGCTGGTCACGGGCCTGGCGCACACCACCGGAAAGCCGTTGCGCCTGATGACCGCCGCCGACCCGGTGTACCGGGCGCAGTTGGCTGGATCGCTCTCCAGGCCCGGCTGCACGACCAGGTTGCCACCGGCACCGGTGATGGTCGCGCCGCCGATGATGTTGTTGATGGCCCGGGCCGCCACCGCGAGGCTGTCGAGCGGATTGAACGGGCTGTACGGATGGTGCAGGTTGAGTGACCACGCCACCTCGCCGCCCTGCGCGGGGGAGATCGGCTCCAGGCCCCGGCGGCCGGTCCGCGCATCCACGAAGGCCGGGTTGTTGCGGCTGGTCATGAGCGCGAACACCCAGAGGATCTGGCGGGTCGCCTGGGCACAGGCGAAGTTGACCTCGCCGGGATCGGACACCACGTTGGGGTTCCGGCAGGCCTGGCTGGCCTCGTTCTGCACGGTGGCGACGCTGGCGGGCCATGATGCCCGGCCGTTGAGCATCATGCCGATGGTCACGGTGACCAGCACCACCGCGACCGCGGCGGCGATGGCCACCTTGTACCCCCGCGGCAGCCGCGGCCGGCGGGCGCTGCGCCGGCCGCGGCTGACCAGCACCTCTGTCCGGTCCTCGGACCGGGCCCAGCCGACCGGATCGGCAGCGTCATGCCCGGCCAGCTCACCCGGTTCCGGATAGGGTGCCCACAGCTCGCCCCGGCCGGGCTCGGGCTCTGCATCGTCCAGCGCCCACAGGCCCGCTTCGTGGGCGTGGCCTGGCGCCGGCTGCAGTCCCCAGCCGGACTGGGCCAGCTCGCGTTCGAGCGACAGGCGGGCAACGGACAGCTTGCGCTCCAGCTCCTCGGTCTGGCTCTTGAGATCGGCGAGGTGCTGGCTGTCAGGGCGGCTGTCGAAGTCTGATCTCACTTTCTCATCCCTAGCGTGTGGCGCTGGCCGGGCGGTGGGGCACGGCCGGCGGGTGCCGGGCACGCCCGCCCGGCAGCCCGGTGCTGCGCGCCGGCTGGCGCTGCGGCTGCGGCGGTCCGGGCGGCGGTACGGATCCGTGGCCCGCGCCGGCCGGACGGGCGGTGGCCATCCTGGGGCCGGGGCTGGTTGACTATGGGGCGGGTTATCCCGGGCCATCCGCCCTGCTGGACCTGCCGGCCGCCGGTCCTGCAGGGCGCGTGACCTGAATCATGGACATAATTAGAACACATGTGCGATAGCTCTGTGAAGGCCCTTTTATTAGAACATACGTTCGCTTGCCCGCGGGCCGGCCTGCCCGCGGCAGGCCCCGGGCGGCGGCGCGCCGGTCAGCCCGCCACAGGTCACGGGGCTGCCAGACCATCCGCAACATCCGTCGCCCCAGCCGGCCCCTGCCACTGTCAGGTGCTGGGATAGCGTGAGAGATCACCCATCCCGGTCGCTCAACGTGGAGTAGGTCATGCAGCTGAGTGCGCGCAACCAGATTCCGGCCACGGTCACCAGCATCAACTCCGGCGAGGCGATCGCCAACGTCGAGCTCTCCGCGAACGGTGTCCGCCTGGTCGCCTCGATCACGGTGGAGGCGGTCCGCCAGCTCGGCCTGGCCGAGGGCAGCAGCGTGACCGCGATCATCAAGGCCTCGGATGTGATCCTGGCCACCGGGGACTGACCCCGCCGGGGCAGGCCGGCTGGCACCGGCGCCCGGCCCGCGGGCGGCATGGGCCGGTGCCGGCACCCCGGGCGCGATCAGGGCATCACGGTGAAAGGCCGCATCATGTCGTTGTCCTCGTGCTCGACGATGTGGCAGTGATGCACGTAGCTCTGCGGTCCGGTGACGCCGGCCGGGAGCTCGAACTTGGCCCGGATCGTGAGGAACGTTCCGGGGTTGACCTTGGCGGTGTCCTTGAAGCCCCGCTCGTCGGGCGTGGGCGGCTCCATCGGCCCGGTCGCGAACGGCGTGGGGTCGATGCCGCCGGGCACCCCGGCGGGGCCGCCGTACCTCGCCTGATAGGCCGCCACGTTGAACGGAGTCCGGCCGACCACCTGGTAGGTGACCAGGTGGACGTGCATCGGGTGAGTGTCGGGGGTCATGTTGATGTAGACCCAGTCCTCGACGGTGCCGGCCCTGGGTGTCTCGGTGACCGGCGCGTCGAAGTGAAGGCCGCTGAGGTTCAGGTACCAGCTCGCCGTGTCCGGGGAGATCTCGTTGAGCGCGATGAACCGCGTCCTGGCCGGGTGGCGCAGCCTGGCCCGGCGCCCGGGCAGGCTGGGCGGGACCGATGTGGGGCCCGGGCGGGTCACCTGCGTGCCGACCCGGAGCTGCAGGACGTCCGGCAGGGGTGGCCCGCCGTCGCGGGAACGTCGGACCAGCGGCTCACCGGCACCGCGGGGCCGAACGGTCCCGGTGGCGGCCACCATCGGCTTGTCGGGCCGGCCCTTCCCCATCAGACGGTGGGCCCGCATCCGCCGGGAAGGGCGGATCGGCCCGCGACAGCCGGGCCCTTGGTCCCGCGGCCGGCCATGGGCGTGCGGACGCGGCACGCTCGTGCTGCCCGGCCGGCGGGCCATCCGGCGGCCGCTTCTGCGCCCCCGGGTGCCGGCGCGGTGGACGGAAGATGTACAACAGGGTTCTGGTTGGCACATTCACGGGGGTCCGGCCCAGGGCAGGGCCCCAGACCCGCAAGCTCGGCATGGAGGCCCGGCCCGTGGTCAACCTGGAACTGTCGTGGCAGGCAGCTGGTATCGCGGCAGCCAGCGTGACGGTCGCAGCGGCGATCGCCGCCCGCTCCGGGCGGCCGTGGCTGGTGAGCGCGGCCGGGTTCGCGCGGGAATCCGGCCTGGTGCTGGCGCTGTTCGCGCTGTGGCAGCTGGTGGGCAGCTTCGCGCTGATGAGCCCGGACGGCGCGCTGGACCGGGGGCAGTGGATCTGGCACGCCGAGCGGGTCCTGCACATGCCGAGCGAGACGATCGTCCAGCGGGCGTTCCTGCCCCACCCGCTGCTCGTGGAGGCGCTCAACCTCTACTACGCCGCGCTGCACTTCATGGTGGTCATCGGCTTCCTGATCTGGGTCTTCGTCCGGCACCGCCGCCAGTACCCGCAGGTGAGGACGACACTGGTGCTGTTCACCGCGGGAGCCCTGCTCATCCAGTTCGTGCCGGTGGCGCCGCCACGCATGCTGCCCGCCGACGGCATGGTCGACACCGCGGTCCGGTTCGGGCAGTCGGTCTACGGCTCGGTGGCCGGGTTCAACGCCGACCAGCTGTCGGCCATGCCGTCTGTGCATGTCGGGTGGGCGCTGCTGGTGGCCGTGGTGGCGGCGGAGGTGTCGCGGAGCCGCTGGCGGTGGCTGTGGCTGGCCTATCCCGCGCTGACCATGCTGGCCGTGGTGGTCACCGCCAACCATTACTGGATGGACGGGGCCGCCGCGGCCCTGCTGCTCGCGCTGGCGCTGATCGCCCAGCGGGCCGGGCGGGCGGTCATGGCCGCCTACGCGGCCAGCCGCGCTGGCCGCCCGGCCCGCGCGGGCCGGCCCGCCTGGAAGCCGGTCGCGGGGTCGCGGGCGCCGGCCGCTGGCCGGCCCGGGCCGCGGCCGTTGGGTGCTGGTGAGCGGCAGGCGAGCCACGGCAGATGATCAGCGCGTCAGCCGGCGCGCGGGCCGTCGCCCGAGCCGTGTCCCGCCAGGCCCCGCGGCTGCGCGCCCTGGCCGGGATGCACGGGCCGCCCCGGCCGCAGCGACCGGCCGGTTAACCCTGCCAGCACCTCCTCGGCGCGGTGGCAGGCCACCAGGCGGCCCGGCCCGGCCGTCCGGAGCTGCGGAACCTCGCTCCGGCAGCGGTCCACGGCGATCGGGCAGCGCGGGTGGAAGACGCAGCCGGGCGGCGGGCTGGTCGCGTCGGGCGGGTCGCCCGGCAGCACCAGCCGCGCCGAGCGGGCGGCGATGTCGATCTCCGGCACCGCCGAGCGCAGCGCCTGGGTGTAGGGGTGGGCTGGGGCGGCGAGCAGCTCCCTGGTGGGGCCGCTCTCCACCACCCGCCCCAGGTACAGCACGGCCGTCTGCTCGCACAGCTCGCTGACGATGCCGAGATTGTGCGTGATGAGCAGGTAGGCCAGGTCGCGGTCGGCCCGCAGCCGGGCGATCAGGGCGAGGATCCGGGCCTGCGCCTTCACGTCCAGGGCGCTGGTGGGCTCGTCGAGGACCAGGAGCCGAGGCTGGACGCTGAGCGCCCGGGCGATCGCGACGCGCTGGCGCTGGCCGCCGGACAGCTGGTGCGGGTACCTGACCGCGAACCCCGGGTCGAGGCCGACCTCCGCCAGCAGCTCACGGGCCCGCGCCGCGGCCAGCCGCCGCGCCACGATCCGGTGCGCGATCAGCGGCTCGGCGACCGACGCGCCGATCCGCATCCGGGGGTCGAGGCTGTTGTCGGGGTCCTGGAACACGATCTGGGCGCCGCGCCGGAACGCCTTCAGCGCGGGCCCGCGCAGCGCCGGCACGTCCTTTCCTTCAAAACGGATCTGCCCGCCGGCCGCTGCCACCAGCCGGAGCACGGCCCTGCCGATGGTGGTCTTGCCCGAGCCGCTCTCGCCGACAAGCCCGAGCCCGAACGGGCCGGCCGCCAGCCGCAGGCTGACCCCGTCCACCGCCCGTACCGGGCCGAACCGGACCGCCAGGTCGGTGACCTCGAGCAGCGGTGGCCTGGCCTGGCCGGTGACGCCGCCACCGGGACGCGGCGGTGTCACCGGCCCGCTCCCGGCTGCAGCCGGGGCACGGCCGCCAGCAGCTCGGCCGCCTGCGGGCTGCGTGGCGCCGTCACCACCTGGCTGGTGGGGCCCTGCTCGACGATCGCCCCGTCTGCCATGATCGCCACCCGGTCGCACAGCTCGGCGACGACCGCCAGGTCATGGCTGATGAACAGCACCGACATGCGCTCGCGGTCGCGCAGTTCCCGCAGCAGCTCCAGCACCTCGGCCTGGACGGTCACGTCGAGCGCGCTGGTCGGCTCGTCGGCGAGCAGCACCTCGGCCCGCAGCGCCAGCGCGAGCGCGATCGCCACCCGCTGGAGCTGGCCGCCGGACAGCTGGGACGGGTACCTGTCCAGCAGGCTGGGGGACAGCAGCACCTGGCGCATGGCCCGCGCCGCCGCGTCGGCAGCCTGCGCCCGGCTCATGCCGTGCAGCCGCAGCGCCCGGTGCACGACGCTGCCGACCCGGAAGACCGGGTTGAACGCCATCGCCGGGCTCTGGAAGATCGCCGCGATCCGGCTCCCACGCACCTCCCGCATCTCGCGCTGCGACAGCTTGGTCAGTTCGGTCCCGTCCAGCCGGATGCTGCCGCTGACTCGCGCGCCGACGGTGTGGGCGAGGCCGAGCACCGCGAGAGTGGTCATGGACTTGCCCGACCCGCTGTCGCCGGCCAGCCCGACGATCTCGGCCTCGGCGATCCCGAGCTCGGCGATGCGGACCACGCGCTGCTCGCCGAAGCTCACCTGGAGGCCGGTGATCGACAGTCTCATCGCAGGAACGTCCGCTTGGGGTCGAGCAGGTCGCGCAGACCGTCGCCGAGCAGGGTGAACGCGAACGCGGTGACCAGGATCGCGAGCCCGGGGAACGTCACGACCCACCAGGCGGTCGTGAAGTAGTTCTGCCCCTCGGCCACCATCAGCCCCCACTCCGGCGTCGGGTCCTGCGCGCCGAGGCCGAGGAAGGACAGCGCCGACGTGGTCAGGATCACCCCACCGACATCCAGTGATACCTGGACGATGAGCGGCGTGAGCGAATTCGGCAGGATATGGCGGAAGATGATCCAGGTGCGCGAGATGCCCAGGGCCCGGCAGCTTTCGACGTAGGGGCGCCCGGCCACCGAGGCGGCCTGGCCGCGGATGAGCCGGGTGTACCAGGGCCACCAGGTGACCGCTATCGCGATCGTGAGCGTGATCAGGCTGGGCGGCAGCACCTCGGCGAGCGCCAGCGCGAGCAGCAGCGACGGGAAGGCCAGGAAGATGTCGGTCACCCGCATGATCGCCTCGTCCAGCCAGCCGCCGAAGTACCCGGCGGCGACCCCGAGCGGCACGCCGATCGCGCACGCGAGCACCAGCACGACGACGGCTATCAGCGGGGAGATCCGCGCGCCGTACAGGACGCGCGAGTAGATGTCGCGGCCGACGTTGTCGGTGCCGAACCAGTGCTGGGCGGAGGGCGGCCGGAGCACCATGAAGGGGTGGGTCGCCGATCCGGCGTCGGCGGGGAAGGGCGCCAGCAGCGGCGCCAGCAGCGCGATGACCACGATCAGCGCCGACATCACGCCCCCGGCCACCATCAGCGGGTTGGCGGCCAGCCCCTGCCGCAGCCGCTGGCCGCGGGGGAGCCTCGCGCCCGCGGCGGGAACGGTGCTCGGCGCCTCGATCATCGCAGCCTGATCCTGGGGTCGATGGCGGCCTGGATCAGGTCGACGATCAGGTTGACGACCACGTAGACCAGGGCGATGAACAGCGTTACCCCGAGGATGGCGGGCGTGTCGAGGGTGGCGATCGCGTCCGTGGCGTAGCTGCCGAGCCCCGGCCAGTCGAAGATCGCCTCCACCAGGAAGGTGTTGACCAGCGAGTAGCCGAAGACCAGGGCGATGGCCGCGAGGACGGGGTTCCAGGAGAGCTTCATCGCGAACCGGCCGAACACGGCCCGCTCGCCGAAGCCCAGCGCGCGGACCATCTGCACGTGGGCGTCGCCGAGCGTGTCGAGCACCTGCGCCCGGACCATGCGCGTGATCAGGCCCGCCGGGTAGGCGGCGATGACCACGGCGGGCAGCACCATATGGGCGCAGATGCTGCCGAACATCGGCCAGTTACCGGTCAGCGGCGCGTCGATCAGGCCGAACCCGGTCAGCCGGGTGAGCGGGTGGGTGAACAGCAGGTTGGGGGAGTACTCCCCGGCCACCGGCAGCAGGTGCAGCCGCTGGGTGAAGACGAGCTGGAAGATGAGCGCCATCCAGAAGATCGGCATGGATACGCCGAGGATCGAGCCGGCCCTGATCACCTGGTCGCCGGCCCGGCCGGGCCAGCGGGCGGAGATCAGCCCGAGCGGCACGGCCACCACCAGCGCGATGATCATGGCCGCGGTCACCAGCTCCAGCGAGGCCGGGGCGGCGACCGCGAGGTCGGAGAGCACCGGGCGGTGGGTGTGGATCGCGATGCCCCAGTTCCCGGTGAGGATGCCGCCGAAGTAGGACAGCAGCTGGACGGCGGGCGGCCGGTCCAGCCCCAGGTAGCGCCGCGCCGCGGCGACCTGGGCCGCCGAGGCGTGCGGCCCGGCCCATGTCGCCGCCGGGTCGCCCGGCACCACGTGGGCGATCACGAACGTCAGGATGATGACGCCCGCGACCACCAGCGCGGCCAGGGCGACCCGGCGCGCGACATAGATGGTCAAGTAGTCGGCTTGAGGGTGTACACGAAGGCGACCCCTGCGTAGGCCGGGTTGGAGACGAAACCGGTGAACGAGGTGCGCATCGCGTACTGGTAGTTCACGTTGTACAGCGCCTGGAGGGGCGCCTGCTGGAGCACCTCGACCTGCATCTGGTGGTAGAGCTGGCTGCCCTTGCTGGGATTGGTCGCGGTCAGCTCGTCCACCTTGTTGATCTGCTTGTCCAGGGCCGCGTTGGAGTAGTAGGAGAGGTTGAAGTAAGGCGCCTTCTCCGTCAGCAGCAGGTTGGAGAACCAGGTCGACGGGTCGTCCATGTCCGGCCACCAGTACTCAAGGAAGATGCTCTGGCGGCTGGCCTCCTTGGCCGACTTGGCCTTGGCCCACTGGGTGGGCCAGGCCAGCGACTGGGTGCTCAGGTTGATGTTCAGCTTCGCCAGGCTGGACTTGAGCAGCGTCGCCACCACCTGCTCGTTCGAGTCGCCTGAGGTGTAGGTCAGGCTCAGGTTCAGCGGCTTGCCGCCAGGCCCGTACCCATGCTTCTTCAGCAGCGCGGCCGCCTTGGCCGGGTCGTAGCTGTAGTTCGGCAGGTTGGTGAAGTGGCCGAACAGGCCGTCGGGGACCAGGCCGCTGGACGGGACGGCCGCGCCCTGCAGGGCCGCGATGATCCCCCGGTAGTCGATCCCGTAGGAGATCGCCTGCCGCAGCGGCAGGCTGAGCGTCTTGGCGTTCAGCTGGGCGATCAGGTTCTGCCAGGACGGGGCGCTGACCGTGCGGATCCCGGATTCGCCCTGGAACGACTTCCACACCGACGGGCTGACCTGCTCGACGAAGCTGACCTGTCCCGACCGCAGCAGCTGGGCGGCGGTGGAGTCCTGGGTCACCACCCGGAACACCACCTTCTTGTAGTGCGGGCCGCTCCAGCCGCCCCAGTAACCGGGGAAGGCCTTGAGGATCACCTCGAACTCCTGGCCCTTGTTCCAGGTCTGCAGCGTGTACGGCCCGGTGCCCGCGTCATGCGGGGTGTTGAACCACTTGGTCAGCGCCGAACTGCTCGCGCTGGCGCCCGCCGCCTGGGTGTCGTAGATGTAGGCGGAGTAGGCCGCCGACGCCGCGACGTCCATGGGCGAGGGGTAGCTCAGATGGAAGACCAGCGTGTACTGGTCGGGGGTGGTGATGGTCTTCACCGCGGAGAAGACGTAGGCCGCGCCCCCGCCGAGCTTGATCGTCCGCTGCAGCGCGGCCTTCGCCGCCTGGGCGGTCATCAGCCGGCCGGTGTGGAAGTGCACCCCGTGGCGGAGGTGGAACGTCCAGGTCAGGCCGTTGGCCGACTTCGACCAGCTGGTCGCGAGCAACGGGTCGATCGCGTGTGTCGCCGCGTTGTAGCGCGTGAGCGTCTCGTACATGTTGCTCATGGCGATGATGCCGTCGGAGTACTCCGTCGCCGGATCCCAGCCGTCGTCCATCACTGTGGCGGTCGTGTCGTAGGTGAACACCTGGTTACTGGTGTTCTGCTGCGGTGTCGACGAGCTGGACGAGCCGCCGCAGGCGCTGAGCAGCAGGGCCAGCGCGGAGCCGGACGCGAACAGCAGTCCGGCGCGGTGGGGCTTCATGATTGCCTCCGTGGTCCTTGTCGGGGTGGCTGGCCGTCGGCGCGGTCGGTCAGGTGGCCGTCGCTGGCGGGCTGGTTGGGTCGGATTGGTCGGCCAGGCGTGACTGCCGGGCCAGGTCGGCCTGAAGGTGCTGCTCCGGGCGGCCGCCGAGGGTGCCGACGGCCTTGGCGCGGATCCGGAGCGACGGCGAGGTGAGGTAGGCCAGCGGGATCTCTTCCAGCTCGACGATCTGCACCGTGCCGGGATCGGCGCCCGCCGCGACCGCGCGCTCGCGCGCCTCGTCGCGCGCCTCGTCGAGGACCGCCCGCCGCCCGGCTTCCCCGAAGTGGAAGATCCGGTCCACCTGGCCGCTGACCGAGGCGATCGCGGCTCCCACGGCGTTGGCCGTGTCGAAGTGCTCGGGCCGGATGACCTCGCTGATCCCGGGGATGCGGTCGGGGACGAGGATGCTGCCCCCGCCCACGGCCACCAGCGCGCGATCCTCCTTGGATGTCTTCACCCGGTCGATCGCCTCGGCGAGCATGACGTCGGCCCGGGCCAGCGCCTCACTGAGCATCCGCCGGTGCCGGCGGTCCGGCTTCGCCTTGCCCAGGCTGGCCCGGCCCGCGCCGACGGCGCTGTCGGTCAGCGTGGGCGTCGCACCGCCGAAGATGAGGGCCTCCCGCTCGAGCAGGTAGCCGACGCTGCGCGGCCCGATCTGGGTGCCGCCCTGCGGGCCGCGGGAGATGACGCTGCCGCCACCCAGCGCGATGGTGACCAGGTCGGGCATGCGGAAGTTGGTCCTGATGCCACCGATCTCCACTCCCTGCGACGACTCCCGCGGGAAGCCGTTGACCAGCACCCCGACGTCGGTGGACGTGCCGCCGACGTCGATCACCAGCGAGTCGGAGCTCCCGGTGAGGAACGCGGCCCCGCGGACGCTGTTGGCCGGCCCGCTGCCGATGGTGAGCACGGGGTATCGCAGCGCATGGTCGAGGCCCATCAGGGTGCCGTCGTTTTGCGCGAAGAACCTGGTCGGCTGCAGGTGGTGCGCGGTCAGCGCGGCCCGCATCGCTTCGGCCACGTCGCGGGCGACCCCGGCCAGGGCTCCGTTGAGTATGGTGGCGTTCTCCCGCTCCAGCAGGCCGATCGAGCCGATCTCGTGGCTGAGCGAGACGTGGATCTCGCCGAGCTCCCGCTTGACGACCTCGGCCGCCAGGAGTTCGTGCCGGGGCGAGACCGGGGCGAACACGCTGGTGATGACGATGCCCTGGGCGGAGCCGCCGACCCGGCCGAGAAACCGGGCGATGGCGTCGGTGTCCAGGGGGGACAGGTCACGGCCGTCGAACTCGATGCCGCCCTCCACGATCGTCGTCCCGACCGAGATGGTGTCGGCGAGGTCGGGTGGCCACCCGAACATCGGCCGGACGCTGAGGGTGGCCGGGCCGCCAATTCTGATCACCGCCACCCGCCGCAGGTTCCGGCGCTCCAGCACCGCGTTGGTCGCATGGGTGGTGCCGAGCATGACGTGGCTGACCCGCTGCGGGTCCACTCCTGGCGTGCGCAGGACAGTGTCGATCGCCCTGGTGATTCCGCCGGTGATGTCGGGGGTGCACGGCACCTTGGCCTTGGCGACGACCCGGTCGGCGGGGTCCATGATCACCGCGTCGGTGTTGGTGCCGCCGACGTCGATGCCGAGACGGTACTCAGGCGCTGGCACGGGCGAGCTCCTCCACCGGCCGGTAATCGAAGTCGTACTCGAACGCCCGCGGGCCGGCCACGGCGATGCCGCGCTCGGTCCGCCAGACCGGGTCACAGGGGAAGGCGATCACCGTGACCCGCTGGCCGTACCTGATCATCTCGGTGGCGATCGCGTCGGCGGTCTCGCTGTCCAGCACCGTGATCAGGT
>Ga0335077_10009085_pt1 | contig 12332 bp, 12 predicted proteins | sample Lox_Sample_31_FD_207151 | JGI IMG/M metagenome (GOLD analysis project Ga0335077, IMG submission 207151) | Soil microbial communities from Loxahatchee National Wildlife Refuge, Florida, United States - Lox_Sample_3.1 | ecosystem: Environmental > Terrestrial > Soil > Wetlands | place: USA...
CAATCCCACCGGGCCGAGGCCCGGCAGGGGCTTTACTGAGGCCCGGCGCCCCGCTCTCGCCGGGCCTCATCCCAACCGGATCGGTGATCCGGCCGGAGCTCCTATGAGGCCCGGCGCCCCGCTCTCGCCGGGCCTCGTAAGCAAGACGCGCGACCCCGAGAAGTGGTTCACATCCCCGGCGCGGGTTTCTGCCGACATTTTTCGCACCGCTCCCGCCGCGCCCCGTCTGGGCCGTGCCGCGCTAGCTGGCCGCCGGGCGGGCACACGATCGCTGGCAGAGCGGGCGGGTCACCGTCTGGAAGATGACCTGCCCGAGCTGGGAGTAGTGGGTGACGGCGACGGCCCGCCCGTGCGTGGTGGCGGTGATCCGGCGGAGCGCATGCAGGTTGCCCGCCCGGCCGAGCATGATCGCCATGACCCTGACCGGGCGCCGGGGGTCGTAGAGCACGTGGAGGTCGCGTACCAGGGTGGCGGCGGAGATGTCGCCCTGATCATGGTCGACCCCCGCCGTCAGGACCAGCACCGCGTTGATATGGCGGGGCTGGTAGGTGGCGAGCATCAGCTGGTAGGCGTTCAGGATGGTGCCGTACAGCGCGGCCTGGCTGCCCGGCACCGGCAGCAGGCGTGACCGCGCCAGGCGCTGGATCTGCTGCCTGCGGGTGACCGGCCCGACGGGACCGGCAATCGCGCCGATCGGCACCAGCTCCTGGTAGGACAGGCTGGCCGCGGCGTCGCCGGGGAACGTCCACAGGCCCAGCTGGGTGCTGTCGGGGAGCAGCGCCAGGCCGGGCCCGGCGCCCCGGGCCAGCACCTGTTCCAGGTCCGGCCCGCCCGGCCTGGCCCGGGCGGCCATGGCCGCGGACGTGTCGATCAGCGTGAGGGCACGCGCGCCCAGGCTGAGCCGCTGCCAGGTGTGGAGGGCGGTTCCCGCCTGGGCCGGGCTCGGCAGCGGCAGCAGACGCGGGCCGCTCCTGGTCAGCCCGAACAGGGCGGGCCAGTCGCCGGCCGCGCCGTTGCCCGAGCGGAAGCCCTCGAAGCGCGCGTACGAGGCGGCATAGGCCGACCGCAGCAGCTGGCCGAACCGGCCGGCCGCCGCCAGCATGAGCGGGTCGGCGGTGGTGAGCACGTAGGGGTAACTGAGTTCCGGGCTGCCCTCGGCCGGGTAGCGCACCGCGAGCGGCTGCCGTGGGTGCGCCCGGTCGAACTGGATCACCGCCTGCTCGGTGGTGATCGTGACCGGCGCGGTGGTGACCGCGCCGGTGCCCGGCGGCGCCACCCAGGTGGCCAGCGGGGCCAGCGGCGGGGTGCCGCCCGGCGCCGGCTCGGTCTGGACATGCACTGCGAAGCTGGCCAGGGCGGTCTGGGCGGCCTCCCCCCGGCCGCAGAGCCGCTGGAGCTCGGTGAGTGCCACGAGGCCCGTTATGCTGCTCGCGGGGTTGGGGAACTCGACGTGCAGCCTCAGCGCGGACGCTGGGCCGCCGGCGTTCTGGGGGAGCAGGAATTTCCAGCTGACCGAGGTGCCGAAGGCGGGGGAGCGGGCGGCGGCCGGCCGCGGCATCGCGATGACCAGCGCGGTTCTGGCGAGCGTGACGCCGGACAGCTTGATGCGCCCGGCCCCATAGGCCGTCCGGCCGGCCAGGGCGGCCCACAGGCCCGAATCCGGGATCCAGGCATCGGCCAGCGCGTGGGGCGTGTTCCCGGCGAGCTGCGCCGCCACCGTGGAAGGCGGCTCGGCCGTGACCGCGACGCGCACACAGTGGCCATTGACCTGCGGGTGGAGGCGGTTGAAGTACTGGCCGAGGTGGCGGACGACCGGCCCGATCTCGCTGGCGGCGACCACGTTGACGACCAGCGGATGGTCGGTGCAGTCGGTGCGGGCCACGATGGCCCGGGCGCCCAGCGCGAGCAGAAAGGTGACGGCGACGGCCGCCGAGAGGCCGGTCAGCGCGACCGTGCGCGTCCGGCGCTTGCGCTCCGGACGGTAGCTGCGGCCCCGTCGGCCCGGTCCAGCGTTCACGGCATCCCTCAGTTCGCGCGCATGACTGTAGCGGACCGTGGCGCGGTATGACGCTCCTTGCCCCATTTCGCCCGGCCGGGCGGGCGGCCCCCTCTCCGGTCACGGATTTTGGCCGGCCTAACCGTCCCAAACCGGACGTGACCATGGCCAAATTCCGTGAGAACTGCGGGCAGTCCGCCCGGCCCGGCGGCCGGGCACACTAGGCAGGGTGACCGACATCATCCGGGTGGACGACCCTGCCGATCCGCGGCTGGCCGATTATCTGCGGCTCACCGACTCCTCCCTGCGGACGAGCATGGAGGAGGCGAATGGGCTGTTTGTCGCCGAGGGGGAGAAGGTCATCAGGCGCGCCATTGGCGCCGGTTACCGGGTGCGCTCGCTCTTGGTGACCCCGGACCGGGTGGGCCTCGCCGAGGTGGCCGGGGCGGGTCCGGTGTACGTCGTTGCGCATGATGTCGCCGAGCGGATCACCGGCTACCGGGTCCACCGGGGAGCGCTGGCGTCGATGGCCCGGCGGCCGCTGCCCGGGGTGGGCGCGGTCGTGGCCGGCCACGACCGGATCCTGGTGCTGGAGGATCTTGTCGATCACGGGAACGTCGGCGCGATCTTCCGGTGCGCGGCCGCCCTGGGGGTGGGGGCGGTGGTACTGGCTCCCCGGTGCGCGGATCCGCTCTACCGGCGGGCGGTCAAGGTGTCGATGGGCGCGGTCTTCGCCATCCCCTACGCGCGGATGACCGACTGGTATGGCGGCCTCGCCGGGCTGCGCGCGGCGGGCTTCCGGCTGCTCGCCCTGGTTCCCGATCAGTCAGCGGCGGACCTTGACCGCCCGGCCGGTGCCCGGCCGGGGGAGGCCTGTGCCCGGCCGGGAGACGCCGGCGGCCGGGTCGCGCTCCTGCTCGGCTCGGAGGGCGACGGCCTGTCCTCGCGCTGGCGGCACGAGGCCGACGAGACCGTCTGCATCCCGATGAGCCCACATGCGATGGCCCGGGGGGTGGACTCGCTCAACGTGGTCGCCGCCGCCGCGGTGGCCTGCTACGCGCTGATGCGCCGGGCCGGCTGACCGGTGCGCCGGGCGGGCTGACGGGCCCGGCCGCGTGGCCTCAGCGCCGGAAGCCGGCGGTGGCGAAGTACTCGCTGGACTCCCTGCGCCACAGCATCACGATCGCGCCGAGACCGACCAGCCAGACCAGCACCGAGAACGCCAGGCTGGCCGAGACGGTCGCCCGGACGAAGCTGATCAGCAGGAACAGGGTGTTCAGGCCGAACAGGATGGTGGCGATGATCCGGGCCCAGCTCTGCCCGTTCTTGTTCCCCCAGGCCATCAGCAGCCACAGGCCGATGGCGATCAGGCTCTCCACCACGGCGATGGTGACGGCGACGATCGCGTCGTTGTGCACCTGGTGCGCGGTCAGCGTGGACGACGCGTTCCGGATGACCCGCTCGATGGAGTGGAAGCTGAGCACCGTCACGATCAGGCTGACCGCGCTCAGCGCGGCGCCCGTGTACATGAGCAGGACGGCCGTCCGCACCGGGCGGGGCGGGGCAGGTCGGCCCGGCTCGGGCGGCATCTCGCCGTCCTGCGGATGGGGCTGGTACATGTCGGCTCCTCACCAACTCCGGCGAGCTTGCCGAACGATGGCTCGTGCTCACCGGGACGGCAGCGCACTGAGCTTAGCCGTGCCACTCTCACTTGACCAGGTACCCGCCGCCGCGGCCGGCTATCTGCGGTTTACCGCCGGCTGGCCGCCCGTGGACCGGGGGGAGGCGGGTCAGAGGGGAGGCCGCAGCAGGGCCCAGACGACCTTGCCGCCATCGTCGAGCAGATGCCAGCCCCACCGCACGCTGCAGCACTCGACCACGTTCAGGCCGCGGCCGCTTTCCGAGGTCGGCCCCGACTCGCGCAGGACGGGGATGTCGGCGCCCGGATCGGTCACCATGCACATCACGAAGGGGGCCTGCGCGAGCAGCCGCAGCCGGACGCAGTGCTCGCTGTCGAGCTGGCAGGCGGAGGGGACGCCATGGCGCAGCGCGTTCGTCACCAGTTCGGAGACGACGAGCTCGGCCAGGTCGGTGAGCGCGGGCATGTCCCACTCCACCAGCGTGGCCCGGGTGAAGTCCCGGCCGGTCTTGACCGACTCGGGCCGGGGCCCGAGCAGGCAGGTGGCGGTCGGCTGGGGCAGCGGGCGGCGTGCTTCCCCGGCCCGGGGCGGTGATGCCTGGGGCGGTGACGCCTGGGGCCGGGACGACAGCAGGTGACTGACCGGGCGAACGCCCTGGGGCGCGCCGGCGGCGCGGAAGCCGACCCTGGTCACGCCGCTGACCTCCGTCGTCACAGGCAATGCCGCCCAGTGTGCGGTCATCGGCTTCCCGTCTGTATCGCTGACACGTGGCCGCTAGCACGTAAGTCGTGCGTTAGCAGCGCAAGCGCTATCATCCCCTGTGTACCTTGCAAACGCAAGGCCGAATGCACGTGCAGATGAAACTGTTAGATTGCACGTGCGTGGGTGGAGGCCCGGTGGGCCTGCACGGATCGCCGACGCGGGTGCTGAGGGGAGTCGAGGTGATAACAGCGCAGCCGGGGAGTGGCCCGACCGTCCTGCGCATCCTCCTGGGTTCCCAGTTGCGCATGCTGCGTGAGGTGAAGGGGATCACCCGCGAGGAGGCCGGTTACGCGATCCGCGCGTCCGGCTCCAAGATCAGCCGGATGGAGCTTGGCCGGGTCAGCTTCAAGGAGCGCGACGTCACCGACCTGCTCAAGCTGTACGGCGTCGACGAGGACGAGACGGCCACCCTGGTGGAGCTGGCCATCCAGGCCAACTCGCCCGGCTGGTGGCACAAGTACGGCGATGTCCTGCCGGACTGGTTCCAGGTGTACGTGGGCCTGGAGGAGGCGGCCTCCCTCATCCGGCTGTACGAGGTCCAGTTCGTGCCCGGGCTGCTCCAGACGGCGGGCTACGCCCGCGCGGTGGTGCGGCTCGGGCAGCCGGGCGCGGCACCGCAGGAGATAGAACGCAGGATCAGCCTGCGGATGGGAAGGCAGGAGCTGCTCACGAAGCCGGGCGGGCCCCGGCTGTGGGCGATCGTGGACGAGGCGGCGCTGCGCCGCCCCATCGGCGGGAGGGAGGTGATGCGAGCGCAGCTCGAGCAACTGATTCTGGCCACTGAGGAGCCACAGGTCACGCTCCAGGTGATGCCGTTCCGGTCGGGCGGTCATGCCGCCGAGGCCGGGGCGTTCACCATCATGCGGTTCCCGGAGCCCGACCTGCCGGACGTGGTCTATCTCGAACAGCTCACAAGTGCCCTTTATCTCGACAAGCGTGACGACGTCGAGAAGTACACCGAGGTCATGGAGCGTCTCAGTGTCGAGAGTGAGTCACCAGAACGTTCTGTCGATATTCTGAGCGGGATGCTTGAGGAAGTCATGGATACATGAATACCTACAATGGAATGTCGGCCACAGAGCTTTCCGGAGCCCGGTGGCGCAAGAGCAGCATCAGCAACTCCCAGGGGACCTGCGTTGAGCTCGCCAAGGTCGGCGAGAACGAGGTCGCCATGCGTAACTCCAGAAACCCAGATGGCCCGGCCCTCATCTACACCCGGGCCGAGATAGCTGCCCTTATCGAAGGCGTCAAGCTAGGCGAATTCGACGACCTGCTGATCGGGGTAGCCTTCTGACCGGCTTAGACGGGCTGGACGGCCTGCCGGGGAATTACCCGCCATTCACAATCCATGGGAATATCCCTGGTAAAAGGCCTGTCCGGGCCGCCCGCCAGGTCTTACCGCGACAAAGCTGTATCGCTATTGCCCGCCGCGGCGGGATCGCCGGCCGCCGCGTCGGGATGATGCGGCAGCCGCCGCGTCGACGTGATGCGGCGGCTGCCGCCTTCCCGGGGTGCTCACCGGTGGGTGCGGGCCGGCGGCCGCGGCCGGCGCCGGCGCGGGCGCGGGCCAACCGCCCGGCCGCGCCACTTCGGCGAGGGCCTGGCCATCGGCGCCTCCGCGGCGGCGGGCCAGCTCAGCCTGGCGCTGCTGCTGGTCATCGGCTTCGGCGCGCACAACGCGACGGAGGGCTTCGGCTTCGTGACCGACGCCATCGTCTCCGCCGCCGGGGCGTGAAGCTGCAGGCCGACTCTAGGTCGGCTGCAGGTTAGCTGAGGGTTTGCTCCAGGCAGCCTTCGGGTGGACGGCTCGCGGGTGCCTGGCCTATAGAGTCCAGACGTGCTACCGGGGCAGGAAACCGGCCTCCCCCCGCTCACGAGGCGGCTGCTGGGCTGGGAAATCGTTGTCGTCTTCGCGGTGTCGCTCGGCGCCAGCGCGCTGCTGGCCATCATCAGCCTGATCGGGTCGCTCACCGCCCGCAAGGCGCTGGGCCACCAGCAGGCGCTGCTGGTCGGGTCGCTGGCCCCGGGCCGCCCCTGGCTGGACCTCGCGCTGCAGCTGGCCAACATTCTGGTCACGCTGGCCCCGGTGGCGCTGGTGTTCTATCTGCTGGCCAGGTCGGGTGAATCGCCGTCGGACATAGGCCTGGACACCACCCGGCCGGCCAGCGACCTGGCCCGGGGCGCGGCCCTGGCGGCGGTCATCGGCGGGCTGGGCCTCGGCCTCTACATCACGGCGTTCCACCTGGGGGTCAGCCTCAACGTGGTCGCGGAGAGCCTGCCCGCGGTGTGGTGGCGGATTCCGGTGCTCATCCTCAAGGGGCTGCAGAACGGGATCCTGGAAGAGATCCTCGTCATCGGGTACCTGCTGCGCCGGCTGGACCAGCTCGGCTGGACACCGGCCCACGCGATCATCCTCAGCGCGGTGCTCCGCGGGTCGTACCACCTCTACCAGGGGTTCGGCGGCTTCCTGGGCAACGCCGCGATGGGCGTGGTGTTCGGCATCCTGTTTTACCGCTGGCGGCGGGTGACCCCGTTCATCGTCGCCCATGGGCTGATCGACGCGGTCGCCTTCGTGGGCTACGCGGCCCTGCACGGCCACGTCTCCTGGCTCCCCTGACCGGCGGCGTCCCGGCCCCGTTCCGGCGGCACCGGGCCATGATCACCAGCCGCGGCGGGACCGTTATCCTTCCTCCATGCCCGAGCCGCCAGCCGTGAGCGAGCCGATCCCGGGCACCGCCGTCGACGCCGCCGGGGCCACCGTCGCCGAGCTGCGGGCGGCGCTGGCGGCCGGCCCCCTCACGGCGCGCGGGCTGACCGCGTTCTACCTGAGCCGGATCGAGCGCCTGGACCCGCTGCTGCACTCGGTCATCACCGTCAGCGGCGACGCGCTGGCCGAGGCGCAGGCCTGCGACGAAGCCCGGGCCGGCGGGGCACCCCCGGGCCCGCTGGCGGGCATCCCGGTCCTGATCAAGGACAACATCGCGGTCCGGGGGATGCCGGCCACCGCCGGGTCACCCGCCCTCGCCGGGGCCGAGCAGGGCGACGCCTGGCTGGTCACCCGGCTGCGGGCGGCGGGGGCGGTGATCCTCGGCAAGGCGAACCTGTCGGAGTGGGCCAACTTCCGGTCCTCCCATCCGACCAGCGGCTGGAGCACGCTCGGCGGGCAGGCGGCCAACCCGCACGCGCTCGACCGGAACCCGTCGGGCTCCAGCTCCGGCTCGGCGGCCGCCGCCGCGGCCGGGCTGGCCGCGGTCACGGTGGGGAGCGAGACCGACGGCAGCATCGTCTGCCCGGCCAGTGCCTGCGGGGTCGTCGGCCTCAAGCCCACGCTCGGCCTGGTCAGCCGGGCCGGGATCGTCCCGATAACGCTGGCCCAGGACACCGCGGGCCCGATCACGCGCAGCGTGGCGGACGCCGCGGCGCTGCTGTCCGCGATGGCCGGCGCCGACCCGGGTGACCCGGCCACCGGGGCCGCGGCCGGGCAGCCGGGCGACTACACCGCGTTCCTCGAACCGGGCGCCCTGGCCGGGGCCCGCCTCGGCGTGTGGCGGGAGGGCAGCGAGGCGGCCGGCGCCGCCACCACCGCCGTGCTGGAGGCGGCCCTGGCCCAGCTGGCCGGGCTCGGCGCCGACCTCGTCGACCCGGTGGAGCTGCCGGGGGCTGGCCAGCTCGGGGAGCCCGAGCTCGCCGCCATGCTGACCGAGTTCCGGCATGACCTCAACGCGTATCTCGCGGCGCTCCCCGGCGAGCACCCGGCCACCCTGGCCGAGCTCATCGCGTACAACCGTGACCACGGCGGTCAGGTGCTGGCCCGGTTCGGCCAGGAGCTGTTCGAGCAGGCGGAAGCGACCGGCGGCGACCTGGGCGACGCCGGGTACCGGGCCGCGCGGGAGGAAGCCGCCAGCCGCGCCAGGGAGGCCCTGGCGGGCCCGCTCGCCGCCCACCGGCTGGACGCCATCGTCGCGCTGACCGCCAGCCCGGCCTGGCTGACCGACTACCACCTCGGCGACCACGACGTCTTCCACACCTCGGGCCCGGCCGCGGTGGCCGGGTTCCCGGCCATCTCGGTCCCGGCCGGCGGGGTCTTCGGGCTCCCGGTCGGCCTGTCCTTCATCGGCCCGCGCTGGAGCGAGCCGAGGCTGATCGCGCTCGCCTACGCGTTCGAGCAGGCGGCCGGCCCGCGGCCCATCCCCGCGCTGCGCGCCACCTGCCCGCCGCCCACGGCCCTCGGCCCGGCCGGACAGCGGGGATAACCTGCCGATATGGATTCCTGGCGTGCGGTCAGCATTCCCCCCCTGCCGGGACGGGGCCCGGAACCGTACATCCGCGACACCCCGACCGGTGAGCTGGTGCAGGCGGCGGCCGGCCCGACCGCGACCATGTACGCGTGCGGCATCACCCCCTACGACGCGACGCACATCGGCCACGCCGCAACCTTCCTCGCCTGGGATCTGCTGGTCCGGGCCTGGCACGACGCCGGTCACAACGTCATTTACGTGCAGAACGTCACGGACGTGGACGACCCCCTGCTCGAGCGGGCGTCCCGCGACGGCGAAGACTGGCGTGACCTGGCCGGCCGGGAGATCGCACGCTACCGGGCCGACATGGCGGCACTGCGGGTGCTGCCGCCGGCCCGCCTGGTCGGTGCGGTGGAGGCCCTGCCGGTCATCGAGCAGCTCTCCCGGCGGCTGGCCGAGCGCGGGTCGCTCTACGAGCTGGATGGTGATCTCTACTTCTCACGGGCGTCCGACCCCGAGTTCGGCTCGGTGTCGCATCTCGACCCCGTGACGATGGCGGTGCTCTTCGCCGAGCGGGGCGGCGACCCGGCCCGGCCGGGGAAGAAGGACCCGCTCGATGCCCTGGTCTGGCTGGCCGCCCGGCCGGGGGAGCCGTCCTGGGCATCCTCGTTCGGTCCCGGGCGCCCGGGCTGGCACGTGGAATGCGCGGCGATAGCCACCGAGTACCTCAGCCGCGTGTTCGATGTGCAGGCGGGCGGGTCCGATCTGATCTTCCCGCACCACGAGTTGAGCGCCTCGCACGCCCGGGTGGCCCTCGGCGATGGCCTGCACGCCCGGGGGTACGGCGGGGTGCGCGCGTTCGCCCGCCACTATGTGCACGCGGGCATGGTGCGCCTGGACGGCGAGAAGATGTCCAAGTCGCTGGGCAACCTGGTGTTCGTGTCATCGCTGCTGGCCACCGGCACCGACCCGATGGCGATCCGGCTGGCCATCCTGGCCCATCGCTACTCCCACGACTGGGACTGGACGGCGGCCGGGCTGGCCATGGCCGAGCAGCGGCTCGCCCGCTGGCGGGCCGCCGTGGGCCGGCTGCTGGCATCCCCGCCGGATCCGGCGCCCGAACCCGGCGCGCAGGTCCCGCCGTCCGAGCCCGGCGCGCTCGCGGCCGCGGAGGCCGTGCTGGCCACCGTGCGCGAGCGGATGGCCGACGACCTGGACGCGCCGGGAGCCCTCGCCGCGATCGACGGCTGGGCAGAGGAAGTCACCGGCGCGCCGGACCTGCCGCCGGATGCGCGCACGGCGGGGCTGCTCGTCCGGGACACCGCGGACGCCCTGCTGGGCGTCGGTCTCTGAACGACCCCGCAGGATTGCCGCGGCTCGCGGTGCCCCACCCAGCGTCCGGCGCCCTGGCCCCGGGCCGGCGTCCTGCCTCCGGATCCAGCGCCCTGTTCCGGAGTCCGGCCTTGTTCCCGGGGCCGGCCCTGTTCCCGGGGCCTTGTTCCCGGGCCTTGCTTCTGGAGCCCAGCCTTGCTGCTGGAGCCCAGCCTTGCTTCCGGGCCCGGCCTTGCTCCTGGAATCCAGCGCCTGCGTCTGGGCACCGCGTCCTGGCCCCGGCTGGTCACGGCCGGCCTGCAGGGCGTGCGTGGGCGCCCCGTCGGCGATATCGTGATATCGCACATCCGATATCGCTGCCCGCGAGGTTCACGAGGAGGCGGCCATGGCCGAGAAATCTTCCGGCGCCGCTCCGCAGCCCGGTCCGGGTTCCGCGAAGGATCCCGTTGAGGTGCTGGTGACGGCGATCGGTACGTTGCCCGAGGCGGACCGGAACCTGGTGTACTCGTGGCTCCTGCGCCGGGGCTTCGAGGCGGAGGAGGCGGGCATGCTGACCCTCCCCGCCCGGACCAGAGGCCCGGTGACCACCTTGCTCCAGCAGGATGTGACCCTGGCCCGGGCGGCGCCCCTGGCCCAGGCCTCAGGCCAGCAAATGGTGCCCGTCCGGTTCTCCTCGGAGCAGCATGCCCAGCTCCGGCAATGGTGCAGCGAGCACGGCTTCTCGATGGCGACCGTGATCCGCGGCCTGGTCGCCCGGTTTCTCGAGACCCAGCTCCCCGGGCCGGGCCAGCCCGGGGACCAGCCCGCCTGACCTGCGGCCACCGCCGCCTGACCTGCGGCCACTCGCCCGCCTGGCACCGGGCAAGACCCAGCCGTCGGCTGTGGACACTCCTGGCATCACGCTGTGCCCTGTCCACAGACAGTGGTCTGCCTCTCCCGTCGGCCCGGCTGCGGAGCCAGCCTGGCGGCATGGACAGCACACCGCCCACGGGGCGCAGCGCCCCTCGCACCACGGGCCGGCCCGGGATGACCCGGGTACGGCTGAGTTCCCCCGCCGACGTCCTCGCCGCCGTTCCCCACCTGCTCGGGTTCCATCCGGCCCGGAGCCTGGTGGTGATCGGGGCCGGCGGCCCGCGGGGCCGGATCCGGCTCGGATTCCGTTACGACCTGCCCGACCCTCCCGACGCCGGGGCGGCGCGCCGGATCGCCGATCACGCGGTGGCGGTCCTGGCCGAGCGGCGGGCCACTACCGTGATCGCCGTGGGGTACGGCCCCGGCAGGCTCGTCACCCCGCTGATCGACACCTTCGCCGCGGCCGCCCGGCGGCGCGGGCTCGCGCCGCGGGAGCTGTTACGGGCCGAGGACGGCCGCTACTGGTCCTACCTGTGCCCGGACCTGGCCTGCTGCCCCGCCGAAGGGGTCCCGTTCGACACCGGCTCCCACCCGGTGACTGCGGCAATGTCCGCGGCCGGGCTGGCGGCCTACCCGGACCGGGCCGCGCTGGAGCGCACCCTCGCCCCGCTCACCGGCGAGCGGGCCACGGCCCGGGACCAGGCGACGCAGCGGGCCTGCGCCCGGGCGGCCGCCCTGGCCGATGAGGCGGCCCGGCGGGGCGGCAGCCCGCTGCGGCTGGTGATCGGCGAAGGGCGGCGCGCGGTCAGGGCCGCGGTCGACCGCTATCGCGGCGGCGGCACGATCACCGACAACGATCTCGCCGCCTGGCTGGTGGTCAGCCTGGCGCAGCTGCCGGTCCGGGACGACGCGTGGGCCCGGATGGAGCCGCGGCACCGCGAGGCGCACCGGCGGCTGTGGACTGACCTGGTACGCGGCGCGGCCGACGCATGGGTGCCCGCCCCGGCGTCGCTCCTTGCGTTCACCGCCTGGCAGTGCGGCGAGGGGGCGCTGGCCAGCATCGCGATCGACCGCGCGCTGGCCTGCGACCCGGGCTACTCGATGGCGCTGCTGCTGCGCGAGATCCTCGACGCGGGCGTGCCACCGTCGGCGGCACGGCTGCCGATGAGCCCGGAGGAGGTCGAGCAGAGCTACGCGGACGCGCCGCGCCCCCGGCCCGGTGAACCGGGGGCCGGGGACTAAGAGCGTTTGAGAAGTTCTGGATCTTGGCCGGCATGTCTGCCGTGGCAGACCGCTGGCACTGGCCCGACGAGTCATGACCGCGTCTCAGCCACGCGCTGAGAGGCACGCCCCGTCTCGCCAGGGAGATTGACAAAAAGTTCTTTTACGTAAAGACTGATTTTTGTCATGAGGGACGTCGTCTACCTCGACCAGATCGAGCAGGCTGAGGCCCTGCTCAAGCCGCAGCGGATCGAAGTGCTGCGGCAGCTCGCCGAGCCCCGGTCGTGCACC
>Ga0335077_10009088_pt1 | contig 12327 bp, 9 predicted proteins | sample Lox_Sample_31_FD_207151 | JGI IMG/M metagenome (GOLD analysis project Ga0335077, IMG submission 207151) | Soil microbial communities from Loxahatchee National Wildlife Refuge, Florida, United States - Lox_Sample_3.1 | ecosystem: Environmental > Terrestrial > Soil > Wetlands | place: USA: Florida...
GGGTTAGAACGCGGCTGCCGGTTTCGCCCAGGTAGCGGCGCACGCGGTCGGCGCCCGCGAGGATCATGTAGGACGCAACTGAAGTGATCACGACCGCGACGCAGACGGACACGGCCTGCCACCATTCCGAAGATTGGCCCATCAGGACCATGACGGTGGAGATGGAACCAGGGCCTGCGAGCATGGGGATGCCTAGCGGGATGATGCCGGCGTTTTCTTTCTCAGCGCCTTCGCGGGTCTCATCGAGGGTTTCTTTGGTGGGGGAGCGGCGGGCTCGCAGCATGTCGAGGCCAATGAGCAGGAGGATCACGCCTCCCGCGATTTTGAAGGCGACGAGCGTGATCCCGAACAGGCGGAAGATCAGGGTTCCGGCGACTGCGAAACCAACGAGGATGATGCAGCAGGTGATGGCGGCGGTCTTCGCCGTTTTCCGGCGCGCCGCGGTGTCGTCCTCCGCGGTGATGACGAGAAATGTAGGGATGGCCGCGAATGGGTCGACCAGGAAGAAAACCGAGGTGAACACGAGCAATTCAAATTGCAGAACGGTAGCGAACAGGCTGAGCATTGGCGGCCGGGGCGACCCAGGTGCTAGAAGTGTACCGCGAGCGGGGAAACGGCGGGGCGTTTTTGGTTCCGTTCTCTCACCAGAACTTCCACCACGGCCGGCGTCTCGCTTCTGTGGGCCGCGGAGCCGAAGCCGGCAGCGATATCCGGATACGGAGTGCGATCGAGTACATGCAGCGCCGTCACTGGGCCCGCAGGCTCGGCCGCGAGAAACGATGAAAGCCCCAGTCGCTGCCGGACGGTATCGAGTTCGTCGAGATAGAAGGTCTCTAGGGGAATGCCTGCTTCTTCCGGAAGCGGAGTGCCCGTCTCCGCGGTATGACCACCCTCGGCCGTTATCGAGCGAATGGCCGCTCCCGCCTCGAACACGAGCAACTGGGCGTAACCAACCGTGCCCTGGGTGGTCGCGACCACCACGCGGCCCACACGGCGGCTCAATTCGGCGAGCGAGTCTCCGTCACCGGACATGCACAAAGAGATGTTGGCGATCACTGACCAGACGCCATCCCGGAACAGGAACTTGACGTCTTCTGGATGAGTACCTCGCAGGTAACCGCAGCGGGGGACGGCCCGCTGGTACGCACTGTCCCAGGATGCGAACTCCTGAGCCGGTTCGGCAAGCTCCAGCACGGGCCACGACGCTAGCAGAGGCGCCTGGAGTTCGTGAACATCACACCCGGCCGCAAGGTAGGAATAAGTAAAGCTCATGGATTGCGCTTACGGCTTCCCCGCGGTCCCAACGAATAGTCTACTGAAACGGTATACAGCCAACCGATCGCCACGTTGCGGCTTCGCAACTACCGCTTGACCGCCAGCACCGCATCCAGCGGCGCCCCCGTCGCCCGGCCTTCGATCTCCCGAAAACCGGTTGCTTCCAGCAAAGCCCGATATTCGCTGAGTGAACGCTCCCTGCCTTCGGTGCACACCAGCATGTTGAGCGACTGCATCAGAGCCGGGACTGGCGCGGTTTTCTCCTCGTTCAGCAATTTCTCCCCAATGAGAAGCGCGCCCCCAGCGGGCAGCCGCAGGTATACTTTGCGCAGCAACGCATCGATTTTGGTGTCCGACCAGTCGTGCAGGATGCGGCCCACGGCAAACAAATCGGCTTCGGGCAGCTCGCCGGTGAAGAAATCGCCGGCCATTAACTCAATGCGGGAAGCCACACCGGAACGGCTCACCTGCTCGCGCGCCACTTCAATCACCCGCGGCAGGTCGAACACCGCGGCGCGCAGCCCGGGATACCGCTCGCAAGCCGCGATTGCCAAGTGCCCGGTTGCGCCGCCCAAATCCACCAGCCTGCGGAAACGCGACAGATCGAAAGCCGCAACTACTTTCGGCGAACTCAACACTCCGAAGCCATGCATCCCCAGCAGAAATGCGCGCATAGCTTCCTCGGTCTTGAAGAAGTGGTCGAAGAGACTGCCTTCCCGGCCGAAGGTCTGCGTCCAGCGATGGCTGCCCTCGCGTACCGCATCTTCGAGATTCGTCCAGAGGCGGAAGAGTGCCTCGTTGGAATACAGAATATAGCCGGCCAGCGTTTGCTCGCTCGAGCGGCGCAAATAGACATCCGCTACGGGCTCGTTGGAGTAGCGACCGTCGCTCTTGCGCAAGAATCCGAGGCCCACGCAAGCATCCAGCAGCCGCTCGAGCGGCTCGGTCTTGGCGTGCAATTGCGCCGCTAGCGCAGCCACGTCTGCCGGCCCGCGTTCCAGGCAGTCAAACACTCCCAGCGCGACTGCCGCGAACATGGTCTTCGAGCGGCGGAAGGCTTCAATCAGATCGATAACGGGAGCAGGATCGGGTGCATTCATTTGCGTCTGAAATGATCGTAGCCGAGCGCCGGCAGCAGGCGCCTGTCGAGCAGTACACGGCCCGCCGGACCACGCCGTATTTGGCCGATGCGCGTCAGCTTCAGGTTTTGGAAAGTTCGAGGAACGCGTGTTTCCGCGGGAACCATGAACAGCAGCTCATAATCCTCGCCCCCGTGCAATGCGTGGTCGAGGGTGGCTCCGGGAAATACCGGCGGCGCCTCAATCTCGGCCGAGACCTTCGATGCCAGGGCCAGCCTGTGCAGATCGAGCGACAGCCCGTCGCTCAAGTCCATGGCAGCCGTGGCTCCGAGTTCACGCAGATACCGTCCCAATGCGAGCCGAGGCTCCGGCCATAAGTGACGCCGAAACGCACGCCCGCGCTTGGTCTCGAGACCCAAGGCCGAGCCTCCCAGCCGCCCCGAAACATAAATGGCATCTCCGGCACGCGCACCATCGCGGCGCAGAGCGCGATTTCTGGGAACCGAGCCGGCCACAACGATGTCGCACACGATCGACTGCGCGCGCGCCAGGTCGCCGCCCGCGAGAACGGTCCCTGTGGATTTGGCGAGTTTCAGCAAGCCTGTATAGAAATGGTCCACCCACCGGCTGCCGGCCGAGCCCGGGATGGCCAGGGAAACCAGGCAAAACAGCGGATCGCCACCCATGGCCGCGATGTCGCTCAAGCCTCGAGCCAGCGCTTTATGGCCTATCATCGCCGGCGAATGCGTGGCCTGTTCGAAGTGCACGCCCTCGATCAGTAGATCCGTGGTGAACAGCAAATCTTCTTTGGTTCCCCGCGGGCGGAAAATGGCGCAATCATCGCCAATGCCGGTGATGATGCGCGACGCGCGCGGGATGGCCACGCGCCGCCGCAGCCGTTCGATCATGCTTTCTTCAGTCAATGTCCATTGGTTAGGATACGATCTCCTATGCCCCTAATAACAGCGGGGATAGCCCTTTGTCCGGCTTGACCCGGATAGGGGCTTCTGAGACAATACAAGCGTAGTTTCAAATGGTTGTTGGCACAGAAAATCGGTGAACCCATCAGGCTACGAATGTTGTTATCGTAGCTTTTTTGTTGTTGGGTCCGTGTGTGATCAACAATGTTCAGGAGAGTTCGTAGTGAAAGAAAAAGGTGTTGTGAAGTGGTTTAATGCCGCCAAAGGTTATGGATTCATTCAGCGTGCCAGTGGCGACGATGTGTTCGTGCATTTCTCGGCCATCCAGACAAACGGTTATCGCACTCTGGATGAAGGAGCGGAGGTAGAGTTCGAAGTCAAGCAGGGCCCCAAGGGTCTGCAGGCCGAGAACGTCAATCGCCTATAACCACGCCTTCCCCGACATTCCAACGAAGAGCCGCCCCGTGAGGCGGCTTTTCTATTTTTGGCTCTCCTCTTCAACTTTCCGTCTCTTCCGGGCAAGGGGTTCGCTGTGAGAAATCTTTCGAGCGCCGGAATCATCGGCATCGCCCTCGGCGCGCAGCGAGCCGACGTTTTCCGTCTGGTGCTGCGCCAGGGCCTGACTTTTACACTGATCGGGGTAGCGCTGGGTGACCTGCACCTTCGCCGTGTCGCCGCCGAAGGCCCGTGCTTCACCCGGGCGTCTGCCTTTACGGTTCCACGTATACGCGAACGCGATTGCTTTCCTGACCGTTAGCAGTGAGATACAGCTCGGCGGGACCCGCGTTGACTAGCGCAGGCAATTGCAATTCGATCAAATAAAAGCCCACGTAACCCGGAGCGAGCGTGGCGCGCGTCACTTCGACTGGCGTGCGATCCAGGAATGCCTGCACTTTGGCAACAACCGATGGCGGATTTTCGAGCGGTGCAGGCATCCCCGTAGGCCATTGAGGATTTACGCGGCCCAACCCGGTGGCCAGAATCTGAATGCGTGCGTTGGAACGCGCGGTGTTGGCGGCATCCAGCACCAGCCCCGTGTCCGCGTCAAGCAGCATCGGCGCGCCGTCACGATCGACGAAAATCGCCGGAGAAGCCGTCCGTACGGAGAGGTCCAGCGACACTGGGCCCAATCCGGAATCGAGCGCCAGCGCCACCGACGGCCCTTTCGCCTCAAACGGAACCTGGAGTTGGGTAGCCGTCTCGGATGACGCAAGAATGGGAAACTCGAGATCTCCTGCTCGTGCCGAGCGAACCGGACCGCCCAATACGCTCACCAGCGACCCCGGAGCTGCCGGGCGCGTGCTGAAATCCGCGGCGTTCACCACCCGCAACGAGCTCGCACGGTGCGGCGCGGCCGCCGCATAAACGCCGTACCCTTCGAGTGCAATATAGAGCTGGCTGCTGCGGGGATCCAGCGCGACGGCGGTCGCACGCGCTGCAGGCAGATTTGACGAAAGGAGCGTCCACGCGGCTGGCGGACCAGGAGCTTCCAGATCTTCATGCGCCCAAAACACGCCGCGGTCCGTCGCCACATAGACCGAGCCGGTGGCACGGTCGGCCGCGACCCCCTGTGCCGCCGCATCGGGAAGATTGGCGGTCAAATCGTCCCAAAACCCGCCCGTGTTGGTGGTGCGAAGGATATGCGCCCCCGAACCGCCTACGGCTGCCAAAGCTACACGCGGCGCCTGCGCATCCGCAACGATTCCCTGAACCGCGCCATTTCCCCCACTGGGCGAGAGATTCCACGTATGCCCCCGATCCAACGATACCCAGATCCGGCCGTCGGAGGATCCGGCATAAACCACGTCACCCGCTGACGCGAACGCCGTGATCTCAGCGCCAAGCTGCGCCGAGTAGGTGCGACGCGTCTCGGCACTCCGTTCCACATTCGCGTCCACAACCGGCTGCCACGCGTAAGCCGAGTTGTTCCCGAGCGGCAGTTCGGCAGCGCCCACCCCCGCGATCTCGACCTCCACGCCATGCCCATTTGCCGGAGTCGCCAGAATGCGACGGACCGTCAAGTTCGGCAGAAAGCGATTCAGCCCGGTCCACGACATGCCGCCGTCAAGCGACCGCCACACTCCATGCTCGTTGGCCACCACCAACTCGTTCGGATCGAGAGGCGAGGCCACCAGGTCGTGCTGTCCCGCCCCGATCACGAATTGGTCCTTGTACGCGGTCAGATTGGTCCAATTGCGGCCCCCGTCTTCAGACCCGTAGACGTGGTCGGCCAGCGCGTAAACGTGCCGGGAATCCGTGGGGCTCGCGCGGAGAACCGCGTTCTGTGCGGGCAGGCGCTCGGCAGAGATGGAAGAATCGTCTCGAGGTGGTTGTGCAGCCGACGGAGTCCAATTTTCGAAATCGACCGTCTCGAAGACCTTCCCCGAGTGAGTGCGCGCGTAAAGCGTGTGCGCGTCCGGCGCAAACCAAACCTGATCCACCGGTCCAGTCGCCGGCGCCGCCAGCATCCGCTCGATGGAAGTGCTGCCTACCTTGCGCCAATCCGGACGCAGAGATTCACTCGCCGTCTGGCCCAGAGCAATCGCACAGGCCAGAAGCCCGCCAAACAGCACCCGGCGCGTTGGAGCGTGTGTGGCCAACTGACACATCGGCGTGTCCTATTTTACCGCAAAAGTGCGGGGTCTCGGATATAAGGTGTTCTATTTACGGTGGTTATCGCAAGGTTTTTACCTCGGCTAGCTAGTTGCAAGGAATCTTTGGTGATAGACTAGGGGGCGAAAGTGTCGAAACAAAGGGAAATCGCGCCCCGTAAAGGGTTTGCGGGCAGATGGCTGGGGGCGGCCGTCCTCGTTGGCGTGTGCGCTCTGGTGGGTCACGCCGAAGAAAACGGCGCCGCCAAAGTCATGACGCTCAACGGCCAAGTCTCGATTCTCCGGGACAACTCGCCCTGGGCTCTGAACGCCGGCGACTTCGTCCAGCCGGCTCAGACCATCGTTACAGGTGTAGATGGTTATGCCCTGCTCCAGGTTTCCGACGGCAGCACCTTCGAGGTTTTTCCCAACTCGCGCGTGGTTTTCCGCGATAACCCCGGCAATTGGAAGGATCTGCTCGAAGTCTTTCTCGGGCGCGTGAAGATTCAGATTCAAAAGATCGGCGGCCAGCCGAATTACAACAAGGTCCGAACGCCGACGGCGGTCATTTCCGTGCGCGGCACGATCTTCGACGTGAGCGTGGAAGATGAAGACGCAACCACGCTCGTGGTCGTGGATGAGGGACAGGTAGAGGTGCGGCACGCACTGCTGCCGAGCGGGATCAAGACGTTGAATGCCGGCGAGTGGATCCGCGTGTACAAGGGCCAACCGTTGCAGGCGAAGAATGTGGATCACGGCGGAGTGCTTCGTGGCGCTATGCGTGCGGCAGCCGACGCGCTCTATGAAGTGATGTACCGAACTTCCCGCATCCCTTCGTCTCCGGGCGGGGGCGGAACCGCGACTGGAGGCGGCGGAACTGGCGGAGGCGGAACCAGTGGTGGAGGCGGAAGTAGCGGAGGAGGTAATGGCAACAAGGGACCTGGCACAGCGCCACCCCCACCGCCACCACCACCCCCGCCCGGTCACTGAGTCAAAGCGCGGGCGTCTACTGATTCAGTTCCTTTTCAACCGCTGCAACGAGTTCTCCATCGTCCGGCTTCACTTTTGATTCAAAGCGCGCAACCACCTTGCCGTTGCGACCCACCAGAAACTTCGTAAAATTCCAGCGAATATCTCCGGTTGTGGCGGGGTTCGCTTCTTCGGTCAGGTAGTGATAGAGCGGTGTTTTGTCGTCGCCCTTCACCGACACCTTCGCATACATGGGAAAGGTCACTTTGTAGTTGCGCGTGCAGAAGGTCTTGATTTCCGCATTCGTACCCGGTTCCTGCGAGCCGAAATTGTTCGCTGGAAAACCGACGACCACCAGGCCCTGGTCCTTGTACTTCTCATAAAGCGCTTCCAGGCCGGCATACTGCGGAGTGTACCCGCATTTGCTGGCCACATTTACCAGCAGCAGCACCTTGCCCTTGAACTGGCTGAGGGGCGCATCCTGTCCATCGATGGACGGCAGCGTGAAGTCATAAACGCTCGATGCCGCGAACAGAACGGCAACCGGAGCCAGCAGAGAGACCGCAAACGTCAGCAGGCGAATGATGTGAGAGTTGGACATACGGCTACTATCCGACTTTGAGAGGGACGGAAGCAACTCGCTAATGATGGATTTAACATTGATTTCGTATCGCGGGGACGCAGAGGCACACAAAGGGATTTGGGGATTGGGATTTGGTCCGCCTTACTCGAAGCGCAGCGCTCGCAGCGGATCGATGGCCGTGGCCCGGCGCGCCGGCAGGTAACCGGCGAGCATCGCAACCCCTGCGATGCCCAGCGCTGCCAGAATCAGCGTCGCGATGTCCGTCGGTCTGACGCCGAATAGTTGCGCCTCCACCAGCCGCGTGAGACCTAACGCCGAGGCTAACCCGATCGCAAGACCCGCCGCGGCGAGCAATATCACTTCCTGCATCACCAGCCACACGACGGATCCACCGGTAGCGCCCAGCGCCATGCGAATGCCCATCTCCCGCGTCCGCCGCGCCACCATGAAGGCCATCACGCCGTAGAGGCCTATCGCGGCCAGCAGCGTGGCGAGTATTCCGAATACGCTCGAAAGCGTGGCCAGCAGCCGCTCCGTTACCAGCGAGATCTCGACCTGCTGATCGAGGGTGCGCATCTCATACATCGGTACGCTCGCATCCACTTCCCGCACGGCACGGCGCAACATGCTGAAGAAGCTCACCGGCGCAGCTTCGGTACGCACATAGACGGTCATCCCGAGAACAAAGTCCTGCTGGACCCACGGCACATAGAATTCGTACGGCACTTCCTCCCGCATGTTCTCGTATTTGGTGTCGCCGACGACGCCGACGATCTCAATGTCCGTCTTAGTTCCCGGATCGCCTCCAAAGCCCATGTGGCGGCCGATCGGGTTGGCACTGCCGAAATAGCGCTTGGCGAACTTCTCATTGATGATGCCGACCTTCGGCGCGCCATGGCCATCCTTGATGGTGAAATCGCGGCCGAGCAGGATGGGAATCTTGAGCGTCTCGAAGAATCTCGGTGAGCAGAACTGCATGTGTGGATCGGGAATCTGTCCCTGCTTTGGCGTATAGCCCTCGATGGTCACCCAATTGTCCCATTCGTAGCCCACCAGCAGCGGCATAACGGCAAGGGCCACGGACTTGACGCCGGGCAGCGCTTCGAGACGCTCGGTCAATTGCCGGTAATATTCGCGGGCCAATTCCGGCTTGTAACCGCCCAACGTGGGCTCAACGGCGATGGTGACAAGGTTCCGCGTGTCGAAACCGGGGCGCAGGTCTCGCAGGTTATTCAAGCTCTGGAGAAACAGTCCCGCACCGATTAGGAGCACGAGCGAGAGCGCTACCTGTGCAACGACCAGGCTTTTGCGCAGCCCGGACGATCCTCCGCCGGCCACGGAGCCGGCTTCATCCTTCAGCGTGGAGGCGAGTTCCGGCCGGGTAGCCAGGAGTCCCGGTGCCAGCCCGAAAATGACGCCGGTTGCCAGCGAAACCAGCAGGACGAAAAGGAGAACTGGCGCGTCAGGACGGGTGGAAAGCGCAATCCCCCAGACGTCCTGCGGCTGGAAGCTGATCAGCGCCCGATCCATCCACACCGCGAGGAGCAAGCCCGCAGCGCCGCCCATCAAAGAGAGCAGTGTACTTTCCACCAGAAGTTGCCGAATCAGCCTCCACCGGCCCGCGCCCAGCGCAAGCCGCACGGCAATTTCTTTCTGCCGCGATGACGCCCGCGCAATCAGCAGATTTGCCAGGTTGGAACACGCGATCAGCAGCACCAGGCCCACGATGGCCATCAAGGCCAGCAGCGGTTTCGAAAATTGCTCCCGCAGTTGCGAACGTCCCTTGGAGCCCGGCAGCACATCCATCCACATCTTGAGGAACTGCTCTTTCCAATAGGGACTGGCTTTGGCGAATGCCTCCTGGCGCACTTCCATATCGAGGATCTGATGGAACAGCGGCTGCAACCCGGCTTTCGCCCGTTCCAGCGTCATGCCCGGCTTGAGCCTTCCGAACACCTGGATGAAACGCCGGCGCCTGTCGTTCAACTGGTGAAACGTCTGCCCCGGCGGCAGGCTGTCCTGCATGGTAATGGGAACGCGGATCTGCGGTGAGCTGCCGGGCTCGACGCCGTTGAAGCCCCGCTGGCTCACTCCCACGATGGTTAGCGGATAGCCATTTACGACGATTTTCTTTCCGACCACGCTGCGATCCCCGCCGAAGCGCGCCTGCCAATAGCCGTAGCTCAACACAGCGAGCGGATGGCCGCCCTGCATGAGGTCATCGGAAGCGGTGAAGACACGGCCCAGAGCTGCGCGTACTCCCAGCACGGGAAAATAGTTGCCCGAAACCATCTCGACACTCGCCAGCTCGGTTCGGCCTTCGAAGCCGGCGCTCATGGTCTCTCCATGCCGGCAGAACATGCCGCTGAACACCTGGTTCTTGTCGCGGAAATCCTGGTACATCGGGTACGACAGCGCATTCGGGCCGCTGTTGCTGCCATAATGCCGCCCGCGCGCGGTCAACAGCGCCAGTTCTTCGGGATGGCGGACGGGCAGGTATTGCAGAATGAGCTGGTTGATCAGTGTGAAGATGGCAGTATTCGCGCCGATTCCGAGAGCCAGTGAGAGCACGGCAACCGAGACGAATAGAGGCGATTTCCGAAGCGTGCGAAAGGCATAGCGGAGGTCTTGCAGAAGGGTTGCCATCGACCTTTATACTGGCCGTCGGGAAAAAAGTTACTCGAAATTTTCCACCAGCATCAGATTGCTGCCGGATTGATCGTACTGGGTATAGAGAATCCAGCGGCCATCGGGAGAGACGGACAGCGCGGTCGATTGCGTATCGATGCTTGTGTTTTTCGGAAGCTGCCTGAGAAGCGTTGTCTTGCCCGTAGTAAAACTATAAAGCTTGAGGGCCGGGCCGGCGGGGTTGTTGAGGTCGAAGAAACAGATGCCTTGGCCGGTCAGGGCCCAAAGACTCTCCGTAGATAATCCGAGCACTTGGGTTTCTTCACCGCCTGCCACGGGAACTCGCCAGATGCCGGGAAGGTCCAGCTTGGCCCAGTAGACGTATTTCCCGTCGGTCGACTCGAACGCCTCCTCACCGCCACTCTTGGTCACTTGCACAGCCGTACCGCCCGCCACGGGCTCTTTCCAGATCTGCGAAGCGCCGCTTCGATTCGACCCGAAGTAAACCCACCGGCCATCTCTGGACCAGCTCGGGCGCACGTTATTCGACGGTCCACTCGTCAAGCGTCGCGCCGGACCCCCGGCGACGCCTATGACGTAAATGTCGGAATTGCCGGCCTGGGGGCTGTCGAAAGCAATCCACCGGCCATCCGGCGACCATCGCGGGCTTCCCAACTGGGGGCCGTTGGAAGAAGTCAGTTGCACAGGATTGCCACCCTCGCGATCGCAGACCCAGATTTCGTAGTTGCCAGAGCGTGACGAGGTGAAGGCGATCTTCTCGCCGTTGGGGGAGAATTGCGGTTCCTCATCCACTTGCGTCGAAGCGACGAGCCGGGACGGCTCACTCTTGTTCTGGGACGAGTTCGGTCCAGGAACTCGCCAGATGTTCGAGTCCCAGATGGACCGTTGGTAAACCAGGCGATTGCCGGTGCGAGAAAGCGATAGCCCCCAGGCGTTGTCGCCCGCGACAGCCGGACGTTGAACCGGTCCCCCGGAGGCGGCGACCATCGACAGGCTGGTACCGCCGACCTGACCCGATGAGTACACAATCCTCCGGCTGTCCGCTGTCCAATCAAGGCCAAAAAGCAATCGTTCATCGAACGTCAGCCGCTTAGGTTCGCCCTTGGGCCTTCCGCCGGCAGCAATGGGCAGCACGTAGACATCACCACTGAGACTTGAAGGACATCTTCCAAACGCTAGAGTCTTGCCATCGGGCGAGAAGCTGGGGCCGAAATCGCCGAAATATTCATTAGGCGGCGAGGTAAGTCGTTGCTTTTCGCCGGTCTCGACAGCGAGCAAAAAGATGCCATACGGGGTTTGTGGTCCGCTCTTGTCCACCAAGGCGACAAACTTTCCATCCGGGGACCAGGACAGTCCTACACACGTTGCAGATTCTCCCAACTTTCGCTCCGCGCCACCCAGCGCGGGGATCGTCCAGATCTCCGCGTGGTCCGGCATCGCGCGGCAAAACGCGATGTAGCGGCCATCGGGTGACCAGGAGGGGGCGAACTCGTCGGCCGGGTTGGTCGTGAGTCGCAAAGGTGTGCCTGCATCCACGAGTTTCACATAAATGTCGAAGTTGTTGCCGCCCTTTTCACCATCCCACGCAAACGCGACCTGCTTGCTGTCGGGGGAGAATGCCGGATCCCCCTGCCGGCCCTGATAGCTGGTGAGAGGAACGGTTCTGGGAGCCGCCCGAGGCGCCGTCCTGAGCAAGCGCAGCCCAACGGCGGCTAAAGCAAGAAGCAGAACGGCTGCAGCAGCGAGCAGCCACACCACTCGGGATTTCCGTCGACGCGGCGCCGCTGATACGGGGCCTCCCGCCAGCTTGCCCGAGTCCGACTCCTCTTTAAGGTCCAGCAGAGCGACCTTCAAATCATCCATGTGCTGGAAGCGCCGCTCCGGATCTTTCCGCAGGCAGCGGGCTATGATCTTCTCGAGGTCTCCGGGCACATCTGGCGCGATGCTGCTCACCGGCTTCGGATCATCCTTCAGAATCGCCGAGAGCGTCGAGAGTTTCGAATCACCGTGAAAAGCGCGCCGGCCCGTGACCATCTCGTAGAGCACCGAGCCAAACGAAAAGATGTCGCTGCGCGCATCCACCTTCTTGCCTTCGGCTTGCTCCGGCGACATGTAGGCGATGGTCCCGACGATCGTGCCTTCTTCGGTGTTGGGGCCTTCCGGCGCTCTTACCGTCGCGGTCTCGCCCAACTCGCCGGTTGAGGTCTCAGCCAGCTTGGCCAGTCCGAAATCCAGCACCTTGACCAGGCCGTTCTCGGTCA
>Ga0335077_10009089_pt1 | contig 12327 bp, 6 predicted proteins | sample Lox_Sample_31_FD_207151 | JGI IMG/M metagenome (GOLD analysis project Ga0335077, IMG submission 207151) | Soil microbial communities from Loxahatchee National Wildlife Refuge, Florida, United States - Lox_Sample_3.1 | ecosystem: Environmental > Terrestrial > Soil > Wetlands | place: USA: Florida...
CACGATCGGAAAAGACGTAGCTTCCGATGAAGAGATTTTCGGGAAAGGCACGGGACCGACCGAATTTGCCGGCAGTGACGTTTCGCCTGACGGCCGTTATCTCGCGCTCTACATCGGCCATGGCTGGGGCAAGAAAACCGAAGTGTACTTCAAGGACCTGAAGGCCAACGGCCCGGTTGTGACGATCGTGAACGATATCGACGCGGAGTTCAATTGCCAGTTTGCCGGGGAGCAGATGTTTGCCGATACCAACTGGAACGCTCCCAACCGCCGGATCTTCGCCATTGATCTGGCAAAGCCGGCGCGCGCGAATTGGCGTGAGGTGGTGCCCGAATCGAACTCGGTGATCGACGGCTTCTCGGTGACCGGCGGCCGGCTGGCGGTGAATTACCTGGAGAATGTGAACTCGCGCGTGAAGATCTTCGACGCTTCCGGAAAACAGATCCGCGACATCAGCTTTCCCACGCTCGGCACCGTAACCGGCCTGGCCGGACGGTGGGATACGAGCGAAGCCTTCTACGCCTTCGTATCTTTCGCTCAACCCGCGACGATTTATCGTTACGATGTCGCGACGGGAGCGCAGGATGTTTGGGCGCAGGTCAAAGCGCCCATCGATCCCTCGAAGTTTCAGGTTCGGCAGGTCTGGTATCCGTCGAGGGACAAGACACGCATCCCCATGTTCCTGGTTTTCAAGAAAGGGCTGAGATTGGACGGCAACCGGCCCACGCTGCTCTATGGCTATGGCGGTTTCCTGACCAATGAGACACCGGCCTTCCGCACCGATGCGGTGATCTTCGCCGAGCATGGCGGCGTGTTCGCCTTGCCCAACCTTCGCGGCGGCGGCGAATTCGGCGAGAAGTGGCACCGCGCCGGAATGCTCGAAAACAAGCAGAATGTTTTCGACGATTTCATCGCCGCCGGGGAATGGCTCGTCGAGAACGGTTACACCAAGCCCGAACATCTGGCCATTGAAGGAGGGTCGAACGGTGGCCTGCTGGTGGGCGCGGCCATGACGCAGCGTCCCGACCTGTTTCAGGCGGTGGCGTGCGCGTATCCGTTGCTCGATATGATCCGCTACCAGCAGTTTCTGCTCGGAAAGCTCTGGGTTCCCGAGTATGGATCTTCGGAAGATCCGAAACAGTTCGAGGTGTTGTACAAATATTCGCCCTACCAGCACGTGGAGAAGGGCGTGAAATATCCGGCGGTGATGTTCGTGAGCGGGGATTCGGACACGCGCGTGGCTCCGTTGCACGCGCGCAAGATGGCCGCGCTGGTGCAGGCGTCCACCGGCTCTGACCGTCCCGTGCTTCTGCGCTACGATACCAAATCCGGCCATTCCGGCGGCCTGCCGGTGGACAAACAGATCGAGGAGTTCACCGATATCTACAGCTTTCTGCTGGCCGAAGTGGGAGCGTCGTAGGCGAAGACGCGGGGCGCCGCGCCATTCAGAGCGCGTTGCGGGCCAATCACCCCGCTCTCCGCGGTTGCATCTGCGTTCCGAATGTTGTATTCAGAAAGGCGCACCACGAATTCCTCGCCAGCCTGTCTATGAGTCAGAACATCGCCGTTGGCATGGTGGGCTACAAGTTCATGGGCAAAGCCCACTCGAACGCGTACCGCCAGATCAATCAGTTTTTCGATTTGCCTTTGCGGCCCCGCCTGAAAACCATCTGCGGGCGGGATCAAGACAAAGTTGAGAAAATGGCCCGGCGTTGGGGCTGGGAGAATGCGGTGGATGACTGGCGCCGCATCATCGATGATCCCGAGATCCAGATCGTGGACATCTGCTCGCCCAACAACACGCACCACGATATCGCGCTCGCGGCCTTCGAAGCCGGCAAGATGGTGGCGTGTGAAAAGCCGCTGGCCATGAACGGCCGCGAGGCCGAACGCATGGCGGCGGCGGCGCGGAAGAGCGGCCGCATCCACACCGTCTGGTTCAATTACCGGCGCGTTCCCGCCATCGCATTCGCTCGCCAGTTGATCGACGAGGGCCGCATCGGGAAGGTTTATCATTTCCGCGCGCTTTATTTGCAGGACTGGACCATGGACCCCGCAGTCCCGCTGCTATGGCGTATGGATAAAGACGTCGCCGGCTCCGGCGTTACCGGCGATCTGCACTCGCACATCGTCGATCTCTCGAATTATCTGGCAGGTGATATCGAGTCCGTGGCGGGCGCCAGCCGCATTTTCGTGGGCGAGCGCGAGCGGCCGGAAGGCGGCAAAGCCAAGGTCGAGATCGAGGATGCGTCCATTTTCGTGGCGCAGTACACCAGCGGCGCCATCGGCCACTTCGAAGCCACGCGTTTCGCCAACGGCCGGAAAAACGGCAATACCTTCGAGATCAATGGCGAGCTGGGCAGCCTCTATTTCAACCTGGAGGATATGTCGCGGCTGTGGTATTTCGATTCCCGCGAGCCCAAGCATGTGCAGGGCTGGCGCCAGATCTCGGTCTGGGAAGAGATTCATCCCTATATGAAGCACTGGTGGGTGCCGGGTTGCGCCATCGGGTACGAGCACACGTTCGGCAACCAGGCGGCGGATTTGATGAACGCCGTCGCGCAGAACCAGCCCATGCGCCCGGATTTCGATGACGGTCTGAAGTGCCAGTTGGTGCTCGACGCGGTAGTGGAGGCGTGCGCCTCCGACCGTTGGGTGCGCGTGAAACCAATGACCAGAAGCGAGGCGATATGAAGGTCTCATTAGGCAGTTGGGCTTTTTCTTTCGGGCCGTTTGCCGAGAACCCCATCCCGTTCGAGAAAACGGTGACGCGGCTTTCGGAGGCGGGTTATGACGGGATCGAGATCTGCGGGTTCCCGCCGCACATCACACTGGATGAATATCCGACGCGCGAATCCCGCCGGGAGCTGGTGCGGTTTCTGGATGACAACCATCTCGGGATCTCCGGGTATGCGGCGGATTTCACCAGCGTCAATCCGGTGGTGGCGGGCAACAAACAGAAATACCTGGATCTGTTCCGGCGCAATGTCGAGATGTGCGTCGACATCGGCAGCCCGAATATTCGCGTCGACTCCATCGCCGCGCCGGGATCCATCGACGACCACGACTACCCGGCTGCGTTCAGCCGGCTGGCCGGGGTATGGCGCGAAGCGGCGGGCATCGCACAGGAAGGGGCCGTGCGCCTCGTCTGGGAATTCGAGCCGGGGTTTGCGTTTAACAAGCCCTCCGAAGTTCTCACCATGCACCAGCAGGTGGGGCATCCCAATTTTTGGATTTTATTCGACACGTCGCACGCTTACATGTGCTCGGTCATCGGCGCGCGGCAGCATGGAGCCCGAGAGGTGCTGTCCGGAGGCGTCGCGGAATTTCTCGACAAGGTCCGGGGCCGCATCGGAGCGATTCACCTGATCGATTCCGACGGTACTCTGCATGGCGATGAAACCAGCACGCACCGTCCGTTTGGGCAGGGCTTCGTCGATTTTCCCGCCCTTGTGCCCAAACTTCTGGATGTTCCGAACATCGAGTGGTGGTGCATCGATATGTGTTTCTGGGCCGGATCCTGGGAGTTGGTAGAGCCCAGCCTGCGATTCGTGCGCAATCTCCTGGGCAGCCACGCGGTGGTCGGATGACGAGGCGCAGCTTTTTCCAGGTTTCGGCCGCCGGCGCCGTCACGCTGCCGGAATTCCAGCCGAAGAGCATGCTCCACGTTCCGGAGCATCCCGTGGCGCGCGCGAAGTATCCCGTCATTGACGTTCACACCCACTTGTTCGGGGCGGGTCGAAAAAATCCCCCCGATTCGCCGCAGAGCCGCGCAGAACTGGTGCGGGTGGCGAAGACCATGGACGACTGCAACCTGCAAACGCTGATCAATCTCACCGGCGGCACTGCGGCAACCATCCCCGCGATTCGCAACGTGATGGAGCCTTTCGGCAAGAAATTCCTGACGGCGGCGGAGCCCACGTGGTCGCGGGCCAGCGAACCCGGCTACGCGCAGTGGCAGGCCGGCGAACTCAGGAAGTGCAAAGAAGAAGGCGCCGTCGGACTCAAGATACTCAAGACGCTAGGACTTTATCTCCGCGAGAACGGCAAGCTGCTGAAGCTCGACGATGCGCGCTTCGATCCTATGTGGGAAACCGCCGGGGAACTCGACCTGCCGGTGCTGATCCATACCGGCGATCCCGGCGCATTTTTTACGCCCATCAATCGCTTCAACGAGCGGTACGAGGAGTTGCAGAACCATCCGGACTGGTCGTTCTACGGCCGTGACTTTCCTCCGCGCCACGAACTGCATGAAGCGCGGAACCGTGTGGCAGCGAAACATTCCAGGACCAAATTCATCTATCTGCACGTGGGAAACGATGCCGAGGACCTCGCCGAGGTGAGTGACTGGCTGGACCGGTATCCCAACGTAACCGTCGAGATCGGCGCGCGACTGGGTGAATTGGGCCGGCAGCCGCGGACCTCACGGAAATTCGCCGATCGCTACCAGGACCGCATCATGTTCGGCACCGACGCCACGTTCGACGCCGGCAAGGAATATCCGCAACAGGATTTGACCGCGGCCATGTACCGCTGTTACTTCCGCTTCCTCGAGACCGACGACGAGTACTTCGATTACGCACCCTCGGCCGTGCCGCCGCAGGGCCGCTGGAAAATCTACGGCGTCGCCCTGCCGGATCCGATTCTCAAAAAGATCTATCACAACAACGCCGCGCGGCTGTTCCATCTGGAGCCGGTGTAGGCATGCCCGGCGTGCAGCCGCTTGCACATCATTCGAGGGGCAGGAAGACAGCGCGGGGCTGGCGATACGGCCCCACCTGGCCTGACACAAACGACGGCGCAACCGCGCTGTTTCGGAGGCTCCCCGCGCGGCCGCGGTAACAAGCGTGCGACCATGGCTGTCGGCCACGCAATCCTGGCGGCCTGAATACCGGCGTGCCGCTACTCCGCGCGCAGCACTTCGAGCGGTCGTTGTCCCAGGATCTTGTAACTGGCCAGCCAGCCGGCCATGTTCGCCACCAGCGCCGTCAGGATGATGCAGATCAGGTTGGGAATTGGATCGATCCGGAAACCAGCATCCAGCCAGCGCTTCAACAACAGCGCGGCGAACGAGGTTGCCAGAATGCTTCCCATCAAACCCGCTACCGCTCCCAGCACCAGGAACTCGATGGAGAAGATTCCGGCCACGCGCTTGCGGGTGGCGCCCAGCGTTTTCAGAATCACCACCTCGCGAATGCGGCGAAAACGCGTGCCGGCCACGCTCGAGGCCAGGATCACGATGCCCGCCAGAATCGCGAACATGGAGATAAATCGCACTACAAGCGCGATCTGATCCACCACCTGCTGAACGATCTCCAGAACGTCGGCCACATTGACTACCGTGACCGTGGGAAACCGCTCATACAATGCGCGTTGCAGCGTGCCGACGGCCCTTGGGGACACGCGCACGCTGCCGTAATAAATAATGGGCAGTCCGTCCAGCGTCCCGGCGTTGAAGATGAACTCGATGCGGCCGTACATATGAATGGGATCGATGCGGTGAATCGCCGCCACGCGCGAACGAATCTGCCTTCCCGCCGCCTCCCATTCCATGTACGAGCCGGGATGCAGTTTCAGGATGTGAGCCGCCTCCTCGTCCACGGAAACCAGCGGCTCGGACTGCGGCAACTTCGCGTTCCACCAGGTGCCCCGGATGATTTGCATATATTGCGGAATCTCGGCTGCGCTGGTGACGCCGCGCGCGCGCTGAAATCGCCGGCCCCAACCCTGCAAACGCAGTTTATCCAGGGGAGCGCCGTCGATGCTCACGATCTTTGCCGACACCGTACCCACCACCTCCGGCGTGCCCTCGATGCCCCGCTGGTCGCGGACCAGTTGCAGGAGCGGGTCACGCTCCCTGGCGGTGATATCCAGCAGGAAAACATTGGGCATGCCGGGCGGCGCGCTCTTGAACATCTCCGCCATCATGCCTCGCTCTACAAGGTAAACCGTCAATGTGAACATCACGCCGATGCCCAGCGCCACCAGCGCCGCCTGCGCGTGATTACCGGGCCGGTAGAGGTTCGCCACCCCGTGCCGCACGGTGGCGGGCATGCGAACGGGAGAGCGGCGCACAAAAGCGTGCACCGAGCGCAGCAGGACCCAGGCGATGGCCGACAGCACGCCGAGGCTCACCACCACGGCGGCCACGAACACGGCTCCGGTCCTCACCGATTCGCGCAGCGTGCCGATTTGCAGCCATCCGGCGATCGCGCCAATGCCGCAGAGAATGACGCCGCCCGAAACGGCCGATGCCCGCGAATCGCGCAGCCGCTCTCGCCACGCGGGCCGCGCTTCGGCCATTTCACGCCGGAAGATGACGCCAGGCCGGATGCGCCGGATCCCCAGCAGAGGCGGCAGTGTGAAGAGCAGCGTCGTCAGTACGCCGATCGCCAGACCTTGAACCGCCGTCGTGAGGTCCCAATGCTGTTCCGGGCGAAGACTGAAATACCGCGCGATGAGCGGTGGAAAGCCCGCCTCCACGGCTGCGCCGAACGCAATCCCCGCCAGACCGCCCGCCAGTCCCAATCCCACGGTTTGCGCGAGATAGATCTGGATGATCTCGCGGGTGCGCGCGCCGATGCATTTCATGATGGCAATCGAGTCCATCTTCTGCTGCAAATGCGCATGCATGGCCGTGGCCACGCCGAGAGCGCCCACGATCAGCGCAATCAGGCTCACCAGGCTCAAGAACGTCGTCGCGCGGTTCAATCCCTGCGTGATGACGGGGTGTGTCTGGCGGAAATCGGCGATGAGTGCGTCAGGAAAGGCTTTCTGAAGGGCCTGGCGCACATCCTCAATTCCCGGACTGCCCGGAGTCAGCCGGAACAGATAACGCTCGGATGCGCGGCTCCCCAGGCTGATCAGCCCGGTGCGGTCGAGCCCCTGGCGGCTGATCATCACGCGCGGCCCCACGTTGAGGCTCCCGGACATGCGGTCGGGCTCGGATGTCACGACGCCCACAATGCGAAACGCCTGTCCTCCCAGACGCACCGTATCGCCCACACGCACCTTTAGCCGTAGCAGGAGATCTTCCGAAGCAGCGACGGCATCGGCGTTCAGTTCTTGGGAAATGGCTCCTGCCGGGTCCAGTTTCACCGTGCCGTAGAACGGATAGACTTGCGGATCCACCGCCTTGATGGAAACCAGCACCGGGTTCGGGACTGCGGCCGACGACACCATCGATAGCGTCTCCGTTACCCAGGTCCGCTCGACGCCCTGCTTGGTCAGCCGTTCCATCACGGAGTCCTGCGCGGCATTCGGCAGTGCGAACACCCGTAGGGAAAGGTCGGCTGCCATGAGAGTGCGGGATTCGCGCAGCAGCATGCTGTAAAATGCCCGGCTGAACCCGCGAACGCCCGTCAGCGATCCCACGCCGATAGCGACCGCCACGATGACGAACAGGAACTTGGCGGATGATGCGTGCGCCTCGCGCCAGGCGATTTTCAATGCGGTTCGCCACGGGAGCCGGTTACTCATCGCTCACCACGCAGCCGTCCCGCAGCGTAATGCGGCGGTCGGCTTGGTCCGATATGTGCTCGTCATGCGTGACCAGCACCAGGGTAGTGCCTTCGCGCCGATTCAGAGATACCAGCAGCTCCAGAATGTTGCGGCCGTTGGCTGTATCCAGGTTGCCGGTCGGTTCATCAGCCAGCAGAATGGGCGGCCGCACGGCGAAAGCGCGCGCCAGGGCTACGCGCTGTTGTTCGCCTCCCGAGAGCTGTACAGGGTAATGATCGCGGCGGTCCGCCAGGCCGACACTTTCCAATAGCTCGCGAGCCCGTTTGGTGCCGTTGTTCGCCTCTCCGGAAAGATCGAGCGGTAACATCACGTTTTCTTCCGCGGTAAGCGTCGGAATGAGGTGGTACGACTGAAAAACGAAGCCGATTTTGCGGCCGCGGAGGATGGCCAGGGCATCTTCCTCGAGGCCCGTGATGTCTTCGCCATCCAGAATAATGCGCCCGCTGGTCGCGGCGTCCAGACCCGCCAGCAGACCCAATAATGTGCTTTTTCCGCTGCCCGAAGGTCCCATGATGGCGGCGAATTGGCCCCGCGGAATCTCCAGGTCGATTCCCTTGAGGATCTCGACTCGATGGGTGGGCGTACTGATGATTTTGGTGAGACCGCACACCTGAATCATGGGACGGGAATTCGATTCCTGCTGGGGCAATTTTTTATTATGGCATTTGGTGAAGAGCATCTTCTTTTTGCTGGCGGCCCTGTTCGTCGTGGGTTGCGGCCGCGAGCGTCCAAACGCGCAGGGACAGGACGCCGGTCCCGCCCGCCAGAACGCGCCGGAGCCATCCGCTCAGCCCGCGGATCATCGTGCCGCCGTAGTAGCCTTTGGAGACAGCCTGTCGGCTGGTTTCGGCGCCGATCCGGGCAAGAGTTACCCGGATTTTTTACAAAATGAGATTGACGCCGACGGATTTCGTTACCGTGTGGTCAACGCCGGCATCAGCGGGGACACCACCACCGACGGCCTGGAACGGGTGGGCACCATCATCGCGCTCAAGCCCGCCATTGTGATTCTGGAGTTCGGCGGCAACGATGGCCTGCGCGGGCTTCCCGTTGCGGCCACTCGGTCGAACCTGGAACAGATGATTCTGGCGCTGCGGAAGGCCGGAGCCAAAGTAGTCCTGGCGGGCATGACGCTTCCTCCAAATTACGGGCCGGAATACATTCGCTCGTTTGAAGCGGTCTACCGCGACCTGGCGAAAAAGTACCATCTGCCGCTCATTCCGTTCCTGTTGCGCGGCGTAGGCGGCAATGCGTCCTTGATGCAGCGGGATGGCATTCACCCCACCGCGGAAGGCAACCGGATTGTCGCTCGCAACGTGATGCAAGTGCTCCAGCCGCTGCTGTGATGCTTGGCAGCGATGCGGATTTTACGGGCTATCGCAGGCCTCGCCTGGCGCGAATTTACATCCTCTTGGTTGAGTTTACATGCGCGTTTGCGTAGAATCCCCACGCTGGCGATACTCATGGTAAATTGGGTAACCTACCAACGGGAGTCCCTACGATGAAGTTGTCCTCAGTGTTCGTTATCTTGTTCTTCCTGACCACGATGGCTCAGGCCAGCGAGGCCGTGGACAAGGCAAGACAGCTCGAAAAATCCGGCGATATTGTGGGCGCGCGCACGGCCCTTGCCGCCGCCGCACAGCAGGCACCGGCCGACCCGGATGCGCTTGTGGATTATGCCGAATTCCTCGGCCGTTATGGCGATCCGGATTGCCGCGCTGCATATACGAAGGCCTACAACGCTCTGCAAAAATCAGGCGATCGCTCCAAGCTCGTTGAGGTCTCCCGTCAACTGATTGTGCTCGACCTGATTGCCGGAGATCGCGCCGCCGCTTCCGAGCACCTCCAGGCCTTTCATTCCGCCGGAGGCAACGGCTGGACCGCCGCGCCGGGGTCGAAATCTGCCCCGCCTGAAAATGAAACCAAAGCGGTTGTCTTCGTGCCCGGCCCGCTGCGTTCATTCGGGCGCATGGCCGCCATTTCGAGCGACATCAGTTCTGATGACGTGCTCCCTGCGCTGGCGCGCAACGTCGTGACCAATGGATATCAGGCTTCCCACAGCAACGAATCACTGGAACAAACCGAATATCTGAAGCTGGTGCACCGCTATCTCTCGCAGGCGCGTGAGCTCGAAAAGCTCGCGGGTGCGGATAAGGTCGTGCGTGTCGAGACGTGCGATTCGGCTAATGCCGGCGAGCTGCTCCGGATCATCGGCTATCGCATGCGCGGCGGCTGCGGCAGCGAAGTCGTGCTGGAAACGGTGAATGCCACGCGGGCCTTTCTCACCACCGATTCCGGTTTTCCATTGGCCGAGCTGGAGCAGGCCCTGCGTACCAATCGCCCGTTTGCGTACGACTTTCATCCTGCCGCGGTAACGGTGCTGAACGGCTCCGATTATTGGTTGTCCGCGAAAGAAAAAGAGAGCGGCGATTTTCTGGACGCCTTCCTGGGCGACCCCTCGCTGTGCCGCCTGTATCTCGGCCTCTCCAAACTGGATCGTGAGACCGCCGATGAATTGCGCAAAGCCATTCCCATGCCGCGCTTGAAGGCTTATGCGCACGTGCTGGATTTCTTCGGCGGCATGTTCGAGATTCGCGGTGGAAAGGCCCTCGTGCCCGGCGGAGCGCGCTCCGCGGCCGCATGGGCCGAACTGGTGGGAGTTCCGCCGGACCAGGGGGCGGCGTTCTTTGACCGGCTGCTGGCCAAAGATGACGGCTGGATGGCCAGCCTTTTCGATGCTCTGGCGCGCATCAGCGGTCCGGTGAAAGATTACTTGACCGAGCCCGGTCACATGAAGCGCTTCTACATGGCCGTGCGCGGGCGTGTCACCAGTCCCGGCCCCGCAAGGCCGGTCTTCCGGTCCAACGCCGATATGATGCTGCTCACTACGCGGTTGCGCATCGACTCGAATGGCCGGCCGGTGATTCCCGGCAACATCGATGTCTGGAAGAACCTTTTCATCACCCATCCCCACGGCAAGTACGACGGCAAGCTGACCAAAGCTGCCAGCGGCTGGAAGGATCCGGATGACGTGATCGAAGCCCTGTTCGCGCTGTGCCGCAAGTCGGTCGAGAACGAGCCCCTGAAAATCTTCATGGCCACCAGCGATGTGGACCGTTTCCGCGCCAGGCCCCTGGAGCCCGCGACGATCGAGCGTCTGGCTCACGACTATCACGTGTACGGCCAGCAGTACGCGATGTTCAACGATGCGCCTTCCATCTCGGACAAGACCGTCTTGCAGTTCCTCGACACCGCCGAAGCCATCAGCCACATCAAGGACCAACTGCTCCGCGCGGACTCGGCGGGAACCATGCAGGCGCTGGTGGGCTTGTGGCAGATTTTCTGCCGGCAAAGCAGTATCCCACCCGATCAGGCGGATGCCGCCCTGGCCGGTATCTTGACTCCGTTTTCTCAAATTCACCGCGATCGTGACATCTTCGATGCCGGCAAGAACGGTGTCCTGCTGCTCGTGAAGGCCACCGGCTCGAGCGACACGGCCGCGCCGCAAGACCGCCTGCTGGACCTACTCGCCGGTACCGCCAATCCCACCGACCTGGACGCGCAAGCTCAGGTAGTGTCCGAGATGAACCGCATTCTGGAAGCCCAGCGAATCGTCTCCCTGAACACGATTTTTCAATTGGACAGCCACCTGCAAAGCCTGGCCCAGGGCGGCAAGCTCGACACCACTCTGGTGGGCAAACTGGCTTCACGCATTTCAGAGATCCAGCTTCCGCGATCCTCGCTGACCACGGTGGAGAAGAACTCGTTCGCCTTTGGTTACTGGACCGAAAAGCACGTGGATCTCGAGCGGAAAGTGAATCTGCGTGCCGCCATTGAGCGCGCCGGCACGGATGGCGAAAAGCTCAAGGACATTCGCGGCCTGCTGGCGCCGTTCCTGCGCGACACGCTGGTGGCTTATGTGTACGCGCACTATGCTCCGCCCGGAGCGCAAGTCCTGTACACCAATCCGTTGTTCGTCCGGGGTCATGACTTCATCGGCGTGCAGGGCGCGAATCACACCTGGAGGGCTACCGAGTTGTTCGGAACCGGATGGCCCTCGAACGGCGGCGGGCGTCTGGTGGGCTCTCTCGCCGGCTTGCCCTACGCGCTGGCGGAAGCCGAGCAGAACTTTCTGGTTCCCGAGCAGACCCAGGCGCTCATCTGGGGCGACTTGGTTCCGCAAATGATCTTGAGTGCGAAGATTCCCCGCTGGTGGAATGTGACGCCCGCCCAGTTGCATTGGGTGGGTCTGAACATCCGCTATGCGCGGTGCTTGATGGGCGAGGCGGCTCTCGATCCCGCGCTTCGAAAACACGTGGTGGAAGTCCTGGCATCCCAGGCCGCGCCGGCCCGTACTACGCTTGTCGAACGGCTGCTCGAAGAGGGCGACGTAAAGTCCGCTCTGGACAAAGTCACGCCGGCCGAGCTGTTCATTATCGCTTCGGTTCTTCAGCCAGGGCAAACCGGGACCAACGACCCGATCGTGGCTGATATTCGCGAACTCCGGGCGGCGCATGCCGGCGAGGTTTCCGAACAGGCGGTTTCTCGCGCATTCGGCACACCCAAGCCCACTCTGACTACTTCCTATCGCCCCGAGCTCCTTCACCTCCGGACCTTCCCCACGCTGATGGGCTACTCGAGCCGCGTGATGGCCGAGAGTTGGGAATCGAATACGCTTTTCTGGGTGGCGCTGGCCGATGAGCTGCACGCCACTCCGGCACAGCTCAACGTGCTGATACCGGAGTGGACCCAGAAAGTGGTCGAACGCATTTTCGCTTCGCACCTGGAGGACTGGCCGGCGCTGTT
>Ga0335077_10009090_pt1 | contig 12327 bp, 13 predicted proteins | sample Lox_Sample_31_FD_207151 | JGI IMG/M metagenome (GOLD analysis project Ga0335077, IMG submission 207151) | Soil microbial communities from Loxahatchee National Wildlife Refuge, Florida, United States - Lox_Sample_3.1 | ecosystem: Environmental > Terrestrial > Soil > Wetlands | place: USA...
GTTACTTCACCGCTGAAGATCGAACATCACCTCAAGGCTGATCCGCCCAATCTGTTGAAAATAAACATCGGTCCGGCCGGACGCAGTTTTGACTACCCACAGGATTTTCTGAAACCGAGGGAGTTGAGCGCGCTGGGCCCCCCCCCAGTCGCCTCAGATTTGAGCTCATAACCCAATGGCCTGAGGTTAAATCCACCAACCCCGTTGACGGCGCAAATCCGGACATCCTGTGCCTGTGCGCCGCTAAACCAAATCGCGCCGGCTCCACTGCATGATCTTTTATCCCACGCATATTGCTCTCGGTCTGCGCCGCACGATCTGAGTCGTTCGACCTCCTAAGGCGCGCGCGTGCAAGTTGCGTCAGGCTCATAGGCTCGTCGCTGTATCAAAACTGTCTCAAAACCATACCGCTTTGAAGGCTAATGGGGTTACCTACCGAGCGAAAGCAGTTTCCCCAAATTGTTGAAAGTTAAGGAAAGCAGGGAGAGAAAATGGAGCTATTGGAAGGGAGAAGTGTGCTTGTAAGGCAGGCGCTCTAACCGGCTGAGCTAACCGCCCAATGCGGTCTCGTCTCTATTCTACTGCACTCACCCCGCAACTCACCCGCCCGCTCGTATCTCGCGATAGTAGAACCCCAGGTCAAGCTTCGGCGGCACATGGCCCATCGCGCGCAGAAACCCGGAAACCTGTCCGCGATGATGCGTCGCGTGATTCACCACGTGCATCACGATCAGTCCTGCTGGATCCCGCCAGGGCCTGCCACTGAGGTCGTGATACGACACCTCGCCCGCCACAGCCTCGTCCGTCACCCCCGTGCTCCATTCCCGCCAGCGCTCGTGCAGAGCCGGCCAGGCTTCGCGCAGCACATCCAGATGGTAGTCGGCGGCGGTCAGGAACGCACCCGGACTCTCGCCCTTCAGCCGAGCCAGCCAGGCTCGGTCCGCCCCGAATACGTGCACGAGGGTGCCCAGCACACTCTTATCCGCCGTGCCGAAATCGCGAGACAGTTCATCTTGCGAAAGCTGTCGAGCCGCCTCCACCAACCGCGCGCTCGCCCACGCCGAGTAGCTCAAGTGCGATTGCACCAATTCCGCCGAAACCTTCATAGCAACCTCAGAAATGCGTCTTCAGATCCGCAAACCGCTCCAGCACCAGCAGCCGTCCTTTGCCCGGCCGGATCTCCTGCCGCTCCAGCCCCCACGTGTGCGAGTGCGGAATGAACACCGCGTTCATCCCCGCCGCCAGCGCCGGATTGATGTCCGACTTCGCGCTGTTTCCCGCCATCCACGCCCGCTCCGCGTCGATGCCGCGCTCGGCCAGCAGCGATTGGTAAGCGGCTACGTCCTTCTCCTTAACGATAGCCGTGTGCCCGAAAAAGATTCCAAGTCCCGAACGGTCGATCTTCAGCTTCTGCTCCTCCGCGTGTCCCTTCGTGAACAGCGTCAGATCGTGCCGCGTCGCCAGGTACTCGAGCGTCTCCGCCACGCCATCGATCACCTGCATTGGGCAGTCCAGGATCCGCTCCGCAAACGACATGACCGTGCGCAGGTCCTCTTCGCGCACGTCCCGCTCGGCCAGGTGCCCGTAACACTGCCGCAGATTGTTGCCGAAATTCAGCGAGCCGTAGCCGTGTATCTTGGCGTTGGCCAGTTCGATCTCGTCCAGCACCTGCCGGATCTCGGCAGCGTTCAGCGTCGAGTGATCCAGGTATTCGACGAACTCATCGAACGCCCGCTCGAAATAGATGTTGTTTTCCCAGAGCGTGTCGTCGGCGTCGATCACCAGGAACTGCCGCGTCATCGCGCCACCTTCGGCGCGAGCCGGAATGGAATCTCGATCACGGCATCCACCTCTACGGGTTGGCCACTGCGCAGTGCCGGCTGGAACTCCCACTTGTCGATGGCCTCCTGCGCGCTCTGGTCCAGGCGGTCGTCCAGGTGCTTCAGCAGCCTCACCGAATCCACATGCCCGTCCTTGCGGATCACCGCAGCCAGTCGCACGCGACCCTCCACGCGGTCGGCCATGGCCGACTGGTAATATTTCGGATCGACCTTGCGCAGCGGTATCGGCGCGCTCATTCCGATGCTTGGCCCGAAGTGCGGCTCTCGCTCGGCGAACCAGATCAGCCAGCTACCGGAATAACTCGTCACATTGGGCATCTGTACGGTCATTGCGTAGACGGCGCGCCCCTCCAACATCGGATCGGGAGCCACCGCCACGCGTGTCGCTGCCGGATGTACTTCCGTGGTGGCGGCGGGTTCCGGCAAACTCGAGTGCAATGCGGCGCGCAGATTTCCGGTGGAGGTTGGCGCCGCCGCCCGCGCCGCCAGCGTGGGTCCGGCGTCGGGCGAAGCGTTGCGCACCAGCAGGCCCGGCACCGTAAGCGTCGCGCCATTCGCGGACCCGCCGGTTCCGCCGTCCGGCCGTAGCTCAGGACCGGCGGCAAATTGCGCGTCCCGCGCTCCTTCCGGCAGCGGCGGCGCCGCGCTCGAATTCGGGTTCAAGCCCACGATCGCCAGGCTGATGGGGGACGAGCCCGCATCCGCCGGCAGCTCCGGGGCATCCGGCATCGGCGGGCCGAAAGGGCTGGGCTTGCCTCCCGGCGGCGCCTTGGCATTCTTCAGATTTCCGCCCGTAGCCACGGAAGGCGGCGCCGGCAAGGCGGGCGCCGGAGGCGGCAGCGCCAGCTTCGGCGGCTCCGGGGGAACAAAACTCTTCGGTTGCGGGCGCAGCGGCGGCGCCGCGGTGTAATTCACCGGCGCGCGCCCCGGAACGGCCGAGGCGCGAAGTTGCGGAGGCGCGGCCAGCTCCGGATTCTCCGCCGCGGGCCGGGGACTCGCTGGGGGGGGGGTGAACAATTTCGGCTTTGGCGGCGGCGCTACCTGCGGCGCGTGAACCGCCACCAGGTTCGGCGATTCCAGATCCTGCCGCAGCTCTATCTTCGGAGCCGGCAGCCACACGAATTGCCGCGCCCTCGGCGATTTCGGCGAGCCCGCCACGATTTCCTGCGTGGCGATCTTCACGTCCGCCCGCGGTGGCTTGGATGCCGGGAGCGGCTCCGCCGGCGACACCTGCGGCAACTTGTCGCGAAAGTTGTACCAGATGATCTTGCTGGCGTGTGGCGCGATCACCTGCTTATACAGCGTCTGCGTCTCTTCAGGCGCCGGACGGCCGGATGCCACCCACCCCAGGATCAGTCCGTGAGTCAGCAGGGAAGCCGCGAAGGGCGCCCGCTTGGGTCGCGCGAACATGCCGCCTCAGACACCGGCCGGTTTGCCGCCGTAGCCGTTGTGCGGCGCCACTTGACGCACGCGCGCGATGTGCCGCTGCCGGGGAATGTATTGCGAGAGAAACTCGTTTAGCTCCCGCAGACGATGTGTCTCCGAACGGCTGCGCAGCAGCCCGTTCAGGAAATCCACGTCCTGCAGGCCCTGCGCCAGTTGGAAGCTGAGCTGCGGGTCGTCCAGGTCCGGCTCGGCCAGCGGCGGCTGCATCGCTCCCGACTCCAGCAGGTTCTTGTACTGCGTCAGCGCCATGTGCTGGATGTCCAGCGGGGCGGGTTCGGAGTCGTCGTCGTCGAAATACTCTACCTCGCCTTGCAGATAGTCTTTCTCTTCGTTCAGCATCACCACTTCGAACCGCCGGCGCCCGCGCGTCAGGATGTCCATCTTACCGTCCGGATACTTCTTCAGAACCTTCTCCACCACCACCGTGCAGCCGGCGTTCACAATGCCGTCGTCCTTCGCCAGCACGATGCCGAATTCCGACTGATCGCGCACCGCATCGCCCACCATCAGTTTGTAGCGCTCCTCGAAAATGTGCAGCGGCAGGGCCGTTCGCGGGAATACGACCACCTGTAGCGGAAACAGCGGGAGCAGCCGCGATGCCATGCTACCATTATTGCGTTTCACGCCAGTTACAGCAAACAGCGGCCATGCGCATCGATGGCAAAGTGGTCCTGATCACCGGCGCTTCCGAAGGCATTGGCGCGGCCTGTGCGGCGGCCTTCGGCAAGCGGGGCGCGCGGCTCTCGCTCGTGGCGCGATCTGAAGAAAAACTGCGCCGCGCCGGTGGGCCCGATGCGCAGGTCACCGCCGGCGATATCACCCTGCCCGAAGTGCGCGAAGCCGCCGTCCGCGCTACCCTCGATCGTTTCGGCGTCGTCGATATCCTCATCAACAACGCCGGCATGGGCTTGTACGCCCCCTCCTGGAAGACTCCTCCAGCCGAAGCGCGCGCGCTGTTCGATCTCAACTTCTTCGCGCCGCTGGCCCTAGTGCAATTGGTCGCGCCGGCTATGCGTGAGCGCCGCAGCGGCCTCATCGTAAATATCTCGTCCGTCGCCGGACGTGTCACGCTGCCCTGGTTCACGCTCTACTCGGCTTCTAAGTACGCGCTCTGCGCGCTGACCGACGGCCTCCGCATGGAACTCAAACGGGATGGCGTCGAGACCATGACGGTCTGCCCCGGTTATGTGCGCACCGGTTTCCAGGAGCACGCCCTGGGCGGGGGGCCGCCCCCCCGTATCGCCCGCGGCAAGCAGTTCGCCATCACGCCCGCGCAGTGCGCCGAGCGAATTGTCCGCGGAGTCGAGCGCGGCGCGCGCACCGTGATGGCCCCGCGGGCGAACTGGTTGCTTGTGCTCGCGGAACGCCTGTTCCCTTCCCAGGTCGACGCCCAGCTCGCCGCCATCCTGCACGACGTATGATCCTGAAGCTGAAAAACACGCCCGCCTTCTACCTGATCGGGTTCATGGCTGCCGGCAAAACCACCATCGGCCGCTTGCTGGCCGACCGCTTGGGCTGGCACTTCGTGGATCTGGATGACGAAATCGAAAGGGTCGCCCAAATGAGCATCGCACAGATCTTCGAAGCGCGCGGCGAATCCGAGTTCCGCCGCCTGGAGCACGAAGCCCTGCGCAAGCGCGTGCGCGCGGTGGAGCGCGGCCGGCCCACAGTCATCGCGTTGGGCGGCGGGGCCTTCGTGCAGCCCGAAAACGTGGCTCTGCTCGAAGATAACGGCGTCTCCATCTGGCTGGATTGCCCGCTCGCCATGGTCCAGCGGCGGGTGGCCAGCGCAACCCAACGTCCGCTCGCGCGCGATGCCGAACACGTGGCGCGCCTCTACGAAGAGCGCCGTGCCGCGTACGCCCGCGCCGACTATCGCGTGCCGATCGAAAGCGACGATCCGGCCGTGGCCGTCGAAGCGGTGATGCGCCTGCCGTTATTCAAATGAGCGTGGAAGCCCCGCTGCGCAGGCACGCGCGCGCCGTCTTCCAAGCCGCTTTGCGCGCCGCCGATCCCGCGGACGCGGTGGCCCGTCACCTGGCGCGCGTGAATCCGGAGCGCTACCGCAACATCTACGTCGTCGGCGCGGGGAAGGCGGGCGCGGGCATGGCGCGCGCCGCCGAACGGGTGCTGGGCCGGAGCATCACGCGCGGACTGCTGAATACCAAGTACGGCCACACCGCGCCGCTGCGCCGTATCGAGTTGAACGAATGCGGTCACCCGGTGCCCGACCAGCAGGGAGTGGAAGGTGCGCGGCGTATCGCCGAAATCGCCGCCGGCGCGGGCGCGGGTGACCTGATGCTCTGTCTCATCTCCGGGGGAGCCTCCGCCCTGCTTCCCTTCCCCGCTCCACCGGTCACGCTCGCCCAGAAACAGGAAACCACGAAATTGTTGCTGGCTTGCGGCGCCACCATCCACGAAATCAACGCCGTGCGCAAGCACATCTCGGCAATCAAGGGCGGCCAATTGGCCCGCCTCGCGTATCCCGCGCATGTGCTCTCGCTGTTGCTTTCCGATGTGATCGGTGACAACCTGGACGTGATCGGCTCCGGTCCCACGGCGCCTGACGCCAGCACTTTCGCGGGTGTGCGCGCCATTCTCGAAAAGTACGAAATCTTCGACCGCGTCCCGGACACCATCCGCGAACGTATCGAGCAAGGCGTGCGCGGCGAGATCCCCGAAACGCCCAAGCCCGGCGATCCGGCCTTCAAACGCGTACGCAACGTAATCGTCGGCAGCAATCGCCTGGCGGTGGACGCCGCCGCGCGCCGCGCTCGCGAATTGGGCTTCCGCCCCCTGGTGCTCTCCACGGAAATCGAAGGCGAGACCCGCGAAATCGCGCGCATGCACGCCGCAATCGCCCGCGAGATCGTGCACACCGGGCGGCCCGTCAAACCTCCGGCGTGCGTCATCAGCGGCGGCGAGACGACCGTGAAACTGCGCGGCCAGGGCTTGGGCGGCCGCAACCAGGAGTTCACACTGGCCGCCGCCATCGATATCGCCGGCCTGCCGCAGGTGGTCGTGCTCAGCGCCGGCACGGACGGCTCGGATGGTCCCACCGACGCCGCGGGCGCCATTGCCGATGGCGGAACGCTGGCCCGCGACCCGCGCGCGCGGCGGTTCCTGGACGACAACGACTCCTACCACTACTTCGCCGGCCTGCACGACCTCATCGTCACCGGACCGACCCACACCAACGTCATGGACGTGCGGCTTATGCTGGTGGGAGAGCGGCGATGAGCTTCTGGCGCAATGAAGTGATCGATTTCGCGCTGGATCGCGAGACCGGGACCCACATCCAGGAACAGCAACAGTGGATCGCGCGAGAGCCGAACAATCCGCGCCCCTGGTACAACCTGGCACAACTGTACCGCGTCAGCGCCCGCCAGGATGAGGCGCTCGCCTTACTGCTGCACGCCGTCAGCCTCGATGAAGTATTCGCCGACGCCCATGTCGCGCTAGCCGAAATGTATGCCGTGCGCCACGATTATGATGCCGCGCGCAGGCACGCTCGAATCGCCGAAGACCACGGCAACCCTCGCGGCGTGGAGATGCTTGCCCGTTACGGTCTGTGCGCCCGTTAGCTTTAAAACGGCCACGTCCCCGCCGGAAGGTTGCGTCCCGGCACATTCACCACCCGATGGCTGGTGACTTGCGGCGAAGTTCCGGCAGCCGAAACGTCGGAAGTCGTGGTAATAGCTACCACGTCCAGTGGCGCCGCCGAGTTAGCGCCGGTAGTCGAGAGATACGAGTCAACAACCAGAAAACCCTCGATAAACGGCCCAGGCGCAGGCGTTCCATTGAGCTTGAGCAGACTGACAATCTCCGTACAGTCAACCGACATGGTGTGGTCCGAAGTCAGCCTGTCCTGAAACCGCTGCGTAGGATCTATTAAAATCGTCTGCGGGTAAGTCTCTGGCGCGGCCAAGGCCACTTTCTTCTGCAGAACTACGGCCTTTGCCAGAGGATTGTGAATATTAATCACAGTGGCATAGTTACCCACTTTTACCGGAGGTTCGGAAGGGGGCGTATTTGTGGGAGACGTTTGCGTGCCGCAAACGAACTTAGCGGCATACTCCCACCGTGCGGGCAGAGTGATCGATGCTGCTTCAATCGGGACGGTAATCCCTGCTGCCTGTATGAACGCAATGGACAGAAGTGTTAGTTTCATACAATCCTCCTGGTGACATCAGAACGGCCATGTCCCTGCCGGAAGAGTGCGCCCCGGCACGACGACCACGTCGTGGCTGGTCACTTGGGGGACTACCCCAGCCACGGCGTCGGATGTTGTGGTGACGGTGACCACGTCGAGCGCCGCCGCGGTGCTGGTTGCCGGGGGCGGAAAATACGAATCTACCACCAGAAAGCCCTCGATGAACGTCGAAGTCGGAGGTGTGCCGTTAATGGTAAGCAGGTTCACGATCTCCTTGCAGTCAACGGACATCACGTGATCCGAAGTGAGCGTATCTTGAAACCGTTTGGTCGGGTTGATCACCCTGGTGTTCGGATACGTCTCGGGAGCAGCCAAGGCCACTTTCTTTAGTAGTGTTACGGAAGCGGCCCACGGATTGTGAATGTTGATGATGGTCGCGTAGTTGCCCGCTTTGACCGGCGGCTCGGCGGGCGGAGCGGTGGTCGGCGACGTCTGCGTGCCACACACAAATTTTGCGGAATACTCCCACCGGGCCGGGAGCGAAATGGATGCACCTGGTTCAGACGTTCCCTGTGGGCGCCCAGCACCAAAAACGGCGCCGGTTAGCATCAGGGAAATGGACGTGAATAGCACGATTCTCATGCGTAGTCCTCCTTTGGAGTTGCGAGCCTTCAGGCTGCGGTTGAAGTCACTTGCGCTCGCGCACGCGAGCGCTACCCAGCGGACGACACGAAAATAGCACATTAAGTTTTCATAAGGAATCAGGAAGATTCCCCCGAGCGCCCGGATCAGTACTATTGGAGGTTCGAATGCCCTACCACCGCCATCTGCCGCGATGCACTCCCGCGCAACTCCCCCGCCGTCATCCGCCAGACCACCAGCAGCACTGACCCGATCAGGATCAGCCCCACGGATAGCCCGGCCCACAGCCCCGGCGCGCCCCATCCCGCGCGGAAGCACAGCAGCCAGCCCAGCGGCAGGCCGACGAACCAGTAGAACAGCAGGTTGCACAACATCGGCGTGCGCGTGTTGCCGGCGCCGCGCAGGGCTCCCGCCGCCACGATCTGGCATCCGTCGAACAATTGAAACGCCGCCGCGATCGCCAGTAGTCTCACGCTCATGTGAATGACCGCGGGATCGTCGGTGTACAACCGCGCGATCCACGCGGGCGCCGTAAGGAACACAATCGCCGCCGATCCCATGAACGTCACGCCGCAGGCCAGCGCGCTCCAACCGGCCCGGCCCGCTCCCGCCGGATCGCCGCCGCCAATCAGGTGGCCTACGCGCACTGCCGCTGCCGCGCTGACACCCAGCGGCACCATGAAGGAGAGGGAAGCGGCGTTCAGCGCGATCTGGTGCGCGGCCAGCGACGCGGCATCCAGCTTGGCAATGAGCGCGGTCGCCGCGCCAAACACCGCAATCTCGAGCATTACGTGCAATGCTGCAGGAACGCCCAGTCTCAGCAGTCGCGCCAGTCGCGGCCAGTCCGGCGCCATCGCCACGCGGAACAATCCCGTGCGGCGCCGGCGATCGTAATAGATCGCGCAACCGATCAGCACTCCGGCCATGTAAGTACGCGCGCCGAGCGTCGCCCAGGCTGAGCCGTCCGTCCCACGGCCGCGAAAGCCGAGATGTCCGTAGATCAGCGCCCAGTTGCCGAACAGGTTCACCAGGTTGGCGGAGATCAGAGCGAACATCACGGGCTTCACGATCCCCATACCCTGCAGGTATCGCCGGAAGGCGAAATACAGCATCAGCGGTATGGTGCTGAAGTTCAGGATGCGAATGTACGATGCGGCATCCGGCAGGACCTGCGGATTCACGCCGAAACGCGGCAGCAACGCAGCCATCGCCCAGTTGGCCAGCATCAGCACGGGCGCCAGCGGGGCGCACAGACATAGCGCGTTCCACAACGCGCGGTGACAGTCTTGGTAGCGCCGCGCGCCGTAGGCCTGCGAAACCACTGTGTCCAGGCCCAGCAACAGCGAGCCGCCGAACACGGTGCAGGTGTAAAACAGGATGCTTCCCAGGCTCACCGCGCCGATGGCCACCGCGCTGTCCGGCAGTCGGCCAACCATGAGCGTGTCCACTATCCCCATGGCCATCCAGCCGATTTCGGCCAGCACCAGCGGCCATGCCAAGGCCAGCGTGGGACGCCATTCGCGCCGCATGCTCTCCAGAGCGGACATCTTTTCAGGATCACACAGCGGCCGGAGTTGCCGTTGTGAGCTCTGTATGAGAACTTGTTCTCCCGATTGGAGGCACGACTATTCGGGCCTTGCAGGGCCGTGTTCTCCGGCAACCACGCGGTTCTACCGTCAGCCCTGAAGAACTGGCACTTTCAGAAAGAACTTGCTCTTATCAAACGGCTAGAGGGGATGCGGGTCAAGGCGGAGTTGACAACGCCGGCTGTGCAACTACCGTTCGAGCGGAATTCTAAGGTATGAAATGACTCCGTTCGTCACTTGTACGGCCTCGCTTGTACGCTTACCGTCCTTTTCAATCGTGACTTGGTGGGCGCCAGAGTCTATTTGGACCTCGGCGGGCGTGACCTGGTCCGAATCCCGACCGTCAATGAAGATCCTCGCGCCCGCTGGGAGGCTGGCGACCATCAGGAATCCGCGATCTGCTCGCAGGGTAATAACCGGAAGCTCAGAGTCGCTGTGCACGTCGACTTGGCGATATTCTGTCTCGTAACTCTTGCGGCTAATCGTGACCGTGTGCGCGCCGGGGGAGGCCGTTAACAGGCATGGCGTGTCGCAAGATCCGCTTAGCTCATCCAGCCTGGCTGTGGCGCCTGATGGGAGCGTCGAGACCACGATGGCGTAGTAGCCGGGCGCTGCGATTGACTTGCGGCTGGACGGAGCAGGCTTCGAAGGAGTATCTGATGATTCGGCTCGTAGTGGCGCCGGCCTTGGAGTGCCGCCGCGAGCTTCGCCGAGAGCCGCGGTCGAGCCCGTCGATGTTGCGGGTATGCGGGCAGAGGTGCTGGCCATCGCCGGCCGTTCGGAGCCGGCTCGGATTAGGCGTGGCGCAGCAAGCCACGCCAGTAACCCGACGAGCCCGCCAGCAACTAGGATCCCGATGATTACTCGCATTGTTCGGCCACTTACCGTCTACGCACGTTGCGTCGCATGGCCCAATCCTTTTACAACGCATTCGTAGTCAATAACCAATTCGCAGTCTGCCGGCCGGCGATTGGCTCGCCCGGAACCGTTCGCCCACGTTATCGGATATCGCCGGCCGCAGACGCGGCACCAATAGTGCCCGTTTCTAGGCCACGAAGTGGACGCATGGATGATTCTGCACCAGCCTTCCTTCAGTTTATTTAATTGCATGATTGCTGCCCCTGTTTCTGCGAACACCTTGTGGTGCTTTGATCTCGCTCAGCACCATTTCCTCTCCGCAAATTCTAAGGCAAGCGGGCTACCAACACGAAGAAACCGCCGTTTGGCCAGTCCAGAATCAGAAACGGCTCATGGATCCCTCGTCAGCAGGGTGTAAAACCTGCACACCGCGTGCCGCTGCGGTCTTGCCAAACCAACTGGGTGTTCTCACCAAACGACTTGCGAGCGCTGGCAGCTGAGATGCCCAATAGTTGGTGAGCGGCGCCACAGGATGAAGGCGAGGAGTTGGAAGAGTGAGGAACAGACGGTGGATAGAGAAAGTTCTTTTGTTGCTCGGCTTGTTGGCCGTGAACGTGTGGATTTGGTCGTACGCCAGCAGCGCGGTCTATCAGAGTTGGGAAAACTGGGTCTTCGATCGCGAGATGCACCATCAGCCCGCGACCCTGACACAATTCCTGGTGGAAAAGAAGGATCAAGCTGCCATCGCGTTGAAGTCGTGGCTGCGATGGGTTCCTATCCCTACGCCTTCCGCACCAAGAAGCGTTCCGCCTCCGGCGATCCCAAGCAGCGGTTTGATCGGCCGGCTCACGATTCCACGGCTGCATTTAAGTACCATGGTCCGGGAAGGGACTAGCGAAGCTACTCTGAGCCTAGCCGTAGGCCACATTCCCCACACGGCCATGCCAGGGCAGCCAGGCAACGTTGGAGTAGCCGGCCATCGCGACCGGCTGTTTCGCGGCCTGCAGAATATCCGTCCAGACGATACGATCGTTTTTGAGACCCTCGCCGGAAGCTACGTCTACCAGGTCAAATCGACCTCGATCGTCAAGCCAACAGACGTCAGCGTGTTGCTTCCGGACAAGCGCTCCGAACTTACGCTAGTTACCTGTTATCCGTTCTATTATGTGGGGGCAGCGCCAAAACGTTTTATTGTAAAAGCGCTGCAAGTTTCGCACAGCGCGCAGACGGCAGCCAAAGCCGGTCACGAGGTCACGGAAGGTTCCATTGAGGGCCGTAAGATCTAGTGCGGCGGTGCGGGGGGCGGATTGGTAGGACCCGGTCCAGGGGGTGGATTGGTGGGACCCTTGCCGGGGGGACCCTTGTCGCAAGCTTGTCCAGGAACGCACACCGGCGTGCCACCGCCGGAACTTCCGCTGCCCGGCAGCCGTGTACGGTACACGATCTCGTACATGGCCTGCTCGGCCGCGCGCAGAATGCCGCGCATCGCCGCGCTATGGTCGATGGTGCTCATCGCCAGCGGCTGGTTCTTGTAGATGCGGATCCATTCGCCCTGGTTGACGACCTTTTCGGGACCCGGCTTCAGCAGGTGCTGCACCACTACCTGGCCCTCTTCCACGCTCACCAGTGTGGTATCGTCCTCGTCCTCCACGGCTACGTCGAATACCGTGCCGCGAACCGAGATCACCGCTGTTGGCGTCCGCACCCGATTGTAATTCGGCTGTCCGCCGAACTTCTGAATGTGGACTTTGACCCGGCCCAGGATTACATCCAGCAGATCTTTCCATGTCCCCGGATTCTC
>Ga0335077_10009091_pt1 | contig 12326 bp, 11 predicted proteins | sample Lox_Sample_31_FD_207151 | JGI IMG/M metagenome (GOLD analysis project Ga0335077, IMG submission 207151) | Soil microbial communities from Loxahatchee National Wildlife Refuge, Florida, United States - Lox_Sample_3.1 | ecosystem: Environmental > Terrestrial > Soil > Wetlands | place: USA...
TTCCTACGTTGTTAGCCAGAGCAAGCGGCCTTTGGATTTAGCGACAGATCCTGAAGCCGCGAGAGCAATGAAGGCCAGTCGTCCTGAGAGAGCGGCTGGCCTTTTCCTTTAGGGGTTCCGTCTGATAGGCTGGCCTCGTTCCGGAGGGAATTCATGTTTAACATGCGGCGCATGTGGATGTTCGTGTTTTTTGGGCTGGTGTGCGCCTGACCCGGTTCGATGGTGCAAGCCCAACAGGCGTCGAGCGCGCCGGCCAAGCGGTTGGCGATTCGCGCAGGCCGCTTGATCGATGGTAAGAGTGACACTCCGGTTTTGAACGCGTTGATTGTGATTGAGAGCGGCAAGATTGTGAGCGTGACGCCCGGCGGAACGCCGCCGGCTGGTGTTGAGGCGATTGATCTGTCGCAAGCGACCGTGCTGCCCGGCTTCGTAGATGCCCATACACACGTTCTGCTGCAGGGCGACATTACGGCCGAGGACTACGACAAACAACTGCTGAAGCAATCGATTCCGTACCGGGCGATTCTGGCGGCGCGCAATGCGCAGATCGCGTTGTCGCACGGCTTCACGGCGCTGCGCGACCTGGAAACGGAAGGCGCGATGTATGCCGACGTCGACGTGAAACAGGCCATCAACAATGGGGAGATTCCCGGGCCGCATATGCAGGTGGCCACGCGCGCGATGACCCCGACAGGGATGTACGGCCCGCTGGGCTATTCGTGGGAGATTCGTATTCCGCAGGGCGTGCAGTATGTGGATGGGGTGGAAGAAATCCGCAAAGCGGTGCGCGAACAGGTGATGTACGGCGCGGACTGGATCAAGTATTACTCCGACCACGGATATTTTTACGGTGATGGCGGCGTGCTGCACAGCCACGTGAACTTCACGGACGAAGAGGCGAAGGCCATCGTTGAAGAGACGCATCGGCTGGGCAAGAGAGTGGCGGCCCATGCGATTGGCAGTGACGGCATCGCGGCCGCGCTGCGGGCGGGAGTGGACACCATCGAACACGGCGATGGTTTGACCGAGGCGCAGATGGAAGAGATGGCGCGGCGGGGGATTTACTGGGTCCCGACGATCATGGTGGGTGCGTACGTGGCGAATGGCAGGCAAGGGAATTGGCCGAAGATGGTGGACACGGAAAAAGCCGCGTTCCGACTGGCGTTGAAGAAGGGCGTGAAAATTGTGCTGGGCACGGACGCGGGCGGGTTTGACTGGCGCGAACTGAACGAAGCCAAGGAATTCGAATACTACGTGAATTATGGAATGACGCCGATGCAGGCGATCCGCACGGGCACGTCGAGCGCCGCCGAATTATTGGGCTGGAGTGACAAAATGGGTACGGTCGAAGCGGGGAAGTGGGCGGATCTGGTTGCTGTCTCCGGAGATCCGCTGCAGGACATCAGCGAACTGCAGCGCTTGAAATTCGTGATGAAGGGTGGAGCAATCGCCAAGAATGATTTGCACTGAAATAGCGTTCTAGAAGAACGCGACGCCGCCATCCACGTTGATCGATTGGCCCACTATCGCGCTGGACATGTCCGAGCAGAGGAAGAGCGCGACTAGGGCGATTTCCATGGCGGTTTGACCGCGGCCTTGCGGAATTGAACTGAGGAAGCCCTTCAGTTGCTCTTCGGGACTCACTCCCAGACGTTTCGCGAGGGTTCGCCCCAGGTCCTTGCTCATTTCGGTTTCGGTCACGGGCCCGGGGCAGATGGCGTTGACACGCACGCCCTGGCGCGCCGCTTCCGCGGCCAGAACGCGCGTTAATCCGAGCATGCCGGCTTTCGCGGCGGCATAGGCCGAGCCCCAGGCATAGGCAGCCTTTGCGGAGAGGCTCGAAATGTTCAGGATCACGCCCGATTTCCGCGCGTACATTTCGGGCAGCACCAGCTTGCTGAGGAGAAACGCCGCGCGCAGGTGGACGGCGATGAGCTTATCGAACTCCGCGAGAGGGTATTCTTCGACCGGCACGACTGGGCCGTAGTGGCCCGCGTTGTTCACCAGAATATCGACGCGACCGAATTTTGCGCGTGCTGCCGCGACGACCTTTTCGCAATCTTTTTCATTGGCGAGATCGGCGGGCGTGGAATCGACCTCCCCGCCAGCGGTGCGAATCTCGGCGGCCGCTTCGGCCAATTGCCCTTCGGTGCGCGCCACGAGAAACACGCTGGCACCGTGCTCCGAGAACAGCTTCGCCGTGGCGCGGCCAATCCCGCGGCCCGAGCCGGTAATCAACGCAACTTTGTTTTCGAGCAGCATAATCCCATGACCATATCAGCCTTTCCTTCGCGGTGCACCATAGGTGCCAGTCGCGAGATGTTGATTTGCGTCCCTTTTCTATCGATGTGACAATGACGGAATGTACAGAACAACATTACGCACACTGACACTCTCCCTGGCCGGGACTCTGCTTTGCGGAATCGCGCTTGCCCAGCAATCGTCTGCCCCCGCATCGTCGCAAGCACCGGCTTCCCCTTCAACCGCGTCAAAGACGCAAACTCCGGCTAGCGGCACAGGCGCCGCAAAGAGCGGCACGGCCGCCGCGAAGAAGCCCGCCACCGCCACGCCCTTCACGCTGAAAACCCAGAAGGACAAAGCCAGCTACGCGATTGGCGTGAACATTGGCCGCAGCATGAAGAAAGATAATATCGACGTCGACCCGGACGTGATTGCCCGCGGGATCAAGGACTCCTTCACTGACAAGAAGCTGCTGTTAAGCGATGAGGAAGCGCAAGCCGCGCTGACGCAACTGAAAAACGACGTGCAGAAACACCAGCAGGAGACGTTCCAGGCCGCCCAAGAGAAGAACAAGCAACAGGGGGACGCATTTCTTGCGGCGAACAAAGCAAAGCCCGGCGTTGTGACTCTGCCGAGTGGCCTGCAGTACAAGGTTTTGCAAGAGGGCGCCGGCCCGAAGCCGGCGGCCACGGATACGGTGGTTTGCAACTACAAGGGCACGCTGGTCGACGGCACGGAATTCGACAGCTCCTACAAGCGCGGCCAACCGGCCACCTTCCCGGTAAGTCAGGTGATCAAGGGCTGGACGGAAGCGCTGCAACTTATGCCCGTGGGCTCGAAGTGGGAGCTTTTCATTCCGCCATCGCTCGGATATGGCGAGCGCGGCACGAGCGGCAGTCCGATCGGCCCGAACGCGACGCTGATCTTTGAAGTGGAACTGATGTCTATCCAGCCGAAGGCCGAAGCAGTACCGCCACAGGCTCATCCCCAACCGCAGGGGCAGCCGCAAGCTCAGCCGCAGACGCAGCAGACGCCACCGCCGCAGTCGAAACCCCAGTAGTCGGTTTCGCTAGCGGGTCTAACAGGTTGCTGAAAAGGGTCTCAGCCCGTGATTCCGCGCGAAGCAGGAATCTCTCTTCGGCGAAAACCCAAGAAGAGAGATTCCTCACTTCGCAGACTTCGTTCGGGATGACCGGTTTGCGAGTTTTTCAGCAACCGGCTAAGAATTGAAAGCCGGGATAGCGACAATCCCGGCTTTTTCCTTAGTTAGTCGCTGACCTATTGGACTTTCAATCCCTTGAGCAAATGACCGACGGCTTCTTCCGCGGTCCAGGGAGTGATGGTGGATTTGCTGCTCAATTCTCTTTGGCTGATGGCGCGATAGGCGAGCTTCTTAGGGTTGCGCAGGGCCAAATCGAACACAAAGGTTCCTGCGTGATACTGCACGGACCGGTATTCCACTTCCGGCGGACCCCATCCCCAGCCGGACCAGCAGCCATACGGCCCGCAGACCACACCGGGGTAGCCACCGGGATAGACAGACGGCACGACAGCGTTCTGTGTTTTGACCGCGACGTGATAATCCACCAGAAAATCTGCCGAAGCAGGATCATTCCCTTGCACCAGCCCTTTGCTCTTCAGCGCATGCTCGATAGCCTGCTGCAACTGCTGGCGATTCGCTTCGGTGTTCCAGTCGCGGTTGCTCTCCATGTGGGAGGTCGGGGAGCCGATTACGTCGCGCGAGACAATCGGCCGGGCGTCCGGAGCGCGATGGGCGTTCGCCGACGGAGGCGGTCCCATCGGCCTCCAGGCCCAGGTCATGCCCTTTGCGACTCGAATTGCCGGATCGCGCAGTATCTCGACATCGTCGTTGCACCCGCCAAGCGCTAAACCGCCTGCTAAAAGCGCCGCCATCCCTGCGGCACGAATCCTGCGTAGCCCAAGTTCCACGTGCGATACCTCCACACTATTGGAAACACCGGTGGAGGGGAAAAGTTGGCCTGAAATTAGGGGCTTTGCTTAACGCTGGAAGCGGCCCAATCGGCGGGAGGAAAGACGATGGGCCAGAAGTGCGGCGCAGGACGGTCAAATTCAAAGGCGATGTTGTAGAACTCCAGGCCCTGCTCTTCAACCCGGACGACCCGGCAGCTGGTTTCCACGCCGTTCTGCGGGTTGTTTAGCAGGAAGGACTGTCCCACGTGGAGATGGGAGCGCATCAAAAGAAGACCGCCGTGGGCGTTGACCACCTGAGTTTCGGCCCGCTCCTGGAGCTGTTTCCGCTCCTCGTCTTCGGCGAGAACGATCACGGAAATGCGCAGGATGACGCGTTCGCTGCGGCGACGATTTTGGACGTCGGGCATAGTGAAAAACCCTGGTTCCGCCATTGTACGCTCATCGCGAGGGAGGCCAACTGGTCTTTCAGACAGGTCTGGTGCAAGTTTCAGGGAATCGGCAATTTAGAGGGAAAGCAAGCGGCAGTTTGCCGTCTTTGATATGATAGAATTTTGCAAATTTAGCTGCTTAGGATATTGATGGCGACACAAACGGAAGTGAAAACACTCCTTAGGGTGCGACCCCGCGGATTTTGCGCCGGGGTGGTGCGCGCCGTAGACATCGTGGAATTGGCGCTGGAGGCGTATGGCGCGCCGGTGTACGTGCACCATGAAATCGTGCACAACACGTACGTGGTAGAACAACTCCGCCGGCGCGGCGCGATCTTCGTGGAGACGATTGGAGAAGTTCCCCATGGCGCGGTGCTGGTGTTCAGCGCGCATGGCGTGCCGCCTACGGTTCGCCAGGAGGCCAAAGACCGGTCGCTACGAGTAATCGATGCGACCTGTCCGCTGGTGACGAAGGTGCACCTGGAAGCACTGAAGTTCGCGCGCGAAAAACGGAGCATCATCCTGATCGGGCACAAGGATCATCAGGAAATCATCGGAACCTCGGGAGAGGCGCCCGACCGCACGCTGGTCGTGGATTCGGTTGCCGCGGTCGATGCGTTACAGGTGGAGGATCCGGAAAAACTGGCGTTCCTGACACAGACCACTTTGAGCTTGTATGACACACAGGAAATTGTGGCCCGCCTCCGCCAGCGGTTTCCCAGCATCATTGGACCGGCAAGCGACGATATTTGCTACGCCACGCAGAATCGCCAGGAGGCCGTCGAGCAGGTTGCCAAGGATGTGGAACTGATTTTGGTGGTGGGCTCGCAGAATAGCTCGAACTCCAACCGCTTGGTGGAATTGGCGGAGCGGCTGAACGTGAAAGCGAAGCTGATCGACTCCGCGAACGACATTGATCCGGTGTGGCTCAATGGGATTCGCCGTATCGGCCTAACTGCTGGAGCTTCAGCGCCAGAGGTGCTCGTGGAGCAAGTGAGCGAGCGGCTGGCACAGTTTGGATTTACGGACCAGCGCGACCTGGACCTGATTCGCGAGGATGTGCGTTTTACGCTTCCTCAGGAACTTGCGTCCATCGCTCCCGCGCCGCGCCGTTGAGAAGTTGTCAGACGTTCCGTGGTTAGCTTTGCCGGGCAGGGGATTTCCCGGCACATTGCCGGGCCCGGCGCAAAAGATAAGTAGCACAAGGAGCCCTACCTTGGCGGTCAAAATCGTCCGTCAGCCGAACAAGATTGCCCTCATCGGCGCGCCATCCAGTGCCGCTGCGTTTGGGCCGGGTAGCGAGAAGGCCCCCGCAGCATTGCGTGCCGCCGGACTGGTCGAAAGGCTCCAATCGATCGGATATGAAGTGAGTGATCTGGGGGATTGCGCGCCGCGGCTGTTCGCCGAAGATGACGAACACAAGCGGGCCCGCAATCTGACCGAGATCGTCGCGTCGCTGAATGATCTGAAGCCGCGTGCGGAACTGGCGGTGAAGTCGGGAGCGCTGCTGCTGGTGTTGGGAGGCGACTGCACGCAGATCGTTGCCGTGCTTACCGGCGCGCGTCGCTATTACAAATCGGTCAGCCTGCTTTGGGTGGACCGCCACGCGGATCTGAATACACCCGCGAGCACGCCTTCGGGCCGGCTGGATGGCATGGCGCTGGCGGCCATCGGGGGAAGGGGTTCGCCGGAGCTGGTGCGCTTCTGGGGTGAACCGCCACTGGTGCGCGAACCGGACACACTAATCTACGGTTTGGAGCAAGTCGATCCGGCGGAGCAGGATTTTCTCATTCGTTCGCCGATGCGCCATGTGTATGCGGCAGACATCCAAGGCCGGGCAACCAGCGGGGCCCAAAGCGCTCTCGGTCAGCTGCACGCCGATTCCCGCGAGTTCATGGTGCATCTCGATCTCGACGTCATTGCGCAAGAAGAGTTTCCTGCGTCGACTGTGCCTGGAAGCGGCGGGCTGAGTTACAGCGACGTGAAAGAATCGCTGGCGGAATTCGTGAAACACAAGAACCTGCTGGGGTTCGACGTGGCGCAATACAACCCGGAAAAAGATGCGGATGGTGCGGGCGCCCGCAAGGTTGTCGATCTATTGGCGGAGGCGCTGGCGGCTCGATTTGCGGCCATGAATTCGCCGGCACCGGTCGCGGCCTCATCGAGCGAATCCGGTACGCCGGATGCTCCTGCATCGCGCAACGAGTAAGTCTCGATAATGTCGCAGCGGCTACTCAAATCCTTCCTCGAGGGAACTGCCGCGTCGTGTGAGGCCGCTCAACAGCGGAATCTCGCCGGTGCTACGGTGGCTATCAAACCACCAGGCCCAACCGATCAGCACGGCGGTGGCAATCAAGCCGGTCCAGGCGATACCAGTGACACTCTCGGGAGGGGCGCTGAAGCGATCGCCGATGAGGAGCACCAGCAACAGCGCCACGTAGAGCCAGAAGCCCCAGCGGCCCCAGCGGTCGCGTGCCCGCGTAGACCACGCGTATAAGCCGACCCCAGCAAGAAACAGCGCAATCTCGACCACCAGAGTCCCCGGAACGGAGTTCCACAAGCCGAGGCCAAACTTCGGGCCATAGGGGTAAAGCGGCATGTCGACGCGGTGGGTGATCCAGTCGAGCACCCAATGACTGACCACGCCGGCACCGATGGCCAGCGCTCCGGCCCAGTCGTTGCTCCACGTTCGATAGATAGCGGCCAGTACGAAGGCCCAAATGACTAACAACAAAAGGCTGTGAGACCACGGATAGTCGTAGAGGTCCAGAGGGGTCCACTTGGTGTCGCCTGCGGAAATGCGCGCGTGCTCCCAACCGAGAAGGAGAAACACAGTCCACAGAATATCGGCCCACGCTGTGGCGGCAACCAATTCGCCCAAAGAAGTGCGGGGAGCCCATCGTTTAAGTCCGAATGCGACCCCAAAATGTCCAAGGAACATTGTGCGCCTCATAGCTACGACGCATGGATGGTTGCATCGGTTTCCCCAATATAGATCAGGCGAATTTTTGAGTGGACCGGCGCAAAACCGCGTGGTACCTCTTGCTTCAGAGTTCGTGGTTCGGGCTCTGCGCTGTAAGCGTTGGCGCTATCGGGTTGACTGGTTGAGTGCGCTCTGCACTCGAAGGAGGACCCTATAATGGCCGGAGTATCAAGAGAGCGCGGGGTTTGCCCTGAATATCAGAGGTTGCTTAACAAGTGCCAGGACGCGCTATTCTCCTGGCAACAACACGCCGCTCTAATCTCCAGAAACACTCGCATGGGGCAGAAAGTGACGGCGGATTTAAGACGATTAGAGTCCACGTACAAACGGGCTTATGCGGAGTTGGAGCGCCACGAACACGCCTGCCCTGATTGTCAGTACGTTTCGAATGTCGGAGGGTTGGACTTTGAAAGCATGTCCAGCGCGCTGACGTACTACCGCCGTTCCGCGTGAACGGAGGGTCAAGCCACATCCAACCTCAGGACCTCGGTCCACGGTGCAAAAACAAAGTATCCTCCTGCGGCGTCGCTGTGAGTCGACCCGGAAAACTTGTTCTGATTCCGTCGCGATTCGCGTGGCGCGGCCAGCGCCCCGAATTCCAAGAGATCGAAGATCGTGAGTGCGGAATAGGAAAGTCTGGTGCGAGGGAACGGCTGTGCAGCGGGCCGGCACAATTAAAATAGGAATGCAGTTGCCGAATGCGGTGGGATCCGGGATTCGGCCCGCGACGCGACAAGGGACGGAGAGAGAATGAGCGGACGTTTGCAAGTGATGAAGTTCGGCGGTACCTCGGTGGGCAACGCGGAGTGTATTGCCCGCACGGCGCAGATCATAGCCAAAGGAACGGAGGAAGGGAGGTGCGTGGCCGTGGTGTCCGCGATGAGCGGAGTCACGAACAAGCTGATTGAAGCCGCGAGGCTGGCGCAAACGGGAAACGCGCACGGTGCAACGGCGATCATCGATACGCTGCGCAGGCAGCACGAAAGCACGCTGCAGCAGCTGGTACGGAATGATACCGAACGGGAGCGGGTGCGCCAGAAGCTCGAAACCGTTTTGATGGAAGGGCGGCGATTCTGCGAAGGAACCGCGTTGCTCCGCGAGCTTTCACCACGCACGCTGGATACCATTTCGAGTCTGGGGGAGCGGTTATCAGCGCCGCTGGTCTCGGCCACGGTGAAAGAACTCGGGCTGCTGAGCGAGGCGGTGGAGGCCACGGAATTGATCGTGACGGACGACTTTCACGGCGGTGCGGAGCCTCTCATGGAACACACGCGAGGGAAGTCGCATGCGCGCATTTTGCCATTGCTGGAGCGAGGCATCGTGCCAATTGTGACCGGCTTTCTGGGAGCGACCGCCGCGGGCGAACTCACAACATTAGGGCGCGGCGGTTCGGATTATTCCGCGACCATCCTGGGAGCGGCACTGGATGCCGACGAAGTCATCATCTGGACCGACGTGGATGGAGTTCTTTCGGCGGACCCGCGGCTGGTGCGCGAGGCCCAGGTGATTCCCGAAATCTCCTACCGCGAAGCGGCGGAACTGGCCTACTTTGGCGCCAAGGTGCTCCACCCCAAGACCTTGCGGCCGGTGGTGGAAGCGGCCATTCCCGTGTGGATCCGCAACAGCTTTGCGCCGGAGAAACCGGGAACCAAGATCACTGCCGAAGGCCAGGCCAGCAGCGGAGGAGTCAAAGCGCTCACTGCGATTCAGGAAGTGACGCTCATCAGCGTCGGAGGACCGGGGATCGTGGGCTTGCCGGATGTGGTCGGCCGAACCTTCTCGACAACCGCGGAAGTCCGCGCCAATGTGCTATTGATCTCGCAATCTTCCTCGCAGAACGACATCTGTTTTGTGGTGTCCTCAGCGGACGCGCAGCGCACGGTCGAGGGGCTGAGGAAAGAGTTCGCGCAGGACCTGGCGCACCAGAAGGTGGAGCACATCACCGTCGATCCTCATATTGCGATCGTGGCGGTGGTTGGACAAAACATGCGCGGCACGCCGGGGATCGCGGGCAAGACGTTCAACGCACTAGGCAAAGAAGGCGTCAACATGATCGCCATTGCGCAGGGATCTTCCGAGAGCAATATTTCGTTCGTGATCGAGGAGAAATCCGTGGTGCCTGCGCTGCAAGCGCTACATTGCGTTTTCGGATTGGACGGGGAAGCGTCGAAGTAAGCCGCCTTACTGCTGAGCAGGTGGATTGTGCGGGGCTTCCGCCCGTTTGCGGTGATAGCGGGCCAGTCCGAGCCACGACAGATTCAGGGCGCCGTTGAAGACGTAGTGGCCAATGTCCTCCGGCGAGAGAAATTGGGCGGCTTCGGCGGCCACGTCCTGGGCAAAGCGGTGCATGGCGGCCGATTCATCAGCGGTGCTCGACAGAATCCGGCCGGAAAGTTCCCGCCACCGGCGGAGCCGTTCGCGGTAGGTGGCAAGATGGACTGCGGGTTGATCCGAGAACGAGAAGTGTGTCAGGAACAATCTCTGCGGATGCAGGGCTTCGATAGCGTCGAGTGACCCTTCCCACAACTCGAAATTAATGTCCGGCGGAGGAGTGGCAGGCAGGACGTAGGGGTGCCCGTTGATCGAAATCCCAGCCGTATCTCCGACAAAAGCAGTGCGGTCGCTGGAGTCAAAGTACGTCACGTGATGCGAAGCGTGCCCCGGCGTATAAAGCACGGACAAGCGGCGGGAGCCCAACGGAATGCTCTCGCCCCCCTGCAGGACGTGGAGATTCTCTTGCGGCACAGGAAGGAAATCGCCGTACAGGCGTTGCATTTGATCGCCATACAAACGCGAGGCGCTGTGAAGCAACCTCGAAGGGTCCATCATGTGAGGAGCGCCGCGCGCGTGGACGAACACCTGAAGTTTAGGATTCTCGCGAAGCAGTGATCCGCTGGCGCCAGCATGATCGAGGTGAATGTGGGTCAGGAGAAGGAAATTCAGATCAGCGATGCGAATGCCGAAGTTGGCCAGTTGTTCGCGCAGGGTAGAGATGGTCGAGCTTGGGCCGGGATCGATGAGTGCGACAGTGTGGTTATCCCGAAGCAGCGCGGTGGCAATCGAGCGGGGGTGACCAACCCAATGCAAATCAATCGCGGCGGTGGGCGTCATGTGATTTGCCAGTGTAGCCCATGAGGTGGTGAAACTATGATAAATTCAAAGTACGGGCGGGTGCGGGAAGTACCGGAACCGGGGTCAGGGTATCCGATAGGAAACACTTGCAGAATCTAGTACTTGTAGAATATGCTTTTCAAACAGCGAACGGTTCTATCCGTCTCTCGTGACAAACGAGAATATCAGTAGAACTCGCCGAACCGCCCAAAAAATGGATGAATGGCAGCGCTGGTGATCTCCAGCATTTTGGTCCAGCGCCATCGATGGTCCAGAGGCAGATTCGTGGATTTCAAGAAATTCTCAGGAAGGCTTTAGGGAGGAAACTATGCGCAATCGGTGTGCAACGGTGGTGCTGGGCGTGCTATTCGCTCTACCACTCTGTGCGCAACAGAAGGATGCAAGCACAGGAACTAAATCCAGTTCAACGGAGAGCACTGCGACGGGCAATGCCGCAGCGAGCGATTTCAGTATCGCTCCCGCGTCGTCGAGTCTTTTCGCGATGCCGGCGGCTGCCGCGCCCAAGCCGGATATCTTTTCCGATTGGGCAAACAACCCGTGGAACCGTCACGCTTGGGGGCTGTTGACCCCGAAGTTTGAAGTAGCCGGAATGTTTCAGTATGTGAATTTCTGCCCTTGCAACACATCGAACTTCAACAGCCTTGGCGCCAGTGGTTCGTTCACCTACAACGCCAATAAGTGGCTGGGCCTCACCGGAGAAGTCGGTGGCTATCATTTCAGTCGCCAGGTTTTTGGCGCGCCGGTCGACAACGGCGATGGAACGGTGACTTACCCACAATACTCGATCACCGGCGGATTCGAGACTTATCTGTTCGGTCCCCGGATTAACTTCCGTCGCTTCGATCATTTCGTTCCGTTCGTGGAAGTGATGTTCGGCGCGGCGCATGCCGGCTCGCAACTCACCGGCGACGCCGCGCAGTCTTCCTTCGCCTTGGCGGCGGGAGGCGGTGTGGACATCATTCTGTTTAAGAACCTGGCGTGGCGCTTCTTGGAGGCGGACTACCTGATGACTAACTTCACGGGCCCGCTCGTGGCAGCGGATGGCCGGCAGAACAACTTCCGTATCGGCACGGGCGTAGTGCTCCGTTGGGGCTATCCTCCGGCTCCGCCGAAGCCCAACCATCCGCCGGTCGCTTCCTGCTCGGCGAACCCGACCTCGGTCTATCAGGGTTCAACGGATGCCGTGGCTGTGCACGTAGCGGCCACCGATGCGGACAACGATCCATTGACCTACAGCTACACCGCGACGGGTGGAACCGTTGACGGCACGGGCCCGGATGTCCGTTGGAATCCTTCCGGCCTGGCCATCGGCTCTTACACCGTAAACGTGAAGGTGGACGATGGCCGCGGGGGCACCGCGACCTGCGCCGCGGATATCGCGGTAGCGAAGCGTCCGAACCGGCCGCCAGTGATCTCTTGCGCGCCGGAACGCAACCCGATTATCGCGGGCGAGCGCGTGGCAATTAAGTCCACAGCAAGCGACCCGGATGGAGATCCGCTCACCTACAGCTACTCGACGACGGGCGGCCAGATTGCCGGCAATGGTCCGACGGCGCAGTTCGATTCCACCGGACTGTCTGCGGGCAGCT
>Ga0335077_10009092_pt1 | contig 12325 bp, 7 predicted proteins | sample Lox_Sample_31_FD_207151 | JGI IMG/M metagenome (GOLD analysis project Ga0335077, IMG submission 207151) | Soil microbial communities from Loxahatchee National Wildlife Refuge, Florida, United States - Lox_Sample_3.1 | ecosystem: Environmental > Terrestrial > Soil > Wetlands | place: USA: Florida...
ATTGCGGAGGTATTCGTAAACAGTCCCGTGCACGGAATTCGTCCCGCTCTTGGTGACCAGTTCGATGCTACTACCGCCCGCACCGGAAACTGATGCGTCGTACAGGGAGGACTGGACTCTGATTTCAGTGATGCTCTCTGGCGCTGGAACGGCAACGTCGCCGAGATTGTGCATGGAAACATTGTTCGCGTCCACGCCATTGATTTGATAACTGTTTTGGTTGACACGAGCCCCGTTGACGGACACTTCGGGGGAGTTCCGGCCAAGTGCACTGTTGTTGGTAAGCGCAGTGTTGGCACCGGGGGTGGCTGCGATTAACTGAAGGGAGTTGCGCGAGGCGAGGGGCAAGGAGTCGAGGGTCGCCGAATTCAGGCTTGATCCCAATTCACTGCTGTCTGTGCGGATCAAGGGCGGTGCATCGCTGACGGTAATTTCCGTGGTGCTCCGCGCAATTTGAAGGACGGCGTTCAGGGTAATAGTGTCGCCAACGCCCACCACGAGCCCATGGAAAACACTGGGAGCGAATCCGGAAGAACTAACGGTAAGGTCGTACGTTCCCGGCGAGAGAGCGATCAGCACGAAGTCGCCCGAGTCATCGGTCTCAGCGGTCCGGCTTTCACCCGTCGCCCTCGCCTCACAAAGGATTTTCCCTTGCGGTATCGCATGCCCTGAAGGGTCTCGCACGCTTCCAACCACCCGGCCCGAAGTTGTAGATTGGGCGAGGCTGTGTGGTGCGCAGAGCGCGGCCGAAAAAATAATCAGCGCGAGTTTTCCACGGAGCGACATGGTTCCCTTCACCACTAAGTATTTGGCTCTCGGAACTCTCCTGCACTATTAGATCCCTTCGATACGGCCACAGGGTCTGATCCTTTGCCTCGCGGATTGGGCTCTTACTTGGGCAGACCCACTCGCCGATAGATTTCCTGAAACCGCGGGTCGGAACGATACGGGTCCCAACGAAGGTCTGATTTCAAGTGCAGCACAACCGCTTCTCGCGCGTCATACGCCTTCTGAAGCCAGGCTAGCGTTTTGTCTCTATCGCCGGCATACAAGCGCGCATCAATTGGCACGTCGGCCGAAAGCCAGCGGTCTTTAGTGACTTGGTCGAGGATGTCCGCCATTGCTTGCGCACCGGCCCGCGGACCTTGCTCGGAATACGCGCGCCCGAACGCGTCCGCCTCGGTATCCCAATTGAAGTCTCGGAACGCGCGTTGCCAGTCCTCGAATGCTTCACGATACATTCCGGCATCGTATTCCGAGTTACCGCGCCACCAATAATCGTAAGAGTTGTCTGGCGAATACTTGCGCCTCAGCTTCACACGGTCTTGCGCCACGGCAAGTGGTGACCAACTGAGATAGTCCTTATTGGGATCAAGGCTTTGTGCCTTCTGGTGTTCCTGGTAGCCGGCAGAGAAATCGCCGAGATCGTCCAAGTATCTAGCATACGCATCATGAATTGGCGCCGAGTCTGGGGCTAACTCGATCGCGCGGCGGTATTCTTTCTCAGCCGCTTCCCATTTGAACTCGAATTGCGCGAGATGCTGCGCCATCTCCACGTGTGCATCCGGATTCTTCTCATCAACCGTCAGAGCCTTCGTAAGACCAGCCTTGGCCATGGGTGCCAAGTCAACACGAGGCATCGCACGAATTTGCTCCGCCATGGCCAGATACGCTGGAACGCAATTGGGGTCCGTACGAGTGAGCTTGTTGTAGGAAGCAACAGCCTTCGCGTATTCATCATCGGATTCCTTTTTCCCGCGAGTTTTGCGCCATGCCGCATCCCAGGCTTGGTCGAGATGAAACTTCATTTCCCAGTAGTCTTGCAGGACCCTGGGATCGACAGCCTGTTCTGCCCCGACACTCGCGTGGCTATCTGTCTTCGAAATCTTGCTCCGCACATCGTCCACGATGGAGGCCGCGACGGTGTTCTGAAGAGCGAAGATGTTTTGGAGACTTTGCTCGTAACTCCGAGCCCATAAGTTTCTGTCTTCGGGGCCGTAGATCAGGTGGACGTTGATGCGCACTCTGTCGCCAGCGCGCTGAACAGAACCTGTTATCAACGCGTCCACATTGAGTTCACGGGCGATTTCAGGGAGTGATTTCGTGGACTTCTCATAATTCATTCCAAATTGCAGCGAAGCAACCCGCAACTGATTCCATTGAGATAAGTTCGTGATCACTTGATCGGTCATACCGTGAGCAAAATAGTCTTGGTCGGGATCACTCGAAAGATTCTGGAACGGCAAGACAGCGATGGAATGGATATCAGGCAGCGCTTTCGTGCCCTTCAAACGATCGTGCAAACCTCCTATATTGAGAGCCGTCAGAGTCGCAAGGACGGCCAGCAACACCGTAACGAAAGCAACTGCCCACGGCCAGCGGCGATTCGAAATCTGAAACCACCACCCCGTTCGGACCTTCGGAGCAGGCACCACTTCCGCGGTTCGGCCCGATTCCGTGTTTCGCTTCAGCCTTTTCAGGTCCGCCCGAATCTCCGAGGCGTGCTGATACCGAACATCGGAATCCTTCTCCAGCGCCTTCCCAATGATCTGTTCCAGCTCCACCGGAATTTCGGGATTGATCATGCGGGGCGGCACGGACTGGCGGTTCAGGATGGCCTCGAAAATGACGCCAGAAGTCTGGCCGGTGAATGCGTGTTCGCCGGTTGCCATTTCGTAAAGCACGGCGCCAAAGGAAAAGAGATCGGTGCGGGCATCGAGGGCCTCGCCGCGTACTTGTTCAGGCGACATGTAGGCGACGGTGCCAAGGGCGAGTCCGGGACTCGTCAGTGATTCTTGCGACATCGAAGAAACCGGCTCGCCCCAAGCGCCTACTGCTTCCGCCATTCGCCTGCGAGCAGATTCGCGTTTAGCCAGTCCGAAATCGAGGATCTTGGCCTGGTCGCGCGTGGTGATAAAGATGTTCGCCGGTTTGATGTCGCGGTGAATGATGCCGCCGGAGTGTGCTGCGTCGAGCGCATCGGCTATCTGGATTCCGAGCTCCAACACGGTCTGAAACTTGCAAGGTTTCCCCCGGATCTGGCGTTGGAGCGTTTCGCCCTCGAGATACTGCATGGCGATGAACGGTCGCTGGGCATGCTCGCCGACCTCATAAACGGTACAAATGTTGGGATGGTCGAGGGCCGATGCAGCCCGTGCTTCGCGCTGGAATCGCTCCAATATCTGTGAATCACGCGAGAGTTCTTCCGGCAGAAACTTCAAAGCCACTCTTCGACGAAGCTTCAGATCTTCTGCTTCGTAGATCTCTCCCATTCCTCCCCTGCCGAGCAGACGGGCGATCTTGAATCGGGTCGCTACTACTTCCCCGGCGTTGAAGATTTGGGTGGGAGACTGATTTGCGGAGAGCTTTTGTCTGTCAAAAATGGGATCGCTCAGGAAGCTGCCGGCTTCATCGTGATCGGCCAGGAGTTTCTGGACCTGTTCGCGCAGATCAGCCTCGGGGCACAGGCGCAGCAGGAACGACGCGCGCTTGGAAGGCTCTTGAAGCATCGTTGCTTCAAACAGCGCCTTTATTTTTTCCCAGTTGTCTGGCGTCATGTCCATCGCGTTCTTTTATTTCTCCGTAGAGCCAGGCCTTGGCCATGCTCCATTCGCGCTTAACGGTCTTTGCCGAAATGCCGAGGACCGTCGCTGTCTCCTCGACAGTGAGGCCCCCAAAAAACCTGAGCTCGACCACCCGGCTTTGCCGCGCGTCAAATTGAGCGAGCTTTTCGAGAGCTTCATCCAAGACAAGAAGTTCATCGCAGCGATCGATGGAGATGCCGTGCGCTTCATCGAGAGGAATTCTCGCTTGGTCTCCACCGCGTTTGGTACGAAGCCGTGCCCGCGCATAGTCGACCAGGATTCTTCGCATTAATTGGGAAGCCACAGCAAAGAAGTGGGTCTTGTTCTGCCAGTCTGCGTCGCGCTGAGCCACCAGCTTGAGATACGCCTCATGGACCAGAGCCGTTGGCTGCAGGGTGTGGTTGGGCCGCTCGAGGCGCAGGTGATGCTCGGCAACCCGATGTAACTCGTTATACACGAGGGGAATCAGTTGCGAAGCCGCGTTCCGGTCGCCCCTGGCTACTTGCTTTAGCAGAAATGTGACGTCCAGCGATTGAGGCGCCAAACGTAGCCTCCAACCTGCCACGATCGACCCTAGAAGAATGAGGGCGATTCTACTCCTTATTGAACGAATCAAGTAACGATTCCTTGCAAAAAAGCAAGAATTTGACCCCCGGGGGCCAAAATCGTCGCGTTCTCAATCAGGAGGAATAGTCGGCGGGTAACTAGGGCAAATCCGGGTCTCGGTAAACGGCTTAAGCCGGCAAGGCAACGGAGCTGTCGGAGGCAGTTTGTCCCCGCTTTCGCGCATTGGGGGTGTGCCTATTGCTCAAGTGACCCGCAAGGATTAACGATATGACTGAAATACCCAACGTTAGACCATCTGCTACTGTCGGACCAAAGATAAGTTCCATTCGCGTGGAGCTGCAGATCAGCAATCGCCTGTTGCGTGAAGCGGTGGGAAGACTCTTCAGGAAGACCCGGGACCTGGTCGTGATCGGTGCAACTGGAAATACCGAGTCATCCGAGGGGAGTTCGCCGGAGTTTGCGGGTGATCTGGTGGTGGCCGATACGTTCGATCCACAGCGGGTTTCGAGGTTTGTGAACTCCACAAAGGAAAACGGACGCTCCGGCAACGTGCTCTTGATCGGGATGAGTGCTAGCCCGGACCAGTTTCTGGACGCGGTGCGCTCAGGGGTCACCGGCTACCTGATGAACAATGCCTCGGCCGCAGATATCCTCGCGGCCGCCCGCGCTCCATTTCGAGGAGAAGCATATTGTCCACCGCAACTGTGTCTCACGCTGTTTCAGACCATCGCGAGGGGTCAGATGAACCCTCCGATGAACGTAGGAGCGTCTACGCCGTGTCTTACTCTGAGGCAAGAAAAGCTGGTCAGCCTGGTCGAGAAGGGCTTAACAAACAAAGAGATCGCCGCTCACTTAAGCCTCTCTGAATACACAGTTCGCAATCACATCCACAGAATCATGAGGCGCCTACGCGCCGGCAATCGCAGAGAGGCAGTACATGCTATCCGGGTGCTGCGAGCGGCCTTTGAAGTGTCTCATGTGGGCGAACTGCGGCAGTCCTAGCTTGAGCTTGGCGTAGAACGGAACATAACGAATCGCTGAACAACGCGAGAAAGTTTTCCGCGCAACGAGGCGGACGAATGGCGGTCTGGGAGGCATCGGACTGCCGCTCACCTGTGGTGTGCGGAAATAACCAAGTCACGGAAGCAAAATCTTGGGGAGGATAAGTATGACCTACAAGCGCGTTTGGATGGTTACGGCCGCAATGGTCGCAATCGGATTGATGTTGGGCCAATCCGCCAGGGCAAATCAATGCAAACAGGCAGACGTCGCTGGAAAGTTCGGATTCACATTGACGGGCTGGCTGATTTTCCCCACCGGATCAGTGCCGGCCGCTGCCGTGGGCCAGGCGAACGTCGACCACAGGGGCAATGTCACGGGAACAGAAGCACGAAGCGTTGGTGGAGGCTACGGCGATGAAACCTTTACCGGAACCCTGACAGTCAATTCGGATTGCACGGGTTCCATGACACTGAACTTCTTCGAAGCCGGAGAGCCCGTGCGTACTTCAGTGCTTAGCATTGTGGTGGTCGATGACAACAGAGGGATACGCATGGTTCAAAAATCGCTGACACTTCCGAGTGGAGCGCTGGTACCGGTAGTGATCACTGTGGATGCCAGAAAAATTTTCCGCGAAGATTGAAGCTCGGAGAGCGGGACCCAAGGCAGTGCGCGGGTCAACCCAGGGAACGATCAGTCGCCTGCTGGGAAACGCGGTCCAGGGGATGCAGTGCAAATAGACCGGTTTTCCGTCGGGCGGCTGCTCATGGGTTTGGCGGAATTTGAACTCAGGAACGCCACGATGTGGACGCGAACTAAGTTCTTGATGTCTCTAGCAGCATCCGCGGCTCTTCTCACCGCTGTACCCCGAAGTTGCGCCGTCAGTTTTGGCTCCCCGAAAAGCTACTCCGTCGGCACAGGTCCCATTGGAATCATTGCCGGCGACTTTAATGGTGACGGAAAGCAGGACATCGCGGTGGCTAATTCTGGCAGTGCGGATGTCAGCGTTCTGCTTGGCAACGGAGATGGCACGTTTCGCGCCGCATTGAATTCCAGCGCAGGTGCAATTCCCTCTGCGTTGGCGGCAGCAGATCTGAATGGCGACGGCCACCTCGACCTCGTGGTCGCAGACGAGGCGGGATCTGTCGTCGTGATGCTCGGCAAGGGTGATGGGACCTTTCACCCACCAACCGTTATTCCCCTGGATGCTTCACCTCGGTCGATCGCAGTCGGCGACTTTAATGGTGATGGAAATCTGGACGTGGTAGTCGGACAATTCGATGCCAATACGACGACCGGACATGCGACCATTTTGCTCGGAAACGGTGACGGCACCTTAGGCCCAGCGAAAAATATTGCCCTAGCTGGCGCGATTCCCTATGGACTGGTGGTTGCCGATTTTAACGGGGACCACCATGCCGACATTGCCGCCAGCAGTTTCTCTCCCCTTGTGAGCATCCTCCTCGGTAACGGCGACGGCACATTTCAGAGCGTCCAAACCGTTTCACTTCCGAAGGGGAATTCGAGCTATTCCCTCGCCGCCGGCGATTTCGACCATGATGGCAATCCTGACGTGTTCGTGACCGATCAGAAATTCTGCTTGAGTCAACCGTGCCAATTTAACGGAATCGCAGTTTTGCTTGGAAATGGCGACGGGACCTTCCGTATGGCTGCAGTCCCGAGCGACACGACTGCCTATAACCGGACGACCAACTCGAGTATCGGAGATTTTGACAATGACGGTAATCTTGATCTCGCCCTTACCAGTTGGGATGGTGTCGCCGGCTCCCTGTTAGTTTTGCCAGGGAAAGGAGACGGAACCTTCCAAGCCCCCACCGCTATCACCATCGGCGCGAATCCCGCGGGTGTGGTAGCTGCCGATTTCGACGGCGATGGCCGGCTCGATCTGGCAGCAGTGGTCATGTCGGACGATTCCGTAGTGGTGCTCTTGAATTCCCAGTCCACCAACAGCTTCACACTCACTCTGGTCGACACGGGAAGCGGCACAGGCATGGTAACTAGTAGCCCTGCCGGCATCGTCTGCGGATCGAGATGTTCTTCGGCATTTCCCGCTAACGGCCAGATAACCCTGATCGCGGTCGCTTCGTCAAACTCTGCTTTTGGCGGCTGGTCTGGAGCTTGTGCGGGGTCAGACCCGAACAATTGTGTTGTTACGATGAGTTCCGATCAATCTGTAACGGCGGCGTTTACCCTGGTTGCGGATTTTGCGATGAGTACCGCCACGCCGAACCTGGCGGTAAGGCCTGGGGGAATGGCAACCGATACATTGACATTTTCATCGCAGGGAGGATTTTCGGGAACAATTTCCCTGACCTGCGCGGTGAGCGGGCCGAGCCCCCAACCGAGTTGTAACGTCTCTCCTTCGTCCCTAAATGTCGGTGACACCGCGACCCTCACCGTGGATGCCACTACCCTAACCGCTGCGTCGAGCATGTCTCAACCGGTCGCGAGCATGGTCGTTGGCTACGCGGCGGCACTCTCCCTTTTCCTTTTGGTCCTTGGCCGCTCGAGTGGCATTGCGAAAAGCCGGCGATCCGGCTTGTTGGTCTCCATTCTTTTCGTGACTACCTCGCTGTCTCCCGCGGCATGTGGCGGGGGAAGCGGAAACACTACTCCAATAGCTCCCGCCCCAACATTGAAGAATTATGTCGTCACAGTGACCGCAATATCCGGACAGCTGCAACACTCATCAATCGTCTCGGTAGCCGTTCAGTAAGGTTATCCCTTGCAGGACGCTCCTGCTCGCGCTTCTTGGTGCACGCGCAGAGCATCAAATCCCAAACCCGGAAGACTTCCCGCGCGGTTATTTGGCCCCTTCCGCGGAGATTTGTCGCGTTTTAGAGGTAGAGGAAGTGAACTCGGAATTCGGCCTGCGAGCCAGATGAGTGTCCGGAGCGGTGTGGCAGGCCTAGTCCGCGGTCTCGGGGGAGAGCGATGAAACAGTTTGGACACTTGCTTCTGTCGTTTGTTGGACTCCTCACGCCCCTCCTCTCGAGTGGTTGTGGCTCTAGTGCCGGATCCTCGTTCCCGATTTCCGTTGGTTTTACTACGGGCGGTCCGCTTACGATTGGACAGGGGCAATCAGCCACGATCGTCGCAGAGGTCACTAACGACTCATCAGGAAAGGGTGTGACCTGGAATTTGGCGGGCCCCGGAACCTTGACGAAGCAAACCAGTCTGTCAGTCGAATATGACGCTCCCGCGTCCGTCACCAGCAACGGCGCCGCAACGGTAACAGCGACGTCAGTCGCCGATCCAACCAAGTTGGCAAGATTCACATTGAATCTGGGAGTGATCGCAGTGTCGGTTTCTCCGGCTACCGCGAGCGTGCCGGTCAACACGGCTCAAGATTTTTCGGCCACGGTGTCGAATGACGGTACTAACGCCGGCGTAAGGTGGAGTCTCACTCAGGGTAATACGGCATGCTCGCCTGCATGCGGCACGCTGACGCTTGCCACCACGCTGAGCGGTGCGTCGACCACTTACATGCCGCCTGCCGCGGTGCCGACTAACACGGCCGTGACGTTAACGGCGACTGCCGTGGCCGATTCGACGAAGACCGGCACCGCCGCGATAATCATTGCAGCCGCGCTGCCGATCTCGGTCTCCATTTCCCCAGGTTCGACGAGCGTCACAACGGGCACCGTGCTTCAGTTCACCGGCATCGTTACTCATGACACACCAACTGGTGGGATTAACTGGAGCCTGACGCAGGCGGGAGTTTCGTGCGCACCGGGGTGCGGCTCGATTGCGCCTGCCAACACGCCTGATGGCGCGTCGACGAACTATACCGCGCCCGCAACCGTCCCCAACAATGCTGCGGTCACACTGACGGCTACGTCGACGACGGATCCGAGTCAATCGGCAAGCATCACCATCACGGTAATTCCGCCGCCAATCTCTGTGGCCGTCACACCAACATCGGTGCTGATGGGAATCAATACCACGCAAGACTTTACGGCGACCGTGCAGAACGACCCGGCGGATAAGGGCGTGACCTGGAGTCTCACCCAGAGCGGAGCCGCCTGTTCACCCGCATGCGGAACGATCGCACCGGCCAGCACCGCGAGTGGCGTGGCCGTGACCTACACGGCACCGGCGGCAGCTCTATCGAGCACGCTGAACCTAACCGCCACCTCGGTCTCGGATCCGACGATCTCGAACTGCGTGACGAGATGCGTGACGATTACCGTCACGAACGGCACAGTGAAATTGATTCCAGCGAACGTCAACTTTGGACGGGTGCCCGCCGGCACAACGGCCCACGAAGCCATCACCCTTACCAACACAGGTACGAGTGCGCTGACCATCACCGGCATCAGTATCACTGGCGGCGGAACATCGGTCTTCTCTCAAACTAACACTTGTGGAGGGAGTATCGACGCCGGGAGTTCTTGTGGCATCACAGCAGGGTTTTCGCCCGTGAGCACTATAGCCAGGTCTAGCGCTGACATCGTCATTGCGGATAGCAGCGCAGACAGCCCGCAACAAATCTCGATGACAGGAAAAGGAAGTGCCGCGCTTCCCGCGGCGATTAAGTCCGCGCTCAGCTCTACCGTAACAGTGTCCGTTCCCGCTCCGACAGGCGCGAGCAGCGTCGGGACGCGCGTGATGCGCATGGTCGACTCTTCGCGCCAAGACCCGTATCTGGTGAACGGCACGCCGCGAGAGTTGCTTGTGCGCTTCTGGTATCCGGCCTCTCTTGCTGGGAGCTGCACGCCAGCGGAATATGCCTCGCCCAAAGTATGGAGTTATTTCTCCGAACTGGCCGATGTGCATCTGCCGACCGTGAGAACGAACAGTTGCCTCGATGCTCCGGCCGCGGAGGGCAAGCATCCCATCCTCGTCTTTACTCACGGCTACACGGGCACGTTCACCGATTACACATTCCTCTTTGAGGATCTCGCCAGCCGAGGTTATGTCGTCGCTTCGGTGGATCACACCTACGAAGCTAGCGCAGTCGAGTTCCCTGACGGACGTCTTGCCGAATCCGTTCCAGGCAGCTATGTCGGACAGATTTCGGGAAACACCGCACAAGAGGTGGCTTTTGCGGTATTGGTCCGCCTCGACGACCTCAAATTCGTGATAGGCGAACTGGATCGTCTAAACGCGGATGGCAGCGGTGCGTTTGTACAAAAACTCGATACATCGCGACTGGCAGTCGGTGGTCATTCTTTGGGGGGACTGACCGCACTACTGGCAGCTCAAACGCAGCCACGCTTTAAAGCGGCGGTTCTGCTGGACGCTTTTGTTCCGCAGGCGCCGGCGAGTGAAGTAACAACGCCAACGCTCCTGCTGGCAGCAGGAGATAAACAATGGAGCGACGCGGAGCGCAACCTGTGGGGGGAACTGCGCGGCGGCCGCTTCGTCGTGAATTTCCTCGGCTCCGAGCACGTGACTCCCACTGACTTCGTCTGGTTAGCGAAAGATGCCGTAAAGACTGGAAAAATGGGACCGGAGAAGACCATCGCGGCTATGAGGGATTATGTTGCGGCGTTTCTGGACGTAAGCCTGCGACGGCAACCTGCGAGTCCGCTGCTCTCCGGGATATCGTCCGACTATCCCGATGTGGATCTGACTCCGCCGTCGCCTTCGCTATCAGACAGAAAATAGGTAAATCTTATGTTGCGTGACGTGTGCGCAGCTCAAGCTTGCCCGAGACCAAAAAGAACGAGTAACCCTTGACGTTGTTTCGGGACTCGTATACTCTCCCGCACGTTAGGTTCCTATCACGTCGGTCCTCGAACTTTCTCAAGCCAAGTCGACTTCGATAATTAGGAGATTTCTCATGAACAATGTCGTTCGCTGTGTGGCGATTGGGACTGCAGCTCTAAGCCTGACTGCGTTTCAAGCGCGGTCACAGGGAAGTGTATCGATTCCCAAGGTTCTGCAAATCACTCGTGAATTCACCAAGCCGGGGAAGGCAGGTATGATCCATGACCAGAAAGAAAGCGCCTTCGTTGAGGCGATGGCCAAGGCCAAGTGGCCGACCCATTATCTGGGAATGACGTCGCTCTCGGGCAAGCAGCGTGCGCTGTTCCTCACGCCCTACGCCTCATTCGAGGCATGGCAGAAAGATAACGAGGCGGTAGCCAAGAATAGTGCTCTCTCGAGTGCGCTTGACCGCGCAGGCATGGCCGATGGTGACCTCCTCGAATCAATGGACCAGGGAGTATTCCTCTTTCGCGAGGAACTGAGTTTGCATCCGAAGTCCGACCTCTCTCCGATGCGTTTTATAGAAGCGTTTGTTGTGCACGTGCGCCCGGGCCACGGCAGCGATTGGAGCGAAATCGTCAAAATGGTGATAGCCGGATACGAGAAAGCGACTCCCGATGCCCACTGGGGCTGTTTCGAGGAGGCTTACGGAGGAGACGGTGGCACGTATCTCTTTCTAACTGGACGCAAGTCACTGGCTGAACTTGACCGCGGCGACGAAGACAACAAGAAGTTTGCAGCCGCCATGGGAAAAGACGGCCTGAAGAAGCTCGATGAACTTTGGGGCTCGGCAGTGGAATCGTCCCAACAACAGCTGTTCGCGGTGAATCCGCGAATGAGCTACGTCGCGGACGAATGGATCAAGGCGGATCCGGACTTTTGGAAGCCGAAGACAGCTCCTGCGGCCGCCAAACCCTCGGCCGAGGACAAGAAATCTAAGCCCTAGTGTGCGCTTGCATCCCTGCTCGTTTGACGTGGGAGTCGGCCGCTGAATTAGTGCTAAACGATCGCCCAGATCATGCTGGGATCGCCAAGTCTGCTGCGGCGATTCAGCGACACCCTGGCGGTTGTTTCTCTTCTGACCACAACGGCCCCTCGCTAGCCACAGTGATCAGGCTGCACGGTATGCCTTAACTTCTCGAGGCACTGCGAGCTCTGCCGACAAGCGGAAATCTCCGCTTTCCGGGGCAGGGACCCGCTCGGCAAACCGGCGCCGCACTCAGGGTGGAGACGGAAGGTCACCAGGCCACGCGACTACCAGGAATTTGTCGTCAGGACCACGTTCGACGGTTGGCGCGAAAAGTCCCTGGAACTCGCGGCGCCACCACCTTCCCGTGGCGCGTTTGGTGACGCGATCAGTGCACCAGTACTGCCACAAAACAGCACGCACTTGTTTCGGTGGGCTTTTGGGAAACGGATTGGCGGCGAACAGGGCGAGG
>Ga0335077_10009093_pt1 | contig 12325 bp, 17 predicted proteins | sample Lox_Sample_31_FD_207151 | JGI IMG/M metagenome (GOLD analysis project Ga0335077, IMG submission 207151) | Soil microbial communities from Loxahatchee National Wildlife Refuge, Florida, United States - Lox_Sample_3.1 | ecosystem: Environmental > Terrestrial > Soil > Wetlands | place: USA...
TTGCGAGATATCGCGCGCAACCCGCAGAAAGAGCTCTCGCATGTCGCGCTTTGTGCCTGGTCCCGCTCGGGATCGCTGCTGAGCAACGCATTGAGTACGTGCCTGACGCTTTACAAGCGTGCCGTAAGCCGTCAATGCAAGCGCCAGCGCGGCGCCTACCATCACCTTTGGTTTTGTGGACGGCGGAAATTCTTCGATGCCCATACCGTCGATCGGCTCGGCACTTCTCGGCCTGGGTCGTCGCTCGGATCGGCGACAACATCGAGCAAGTCCTCGACACCATGGCGTCCGACCCGCGCCACGATCCCGAACTCGGCAAGGTGCGCGCGGATCGAATTGATCACAGCGGTCTGCTGACGGATGAAGAGATGGCGGGTGCGATGGAGCATCAGGCAGCTCTGCTGCTCGGTGTCTTGGTCTCCACGAACCGCATGTTTGCCCGGGTGACCGCTTCGCAGATGGCCTCGGCATCGGCGGCATCGTTCTTCTGCCGCTTGACATAGGGCCTGACATAGGCTGGCGGCATCAGGCGCACGGTATGGCCCAGCGCCTGGAGCTCGCGTGACCAGTGGTGCGAGGTGGCGCAGGCCTCGATGCCCACAAGGCACCGCGGCAGCTTCTGGAAGCACCCCAGGACATATCGACGTCTGAGCTGGCGGCGGATGATCACCTTCCCGTCGGCGTCGATGCCGTGGACCTGAAAGACCGACTTCGCAATATCGAGACCAATCGTCGTAACCGTTTGCATGTCCGGCTCTCCCGAAGCGTGGCCGCCCCATCGGCGACCGCTCAAAGGCACTTACGTGCCGGTGGAGGAGCCGTCCACAGCATCAGAACCGGACCAAGTGCGAAGCTGTCTTACACGCAAGAAAGAGGACCGCCGAAGCGGTCCTCTTTGAACGTAGGATGTTCAGAAATCCATGCCGCCCATGCCGCCGCCATGCGGCATCGCCGGAGCCGATTTAGGCTCGGGTTTCTCCGCCACCATCACTTCGGTGGTAACCAGCAATCCCGCCACCGACGCCGCATCCTGCAGGGCAAGACGCACGACCTTGGTCGGATCGATGATGCCGGCCTTTAGCATGTCGACATATTCGCCGGTCTGCGCATCGTAGCCGTAGTTGGCGTCACTCTCGTCTTGCAGCTTGCCGATCACGATCGAGTCATCGACTCCGGCATTCTCCGCGATCTGCCGTACCGGCGTCTGCAGCGCACGGCGGACGATGTCGATACCCACCCTCTGGTCATCGTTGGCAAACTTGAGCTTGGCGAGGACTTTGCTGGCGTAGAGCAACGCCACGCCGCCACCGGCGACGATGCCCTCCTCGACGGCGGCGCGGGTTGCGTGCATCGCGTCGTCGACGCGATCCTTGCGCTCCTTCACCTCGACTTCGGTAGAGCCGCCGACGCGAATGATCGCGACACCGCCAGCGAGCTTCGCGAGGCGCTCCTGCAGCTTCTCGCGGTCGTAGTCGGAGGTGGTTTCTTCGATCTGCGCCCTGATCTGTCCGATCCGGCCCTGGATGTCCGCCTTCTTGCCGTCGCCGTCGATGATGGTGGTGTTCTCCTTCTCGATGCGCGCCTTTTTGGCTTTGCCCAGCATCTTGAGCGTGACGTTCTCAAGCTTGATGCCGAGGTCTTCGCTGATCGTCTGGCCCGCCGTCAGAATGGCGATGTCCTCAAGCATCGCCTTGCGGCGATCGCCGAAGCCGGGCGCCTTCACCGCCGCCACCTTCAAGCCGCCGCGCAGCTTGTTGACGACGAGCGTGGCGAGCGCCTCGCCCTCGACTTCCTCAGCAATGATCAGAAGCGGCTTGCCACTCTGAACCACAGCCTCGAGAAGCGGTAGCAGGGGCTGAAGGCTCGAGAGCTTCTTGTCGTGGATGAGGATGAAGGGATCGTCGAGCTCGCAGACCATCTTCTTCGCGTTGGTAACGAAGTATGGCGAGATGTAGCCGCGGTCGAACTGCATACCCTCTACCACATCGAGCTCGGTATCCAGGCTCTTTGCCTCCTCGACCGTGATCACGCCCTCGTTGCCGACCTTCTGCATCGCTTTCGAAAGCATCTGGCCGACTTCTCTATCGCCATTGGCGGAAATCGTGCCGACCTGAGCGATCTCTTCGTTGGTGGAGACCTTCTTCGAGCGCTTCTTTAGGTCTTCGACCACCGCCTCGACGGCGCTTTCAATTCCGCGCTTGAGATCCATGGGGTTAAGCCCGGCGACTACCGCCTTGACGCCTTCGCGCACGATTGCGTGGGCGAGCACCGTGGCGGTGGTTGTGCCATCGCCCGCCTGATCACTGGTCCTCGTCGCCACCTCGCGGATCATTTGGGCGCCCATGTTCTCGAACTTGTCGGCAAGTTCGATTTCCTTCGCGACCGTGACGCCGTCTTTGGTGATGCGCGGCGCGCCGAACGACTTGTCGAGCACGACGTTGCGGCCTTTGGGGCCAAGCGTCACCCTGACCGCGTGGGCCAAGGTATCGATGCCGCGAAGCATTCGATCGCGCGCATCGGTCTGAAACCTGACTTCTTTTGCTGACATTGCTTATCTCCCTCAGGCGACCTTCTTGGCCTTCGACGGCTTGCCCTCGATGACGCCCATCACGTCGCTTTCCTTCATGATCATGAGCTCCTCGCCGTCGATCTTGACCTCGGTGCCCGACCACTTGCCGAACAGCACGCGATCACCAGTCTTGAGGTCGAGCGGTTGAAGCTTGCCGTGTTCGTCCCGGGCACCGGGCCCGACGGCGACGACTTCACCTTCTTGCGGCTTCTCCTCGGCAGTATCCGGGATGATGTGCCGCCGGCAGTCTTCTCTTCCTCCTCCAGGCGACGGTCCACCACGCAGTCGTGCAACGGGCGGAATTTCATTGAAAGTTTCCGCCCTGATTAGCACTCGAGAGTGCTAAGGCAATTTGGAGGTCGCAGGTTGATTACAAGCACTTTTGCAGATGCGCGTCTGGCAAAGCCCATGCGGACCGCCGTTTTTCGGGCATTCGGCATGCTGATTATTGTGCCTTCGCACGCTGACGGCGACGCTTGGCCTGCCGCATAGCCTTGCGTTTGTTCGAGCGGTTTCGGATGCTTGATTTGACCTGCTGTTTCATCTTCGCCTCCGACGGCTGGTGTCGAGTTGGTTGCTGCTTCCCATCCCGCTTGGCGCGGTGCCCCGTGTGCTTTGCGACTCGAGGAAGGCTTATATGGCGTCGATGCCTTTCTCGCCGGTGCGAATGCGGATCGCCTCACTGATGGTACTGACGAAAATCTTTCCGTCCCCGATCTTGTCAGTGCGCGCCGCATGCTGGATGGCTTCCACCGCGCGCGCGACCAGCGCATCGTCGATGACGACTTCGACAACGACCTTCGGGAGGAGGTCGATTGTGTACTCGGTGCCCCGGTAGAGCTCGACGTGGCCCTTCTGTCGGCCGAAGCCTTTCGCCTCGGTGACGGTCATGCCTTGCATGCCGATGTCGTGGAGCGCCGCCCTGACGTCTTCGAGCTTGAACGGCTTGATGATCGCTTCGATTTTCTTCATGGTACCTCCGGCAGATGTCCCTCGCACCGTGCGCCCCGCCCTGGCCTCAGGCCCAAAGACCAGCCCACGGAGGAGAAGCCCCGCCGGGGAGGTGGGGCAGCGCGAAGGTACCGTGGGCTGCGGCAGTGGCCGCGCGATTACCCGGACACCTTCGCCAGCGGAGCCGGCTTCATCAGCCGCTGGGCGCAGAGATTGGCCGCGCCATCGACCGGCTCTTTCATCCCGGCCAGCGTCGCCCAGCCGCCCTTCTCAAGGTACTCGCCCCGATTCCAGGAATCGCTTGCCTTGAGCGTGGCGAGGTTGGCGGCTGCATCGGATCCAGCCTCGAACCGGCTGACACAGACGGCAGCGGCCAGATCGGCCCGCGCGTCCGTAGCAGACTGGGTCGCCATCCGTTCCGCGGTGCTGCCCGTTACCCAACCGCCCCAGGTAAACCCTATGAAGAGGGTGGCAACGACGCACACAGCGCAAGCCCAAAAAACCACTGTCTTTGACGCCTGGTAGTCCTCCCAGCGTTCGCTAAGGCTCTGTTTTGCCATCATCGCTCGGTTCCTCCCGTCAGGTTCGGACACCGGAGGGACTCCGTTTTGAAGATATCGCGCCGGCGAGGAGCCGATCTCCGTCACGAGACGGAGGCAGGCCCGGTAACCAACAAGTGGTGCGGCTATCTATGAAAACCTAGACATTTTCTTCGCTCCGGCAAACATTTCTTCGCTTCCGGTAAGGAAACATCGATATTGTTTCCTACCCCTCCTCATGATCGCAGCACGACGGTAATGCTCAGATCGGGCCTCGCGCTCTTTGTCACTGGTTTTCTCGGACAATTTTTCTCCGGCCCCGACGCGGGGAGCACCTCGCGGCTTTTCGGTGACGACGCACTGCTCTTTCCAGCCGACGGCTGCCGTGCGATCATTGTTCATCTTTCCTCGCAACGGCCGTCTCGCTGGCCTGCATTACTGAGACTGCCGCGGTGGTAGCCGATAGACGGAAGACATGGACGAGCCGCGTGCCGGACCGGACTTGACATGAGCATCCTCACTGTGCGGCACGTAACCGTCTACCGTTATACGGAGCCGGTCGCGCTCGGCGAGCATCGCATGATGTTCCGGCCACGCGAGAGCCACGACCTCCGTCTGATGGAGACGCAGCTCGATATCGTGCCGCAGCCGACGCAGCTGCGCTGGGTGCACGACGTCTTCGACAACTCGGTCGCCGTTGCGACCTTCTCCGGAAGAACGACCGAGCTCCGTTTTGACAGCACCGTCATGCTCGAGCATATCGAAAGCGTGCTGCCCCACTATTCCCTCGAGCCCGAGGCGGCGACCTACCCTTTTGCCTATGCGCGCGACGACCTGCCCGATCTCGCCCAGGCGCTGCAGCGGCGGTTCCCCGCGGCTGACATCGAGCGCTGGACGACAAGCTTCCTGCCTCCCTCCGGCTCGACCAGCACGATCGCCCTGTTGCGTGCGATGACGGTCGGTATCCGGGAGCAGTTCGCCTATAGGCGCCGCACCGAGCGAGGCGTGCAGACGCCGAGCGAAACCTTGCGGTGCGGCAGCGGCTCCTGCCGCGACTTCGCCTTGCTCATGATCGAGGGAGTTCGGTCGCTCGGCCTCGCTGCGCGCTTCGTCAGTGGCTACATTTTCGTGCCGGATGTCGAGCCTTCGAGCATGGTCGGTGGCGCGACCCATGCCTGGCTGCAGGTCTACCTGCCCGGCGCGGGTTGGGTCGATTTCGATCCGACCAACCGCATCATCGGCAACCGCAACCTCATTCGCGTCGCGGTGGCCTGGGACCCGGCGCAGGCGCTGCCGCTCTGGGGCAGCTTCATCGGATACCCCTCCTCCTTCCTCGGTATGGAGGTTGCGGTGAGCGTCGTCGACGGGACGCGCCCGGCTTAAGGGCGCTCGAACGGGAGAAAACGACCTCGGACGTCATCTGCCACATACGCGGCGGCTTGGCCGTCGCATTTCGGGAGGCAAATGATGCAGATCCGAGTCGGATTCGAGCTGATCTACGAATGTCCCCAGCCAACGCCCATGGTGCTGACGCTGAACGTTCACTATACCCGCGCCTCCGACATCGTCTTTCCCGACTATCTGATGACGGATCCCGCAGTGCCGGTCACGGGTTACCGCGACAGCTTCGGCAATTGGTGCACCAGAATCGTGGCCCCCGAGGGCCGGATCCGCCTGTCGAGCAGCGCCGTCGTAAGGGACGGCGGCGCCCCTGACCCGGTCGTCGCCACGGCGGCCCAGCACCAGGTCCAGGACCTACCAGAGGAGACCCTGCTGTTTCTCCTGGCCAGCCGGTATTGCGAGACCGACCGGCTGTCCCAGAGGGCGTGGGACCTCTTCGGCCACTCGGCGACGGGCTGGGGCCGGGTTCAGGCGATCTGTGATTTCGTTCACAACCACATCACCTTCGGCTATGAGCATGCACGTTCCACCAAGACCGCCTACGACGCGTTCAGCGAGCGGACCGGCGTCTGCCGAGACTTCGCCCATCTCGCTGTCACGTTCTGCCGCTGCATGAATATCCCGGCGCGCTATTGCACCGGCTACCTCAGCGACATCGGCGTCCCGCCGCCCTATGCGCCGATGGACTTCGCTGCCTGGATGGAAGTCTATCTCGGTGGCACGTGGCACACCTTCGATCCCCGCAACAACGTGCCGCGGATCGGCCGGGTGCTCATCGCCCGCGGCCGCGACGCGGCGGACGTCGCGATCAGCAACACCTTCGGCCCGGCCAAGCTGCTGAGCTTCGCGGTGGTCACCGACGAGATCGGGGGCACCGGCACACCGTGACCGTCATCGCCCAGCGAAGCTGGCCGCGGCGCTATCCTCACGCGGCACACCACCGGACCAATCGGCCTGATACGCCGTTCGCGAGCTGGGAGGAGACGCATTCATCCGTGCCTATTTCGCGGGCTGATCGACGTCAGCGTCGGTGCGTTGTTCCTCTGTCCCGCGCTCCATCGCTCCGCGCGCGCGCCCATCGCGCGCCTGCTTTGGCAGCCCTTGCTTTGAATTCCTCACCAAGCGTCATCGAGGTTTCCGACGGCCTCTGTGACTCAGGTGATGATGTGACATTCAGTTTAGCCTTGCGTTTGTTCGAGCCAATTTGGGCGCTGGATCTGAACTGCTGTTTCATTTTCAGCCTCGGTTTGTCGACGGTTGGTCGCGAAGAGCCACGGCTCCTGCTTTTGCTTCGCGAGAGGCATCAACGTGCGCCGGCATCCTTTTGCGGATCGCGCTGCGGCTGCGAGGGCGACAGGAGCCCATGAGATCCGCCTTTCCAAGGTGTGACAATGCAGGAGCCCGGGGGTCTACTCCCGACTGTCCCAGTACAAGTCCTGTCGTTCGGCTTCCTCCCTCGAAAGCACCACATCGCGGGGCCGCGCCAATCGCGCCTGCGCCACGACGGCTCGCGCCTTGCATCCCCGCCCGAGCCTCATGAGAGGCTCGTACTCAAGCTGTGGGGCCAGCGACGCCCTTGCATCCCGATAACTTCGCGCCGCCCGACAGCGGAAATAGGATATCGACATTTTTGCATCCTTTCGAAAGCAACCGAATAGAAGTTCGATCAGTCCATCGGCCGGCGCAAACAAGCAAAGAGAGTCAGGTCAGTCAGCGCGGACTCGCACGCCGGAGACCGCCAGCCATCGACGTTGCGGGCCAACCAGCTTTTCCAGCCGTCGCTGATGAAGCATCGCGTCCGCTCCTCACCGCTCTGGCTCGCGATTCTGAGACAGAAGGTCCCATACACTGAGCTGTCTCCTGCGTTCGGGCTTGCCGCCGTCCCTGGGTCTGCGGTCGAGATCAGCCACGATCCGGTTGGCCGTGCGCGTCGCCCAAGCATCGTAGCGCTCGTTGAGGCGCTTCATCGCGATCCAGAGCTTCATGGTCGCCCCCTGTGGGGTAGGTTTCACCGGCTCCGGCGTCTCCGGAAGCGCGGCATCAAGCGTCCTACGCCGCAGTTTGGGTTTCTCGCGCGACCGCTACTGCGGTAAGGCCTTGCCGTGATGCTCGACATGGTATTTGGTCGCCTCATTGCCGTGGCGAATGGCCTGTTGCGTGTGGCCATGCGCGATGAGCGCTTGATGCGCTGCATGGGCGTAGTCTTTCTCCGCATAATTTCGCGAGGCTTCGCGATGATGCCACGCCGCCTGCTCGTGATGGCTCGCTGCGGCCTCGTGGTGCTCGGCTCCGCTGAGAATTTTGCTCATGACGTCCTCCAATTCTAGCAATTCTGGACGCTCTGGACGCGCGTCGGGCCTGCGAGCCTATTGGGCCACGCGTCCGCTCCCGCAGATGTGAAGACAAAGGCTAGAAAACGAAGGCGAGAAACGAAGATCGCGTGCGATCCCGCCAGCGCCAACGGAATGAGGAGAGGAATGCTCCCCAGCCTCGGATCATCTGATTATGCCGCAAGCTAGATTGTATATGGGTACTCACAGCGCTCTTTACTACGGCGATTTGGCCACGACGGTCACCGATATGGCTGTCATGGCGCCGCAGCCCGAAGCGCAGGTGACGCGAGCGCGCGGCCGGGGAAGGTCTCACCAGATGGTGCTCACCCTGATCCACCGGCACCCAGCGTGGCACGCAGCATAGCAGCATATAAGTCTTGGTCGAGCCACGGGCGCTCCCGCCCCAAGCCCTGCCGCCGAGCAACTCGTCAAATCGTCTGTGCAGAGGTACCAGCAGGCTCGGGACTAAAAGCCTCCTCCCCCGAAGAGGCTCACGACGCCGATTAGTTCTCCTTCGGCAGCCGCTCGCTCATGCCCATCCGCGACGGACTTGATTCGATAATGATGGCCGCCGCCGTACTCGAACGGAAGCACACGCACAACCTTGAATGTGTCCCTTGATCGTCCTCGGTTTTGTACCAGGTTCACCTGCTGCCCGAATTCGAACTTGCCTGATGTCATCTGCCGCACCTTTGCTTGTGACGCCGTGCTCTACCGCACTGCTGCTGGCATCCACCGAACCAGCGTTGGCCTTGGACTCCGACCACCACATCGTCGCCGAGATCGCCGAGCAAGTCCTCGAGCCGTCGACCGCGCACAGTTTCGGGCCCTCAGCTCGCTGTCGCGGAGAGGCAGAACGTGATCACCGCGACAAAGTGGCCGATGACGCCGGCGAACACGCAACCGTGCCACACCGGGTCGGTCCATCGGCCGATGTCGCGAGCATAGACGGCGGCGCCGGCGGTATAGGCAAGCCCACCGAGACCGAGGAACAGAAGCGGCAGCGGCGGAACGGCGCGAACCACCTCGTCGCCCGCGCTGACGAACAGCCATCCGATGGCAAGATAGAGGCCGACAAAGGCGCGGTCATGGGCCTTGGGCAGGAACAGCTTGAGGGCGATGCCCGCCAGTGCGAGGGACCAGACCCAGCTCAGCAGACTTTGGTGAAACGGGCCGCGAATGCCGGCGGCGAAGGGCGTGTAGGTGCCGGCAATGAGCAGGAAGATCGCCGCATGATCGAGATACCGCAGCAGCGCACGCCGCTTCGCCGTCTCCAGAGAAAGGAGCAGTGGGTGCAGGCGACGAGCGACACACCATAAACGAGGCACGCGGCCGTGAAGCCGCGCGTGCGAAGCACAAGCGCCAGAATGGCAAGCGCCAAGGCGCCCGCGCTGCCGAAGACGAGCGTCGCTGTCAAGACCATGCGATTGACCCGGCGCGAGAGACCGACGGGAAAGGTGACGGACACTGGCCGCCCGTTCAGCTGAGCTCGCTCTCCAGCACAATGCGCTCATGCCCGTCGATCACAGAGCGGATCCGGTATTGGTAGTTCCCATGCTCGAGCGGCAACAGGCGGGTGATCTCGAAGCGACCCTTGGGGGTGGCTCGGGCGCGGTTCGGCGTCATCGACACCATCTGCTCGGTCCGGTACTTGTGAGCTTTCATCTGTTCGTCCTTCACTCGGCCATGGTGCGGGAATCTGCTGTTGCGGCATCGCCCTTCGTTGGTGGCAGATCCGCCCGGATCGCTCGACGGCCGACAGGGCTCGGGGCGCCATCTGCGCCACATGGCGTCCGATCCTGCGCTACAGCAGATTCGGTGACTCGCTCGATCGCTTACGGAAACGACCAGCCCTAAACCATTAGCAATAAATGGTGACGAGTTCACCCGCCTGCAAGCGAAAAGCACCGGCATCGTCCAGAAATCCGCGGCAAGCTGTGCTCGCGGCCTCGAGGACGCGCCTATTTTCTTCGAATTGAGTATCGCCGCGCGGCAAATCGGCCTACACTTGCTCTGCGCTTCCAAACATTCGGCGCCAAACATTTGGCGATCGCCAGAACATAGTCGAGGCCGCAAAGCCTGCATGGCTCTCCCCGCAAACTTCTCCCTGCTGCGTTCCGAGCTCAATGATTTTCTCTTTGCGGAGCTGGGCGAGGAGGAGAACGGTTCGCCGCTCAGCGTCCTATCGGCGTTGACGCGCCTTGGTGCCGATCCTTGGGCGGAAGGCGCCCGGCTATCGGAATTGCCAAAAGATGCGGCGGCGCGGGCGCTCGTGACGATGATCGCAATGTTCCCGCGGGAGAAGCGTGGCTTCTCGGAAGTGATGGCGCAGGCCGAAAAGTTGGCGGGGCTGTTGCCGCAACGTCTGGACGCCGCGACGGGCATCGTCGTGACCGGCGATCGCGCGCGCACACCAGATCCGGCGACACCGGTGACCATCAGAAGCTGGCGGGAGAGGGTCGCTCGCATCGTCGATGATCTGCGCTCGCCTGCTCGGGTATCCATCCTGACGTGGGTCGCTCTGGCCGTTTGCGCCGCGATTTTCTTCAGCTGGCTGAGCGGGTAAGCGTCTCTCGCCCGATCAACGGCGTGCGTCCGTTGCAAAGCAGCTGCCTTCGCTCGGCGTCACACGCGCGAGGGACGCCGCGGTGCCGAAGTAGGTGCCGCAGGCCCCAGACGCTTGGAGCGCGGTGCATCAGGAGGCTGTCATGTCCAAAGACCACATCGTAATTCGTTGCCCCGAGTGTGGCGCAAGGATGCGCATCGACTGGCCGACGCCGCGCGCAAGGCACGCAGAGATCACGTGTCCGAGCTGCGAGGCCAGTTTTCCGGTGGCCGAGGCCGTCGAGCGGACCGTCGTGGGAGCGCCCGACAATCGCGACCTCCACATCGTGCGGAACCGGGCCGAGCGACCGGATTGATCGAGACTATGTCGGGCCGTCGCAGGAGCATTGACGTGAAGGAAGAACGCCGGGACGGGACGACAGGGGCGGGATGCAGCGCCCAATCCGACGGCTGTGCAATCGGTCAGAAGTTGGAAGGGGACGTCGCTTGAACAGAATGATGGACGGCGCGGGGCGGCACTATGCCTTGGACATCCGGGACGGCGAGACCCATGGCGAGATCGGAGCACGGAGCGAACGACGGTGGGCCCGCGACGGCCGCGGCGCTAGAGGTGGCTCCGCCGGCATGCGTTGCGAGTGCGTGTCTTGATCTATAGCGTCCGCTGGAAATCAGCGAAGGACGAGCTCGAACACCAGTCCGGCAATCACCTGAGTACAACGGAAGCGACCGATTTCGCCTGCGCCGTCCTCAATCAGACGACTGTTTCCGAGATCTCCATTGTCGACGGCAGCGGGCACCAGGTGATGAGGATGCCGGAAATCATCCGATACTGGCGCCTCAAGAAGGCTTAGTGCTGCTGTCCTGTGCCAGATCGGACAGCGCGAGCCGATGCGAGCTGTCACTTCCGCATGCCATGAGTCTCAGTTGCAAAGTGCCTGCGCTGCCGCTATGTGCCGACGATCGCCGGCAGAGGCCGATCAGGCGCCGGCGGCTGAGAGCTGCGTTGCGTGCTCCCGCCTGCAAACCGTAGCACGGGGGCCATGCAGCATGCATTATCGCAACAGCCGTTCTAGCCCTTTCAAGCCGTCGCCGGCGCGTGGCGAGGCCAATTCGCACTGGACCATTTGGTGGGATATGCATCGCCGCGCCGGCACCGAGGGATGGAGCCGGGCGATCGAGAGCAGCGAAGAGGACGCGCTGCAGCGCGCAGAGCGTTTTCTCAAGCTCGGCTTCGTCGTCCATGCGATCAAGAACCCGAAGGGGGCGGTGTTCATGGACGAGGCGCAGATCACCGGCCATTTCGCCGAGCGCGCGCGGCTTGCCGCGGCGGCCGTCGGCTTTGGCAAACGCCTGCGCTGAGCAGCGTCTAACCCCGCCGCTCTCCAGCCATCGAGCGTTTGGATGTGATTGGCAAGGGCCTCGTACTGTGCGGCGAGGTTCAGAAGCTCTTGGTGCGCAACCCGATCACGTGCCGACTTGGCGCGCTCGCGCATCTCTACCGCCTTTATGCGATAGGTTGCCGCGTCCGGCATTCATCATGCTCCGGCACGTCGGGCGCGACCACAAACCGCGGATGAGCATCGGATGGTTCTTGACGCCCTCGGCACTGCGGGTGCCGGATAGGGCAGCATCGCTATTCGCACCTCGTAGCTGCCCTCTGGTCAAGATCAGCGGCGGCGCGCTCGAAATGCTCGGCTCGGAGCAGCAGGTTAGCCGGTCGCCTGACCGTAGCCGCCATCCTTCGACAGCGGTCGGCCATGTCGAGGTATCTCTCTGCAGAAGAGCTTGCCGTTGCGCGGTGGATCGTCCGCTCTGCTACGGTCGACTCTGACATTGGTATATTCTCCTCAGCGCATCGGCATGCGCTCCAGAACCATGGCTCTCTTCTCTAAGTCGGCGGCAACCTCGGCGAGCTTTGCAGCGATCAGCGGATTGTCTGCCGCGATGTGATCACCCGAGAGGCGGCG
>Ga0335077_10009094_pt1 | contig 12324 bp, 18 predicted proteins | sample Lox_Sample_31_FD_207151 | JGI IMG/M metagenome (GOLD analysis project Ga0335077, IMG submission 207151) | Soil microbial communities from Loxahatchee National Wildlife Refuge, Florida, United States - Lox_Sample_3.1 | ecosystem: Environmental > Terrestrial > Soil > Wetlands | place: USA...
ATACCGAGGGCGGAGCAACTCCCAGCCGGGCCGCCACATCCGAGGTCAAGACAGGAGGGGCCTTGAAGGCCAGGAGATAGATGACCCGCAGGTATTTCCGCATCGCCTCCGAACGCGCCGCATCACAGCACCTGGACCCGCGCCCGGCCGCCGCTGCCATCATCTGTGTAATCTAACACGCCTGATTAGATATGCCTAATCTTATGATTAGGCATATCTAATCACTATCCGGCCCGCACGAGGGACGGCACACCGCCGTGTCGATCATGAGCTGCAACGGCGTGCCCATCCAGGACAGATCGCCGGGACGAGCGGAACGCTGCCGGCAGACGGCACCGTCTGCCCGGCCTGGGACTGGCCGGCGATCCCCGGCCTGTTCTCCGCCAGGGCCGGGTATCCCGGCATGAACGTCCAGATCGCCGCCACCCTGGCCGGCGACCTGGCCGCGGCCGGCCCGGTCCCGGTGCCCGGCGCCCGCCACGACGCCCATGCCTTCGCCGCCTCCGGGCTGCAGGGCCTGCTGGCCGGGATGGACACCGCCGCCGACCCGGGCTGCATCGGGGTCGAGGGCACCGGCCTGGTCCCGTACCGGACCCCGCCCGGCGGGAAGCTGCACGCCAGCCAGGCCGCGTCCAGCACCGATCTCAGCAAGATCCGCGCCGCCGTCGAGCGGGCCATCGCGCATTTCAAGACCTGGCGGATGCTGTCCGAGGAAGGCGGCCGGTTCCGGCCGCCGCTGTGCAAATTCGAGTCCGCCCTCAAAGCCATCACCGGACTGTTCTTCTTCAGCAATTACTATGACCCTATTGAATAAGGCTCCAGGTCTCCGGTCTTGGGATCGTAAGCATGTACTATTTGTTCTGGAGTGCTAATAGGACACCGAATTGCTCCCTGTTGCTTTCCTCTGTTGCGATTCTCCAGGTGGTCATTAGTGCAGCTTGCCCTGCTGGCGCCGTCGACCAGGCGCTCGTGGTGGACGTGCTTCCCGGCCACCACAGCGCCGCCAAGGACCTTAGTGTGTTCAACATCGCCGGCGCTCTTCCGTTTTCCATCGCGTCGGCGATCGCGCCGGCCATCCTGGCGATCGGCAGCGGCAGTTACGGCGTGCTGTACGCGGTCGCCGGGCTGTGCGCCATCATCGGAGCGTTCACCATCCTGCCCGTGAAGCGGGTCCGGTGAGCACCGCATCGGCGACGTGGCCATCGGCACTGCGGCCCGGCTGCCTGCGCGGAAACGGCCGGGCCCTGGATGGCCCGGCCGTGTTGCCGTGTCGAGGGCTACACCGCGGCGCCGCGCCCGGCGGGCGGCATGCTGGCGGCGTCCATGGCAGCGGTGATCGGGGAGGGCTTGAAGCCCTTGACGGCCAGCCACACGCCCAGCGAGAACTCCCAGGCAGCCACCGGGAGGAAGCCCGCCGCGAGCACGGTGATTTGGTGGTCGGTGCGGAACAGGGTGGTGATGACAGAGGCGAGGAGTATGGGGGCTCCGATGAGCCCCATCATGGGAATGACACGGGGCACGAGCCGGGACCGGTACATCAAGGAGCCCAGCAGCAGTGCGTTGATGGCCGGCATGAGGCTCTGTGAGAGCAGGAACGTCCATTTGTAGACCGCGACGTGTGACGCGGCGGTGGTGACCAGCGCGGCCGTGTTTGCTCCGGCCGCTGCGCCCAGGTCCTGCCGCAGGGTCAGCAGCGACAGGAGGCTGACGACACCGGTGAAGATCATGCCTCCTTCAAGGAGGCGAGCGGTGACGAAGCCCAGCGCGGCGGCTTCGTTCTGCCGCTTGACCACCGGGTACAGCGTGACGGCGGTGCCGATGCCGGCGAGGGCGACGATCAACTCCAGGAAGCCGCCCACGAGCACGGCAGTGTGGCTGCCGGAGCCGAGGATCCAGTCCCGGTGGTTCTCCACGGGGCCGTAGAGAGCGAGCGTCGGTATCGAGATGAAGGTAATCAGGTAGAAGACGCCCGCCACAAGCGCGGTCTTCCTCGTCGAGGTCATCGGGATTCTGCCCGCCGCTTTCTTTGCCGGGGTTTGTACGGTGGCCGCCATGTCGTCTCCTTTTCGTGAAACTGCTGGGTTACCGGGCCTCGGCGGCGGGCGCCGCAGGACGGCCGGGGTCGAGGTGGTTGACCGAGATCAGGGGCAGGCCCAGGTCCGGCGTTTTCTGCAGCAAGCCGTACAGCGCCGCCTGGTCGGTCACCGGGCCGTGGATGATGGTGGTGCCGTCACTGTCGTGGGCAATGGCCAGCCCGTCGAACCAGGCGGCCCACCGGCTGTCGAGGTGCCCCTTGAGGCGGATCTCGTACCATCCGGGGCCGTGATAGCGGCCGGCCGATATCTCGTTCACGGGTGCTCCTGTTGCTGCTGCTCGCCCGGCTGGATCTGCGCCGGTGTTGCGGACGTTCCTGGGTCTGATCGGAAGCTATGAGCGGATGTGGTGAGCAGGCATCACCACACCTGGTGATTGATGTGGTGATTCAGGCAACGGGCCGCACGGTGAGGATAACAGCGCCTGGGGTCGGTGCCGGAAGGTCAGGGCTGGCGGCTGCGGGCTTGCGAGAACAGGTCGAGTTCCTGGGCCCGGCGGACCGCTGCCCGGCGGCTGGTCACGGTGAGTTTGGCGTAGATGTTCTTGGTGTGAGTCCGCATGGTGTTCAGGGACACCATGAGCTCGCGGGCGATGGCCGGGCCGTCCAGCTCGGTTCCGAGCAGCCGCAGCATGTCGAGCTCGCGTTCGCTCGGCGGCTCGATCAGGGCCTGCTTCACGGGCCTGTTGTGCTCGGCCCCGCTCACGGCGGCCAGGAGCCGGCGGACATAGTTGCGGGCGATCCCCTGTTTCGCGGCCGCTTTCAGCAGCGAAGCCATGGGTGGGCCCTCACCCGCAAAGACCCGGACATAGCCCTCCGGCTCAGCCAGCGTCAGCGCCCGTTCCAGCTGCGCAAGAGCATCTGAGATGCCGCCGTGTGCCTGGTGGACGAGCGCCTGCAGCACCAGGATCCCCGTCCTCTTCCCCTCTTCCGCGGCCGACAGGAGGCGCTCCAAGAGCCGGGCCGCGTCGTGGACGGATTGCTCTGCACGCTCTGTTGTGTACCGCGCCAAGAGCACCCTGGCCAAAGTGATGTGCTCGAACTCGCGCAGGTAGGACAGATCGTCCTCAACAGACAGATCTCGCTCGCGGCCCAGCCGAGGGCTTGACCCAAATCCCCCTGCGCGGCCAGCACCCGTGCCCTCAACGCCGGAACCGGCCGCACATTCGGGAAAAAAATCGCCCACGTAGAGGCGCTCCGCGTCGTTGAGCAGGTCGAGCGCGCCGCTCAGATCTCCTTCGGCTTCCCGTACCCGAGCCATCGCGACCCGCCAGCGGTAGCGGTTCTGCGGCAACCCGGTGTGCTCGCCGAGCTCCTGGCTTCGCAGCAGGTGCTGTGTGGCGGCACGCAGGTCATCGCGCTCGCGGGCGATCTCACTCATGCCCACGTACATGTCCGCGGTTCCCCGCAGCACTGGCCCGCCTTGCCCAGCTACGAGCTGCAACGCCCGCTCGTAAGTGCGTAGCGCCTCGCCGAGGCGACCTTGGGCGATTCGGATGTCCGCCAGCGCGATCGAGCAGCTGAGAACGTCGGCGACGTGCCCGGCCCGCTGCAAACCCTCCACGCAAGCGGAGTAGGCGCGGTGCGCGGCTTCAAGATCTCCGCTGCCCAGGACGCCAGCCCCAGCAGTCCCGCTGCCCCGGCCCGGCAGAGGTGGTCGTCGTCGAGCGCAAGCTCGATCGCCCGGTGGGCGTGCCTCACGGTGCCGGGCAGATCACTGCGCGCCAGAGCCAGCCCGGCGCGGTACATCTCGATCGACGCAGGAAGGCGGGGAAGCTCGTGTCCGTCGACGACGACCATCTCCGCCGACAGGTCTTGGGGTCCCTGACGGTCACCTGCCGCTAGCTCCAGCCACCGCTCGGCGTCCTGCAGCCGGCTCTCGACGCCCTCGAACTCGCCCCCCGCCAGCAACGCCCCCACAAAGCCCACGCCGAGCACGGGCCTGACGCGGACCAACTCGTCGGGAATCACCTCGAGCCAGCCACGCACCGTGGCCTCCTGCCTGGTCCTGCGCATTGCCGGGCATCCCCGGCGAAGCCGGCGATGAAGCCGCCGATGTCGTCTCGCCCTCGCATCGACAGGGCCGCCAGCTGAAGCGCGGCGATCCAGCCCTCGGTACGCCCCTCCAGAGCGGCCACGTCCCGCGCCGTAATTTGCAGGCCCATCATCTCGTTGAAGTACGCCGCGGCCTCGTCAGGGGTGAAGCGCAACTCGGCCGCGCGGATCTCGCCCAGCTCGCCGCGCGCCCGCAACAGGGCCAGCGGCAGCGCGGGATCGGCGCGGCTGGCGATTACCACGTGCAGCTGCGGAGGCAGATGGTCGAGCAGGAACGCCATCCCGTCTTGCACCTCGTGCGCGTCGATGACGTGGTAGTCGTCGAGCAGCAGCACGATGTCGGCCGTGATGGCGCCCAGATCGTTGAGCAGAACGGTAAGCACCGTCTCGATCGGGGGCGGCTGGGGCGCCTGCAGGAGGGCCAGCGCACTCTCGCCTACCCCGGGTGCCGCCATCCGCAGCGCGGCGATCACATGGGTCCAGAAGGATACGGGATCGTTGTCGGCCTGATCGAGCGACAGCCATGCGACCAGCCGCTCATTGCCCGGCGCGGCCGGTCCCGCCGCCAGCCACTCGGCGAGCAGCGTCGTCTTGCCGAAACCAGCGGGTGCGGAGACGAGCATCAGTTTCGACGCGGTCCCGCGGTCCAGCCGCTCGCTCAGCCGCGGGCGCGGCACCAGATCACGCCGAGACCTCGGGACATAGAACTTCGTCTCGAGCAGGGCGGCTGGCACAGACCATCTCCCTGTGCGAACGCATCAGCCAGGAACTCCCGGGTTCTTCGACCTACCCATTCCTCGCCAGCCAACGACCGATTACCCCCGTCATGAACGAGGTTTGCGGCCAGTGTGGCATCCGTGGTGCGACCCATCCGGGGCGGCCTGCCATGCGTCAAGGGACTCGAACCGGTGATGCGGTTCCAGCAGCTCAACCTGCAGGGAATGAGTACGGTCAGCCACGCGGCGAGGTGCCAGCGCGGGCTGATCCTTCCGCCCGGCCCACGCCGGCTGCCACGGCATCGCTGGAGCCGACCATACCGATGCAAGCTCGGTAAGCCGATCGCGATGACGCGCGCTGGGAGTGCCGTTGTCTGAGTGGCCGAAGCTTTGAGTCGTTGACGGGCCGGGCGGACAAGGCGGCGCCTTCGGCAACGTCGGGCCCCGGCGGCATTACGGGGCCGGATGCGGTCCGGATAGGGCAGGCCTCTCGACGGTAGCGGGAATTGTCGGGCAGGCTTACCCAGCATGTCGTTGCTGCATGTACGGGTAGTGAGCCCGGCTGATCTCCGCGATGAGGTAGAGGCGATGTTGCGCGGCCAGCGAGGGGCGACCAACCTCGTTGTGCTCCCGGGCGCGGCTCGCGAGCCGAGCGGCGACCTGATCCAGGCTGATCTTGCACGCGAGTGTGTCCAGAAAGTCCTCAGCGGCCTGCGGGAGCTTGGCGTCGACCGGCGCGGCTCCATCAGCTTGCACGCGGTTGACATGGCGATCGGTGATGGCGTGCGCCGCGCCGAGCGCAATGCGCCAGGCGCCGCCGCCGACGCTGTCATCTGGGAGGAGGTCATCTCCAGCACTGGCGAAGACTCGACGCTGACCTGGGTGTTCATGGCGTTCATGGTGCTGGCATGCCTGCTGGCCGCGATCGGCGTCGCGACCAACTCCCCGATCACTATCGTCGGCGCGATGGTCGTCGGCCCCGAGTTCGGCCCGCTCGCCGGGATAGCCGTAGGGCTGCGACTGCGCCGGACGGACGCCGTGCGTCGCGGGATAATCGCGCTGGTCGTCGGATTCGCCGGTGCAATCGCAGCGACCGCCGTCGTGGCCGTCTTGTGGCGGGCTACCGGTTTGGTGAATGCTGGCAACCTCGCTCATTCGACCCACACCGAATACATCTACCAGCCTGGCTGGTTCTCGCTCATCACCGCCCTCGTCGCAGGCGCCGCCGGCATGCTGGCGCTCACGTCGGCCAAATCGGCGGCCCTTGTGGGCGTGTTCATCTCGGTCACCACGATTCCGGCCGCCGGAAACTTGGCGCTGGCCCTGGTCTTCGGTCGTTTCCACGCCGCGGCAGGATCAGCCCTCCAGCTCGTCATCAACCTCACCGGCATCGTGGCCGCCGCGTACCTGGTACTGCTCGCACGCGGCCACTCTCGGGCATCCGGTGATCGGCCCAGCCGCTATGACACAACCTCCTGAGCGTCGGCGTGCAGGCCAGGATCCTCGCAGCGGCCGGGAATAAGCCCCCTGCCATCTCGGCCGGCTGCCCGGCACCTAGCCCGGGCGCTCACGCGCCGGGGACGGGAGTACGGTGCCGCCGCTGCGCCAGTACTCGCCATCGGACCTGGACAGGAACTCTTGATCGACGAGATACCGGCGCAATGCCGCATAGTCGGTGTGGATGGCGCCGAGGAACAGGCTGACATTGCGCTCTGAGTAGCGCACGCCCGTCCGGCCGCAGGCAAGCCGCGCGGTGCCCGCCAGACGGCGAGCGTGAGCTCCCGGCGCCCGGCGGCACCGACGATCCAGTGCTGCGCCCGGTGGTTGGCCCCGCGGATGACCGTGGTGATCGTCGTGTCATCGACCCGGGCCAGCAGGTCTGAGAACTAACGTCAGATGGTGGGCAGCAGTCCTCCGTCGATAACGCTGTTTGTGCCGGTGAGGTAGCTGGCGGAGGGGGAGACGAGGAAGGTGACGAGTGCTGCGACGTCATCCGTGGTGCCGGGCCGTCCGAGCGGAATGTTGAAGCTGGATATAAAGTTCCGGCGCGTCGTGTCCAGGTCGGTGCCCTCATCGTCGGCCAGGGCGCGGATGCGTGCGGCGAAGGCGGCGGTCTCGATGACGCCCGGTGATACGAGGTTGACACGCACGTTGTGCCGGGCGGCCTGGCTGGCGAGCCCTTTGCTGTAGGTGGCAAGTGCCGCCTTCGCTGCGGCGTAGGCGAGCGCGGCCGGTCGTGGCAACCTGGCGGCGTTGGAGCCGATGTGCACGATCGCGCCGCCGCCGCCGGCGATCATGCCGGGCAGCACCTCGCGGTCCAGGCGCACCGCAGACAGCAGGCATGCGTTGAGGTCAGCGAGCCAGTCAGCGTCGGTCATGGCCAGCGCGCCGTCCGCGACGAGGGTCTGGCCGGCCGCATTGTCGATCAGGGTATCGATGCCGCCGAGGTGAGCGCTCGCCTCGGCGGCCAGTTGCCGCGGGCTGTCCGTGGTGGAGAGGTCGGCGGCAACGAAATGGCCGGGGCCGTCGTAGTCGCCACGGGATCGGGCGGCGACGACGACACGCGCGCCGGAGCTGTGGAGGTGCCGGGCAATCGCGGCGCCGATACCGCGCGTGCCGCCGGTGACCAGCGCGCGTCGTCCCTGCAGTTCGCCCACTGGAGCCCTCCCATGACCGACGATCTTCGATCCTGCTTAACCAGGGCGGCTGGCGGCCACGACGAAAACGATCACGCCGCCGGCGGAATCTCCCGCTGCTGCCCGCGTCTGGAGTTCTGCCACCACCGGGTGGTGTGCTGGCCGGTCAGCACGCCCTGATCTTGCAGCCGCGCCACATGATCGTAAAGGAGAGTCCGCAGGAACTGCGCGGGGCCGAGGATCACCCGCGGCATGACCGACACATCGGTCAGCCCTGCGGCCCGGAACAGGCGCGGCAATTGCCGCCCGATGTGGCCCTGGGCCATGGCGCTGGCGAACGTGTCCAGGATGATCCGGGTCGTTTGGGGATCCGGGTGGTCGAGGAAGAGCGTTTCCTGGTCGAATTCGAGTACTCCTACCCGGCCGCCAGGCCGGGTCACGCGAGCCATCTCGCGGACAACGCGCGCCGGGTCGGAAACATGCTGCAAGACGGTGGCTGCCCGGCAGGCGTCAAATCCCCGGTCGCCGTAGGGCAAGTCAGCGGCATCGCCGATCCGCCAGGAAACGCGCGTGCCAAGGCTGGCAGTGCGCCGCCGCGCCTCGGCGATCATCGTCTCGCTGGTGTCCAGCCCCGACACGTGAGTGCCGTCCGGCATGAGGCGCGCCATCTCGGCCACATCCCCGCCGGAGCCGCACCCGACATCCAAGGCGGCGCGTGCCCGCCCCAGCACAAGCTGCTCCATCAGGGCTGCCTTGGCCGCCCTCAGCCCGGCAATGGCGCTGGCCGCGTCCAGAAACCGGATCAGGCCGCCCGGATCGGCGGAGACGTCCACGGTGCCGAACTCTGCAGGGCTCGTCGCGTGATCTTCCGAAACCATCGTCGTCTCCCGCCCCTCCCCTCCGGGCGCGGTAAAACCGCCGATCGCGAGGGTTGTATCTGCCACTTCGGCAGCATCGCGCAGGCCCGTGCTGGCGGCCATCCCGTAACCGCGGGAGTTTTCTGCCGCGGATTACAGTGAGAAAATGGACACAGTCCAGCGGCAGCGGTACCGCGTCGCGTGCGACTCGATCATCCGGCTGTGCGGCCAGGGCCTGTCCGGCGATGACCTGTTCGACCGGGTATCCGGGCAGTTGCGCAAGGTGGTGGACTTCCGTACGGCCGGCTGGCTGCGGCTGGACCCAGGCACGCTGCTGCCCATGCCCGGCCTGCTGCTGCAGGCCGAACACGACCGCGTCGGCCAGATCATCCACAACGAGTACTTCGCGCCGGATGTCGTGAAGTTCCGGGAGCTGGCCCGCGCACAGGTGCCAGCCCAGAGCCTGTGGCAGGCGACCGGCGGGCAGCCGCACCTCAGTACCCGCTACCGGACCATCTACGCTGACCTCGGCAACGGCGACGACGTGCGCATGGTGTTCCGCAGCGGCAGCACTGTCTGGGGGTCGGCCTGCCTGGCCCGCACCACCCGCCGATCCGCCATTCAGCCGGGACGACATCTGTTTCCTGGCCCGGGCCTGCGAACCGGTCGCCCGCGCGCTGCGCCTATCACACCTGCTCACAGGCGACCACCCAGCAGACCCCGCGCCGCCTGGCGTGCTGCTCCTGGGCGACGACGACAGCATCATCTCCCTCACCGAAGCGGCGCGGCACTGGCTCGCCCAGCTGCCCCCCGACCATGCCCGCGGCCTGGACCTGCCGGCCGCGATCCTCAGCGCTGCCAGCCAGGCACGCGCCCTGGCTGCCGGGCGGCCGGGCACCGGCATACCCGAAGGGCGCATCCGCACGTCGGCGGGAAACTGGCTGCGCGTGCACGCCGCCCGGCTGGCACCCGACAGCCCGCGCGGCAACGGCCAGACCGCGGTCATCCTCGAACCAGCCAAGCCCGCCGACTTGTCCCCGCTCATCCTCGCCCTGCACGGCCTGACCAGCAGGGAACGCCAGATCACCCAGCTGCTCCTGCGCGGCCTGCCGACTGCGGACATCGCACAAAGGCTCTTCATCTCCCGGCACACTCTCAGCGACCACATGAAAGCGATCTTCGCCAAGCTCGGGGTCTCTAGCCGCCCGGAGCTGACCGCACTCCTGCTTGACCAGGTGCTGGCAGACACCTGAACTCCAAGATCACCGAGTCTTGGATACGGGGCCGGATCCCAGCGTGGCCACGGCCAGTCCACGGCGAGAGCACCGGCAGCCGGGCGACGCGGTGATCACCTCGCCGCACAAGATCAGGACGAAAGCGCTTTGGCGCGCCGGGTTACGCTCGCGGACGATCTTTTCGATCACGCTTGGCAGGGTGGTCTCGAAATCGAGCAGCGGGCCCATTCCGGTGTGACGGTGATGGCGATCATCTGCTCGTACAGGGCAAGGATCTGAGCATCATCGAAGCTGTTCCATGCCTCGGGCGGAATCGTGCGGTGCGAGGCATCGAGGTAGCCAACGGGAACGCCGTCGATGCTGGTGACGGTGGCCCGGCCGCGGACCAGCAGCAGCCGCGGCGGCGGCCCGGGGATATCGATGCTGATCGCGACCCGCGGGTCAGCTTGCAGGGCACCGACCTTGGCAGAACCCGGGACCGTCCACATCCGGAAGCTGCCGCCGTCCCAGAGGTAGGGCGATCGGGATCACGCGCGGCCCGCCGTCCCTGGCGGTGTAGCACAGGTGCGGTACCGGCTCGTCGCGGAGCAGCTTCTGCGCGATCGGCATGGCCATGACCTGCGCGACATCCGTCATGTGATGAACGGTAGCCAAGCCAGCCGGCCTTTCGCCATCATGAGCGAAACGGATACGACTGTCGTGTTCCGCGACGGCTGATCCGCGTGCAGACGGTCCGCTACACCCTGCAGCACAAGGGCTGACGGCCCGCTGATCAGCTGCGCGGGGTTCAGTTCCCCGCGATAACGAAGCTGCCGCGTCCCCGAACGGGCACGATCGGGCTCTCGAACAAGAACGCGGGCACCGGCGGCTCGCGGCAGTTCACCAGTCCAGTCACGAGCACCACCCTAAGAGGCAGCGGGGGTCCCGTAAGTTCAGGCATTTCGGCGGGCAGCGTCGCAGGCATCAGCCGGCCGCCGAACCGGGCAGCGATGGACCCGTCAGCGGTGAGCATCAGCGGGGCACTGATGCCGTGCCGGGAACTCTGATCGGCGAGGAAGGCCGCCAGCCAGCCCAGGGCATCCAGCGACCATTCGGTGAGGGTAAGAACTCATCTCGCTCACAACAGGGCGAGGGGATCCCGAAGCCAGCCAACCCGTCACCGCGCCAGCCGCACCGGCGAAACGGGCAGGTCAGCGACGCGATCGGGTTTCCGACGGCAAGGACCGTACCGGCGTCAGGTTGCCCCGACCAGCTCGACGGCACAGCCCAGGGACGGCGCCCGTGACAGTCGCTCATCGGCGGTCAGGAGAGGTGCGGTCAGCGCAACCGCGAGGGCGACGTAAAGGCCGCCATAGAAGGTGACGTTGCTGTGCAGCGCCCACGCTGCTGTTGCCAGTGCACCGGTCATCTCGTGGCGGTGATCGACAAGCGGAACGCTGGCATGCAGCAGGGTCTGCGCATCAGCTGCGGCCACAGCGCCTCGCAGCACGTGCCGACGCAGCACATTCCCGACTTCCGCATCAATAAGGTGCGGAGAGTGACATACCTCGGCGCCCAGGCGCCGCCGCAAGGCAGCAGCCTTCGAGGACTTTCCCAGAAGCGCGATCACCATTCCCGACGCGTCGATGACCACCGCCACGACCGGGCCTCAGCGCCGCTCGGCGGCCAGGTCGGCGACAACCGACGCGGCGACTGGCTCACTGGTGCGGGCCCGCTCGAGCACGGTTTCGATCTCCTCGATGGCTTCCTCCTTGGTGGGCCGCCCAGCCAGTGCCAGCAGCTGCTCTCGCATGTAGGACTGCATCGACTGTCCCGCCCGGCGCGCTCGCCGTCGGAGCACTTCGTACAGCTCTTCGGGCACCTCACGCACTTGTATCGTCGCCATAGCGCTATTGTAGCGCCATAGCGCTATCCGACAGCATGCACCGATGGACGATGGTTTCAGCAGGTCTGACGTGTTGATGGCTGGCCCTGTGCTGCTCAAGATTACCTACCTGCGCATGCGCTGGACCTTTGGCTGCTCGTGCTGAAGCCACGCAGCATCTCGGTGATGTGGGTGCGCGCAACCGTCTCGGGAGCGCCGGCCTGGGCCAGTGCGTTGTAGCCAGCGCACGGCAGGCCAGCCCGTCCGGCTCGCTGAACAGGCCCGGCAGGAGGCGCACCGTAGTCAACGTGTCCTGTCCGGCAACTGCCGCTGCCTGGCTAGCGGCGGCGACTACGCGCCGGGCCCGATCGGTGAACTGCTCGGATGTCGGCGACGGGCGGGCGGCAAACACGTGCGCGGCGACTGCGCTGGCGAAGTGCCTGTGCCCTGCCTGCCTGGGCCGGAACAGTCCGGTACGATGCCGGCACGGACGAATCCCTCGGCCTGATGGCCGCCGCCGTGGCAACTTCCGCTGCGCCTGCGGCATCATGCAGTGGTCCGATGCAACAGATCTGGTTGCATCATCGTGCGAGTAGATGCAACCGGGTGATGACATCGCAGGTCACCGGCATATTGCTGCCAGACATGGCTCGCTCGCTGCGAAGGTCACCGGAACTCGGCGCAGGTGGGGGGCGTTCGCGCTTTCCGGGAAATGATGCATCTGATGCAACTCCGCTCATTTCCCGCTGTGGCGTAGCTGTGCCGCACGTCGTGCAGATCGATGAGCGGGAGCCCCGCGCGCTCGGATAGGCGCTTGAACCGGCGGGTCATCGTATCGGGATGCGGAGGGTGCCCGTCGTCCCAGCAGA
>Ga0335077_10009095_pt1 | contig 12324 bp, 9 predicted proteins | sample Lox_Sample_31_FD_207151 | JGI IMG/M metagenome (GOLD analysis project Ga0335077, IMG submission 207151) | Soil microbial communities from Loxahatchee National Wildlife Refuge, Florida, United States - Lox_Sample_3.1 | ecosystem: Environmental > Terrestrial > Soil > Wetlands | place: USA: Florida...
CGAACGCGTGGTCGGGATAGTCGGCGAGGCCATCGTTGATATCGCCCTGGTGCACCGAGACGCCGCGCGCGATGGCCTGCCGCACCCTCGCGCCGGATAGCTCGAGGCCCCGCGCGTCCACACCCTTCTTCGCGGCCAGCCACCCGAGAAGCTCGCCATCGCCGCAGCCGAGATCGAGCACGCGGGTGTCCGGCTCGACGATTTCCCCGATAATGGCGTAGTCGCTGCGGCCCAGCAGCTCGCGCACGAAGCTCTTCTTCATTGCGCTTTCTCGAACGTGCTCGCCAGGAACCCGCGGACCAGCTCGGCCTGCTCGGCCACGTCCACCAGGAAGGAATCGTGTCCGTAATTGGATTGCAGCTCGACGTAGGCCACGTCGCGATTGCGCGAACGCAGGGCGCGGACCATCTCCTGGGACTGGTAGCTGGGGTAGAGCCAGTCGCTCGAAAAACTGATCACCAGGAAGCGGGCGCGGGCGCGCTCCAGCACGGCCCCGAGGGTGCCCTGGCCGTCGGTGAGGTCGAAGTAATCCATGGCCTTGGTGATGTAGAGGTACGAATTGGCGTCGAAGCGGTTGACGAACTGGCTGCCGCGGTAGCGGAGGTAGCTCTCGACCTCGAAATCGACGTCGAACCCGAAGCTGAACGTCTCCTTGTCGCGCAGGCGGCGTCCGAACTTCTCGCGCATGGACTCGTCGCTCATGTAGGTGATGTGGCCCACCATGCGGGCGACGGCGAGTCCGCGCGCGGGTGGCTGCTTGCCGTAGTAGTTGCCGCCGTTCCAGTCGGGGTCGGCCATGATGGCCTGGCGGCCCACTTCGTTGAAGGCGATCTGCTGGGCGCTGTGACGGGTGGTGCTGGCAATGGGGATCGCGGTCACCACCTGCTCCGGGTAGTCCACGGCCCACTTGAGAGCCTGCATGCCGCCCATGGACCCCCCGGTCACCGCCAGCAGGCGCCCGATGCCGAACCAGTCGATGAGCATCTTCTGCAAGCGGACCATGTCGCCGATGGTGATCACGGGGAAGCTCATGGCGAACGGGCAGCCGGTATCCGGGCTCACAGACGATGGGCCGGTGGTGCCGCGGCATCCGCCGAGCACGTTGGCGCAGATGACGAAGTAGCGGTCCGTGTCGAAGCCTTTGCCGGGGCCGATCATGTTGTCCCACCAGCCCGGCTTGCCGGTCTCGTGGCTGATTCCGGCGGCGTGGGCGTCGCCGGAGAACGCGTGCAGGACGAGGATGGCGTTAGTTTTACGCTCGTTCAGCCTGCCGTAAGTCTCGTAGGCGACGTCGACGGGCGCGAGCCTGGCGCCGCCGTCGAGAGAAAGGGAATCGAACCTTACGGTGTTCGCTTCGACGATCATTGTCGGGGGAATGAGCTTTCATGATAACAAAGCGTCGATTCCTGTCCTCCGGCGATACAATAGACCTCATGGCCAAGGAAGCCGGTAAACTCAAACGACTCGAAGCGCTTTCCAACGATCGCGGCATTATTGCCGCGGCGGCCATGGACCAGCGCGGAAGCCTGCAGAAAGCACTCGCAACTTCGCGCGGCGTGGATGTGAAGGAGATCACGCCCGCCATCATGAGCGAATTCAAGGTCGCGGTGACGCGCGCGCTGACTCCGCACGCCAGCGCAATCCTGCTCGACCCCGAGTTCGGCCTGGAAGCGGCCCGCGCCCGCGCAGCGCGCGCCGGGCTGATCCTGGCATACGAACTTTCGGGCTACGACAACACGCGTCCGGGACGGTTGCCGGACCTGCTGCCGCACGTTTCCGTCAAGCGCATCCTCGACTGGGGCGCCGACGCGGTGAAGATCCTGATCTACTACACTCCCTTCGAGGACGACACGATCAACGACGTCAAGCACGCCTTCATCGAGCGCGTGGGCGCGGAGTGCGAAACCTACGAGATTCCGTTCTTCCTGGAGTTCGTGGGCTACGACCCCAAGGGCGGCGACGAGCGCGGCTTCGAGTATGCCAAACACAAGCCGGAGATCGTGCGCAAAAGCATGGAGGAGTTCACCAGGCCGCAGTACCACGTGGACGTGCTCAAAGTCGAGGTGCCCGTGAACGCGGAGTACGTGGAAGGCTCGAGCGTCTACAAGGGCCAGAAGGCCTACTCGCGCGACGAGGCCCTCAAGCACTTTCGCGAGGCGGCCGCGATAGCCACGAAGCCCTTCATCTACCTCAGCGCCGGGGTGGGCAATCAGCAGTTCACGGAATCGCTGCAGATGGCGGCGGAGGCGGGCACCGATTTTTCGGGCGTGCTTTGCGGACGGGCCACCTGGAAGGACGGCGTGCCGGTCTATGCCAAGCAGGGCCTGAAGGCGCTCGAAGAGTGGCTGCAGAAAGACGGCGTCCGGAACATCAGAGCGGTGAACGACGCGCTTCGCGCCGCCAGGCCGTGGTACGAAAAACTGGGCGTGGCGCGGCCGGCGTAATCAGCCGGCCTTGCCAGGAAGGGTGAGCGGCCCGAGCGCGATCATCCCCAACCCGCAGAGAAACAGAACCAGCATCAGCACGCCCAGGATGGTGACGCGGACGTCGCCTTCCGAGAACTCGCGGAAGACGAGGATACCCCAAAGCGCCGCGAGTACAGGCCAGCTCTGGCCGAGCATGTAGATCAGCACCGGCCCGCCATGAATCTGCTCCGGGACGCCGGCGACAATCATCGCGGCCAGAATTCCGGTGCACCACAGCACTCCGGCGAAGAGGCCGAAGAGGTGCTGCTTGAGCGACGTGGCCAGGATGCCGCCGAAATCGAGCGGCTCGCCCTGCACCGGGAGATTCATGAAGAAAATATCGTAGATCGGCGAGGTGAAGAACACGCCCAGGGCGAACATCGCCGTCAGCGCGTAGGGGCCCATTCCTATGTCACCGCCGCGCGCTTTATCGAGCAGAGGAGGATAGGCGCCCATCAGCACGCCGGCGAAGAGAGCCAGCAGTATTCCTTTCCAGGAGGAAGGGCGGCGCGTGCTCCGGGCGCGTCCGGCGCGGGCCAGGGCTTCGTGGCGGGAGATCTCCAGCATGCGGTCCGACGCGGCGGCGGCCGCTACCGAGGTCAGCATCAGGATACAGCCGAGCGAGAGCATGAGCGTGTTGCCGGCGGCGCGCGCCGCGGCCCCCAACCCAGTGCCCACGAGGACCGCGATTCCCATGGCCAGGGGGAAGGCGATGGCCATTCCCGAAACGGAAAGCGCGGCCATCAGAAGCATGTTGGCGAGGTTGAAAATGACTCCGGCCAGAAAGGCGAACAGCCACTGGCGTTTGCCGGCGTGCTGCAGATCGTCGAAGAAATTGAAACCGTCGAACCCGAGGTTGCCGACGGTCAAGCCGTAGATTACGGCGGCGGCAATCAGGCCGGCGGCGAAGTCCAGGTAGAACAGCTCGAAGCGCCATTTGCCGGCCAGTTTGAACAGGGCGGGCCACGATCCCAGGCAGACCAGGCTCAGGATCATCAGCGCCAAAACCACAGGATAGGTTTCAGGCAGAATCATCGGATCGAATTCCGGATCGCGCGCAGCAAGTGTGAGGGTACAACGCTGCGCAAGGAGCGGTCAACCGGTACGATCACATGCACCTAACGCGCCAGGACGGCACGGTCTCCCGGCGCGGGCAAGACCTGGACCGGCTGGGGTGAATCGTCGCAAGAGGGCAAGGCGCGGCCGGCATAGTAGTTCAGCCCGTAGACCCAGTCGCGCTTGATCGCGCCGGTACAAACCTCGCCGGGCGCGTTCTGGATCTGCAGCCACAGGCCGCGCGCCGAGACGGAACGGTCGAGCTCCGGCGCCGCGATAATCTTCACGGCGGCGATGCCGGCAGCCGCGCCGGCAGCCACCACCAGCACCGCGGCGAGCCGGCGCCCTCGCCCCTCGAGCATCCAGGCAAGCAGCGCCAGAGCGGGCGCGGTGATCCACAGGGGCGAGAACACCGGACGGGAAGCTCGCGAAAGCCCGCTCAGGAAAGCGGCGGGCAGCACCTGCGCCGCCATGAAAAACGCGACCAGCAGGAGGGCGCAGGCGGCGAGCCAGGCGCGGGCGTCGCGCACCTCGTCGAGGGCCGCGCCGGCGAGCGCCGCCGCGGCCGGCAGCGCGGGCAGAATGTAACCCGGCAGCTTGTTCCACATCACAGAGAAGAAGACCAGGGTGAACAGCAGCCAGGCCATGAGAAACTGGCGCCGCGGATCGTGGAACGCGCGATGAAGCGCGAGCAGAAGCAACAGCGGGGTCCAGGGCAGCAGCGCGCCCGCGAAGACCGGGAGGTAGTACCACCACGGCTGGCCGTGTCCTAGGGTGGCGGAGGCGAGGCGCCCGAACGTGTGCACCAGGAAGAAATCGTGCACGAAGGCCCAGCCGTTCCACGCGTAGCACAGCACGTACCAGGGCAAGGCCACGATGAAGAAGGGCAGGATGACGCGCGGCCGCAGCCAGTCCTGGATGTGACGCCCCCGGATCAGCGGCGCCGCCATCGCCACCGGCCCGAGACCTTTGGCCAGCACCGCAAGTCCGAATAGCGCCGATGCCGCCGGCAGCGCCCGCCGGTCGCGCTTGGCGATCCACGGCAGGGCCAGCAGCATGGCGGCGCTGAAACAGGCCGTCATGGGGATGTCGGTGACGCCGGCCTGGCTGAAGCCGATCCACAGGCCGGAGGTGCCGAGAATCGCGGCGGAGAACCAGGCGGCCCGGTGTCCGAATTCGCGTTTCAGGATCCACCAGTAGAAGGCGAGGAATGCGACCGCGGTCATCGCCACCGGCAGGCGCGGCGCGAGTTCCGTGCCGAGGCCCGCGCGAAACGCGGCCGCAGTCATCCAGTACAGCAGCGCCGGCTTCTCGAACCATCCCAGTCCCCACAGGCGCGGAGTAATCCAGTCACCGCTGCGCGCCATCTCGCGGCCGACGGCTGCGTAGCGGGGCTCGTCGGGACCGAGCATTCCGACCGCGCTCAGGTGAAAGAAGTAAATGACGTAGAGCAGGGGCAGCGCGGCCCACAGGACGGCCGGGATTTTTCGGAGGTTCAACTTCCAGTTTACTTCCCTGCCCCGCGCCTGCCGGCCTGAAAGTCGTCCCACTGTCCGAAGGCTTTCATCTGGGAATCGAGCTTGGTGCCGGCGAGCAGCTTCAGGACCTCATCGCGCGACTGGCGTCGGCCGAAGCGCTCGGGATCCTCGGCAAGCCACCAGACCACGGCCGATGCCAGGGCGGTGTTGGCGCGAAGCTCGCGGACATTGACGCGATCCACGGTGTCCGACTCGGCGTGGTATTGCGCCAGGTAGGGCGCGGGGTCCTGGTTGGCCACGAGGTTGGGCACTCCGGAGAGGAGGAAATCGAAGTTGTCGGTGCCGTCGATGCCGTCGGCGGAGTTCTCGTTGGCCTCCAATCCCGCGACGCCGGCCAGCGCTTTCTCGAGCGGCGCGCGAAGCTCCTCGCGCCCGTTCAGGTAGAAGCCGCCGGCGCGCCCCGTGCCGATATCGAAGATGACCGCGGCGTTATGGCGGTCCATTTCGGCGGCGTGACGCAGCACATAGCCGGCCGACCCGAACATGCCCTGCTCTTCGCCGGTGAAGAGCACGAAACGGATGGTACGCCGCGGCTTGAGGCCGAGGGCTTTCATGCCGCGCAGGACGTCGATGACCAGCGCGGAGTTGGCGCCGTTGTCCTCGGCGCCGGTGCCCAGGTCCCAGGAGTCCAGGTGCGCGCCGAGCACGACGATCTCGTCCGGACGCTCGAGACCGGCGATCTCGGCCACCACATTGCGCGATTCGTAGGCGGGTCCGGTGCGGTTCGTAAGGCGGAGGCGGACCCGGACCTCTCCATGCGCGGCGAGGCGCGCCAGGCGCCCGGCCTGCTCGCGGGAGACGATCGCGGCCGGCAGAGCGTACGGCTCGTTGGCGTTGGCCAGGGGATGACGGTAGAGCAAACCGTGGGGGCGGGTGGATTGGAGCAGCAGCGCCGTCACGCCGGCTTTGCGCGCCGCCTGAACCATGGGGCCGCTCCTCAGATATTCGGCGAAGAGGTCGTCGAACGACTTCATCTCCTTCGACTGGACCAGCGCAATCGCACCGCGCGCCCTCTCGCCGAGGGCGGCGAAAGCCTCGGGAGCGCCTTCCCCCGCGTCCACGAGGCGCGCGTCGACCGGTCCCGCAGTGGACTCGCTGTGCGGAGCCGCGGCCACCCGCAGAGGGAACCGCTCGGGAGCGGTGCATTCGGCCTCGGCCGTCTCCGGAAGCCAGAGCTTGGGGACGGTGAAGCTCTCGGCCGCGACACTGTCCGCTCCCGCCGCACGGAACTTCGCCGCCGCCCACTCGATGGCGCGGTTGCACGCCGGAGAGCCCGTGGGCCGGCCGCCGATGCCGTCGCACAGCTCGTGCAGATCCTCGAGAATCGCCCCTCCGGCGAGAGCGCGGCCGACGAGCCTCTGCTGTACGTCGTCGCCGGTCTGAGAGAGGAGGGCGCCGCAGGCGAGGGCGGCGCAAAGCACGCGAATGCGCATTTCCGTAGAGTAGGCCCCAGGACCCGGTCAAGTCCAGCCGGCCGGCCTACTGAAAGGTGATGGTCGCGTCAGTCTGAAACTTCCGGTATTCGTGGAACACAATCCGGTTGGAAGACCGGTACCGTCCCGCCGAGAGCCCGGTCTGCGATTCCACCGGCAGCAGATACTCGTGCCCGGCCACCTCGCGGTAATCGTACTCGACCCAGGAATGGCAAGCGGTGATCGGGAAACGCGGCGGCAGGTCGCCTGTCAGGCTCACCCGCAACACGGCGTGCGTCTCCGGATCGACCGCAACCTCCCCGTGGTACGCGATCACGATGGCGTTCGGTCCGGTGGAGACCGGGCCCAGTTGCACCACGTTCCCGGAATTCTCCCGGGCAATCTGGTAGGTGAATACGGCGACTTTCCGATGGCGCACGTGCGCCCAGCCCTTCCATCCGAAGAGAGCCTTGGACGGCTTGGCGAAGACAGCCAGCAGGCGCGTTCCAAACTCGCCCGTAGAGATGGTGCCGCCCATGAACTGGTAGTCCACCACCGTCGGACGTCCGTCCACCTCTATCAGCTTGTACTCTTCCTTGTGATCGAAGTAGCTGACCTTGATGTTCAGCGTGTCCAGGGGGCGCCAGCGCCCGTCGCCGCGCGGATCCTCCGAGCGCTGCACCAACTGATTGCAGAGAAAATCGGGGAGCGAAGCGGCGTAGTTCAGGGCGTAGTGCCGGGCGAGGTCGAGAAGCTCCGCCTGGTCCGGCAGCAGGGAATGTTCGGCGAGTGCCGGAGCGGTAAAAAGCAGCGCGATAGCCGGCGCGAATCGCATGTAAGTAAGAAGCCTAACGCCGTTGCCCGCGGACCGCAAGCCCGCGCCGCGGCCTGTAGAATGGAGAGACGTCTTATGGGTACCGCAACCGAACACCCCCGCCTGGGCCGCGATGTCTCGATCCCCCTCGGCCAGAACACGCACCTCGTCAGATGGGTGGAGAAGATGGCCAACCTGGCGAAGCCGGCCGCCATCCACTGGGTGGACGGCTCCCAGCAGGAGTACGATGCGCTCTGCGACCAGATGGTGGAAAGCGGCACCATGATCCGGCTCAACCAGAGCCTCTGGCCGGGATGCTTCTACGCCCGCTCCGACGCCAACGACGTCGCGCGGGTCGAGGATCGCACCTTCATCTGCTCCCTCTCGAAAGACGCCGCCGGACCCACCAACAACTGGGAAAATCCCTTCGAGATGCGCCGCAAGCTGAAAGGGCTCTTCAGCGGCGCCATGCGCGGGCGCACCATGTACGTGCTGCCGTTCAGCATGGGACCGGTGGGCGGACCGATGTCGCAGATCGGCGTGCAGCTCACCGATTCTGCCTACGTGGTGGTCAACATGCGGATCATGGCGCGCATCGGCCTGCCGGTGATCGCCGAGATCGACAAGGACATCAAGCGCGTCGTGCCGTGCATGCACAGCGTCGGCATGCCGCTGGCCAGCGGCCAGAAGGACGTGCCCTGGCCCTGCAACCGCGAGAAGTACATCGTCCACTTCCCGGAAACCCGCGAGATCTGGAGCTACGGCTCCGGCTACGGCGGCAACGCGCTGCTCGGCAAGAAGTGCTTCGCCTTGCGCATCGCGTCCAACATCGCGCGCGACGAAGGCTGGCTGGCCGAACACATGCTGATCCTCGGCGTCGAAAACCCCCAGGGCGAAAAGGTCTACATCACCGCCGCCTTCCCCAGCGCCTGCGGGAAGACCAATCTCGCGATGCTGATTCCACCGCCCGAGCTGAAGGGCTGGAAGGTCTGGACCGTGGGCGACGACATCGCCTGGATCAAGCCCGATTCCAACGGGCGCCTGCGCGCCATCAATCCCGAGGCGGGTATTTTCGGAGTGGCGCCCGGCACTTCGGCCAAGACCAATCCCAACGCGATGGCGACCCTCCGGAAGAACACCATCTTCACCAACACCGCGCTCACCCCCGATGGCGGCGTCTGGTGGGAGGGCATGACCGACGAACCGCCGGCGGAATGCCTCGACTGGCAGGGCAACCGCTGGACCCCGGAGATTGGCCAAAAGAAGGGCGCCAAGGCCGCGCATCCCAACGCCCGCTTTACCGCCCCGCTGTCCCAATGTCCCAGCATGGATCCCGATTGGGAGAGCCCCGAAGGACTGCCGGTAAGCGCGATCGTGTTCGGGGGGCGCCGCGCCACCACCACTCCGCTTGTCTACCAGGCTTTCAACTGGACGGCGGGCGTGTATGTCGGCGCCACCATGGGTTCCGAAACCACGGCGGCCGCCACCGGCCAGGTGGGCAAGGTCCGCCGCGATCCGATGGCCATGCTCCCGTTCTGCGGTTACCACGTCGGGGACTATTTCCGCCACTGGATCCGGATGCAGCGCGGGCTTTCCGAGACTCCGCGCATCTTCCACGTCAACTGGTTCCGCAAAGGCGCCGACGGCCGCTTCCTCTGGCCAGGGTTCTCGCAGAACATGCGCGTGCTGCGCTGGATTGCCGAGCGCGTGCAGGGACGGGCGCTCGCCAGCGAGTCCCCGATCGGGTGGATGCCGCGGTACGAAAGCATCGACTGGCAGGGCCTGGAATTTCCACGCGAGACCTTCGACGAGCTGCAGTCCTTCGACCCGTCTGCCTGGCGGCGAGAGCTGGTGGACCAGCAGGAACTCTTCATCGACATCCACGACCACCTGCCGCCCGAGCTCATCTACGAGCGCGAATTACTCATTTGCCGGCTGTAAGCGGCTCCGCGGCGGGTTAAGATGATGCATATGACGGCCGGGGTTCGTGTACTTACACTCGCGCTGGCCGCCCTCTGCCTGCGTGCCCAAGTCATCGAGTTTGAGAGCAATGGACTTAAGTATCAAACCCTGACGCGGTCCGGGGTCACCATCATGTTCGCGGTGATGCCCGAGCATCTCCACGAGTTCGCCATCATCCAGGTGGCGGTCAGCAACGGGTCCACCGGGCCGTATATCATCCGACCCGAGGACTTCACGTTCGTGCGCATCGACGGGACCGCGTTGCGCGCATCCCCGGCGCGGGCGGTGATCACCATGCTCGAGCAGAAGGGCAGCGCGGGCGACGTGATCAAGCTGGTCAGCAGCTACGAGAAGGCCATTTACGGGAATCAGCGCCTCCGCTCCACCAACGGCTACGAGCAGCGCCGGCAGGCGGCGATCGCCATGGGGTCTACGAGGCTCAAAGCTGCGGCCACGGCCAGCGCCCTTGCCATGGTCCAGAGCAAACTCGCGTCCGGCGAATCCACCGACGGCGCCATATTCTTCGCCACCGAGGGCAAGCCGCTCGGGCCCGGCCGCCTCGTGGTCCGGACCAATACCGACGTGTTCGATTTCAAGAGCGACTAATGAATCGTCCGCGTTTTCCGGTTCATGTAGTCCATTAGCAGGTACTGGCCGAGATTATAGGGCGTGGTGAAATACGCCTTGCCGCGGCAGATCTCGGTCACCTTCTGGACGAAGTTCACCAGACCGTAGTCGCTGGCCAGCATGAAGGTGTTGATGAGGATTCCCTGCTTCTTGCACCGGTTGACTTCTTCCAGGGTCCGGCTGATCACCAGCGGGTCCAGCCCGAAGGCGTTCTTATACATGCGCCCGTCTTCCAGGGTCAGGCAGCTCGGCTTGCCGTCGGTGATCATCACGATCTGCCGCATGTCTTTCCGTTCCTGCGCCAGCAGGCGCTGCGCCAGGATCAGCCCGTCGCGGGTGTTGGTGTAGTAGGGACCCACCTGCACGCGGGCGAGCTGGCTCACGGCCAGCTCTTCCGCCGTATCGTGAAACAGCACGCAGCGCAGGCTGTCGCCCGGGTATTGCGTGCGGATCAGGTGCGTCAGCGCCAGAGCCACCTTTTTCGCCGGGGTGAAGCGGTCTTCGCCGTAGAGGATCATGCTGTGGCTGCAATCCAGCATCAGCACGGTGGCGCAGGAGCTCTGGTATTCGCACTGGTGCACGTGCAGATCGGAGTATTCCAGGTCCAGGGGAACTTTCGCGCCATCGCGCCGGATGGCCGAAAAGAGCGTCTCGCTGACATCCAGGTTCAGCACGTCGCCGAACTCGTACGGCTTGGCCGACCCGCTGGTCTCGATGCCGGTGGCGAGGTCGCGCGTGTCGTGCCGTCCGAAGCTGCTCTTGCCGAGCGAGCCCAGCAGGTCCTTGAGCGTCTTGAATCCCAGAAAGTCCAGGGACTTGTCCGTGACCTCGAACTTGACCTTGGTTTCCGGACCCTGCCCGCTGCCGGTACCAGGCTGCTGCTCCTGGGGCTCTTCGATGGTGATCTGCCCCTCCTCGGCCATTTTCTGCACCAGCCGCTCGACGAGCTGCTCCATCTGCTCGGGCGTCATGTTGCGGATGCGCTCCATCATTTCCTGGAGCGCATCGTCATTGAAGAGTTTGCCCTCCTCCAGCGCCTGCTGGATGGCCTTTTTGAGGTCCTCGAGCGTGTGCTGGTTGAACTCGGTGAACGGCATGTACTGGGTGTTGAAGCCGCTCTCCAGCAGAAAATCGGCGAGGGCGTTGAGAAGCTCCTCGGCGCCGATGCCGAGGTCGTCGCCGGTGTAGCGGGAATAGTGAATGCGCCTCATCGCATTCCTCAGTTGTACTGCCTGCGGTAGTTCGGCCGCTCGCCCTTTGGCTCTGCCGCCGGCGCCCGCTTTTCCTCGGCTCCGAACCCGCGCTCCTCGTTGCGGCTGATGCGCCGGTGGGCGTGGAGGCCTTCCAGAATGAATTCCGCGGCGGCGGCGCGAAGCGCGTCGGGCTCGTTGGCGCCGACCCCCAAAGCGCCGGTCTTATCCATCAGCCCCTGGATGCCGGCAAGCTGCTCCACCATGCGCCGCGAATCCGCGTGCTCGTCCAGTTTCAGCGAGCCGCCCAAGTCGAACCACTGAATGACCTGGTTCATGTTCACGCCGTCGAAGAACTCGGTGTACACCTTGCCCACGGCCGCGCGGATGATTTCGCGCGCGACGGTGTCGCCGCCCTTGAGCTCGCCTTCGTACTCCAGCTCGAGCTTTCCCGTGATCGCCGGCAGCGCCGAGTACAAATCCAGCATGCGCGGCACCGCCGTATCGTCCTTGGCGAGCAGCGCCCGGCGCTCGGCGTTGGAGACCATGTTTTCCAGCACGCTGATGGGCAGCCGCTGGCTGACGCCGCTGCGCTTATCCACGCGCTTGTCTTCGCGCGCCAAAAACGCCACCTGTTCCACAACGCGCCGCACGTAATCGGGCACGCGCACCTGGATTGGCGAGGTGCGCTCCAGCCACGCCTCCTGCCTGGTGATGGCGATCCCCTGCTCCACCGAAGCCGGATAGTGGGTACGGATCTCGCTCCCGATGCGGTCTTTGAGCGGCGTAATGATTTTGCCGCGCGCGGTATAGTCCTCCGGGTTCGCGGTGAACACGAGCAGCAGGTCGAGCGGCATACGCACGGGGTAGCCTTTGATCTGGACATCGCCTTCCTGCATGATGTTGAACAATCCTACCTGGATTTTGCCGGCCAAATCGGGCAGCTCATTGATGGCGAAGATGCCGCGATTCGCCCGCGGCAGCAGCCCGTAGTGCACGGTCAGCTCATCGCCGATGTCCTGTCCGCGACGGGCGGCCTTGATCGGGTCGATATCGCCGATCATGTCGGCGATGGTCACGTCCGGCGTGGCCAGCTTCTCCACGTAGCGCTGCTCGCGATGCAGCCAGGCGAGGGGCGCCTCGGCGCCCGCGGACGCCACCAGATCGCGGCAGCGCTTGCAGATGGGCGCGTAGGGATTGTCATGAATCTCGCAGCCGGCGAGATACGGCGTCCATTCATCCAGCAGGCTGGTCAATTGC
>Ga0335077_10009097_pt1 | contig 12324 bp, 10 predicted proteins | sample Lox_Sample_31_FD_207151 | JGI IMG/M metagenome (GOLD analysis project Ga0335077, IMG submission 207151) | Soil microbial communities from Loxahatchee National Wildlife Refuge, Florida, United States - Lox_Sample_3.1 | ecosystem: Environmental > Terrestrial > Soil > Wetlands | place: USA...
CGCTGCGGCGGATGCGTACGCCGGGCGGTTAGCTCAGCTGGTTAGAGCGCCTGCCTTACAAGCAGGAGGTCGCAGGTTCGAGTCCTGCACTGCCCACCATATTCGTCACCCTGTACAGTACAATGGAGTTGGTGACGCGCCCCAGAGGGGGCAACAACCGCGCAAGCGGGGTCGTAGTTCAGTTGGTTAGAACGCTGCCCTGTCACGGCAGAGGCCGCGGGTTCGAGTCCCGTCGACCCCGCCATTACATTCAATGGCTTACAGAGTGCCCTTCGCGGGCATTTTGTACTTGAATTGCGCCTTACTCACTCTTCCCGGACTGCGCATGTTTTCGTGTTGCGAGATAACGCGCAACTGCATCCTGCCACTCCGGCATCTTGATCTGCGCGTCTCGCAGCTTCTGCTTGCTCAGCACCGAATAGCTGGGGCGCTTTACGGGACCAGGAAACTGGTCTGTCGTTACGGGAACAAGATCAACCGATAGACCCTGCTGGCGAAATATCTCCTGGGTGAATTCAAACCACGAACACTGTCCTTCGTTGGTGACATGGTATGTCCCGTACTGATCTGTGGATGCGAGTTTTGCCACGGCTTCCGCGACGTCAACGGTATAGCTGGGTGTGAGCACCTGGTCGTGAACCACTTTGACTTGCATGCCTGAAGCTGCTCGTTTCAGCATGTTCTCGACGAAATTGCCGCCTTTACCGCTGCTGCCGGCCAGGCCATACAATCCGCAGGTTCGAACAATGAAGTGCCGGTTGCAGCCGAGGGCCAGCAGATGTTCTCCCGCCAGCTTGGAAGCACCGTAGGCGTTGAGCGGCTGTGGAAGGTGAGCCTCGGAGTATGGCCGTTGTTGCGCGTTGCCGAAGACGTAGTCGGTGCTAAAGAACACCGCCACACATTTCGCCCGTTCGCATGCCTGCGCAAGGTTAGCGGCGCCAACTGCGTTGACGTCAAACGCAACCAGCGGCTGCTTCTCGCATTCTTCTACTTTGTGAAACGCAGCCGTGCTGATGACCATGTCCGGCCGCGCGTCAGCTACAAAGGACGTCAACCTGTCCGATTCGCGAATATCGATTTCCGAATGAGGCAGCGGCACGACCTGGTCTCCGCGCTGCCGGAAGACCGCCGCCAAATCGGTCCCAAGCTGGCCGCTGGCCCCAATGAGGACGATCTTCATCCCCGAGTGCCTACTCCCGGAGATTCCAGGCGCGGCGTATTTTCGCCCTCTGCCGCTTCCAGCTTCCTGAAAGCCTCGATGTTGTAGTAGAGCGGATTGTCCCAATCATGGAACCGGGATTTGTTGGCCAGCAGATCGTTGACGATCGACGTCACGTCATCATGGGGATGGAAACTGAGGATGTTTTCGGCCTTCTCGATACTGACCTTGTAGTTGCGGAAGTCATGAATATGTTTGATGGTCAGGCCAACCTTGCCCCCCAACTTTGATTCCAGCGCCTGCTTTACCAGGTCTGCAGCTTCTCCCACAGTGTAATTACCGGACGCAATATTGAAGATCCCCGAAATGGCGGGGCTGGCTTCAATCGCCCGGATGTACGCGCTGGCTGCATCCTGGGTACTTAAGATCGGCCGCCAAATCGCGGGGTTGTTCACGGTGATGACGCCGTCCCGCAGAGCGGACTTGAACATGGTGTTGACAATCAGGTCCAGGCGCATCCGGGGGCTGTATCCTGAGACAGTTCCCTTCCGTAGAGAGATAACTGAGAAGCTCTCGTCCATGAGTTGCAGGGCTGCCTGCTCGCCCTGCAACTTGGAAATGCCATAGGGATAATTTGAGACGGCGGGCCTGGTTTCGTCGTACAGCTCGTCCACGGTGTAGCCATAGACCGAGCAGGAGCACGCGTAGATAAAGCGCCTGACCTTTGCTCTCTTTGCAATGTATGCGAGATATGCCGGTGCTGCGGCATTGAAGATGAAGTTCTTGCTGGGCGAAAACTCCGCCATCGGATCGTTGGACAGTCCGGCAAGAAAGATTACCGTCTCATACTCCGCCAGGTCGGCAACTTCCAGGTGAAAGATGTCCTTATGAAGGATGCCCGTGTCGCTCGGAAGGTGATTGCCGAACCAGAACAGGTCCACGACATCCACCGCATAGCCGCGTTCTGCCAGCTTTGGAATCAGTACCGAGCCCAGATATCCGGCTCCGCCAGCCACAAGGATTCTCATAGAAGGTCCTAAGACAAATCAGTACTGAAAATGATCCGACTCCGGCGACGTGAGCCATTGAGCCAGGGTCTGGGCTTTCCGATCCTTGTCAGACAGAATCGCCTCTTCCGCAGTGACCGGCCACGCAACACCTAACGCGGAGTCGTTCCACAGAATGCCAGACTCAGCCTTGCTGTTGTAGACGCCGGTGCAAAGATATTGAATCTCAACCCAATCCGACAGTGCGCAGAACCCGCGCGCGAAGCCTGCCGGGGCCCACACCTGTTTCTTGCTCTCAGCCGACACTTCCAGTCCAAACCAGCGCCCCAGGGTTGGCGATCCCTTGCGAATGTCAGCCGCAACCAGGAAGGCCCGGCCGCAGGTTACGCGCATCAACTTCCCCATAGGCGGGTCCCATTGAAAATGCAGCCCGCGAAGAACGTTCTTCTTGGAGCGGGAATGGTTCTCCTGAACAAAGTTGCTGGGCACGCCTAACTCCGCAAATTGATCGGTGCGGAAGACCTCAAGAAAGAATCCTCGCTCGTCCTGGAACACCTCGGGTGCGAGGACGACGATGTCGCCCAATGCCCGGGATTCGATTCGCATTTGCATTGTCTTTCCAGAATAGCGCGCCTGTTCCTCTGAAGCAGGCACATCGATCCTCGATCACCGCTACCAAGGCAAATCGGCAGCATAGCACACGCTTTCATCGGCCCGCAGTGCCGCCGACAACAAGGTGCTGCGCAGTTTCTGCCGGGAGACGTTCCTGTCTATAATGAGCGATGGTGGACCTGCTTTAGGACACGCTGACCCCTCTGACGCGGATACTGCGAGCATCTTGTCCGAAGAAACCAAAAAGATCGATAGCTTGATGACCGAGCAGCAAGAACTTGCCGAGCGGTTGGCGACGCTGCAAAAGCGGCACGAGGAAACCACGCAGGAGCTACGGGAAAGCACCACCACGCTGAATCAGATCCAGAGTTCGCACGGATGGAGACTGTTATCGGCTTACTACAGGCTGCGCAATAAACTCGTTCCGGAACGAACTGCGAGGTTGATTTCGGAGGGCTTCGCGCTGCTCCGCGATATGCGCTTGGTCTCTGCCTCAGGACAGTTTGATGAGCAGTGGTACTTGCAGCAGAACCGCGACGTCGCACAGGCGCGTGTACCTGCGCTGCGGCATTACCTCCGACGGGGCGCCTGGGAAGGGCGTGATCCCAATCCGTTTTTTGACAGCGACTGGTACCTGGAGCAAAACCCGGACGTGGCGGCGTTAGGCGTGAATCCGTTCGTGCACTATCTGCAACATGGCGCAAAAGAAGGACGCGCACCGAGCGCGCTTTTCGACAGCAAGGCGCACGCAAAGCAGTACCAGGGAGAATCTCCAAGGGCAAACCTAGGCCGCGCCGCTCACGGACAAAACACTCCGTCGGCGCTCCCCGGTCATTGGGATACGGCGGACCGCCGCCGGGAGCCATTGGCCATGGGAGCAGATGGCGGAGATCGGCCAAAGCTTAAGACACGTCGAATAGCCGCCTCCGTGCAACCAAGACTCTCGACAACCCGCGCAGCCAAACGTCTGCTTTGCATGACACATGTTCTGCCCTATCCGCCGCGCGCGGGAAACGAATATCGTATCCACCGCATGTTGGAATGGCTTACCGCGAATGGCTTCGAGGTTTTTCTGGTGGTATGTCCTCTAGATGCTGGTTCCATCGCATCCGACCGTCTGACCCAGGCCTGTTCGGCTTATTCAAACCTGATCCTGTGCGACCGAGATGGGGCGGTCTGGTATCAATTGGCCGACGGCGATGGTCCAGTGAAGGGTTTGGACGGCGCGAGACCGCGTCAACTCGCTGAACTGCTTCGCGAAGACGGCCGTTCCAGCGCCATCCCCGCACGGTTGCTCCCGATCGTTCGCACCTTCTGCCCTAACGTGATGGGAGAGGTGATTCTTCACCTTGATGCGGCGCTGGAGCCGGACATCCTCTTGTCGGAATATGTGTTCATGACCAGGGTGCTGCCCTTGACTCGAAGAGCGGCACTACGGGTGGTGGATACTCACGACGTGTTCTCGACCAAGCATGACAAGACCGTGCAGTTTGGTGTCGAGGACACCCTTGTTCTTGACCCCAAGGAGGAGGCGAGTCTGCTTTCCCGAGCCGACCTGGTAATCGCCATTCAGAGTGAAGAGGCCGCCGAACTACGTAGGCTTGCACCGGGGAAATCTGTCATCACGGTTGGCGTTGATTTCGAACTGACTAAAAGCACCCCCACGGCTCCAATCTCCAACCCGATCATTCTCACCGTGGGCTCGGACAATGCTCTGAATGTCAAGGGACTGCGTGATTTTCTGCGTTTTGCCTGGCCTCTCGTGCGACGTGCCGTGCCGGATGCCGAGCTGCGGGTAGCGGGCACCGTTGGTCTTAAGGTTGAAGCGGATGATCCTTCGGTCAAGATCATGGGGCTGGTGGATGACCTCTCCGCCGCCTACGCCGGAGCGCGCCTTGTCGTCAATCCGACCATCGCAGGCACTGGGCTCAAGGTCAAGACCATCGAGGCACTGTGCCATTTGCGTCCGCTGGTGACCTGGCCGTCAGGTGTGGACGGCGTCGAAGCGGACATCCGATCCCTCTGCTACGTCGCCACCGACTGGTATATGTTTGCCCAACACGTCATTCATCTTTGCAACTCCGACGCGAGTCAGGCGCTCATCAGCAAGCGGGACGAGATCCTCCAGAGATTTTCACCTGACAATATCTACGCTACCCTAAAGACAGCTTTGGCTGAAGTACGCGTTCGGACAGGTTAGTTGCGAGACGCAGTCCGCTGCTTCACGTTGGTCCTCCTGCTGCAACGCAGGGTTGGGCGCGAATTCCCGCTGGCGTTCAAGCTACGAGGAATGTGTGTTCAAAGAAAAACGTTCGGTGACTGTTAACTCGGGATTCGAAGTTGCGGCCCGCCAGACGAGCGGCATTGGCTACGACGTATTTGTCGATCTTTCCGGCTCGGGACTGCAGCGGCACACGATGATTGAGTATCTTGAAGCTCTAGCACGCGACGCTGGCCTGGGGGGAGCTGCCGGCCGGATCACCGTAGCTGTAAGTGAGGATGTCCCCTCCCTCCCGACTGCTCCGAATCTGACGACGATACATGCCAACCCATCGAGCGCGCCGGATGTGCTCCTTCGTGCCCTTCGCACAGCCGCTCAGCACGATCGCCATCTTGTCGTTGTTCTCAATCCCTTGCTGCCGGCCAACGAGGTAATCTACCGGTTGATCGAGGAGTTCGAGTGTGACCCGCTCCTCGGTACCGCACAGCCGCGGTTTGCCGATGCATCCAATGATCACATTTGGCCGCTTCCGTATGGCGCTGACTCAACGGACAAGCATCCAGTCCTGACCCGTTCCGGCCTCGTTCATCTTCCAGAAAGGTTGATAACCCCGGAACTGCTCTCGGCGTGTACCGTCGTTCGCCGCGAGGTAGTTAGAGCGATGGAGCCCGGTGCCGGCCACCTTACCGTTGCCGGCAAACTCCGGACGCTGCTTTCTCACTCACGCAGGCGTGGTTTCCGCAACGTAGTGGTGAATCACGCCGTCATGGCTTCCGGTTTACCCTACCCGGCCCTGTATCCATCGCTGCCCAAGCATGAAGCTGAGCGACTGAGAGTCACCTACCCCGAGCTCGTCCGCGCAGACGCCTGGTGCTCCAATTCCGCTCAACATGCCTTGGAATCGGTTCTCGCGGGCGCTTACGTTGACAGTTCGCGGCAGGAATACCGTCTGCTCCTCGACTGTCGCGGCATGGGAAACATGCACAACGGCACTTCGCACTGTGTCCTGGGTTTGCTCAACGGCTTCCAGGCACTGGATTGCCGGTGGCGGATCGAGGCAGTTGCTTCGTCAACGGCGATCGAATTCTTCAAGCTTAGGAACCGCTACCGTAAGTTCGTCTGGGTCGCCGACCGCCCCACGAACAGCTATATGGCCGCCATTCTCCTGAACCAGCCGTGGGGGCTTTCGACTATAGCGGAATTACACCGGCACGCTCTGTTGGTCGCTTTCAACATGCTGGACACGATTTCCTGGGACATCCTTTACCCCTGTGATGCGCGCCTGGATGCGATCTGGCGTTTCATGGCGCGCTACTCAGACGTGTTGTTTTACGATTCGCAATTCACACGTGATCGTGTAGCCGTTCGTTTTTCACCGCAGCCAGATGTCGCGGAGCAAGTCACGTATCTCAGCCTGGCAAGGGATGAACAGATTGATCCTAAGGTCTTGGCAGACCCTCCCGGCGATCACATCCTGCTCTTTGGCAACGACCTTGAACACAAGGACATTCGGCGCACACTCCAGTTGCTGGTCGATGGGTTCCCTTATGCCAAGATTGTCGCCATAGGCATTGACGGCACTACGCAGCGAAATGTGACCGCTATGCCGAGTGGGATGATAGAACACACGGTTCTGCACCGGCTCCTCGCGACTGCGCGGCTTATGGTCTTTCCGTCCTTTTATGAAGGATTCGGCGTTCCGGTTGTCCAGGGCTTGGCCTACGGGCGGACGGTGATTGTCCGGCGATCGTCGCTGTGGGAGGAGATCTCAGCACAGGTCCGGATGCCGGGCCAACTCGTGCAGTTCGAGACTGATGTCGATCTAGTGGAAGCGGTGGGCCGCGCCATGGCTGGTCATCCGTTGCCCACGATGCCACAAGGCGGTGCGCTGACCGCTGGCCAGTCTCCGCTGCGCTGGCAGGATTGTGCCCGGCAAATGATCGACACGCTGGAGAAGTTGTTGCCATCCGCTGACGGAAAGCGATGGCTGGAGCGCGATGAGGCGCTGCGGGCAATCGACTCGTTGCAGATTGATATCCAGAGACTACGACGAAATGCGGGTTCTTACACTGCTGGTTCGGCACGGAACTGACCGGTTCCCCAACGCCATCGACGATGTCGCGGGCCTCTTTGCCCGGCAGATGCCCGACGTGGAATGGGACCTGGTGGTCATCGACAACAAGCTTCCTGAGGACTGCGAGCAAACCCTCGGTCCGCACCGAACTTTGATCGGCGGCTCCAACGCCATGCGGGAGTTTTCGGCCTGGCAGAGCGGCCTGGCTTTTATTGGCCAACGACTAGACGGATACGACTTCGTAAACCTCACCACCGAGGCCTTTCGCGCTCTTTACACTGCATATCTTGACCGCTTCAACACAGCCATGCTGCGCCTGGTCTCGTGCCGTGGAGCGGCCGTCGGACACGTTGATTACTACAACGAGCCGGTTCGCCTCTTCGGGCGACAGTCTCAGGCATGGCTTAGGACTTCGTTCGTGGTCCTGCCACCGGCCGAGCTGAAGATGCTCGGTCCACTAGTCAGCGTTACAGAATCTAGTGAAATCTTCAGCGGTGAACCCGAGGCGCCCTTCCGTCCGGATGCACCCCTGTCAGAAAGGTGTCGCGAATATCTCTTGGGCTGGCTGACCGGAGACGGAACCGGACAGGGAGTGGAATGGCATTCCCGCTTTGCGCTTTCGCAGGAGACGCTGCCGCAGTTTCAAAACAAGGTGATCTCTATTCTGAACGAACACATGTTCAGCGTTCGACTGCGGGCTCAAGGTTGTGCGATGGTCGATGCGACGTGGCTTGCGACCTGCGCGGGCAAATTGGGGCGTGATGGCCGGTCGCTGGGACCGATCCCGAGCTGGCGGAGGCAACTCACGGAACGGGACACAGCCGCCGTGCCCCGGAACGTGTTATTTGATAGTCTGCGGTAACCCGACCTTCCAGAGAGTGCCGCTGACGGCGCGCGATCGTCATCAGCCTGGGGTCAGAAACCTCTAAAGGACGTTGAAATCCTGGCTAATGATTGACGCTGATTCGAAAATCAGTTCTGGAAGGTCGCTCGACGAACGGTTCCAGCCGCACCAGACTGAAATAGCAGCCTGGTCCAAGGAGGATCCAGCGAGCCGAGTGCTTGCGGCTGTGCTTTTTGCGTTCGCCCTTTTCATGCTGTGGTCCATGGCCGTCATTCAGCGGCGGGCCTATTCGGTGCTGCCATGGGGGGACATGTGGGACTACTGGGCCTGGTACCTGCAACCCCACCCAGCGTTCATCCTGAGGTTTTTTGCGCAGCACAACGAGCACCGCATAGCCGTGGCGCGTTTGTTTTTCCTTGCTGATCAGGTGCTTTTTCAGGGCCGGGCAATTTTCATCTTCGTTTCAATCTTCCTGATCCAGATTTGCCACGCGCTCCTGCTTTGGCGGCTTGCCTACCTCGCACATCCACATCGCAGATCCCTGTCTGTATATCTCGGATCGGCGGCGTTTCTCTGCCTGTTTTCGGCTGAACAGTACACGAACTTCACGTGGAGCTTTCAGATCCAATTCGTAATGGTTTATTTTGCCGTGACCGGCGCTCTGGCTTCGCTCATGGTATTCGCCAGGCGATGGGACGAAGGGCCGCCGGTCAGCGCGTCACATCGTTGGTCTTGGCTGGTAACCACCGTTCTTGTTGGCATCGTCGCCACCTATTCGATGGCGAACGGACTGTTGGTGTGGCCCGCCCTTCTTCTCCTGGCCTTTTGGTTCCGGTTGCCGCGCAAAGCCAAGGCCATTCTGCTGATAGCAGGCGTTGCATTCTGGGTGCTTTATCTTTGGGGCTACAAGACGCCCCCGCAAACTTCGTCCCTTCGGGAGGGGTTTCACAACCTGCCGCAGAGCTTCGCATTTACGATGTGTGTACTCGGCTCACCCGTGAGCGACCTGGTTTTCGAAATCGACAGAATCTTCTCGATTGGGGGCGAGCAGTGGCAGAATGTCTGGACCGCTACCGTCGGCCTGGCCGGGTTTGTCACCAGCGCCTTCCTTTGGATTTCATTCGGTCGCAACCGGCGAGAGACGCATCGCGCCGAGGCGGTCATTCTCCATTTGCTGTTGTTTCTCGTCGCTACCGCTTTCCTGATAGGGCTTGGCCGGTCAAACTTCCCGCTCCACGACGCGCTTCACCCCAGGTACACAACGGTCGGCCTTCTCTTCTGGTTTTGCATTTTCTTCCTTGTTGCTTCCCTGGTCGCCAGGGGCAGCCGCTCACACGAAAGTCAATCTCTCGTGCTATTTCAGTTCGGAGGGGCTATGTTGGCGCTGGTGGTTCTCGTTCTCTATCAACCCACGCAGATTCGCTTTGCCCGCGAGAACGCGCTGGGCCTAAGTGAATTCGAAGCCACGATTGGCGCGCCCGTCTATGACTCCGATCTCTGGACCAGGAACTACTACAACCCAAGAGCCCTCATACCGACCCTGCGGTACATGCAGGCAAAACATCTTTCAGTTTTCGCGCCCGAGCGGTCGCGCTGGATCGGCGATCCGATCGCTGCGCACTATCCCCTGGTGACTTCAGATAACTGCATCGGATTTGTTGACAAAGATGCAAAGGTCTTCGCCGACCCTGAGTTGCCGGGTATTCGCCTCCGCGGCTGGGCGTGGAACCCTCAATCCCGAAGGATTGCCGGAAGCATCGTGATTACCGACAAGCAGGGCCGAATCCTCGGCTACGGCTATACCGGCTTCGACCGACCCGATGTGCGCGCCGCCCGCTCCGAAATCGGACCCGCTGTAGGTTGGATCGCGTATGTCCCCGGTCCGGACCACGATTCCATTGCTGCGTACATGGTAAGCGGAAAAGGCAACAAGGCCTGCCTGATCGGGACTCAGGAGCTCGCGCAAGCTAATGATGGACCTGTCAACAAGTAGGCGGGGCACCCCAAAGACGCCAGCGTCCCTTCCCTTGGCATAGTGACCGCCGGCTAATGCATTTCAAACTGCTACGCTTTATGCGACGATACACATTGCGAAGGTTCGTGTGCCACTAACAGAATCCCTTCTCGCAGAAGTCTTGGCTATCAACGAAGGGCTCCACAAGTGCGGAACTTTTGGGCCCCGGGCACTGACTGCCGTGGCAGAACATCTTTCGAAGCACGCCATAACCTATTCCGCTGAAACCGGTTCGGGATCGAGTACTCTGCTGTTCAGTCATTGCAGCGAGCTGCACACAGTCTTCAGTGTCGACAGTGGTGGGGGCAGCATTGTCAACGTCAAAGGATCACCCCTGTTGCGCGCCGAGCATGTCGTCTGGGTCGAGGGACCGACTCAACTCACCCTTCCTACATATCAATTTCAACACAAGCTTCAGGCAGTGCTGATCGATGGGCCACATGGATACCCATTTCCAGATCTTGAGTATTACTATTTCTATCCACAACTCGAGACCGGGGCCTTGTTGATCATCGACGACATTCAGATCCCAACCATCCACAATCTGTTCGACTTTCTGAAGAAGGAGGAAATGTTCGCGCTAGACGAGGTCGTTGACACGACGGCGTTTTTCACACGCACAGATGCGCCCACCTTCTGTCCGACTACCGATGGCTGGTGGCTGCAGGGCTACAACAAGACCCCGCTGACGACGCAGCAACCCGATGTTGCCGCTCCCGGGCGCCGATCGTGGTTCAGATTCAAGCGATAGCTATTTCATCCCAAATGTCCAGCTCAAGCCCGAACTGGTGCCGTAGTCGGCGCCCACGAAGTGCGGCGGCGGCTGACTGTCCCAGTTGCCATAGAACGAGATGTTCCACGACAGGTCGCCGGTGATCTTGATGTAGTAGCTCGTATTCAAGTTGGCCTTGATGCGGCCCGGTTGGCTGAGCACTGGAAATAGCACTCCTGCAAAATCCAGGTTGGTTTTATTGAACTTGAAAAGCTTTACCTCGGATGCGATCATCGCGGCCGCCAGATTTTGTGTGCCGGAGAGCGTGTTTTGGTTGTACTGCGTGTTCTGCCAGGCGAAGCCCCCGAGCACGGAGATAGTGGCACGGTTGGAGTTCTTCAAGTAGCGCCCGATTCCGGCTCCTACCGAGGTTTGAAGCTGAATCCCTTGCACGGAGCTTTGCAGAAAGTCAGCCAGCCCTCCGTAATACCAGTTATTCCAAGGCAACAGGTGCCGGGCTGCGGGGGTTATTTCGTTCCGCGTGGAAGCGGTAACCCCGGCGCTAGTCGACAAATTGGAACTAAATGCGGTGCTTGCAGACCAGCGTGGCCGGAGGTATTCCACATCTGAGCTCAAGGTGTACGTTACGGTTTCGTTTCCCTTCGAGTAGGTTGTCCCAAAGCCCACCTCGCCGTTGAAGCGCTGCCAGAACTTGTCGGATGTCTCACCCATCTCCACGATCCGCCCACGGTCGATGGTCACCTCCTTGTCTGATTCTTCGATGACCTCGATTCTGACTGGCCGGCCGCCCTCCGCTTCGGCGGTGTTCAGCGTCCCCTTGTACACCGAGCCATCCTGGGTCTTGATGATGAATAACTGCTTGCTCTCGATGCGCGCCACCTTCGACCAGTCGAGCGACGAGGTGCCCAGGATGTAGCTCATGTTCACATAGAGCACGCCGCCACTGAGTCCTTTGACCTCGCCGGTCAAGTGGTCGCCGTTTTTCATGATGACGATATCGGTGCTGTCGCGCGCGAACAGCTGCGTAGTGAGGAATACAGCAAGACCAAGAACAAGAAGTGGAATCTTCAAGCCCGGCTCCTATCTTGCGATGGTTTCGGTCCCTCCCGAAGGAAGGAAGGGATGACAAATTATACGAAGGTGGGATTCCGCTGGGGACAGAGTGACCGTCGACCCCTCATTCGCGAGATAGACGAAGGGAAATGGAGCGCCTTGTTCCTTGCGCTTTCGCTCTGATTTCGGCGAACGCGCCTAACTTGCCGTGCAGCATTGTAGCCGCTAACATCTCGGTGAGTTCGGCTTACCGAGACCGGTTCAACCAGTCTGCTGGCTGGCGGCAGGACTCGCGCCGTTGTCGCCCGGAATACTCCTACTCTTGGGGGACTTACTGCCCCGCAACTTGTTCTCGTGTCATCCGGCCAATGACGCCCTTGGACTGCTGCAGCAGATCCTGCGCACTTAGACGCGCAGATAAATCGAGAATGCGAGCTATCAACCCCGTCCAACCCGTCTGGTGGCTGGCCCCCAGCCCGGCGCCATTATCGCCATGGAAGTACTCGTAGAACAGGATGTAGTCCCGCCAGTGAGGATCTTCCTGGAACTTCTTCGTCCCGCCATAGACCGGGCGTTTGCCGTTGGCGTCACGCAGAAAAATGGTCGA
>Ga0335077_10009098_pt1 | contig 12324 bp, 11 predicted proteins | sample Lox_Sample_31_FD_207151 | JGI IMG/M metagenome (GOLD analysis project Ga0335077, IMG submission 207151) | Soil microbial communities from Loxahatchee National Wildlife Refuge, Florida, United States - Lox_Sample_3.1 | ecosystem: Environmental > Terrestrial > Soil > Wetlands | place: USA...
TGGTTGAGCTTGCCGAGTGGCCCCAGCACCCAGGTCGAATAGCCGTTGTGAGTGAGGGGCTCGGCGGGATTGAGGTCCATGGCGCGACGCAGGGAATCCTCGGCGCGAATCCAGTCCCCGCGCCACGCCTGCTGCACTCCCATCGCGGCGTGGGCTTCCGCGGAATTCGGGTCGAGGCTCAGCGCCCGTTCCGCCGAGCGTTGTGCATCGAGCAGAATCTCCGGCCCACGGTTACCGATCGCGAAAAGCAGGTTGCGCACCACGGCAAGTTCCGCGTGCGCGCGTACGAAGCCCGGATCGAGCTCAATGCTCGCGTTCAGCCATGTAATCAGGCGTTCGCCAAAGGCCAGCATGCCCTGCGCCGCCCTCGCCTGCAGGAACAGCCGATAGGCTTCGACATTCTTCGTCGGCGGCGCATCCCGCAGAGGTCGCAGTTCTCCATCGCCGAGGTTGATCTTCAGAGCCTGCACGATGGCGCCAGCCAATTCGTCCTGCAGCTGAAATACGTCGGCAAAGCGCCGGTCGTAGGTCTCTGACCAGACGTGGAATCCGGATTCGGCCTCGATCAGCTGCGCCGTCACGCGGATACGGTCAGCCGCGCTGCGCACGCTGCCCTCGAGCAGCATGCCGACTCCGAGCTCGCGCGCGATCTGACGCACATCGATGTTGCGGCCCTTGTAGGCAAAGGAGGAGGTTCGCGCCGGGACCTTGAGGCCTGGGACCCGCGCGAGCAGGTGGATGAGCTCCTCGGCGATGCCATCACCGAAATAGTCCTTCTCAGGGTCACTGCTCAGGCTCGCAAACGGCAGCACGGCGATCGACTTTCGAGTCGGGGTTGTCGCCTGCGCTGCTGGCGCCGCCACCGGCGCAGCCGGCGCCTCCTCGTGTAGCTCCCGCACCGGCGCAACGAACTGGTAGCCACGACCCGGCACCGTGACGATGAAGCGGCGCCCGCCGCTGCCATCGCCTAGCGCGCGACGCAGCGCGGATACCACCTGGTTCAGGTTGTTCTCCTCGACCACGACGTTCGGCCACACCGCGGCGATCAGCGCCGACTTGTCCAGGAGTTCACCGCGGTGCTGGATCAGGAAGTGCAGCGTGTCGAGCGCCTTCGGCGTGAGCTCGATCGCCCGGCCGTCGCTGCGTGCGGTGAGGCGCCGCTGCGCGGCAATGAGCCGGAAGTCCCCAAACTCGTAGACCCCGTCGGCGCGCAGGCCTTGAGCCATTTTCCACCCGCTTCAGAGGGATTCAGGAAGTCTCAGGGGACGCCAAAGCCCCTTCAGGGCTCTTCTGCGATTCTAGGCTCCAAGGGTTCGGGGAGCTAGGTTCGGGACTTCCAAGGAGCACGCAAATGACTGATATCACTTCTTTCCTGGCAGCGGAGTTCACCGAAATCGGGCTGGCGGCGGCAGCCGATCCGAACTTCGCGGAGCGCTTGATCGAGGCGCTGCGGCGGCTGCCGACGGAGCAGGACGCCGAGACAGAAGCCTTGGGCCTACCTCCTGAGGTGCTATACGCATGAGTGATGCGCATGGATCGTGCGCATAGGTCGTGCGCATAGGTCATGCGCATAGGTCATGCGCGTAGGTCATGCGCATAGGTCATGCGCATAGGTCATGCGCGTAGGTCATGCGCATAGGTCATGCGCACAGGTCATGCGCACAGGTCATGCGCATAGCCTTGTGCGGAGAGGTCGTGAGCCCGTAAGAGACTTCAGGTCAGCGAGGGGCCGCTTGGCCGCTCGACCAGACGGCCATGCTCGAGCACATACCCATCCGGCGGACCGCGCGCCTTCCAGTACTCGATAAACCCCAGTTGGTCCGTGAGCTCGTGGAAGCGCGGGTCACGCCGGAACGCCGCGAGCTCCGGCAACCACAGGGGAGGCAGATTGAGGACGACCAGATGTCCCGTGCGTTCGAGCCTGGTCGCGATTCGACGGGCGATGGCATGCGCATCGTCCATTGCACCGAGCAGCGCGAACCACTGGAGCGTCAGGATCGCCATCGGCCATCCGTCGGCAGTCTGATGACCTAACTTGGCGTACAGGGCGCGCAGTGCGGAAACGGCCGCGGTGCTCTCGACTTTGACATCGAATGCGCGAAATACGAGCCTGACGACTTCCTCACCGCCCAAGGCCTGGACCTTGGGGGGCAACACGGGCATGACGAGTTCGGCCGCTTCGGTGTAACGACCCGCGCGGCGCGCTATTTCCGAGCGGAAGATCGGGACTGGCACCTGGGGTGGTGCGCCCAGATCAGAGACCACGCGGAGACATTCCGTCATTTCCTTATCCTGCCCAGCCAGGCCGTAGGCACCGGCGAGCGTCATGGCAGCACCCACCATCGCCGGCGCGAGCTCGTAGGCATGATGGGCCAGCTCTATGGCGTCCCGCTGCCGCCCAACGGGCGCCAGCCCGTACACGGAGTACATCAAATAGATCTGAGGCTCCTTGGAATCCAGGGCGATGGCGCGACGCCAGGACGCATCGGCATCGAGCCATTTGCAGCGGCCACCCTGCAAGGTCGCGAGCAGCATGTGGGCTCCCGCCAGCTCCGAATCGAGCGCGAGTGCGCGTTCAGCTTCGCGCTGTGCCGCATCGAGCGTGTCCGGACTACCGGAGCCGAGCTGCACCTGCATGTCCAGCATCGTTCCTCTCAGAGCATGAGCGCGGGCGAACTCGGGGTCGAGCGCCAGACTGCGTTCGAGCATTCCCAACGTGCGCTCCACCAGGTCGAGTGTCAGTCCGCGGGAGAGGAACATCGAACGCGCCTGCAGATAGAGCCGATATGCCTCGACGTTCCGTGTTGGCGGATCATCCTGTAGTAGCGGCTGGGGCGAGCTCCCCAAGTTGGGGCCGAGCTTGTGGACGATGGCGCCCGCGAGCTCGTCCTGAAGACGGAACACATCGGCGAATTGCCGATCGAACGTCTGCGACCAGATGTGATACCCGGACTCGGCGTCAACCAGCTGCGCAGTCACACGAATGCTGTCGCCGGCGCTGCGCACGCTTCCCTCCAGCAGCATACTGACGCCCAGCTCACGAGCGATCTGCCGCACGTCGACGTTGCGGCCCTTGTAGGCGAAGGAAGAAGTGCGAGCGGGAACCTTGAGTCCCGGAACGCGCGCAAGCAGGTGAATGAGCTCTTCCGCGATTCCGTCGCCGAAGTAGTCCTTCTCGGGATCGCTGCTCAAGCTCGCAAACGGAAGCACCGCGATCGACTTCTGGTCCGACATTGCTGGCCGAGCTGCAGGTACGGGCGGCCGTACAGGCGCGAGCTCATCGCGCACCTCTCGCACCTCCGCCACGAATTGGTAGCCGCGCCCGGGTACGGTGACGATGAAGCGCCGCCCAGCGCTGCCATCGCCGAGCGCGCGGCGCAGAGCAGAGATCACCTGGTTGAGATTGTTCTCTTCGACCACGACGTTCGGCCACACCGCAGCGATCAGCGTCGACTTGTCGAGCAGCTCTCCCGGGTGCTGCAGCAGGAAGTGCAGGGTGTCGAGGGCCTTGGGACTGAGCTCGATCGGCCGGCCGTCGGCGCGTGCGGTCAACCGCCGCTGCGCCGCCAGCAGACGGAAGTCGCCGAACTCATAGACGCCGTCGGCGCGGCCGCCTTCAGCCATTTTCCACTCGCTTCAGGGGAATTCAGGAGGTCTCAGGGAGGGCCCAAAGCCTCTTCAGGGCTCTTGGGGGATTCTAGGCTCCAGCAGATCACGCGGCTAGCGCACCCGATCAAGGAGCACTGAGATGAGCGAGACCACTTCTTTCCTGGCGACGGAACTCACCGAGATGGGACTCATGGCGGCGGCTGACCCTCACTTCGCCGAGCGGCTTCTCGAGGCGCTGCGACGGCTGAGTGCAGAGCGCGGCGGCGAAGCGGAATCCGCACGCGCCACCAACGCCGCGCGCCCGCTGGAGGTGTGTGCGTGAATGGGGCGAGCGTGGCTCTGTCGGGCTGCGTCAATCAAAGCTCAACCCCACGTAATTCTCGGCCAGTGCGCGCGAGGCGGCGGCGGAGCTCGCCAGATACTCCAACTCCGCCGCTTGCATGCGCCGCGCGAAAGGGTCCGTGCTGAACCGGTGCATCAGCAGGGTGAACCACCACGAGAAGCGCGTCGCCTTCCACACCCGCGAAAGCGCTCGCGCCGAATACTCCTCCAGCAGCGTAGTGCTGCGGTTGCGGTAGAACTCGATGAGGCCGCGCGAGAGTATGCGGACATCGGCCGCGGCAAGATTCAGACCCTTCGCCCCGGTCGGCGGCACGATGTGCGCCGCATCGCCCACCAGGAACAACCGTCCGAACTGCATGGGCTCGGTGACGAGACTGCGCAGTGGCACGATGCTCTTCTCCAAGGACGGCCCGGTCACCAGGCGGGCGGCGTAGCGCTCGGGCAGACGCAAGCGCAGCTCGTCCCAGAAGCGATCGTCCGGCCATTCCTCGACCTTGTCCTCGAGCGAGCACTGCAGATAGAAGCGGCTGCGATCGCGCGACCGCAGGCTGCAGAGTGCAAAGCCTCGTTCGTGATTGGCGTAAACCAGCTCCGCGTGCAGCGGCGGCACATCGGCCAGGAGTCCCAGCCAGCCAAATGGATAGACGCGCTCGTAGTGCGCAACTTTCTCTCGCGGAATAGCCGCGCGGCTGACACCGTGGGAGCCGTCGCAGCCGGCAACGAAATCGCACTGCAGCTCCCGGCGGGCTCCGGCGTGCATGAAGCTCACCCGCGGAGCCTGGCCTTCACAGTCATGCAGCGCGACCTCATGCACCTGCCAGAGCACCGCGCCGGCCTCGGCTGAGCGCACCTGCGCGAGATCTTTTTGCAGCTCGTTCTGACCGTACACGAGCATGCTCTTTCCGGTCAGTGCCTTCAGGTCGATCCGGTGGCGGCCGTTCGCAAAGGCGACGTCGAAACCGTCGTGGACGAGTCCTGTGCGCATCATGCGCTCGCTGACTCCGGCCTCCTGGAGCACCTCCACCGTGGTCCACTCCAGAAGCCCCGCGCGGATGCGCGCCTGCACGTGCTCGCGGGACTCTCTCTCCAGGACGACCGAGTCAATCCCCGCGCGCGACAGCAGCTGCGAGAGCAAAAGCCCCGAGGGGCCGGCGCCGATGATCGCCACCTGAGTCCGCACGCCGTCCCCGCGGTGACTCATTTGTTGGCCGCATCCCGCGCCGCCGGCACGCTGGCCGCCGCCCGCGCGTGGCGGCGCAGTCCCTCGATGAGCAGCGACTGCACCTCAGTCGGCCGCCAGTCCCGACGCACTGTGAGCCCAATCGATCTCGTTACTCGACCAAGCGGATGCGGCAGTGCGACTAACTGCCCGGTCGCGAGCTCGTGGTAAATCTGGTGCTCCGAAAGGAGCATCACCCGGTCACTCGCCAGCAACAACGAGCGTGCCGCGACCAGCGAGTTGCATTCGATCGGCGCGACCTTGTGCTGCATGTCGAGCCGACCGAGGAGCGCCTCGAAATGCCGCCGCAGTGGCGAATGCAGGCGCGGCGCGATCCAGGGAAAGCGAGCCAGCGCCGCGAGTGTGGGTGCGCCGCGGCCGGCGAGTGCATGCTGCGCCCCGACGACGATGGCGAGCGGGTCATCGAAGAGGTGCTCCTGCACGATGTCTTCATAGGGCGCGGGCTCCCGCAAGGCACCGACCAACACATCGGCAAGTCCCTGGCGCAGGGCGGCCAGCATACTTTCATACGGACCATCCAGGATGCTGATGCCGTGCTCGGGTCGCACCCGCGCGAACTCGAGCACCGCCCGTGCGACCAGCACGCTCCGCGCGAGCGGCATGGCCCCGATCGTCGTCGAGCCGCTGCCGGAGCCCTGCACAACCGCGACCTCTGCCTGGGCCTGGGCGATCTCGGCGAACGCGAGCCGCGTGCGCAGGGCCAGCTTCTCCGCTTCACGCGTCGGGCGCACGCCGAAGCTCGTGACTTCGAACAGATCTGTGCCGAGCGAGCGTTCCAGTTGTCGTGCCGCGCGGTGCACCCCGGCCCGCGCACGCCCGGCGCGCCGGGCGGCACGGGCAAAAGCACCTTCCTCCACCACAGCGATGAGTGCATTGAGTTGCGTGGAAGTTATGCCGCTCAGGACCTCGGTGGAAGCCGCGCTGCCCGGCCGGCTGCGCAACGCCGACAGTGCTTCGCGCAGCATCTGCAGGGCGCGCTCGATCCGTCGGGCGGCTGCGTGTCCCGCTCCCGTCAGTGCCAGACCCAGATGACTGCGCTCCAGCAGCCGCGCACCGAGCGCGGCCTCGATGTGCGCCACCGCCTGAGTCACCGCCGGCTGACTCAGGTGCGCCGCCCGCGCCGCAGCGCTCACGCTGCCGCGGCGCACCACCTGATCGAACAGTACGAGATGCCGCAGGTTCGGTGCCGTGCCGCCTTTCTGGGATGCAGGCAGGGCCATGTTCACAATTTCTTATACCTGTGCCTGAATTGCAATTACCCCACCCGTCTTCTGCGGCAGGACAATCGGCCCTCCGGATCACCGAAAGAAAGCCGCCATGCATGTCGTGTACACGGAAATCCGCCGCGCCGATGCCGAGGTGGTGAAGGGACTCTCGCGCTACGGCGTCGCCACGATTCACGAAGCACAGGGCCGCACCGGCCTTCTGGGTCCGACGCTCCGACCCATCTACCCCGGGGCTCACATCGCCGGTAGCGCGGTCACGGTGAGTCTCCCGCCCGCCGACAACTGGATGATCCACGTGGCGGTCGAGCAGTGCCAGGCCGGGGATGTTCTGGTGGTCGCGCCGACTTCCTACTCGGACGCGGGCTACTTCGGCGAGTTGCTCGCCTCCTCACTCGTTGCGCGGGGTGTGCGCGGGCTCATCATCGATGCCGGAGTGCGCGATGTGCATGAACTCACCGACATGGGGTTCCCCGTGTGGTCAAAGACCATACATGCACAGGGAACCGTGAAGGAAACTCTCGGCTCGGTGAATGTTCCGGTCGTCTGTGGCGCAGGGCTCGTCAATCCCGGTGACGTGGTGATCGCAGACGACGATGGCGTGTGCATCGTGCCGCGCCTCGAGGCGCGCGCGGTACTCACCGCCAGCGAAGCGCGCGAAGCCAAAGAGGCCGCGACGCGCCAGCGGCTGCAAAACGGCGAGCTCGGTCTCGACATCTACGACATGCGGGACAAGCTCGCCAAGCGCGGTCTCGTTTACCGTGCGCAATCCTTGCCGGAGTGAGCGACATGCTGCGCGCCATACCCAGCACGCTCATGCGCGGCGGCACCTCCAAAGCGTTGTATTTTCACGCCCGCGACCTGCCGCAGTCGGTGCGCGCCCGGGATCGGGTGCTGCTTGCCGCCATGGGCTCACCCGACCCGCGTCAGATCGATGGCGTGGGGGGTGCACACCCCCTCACCAGCAAGGTGGCCATCGTCGGCGCTCCCACGCGTACGGATGCCGATGTGGACTATCTGTTTCTCCAGGTCGTGGTCGATAAGGCGGAAGTGAGTGACTCGCAGAACTGCGGCAACATCCTCGCCGGCGTGGGCCCATGGGCGATCGAGCATGGCCTGGTGAAGATCACGGGCGCCGAAACGGCGGTGCGCATCCACATGGTGAACACCGGCAGCGTCGCCGTCGCCCATGTGCCGACCCCGCACGGCGCAGTGGAATACGAGGGCGACGCCCGTATCGACGGCGTTCCAGGAACCGCTGCCGCAATCCCCATCGACTTCCTGGACGTCGCCGGATCCTCCTGCGGCAAACTGTTTCCGACCGGATCCAACATCGAGCGCATCGACGGGATGGAGGTCACCTGCATCGATAACGGCATGCCGGTGGTGCTGATGCGCGCTGCCGATCTCGGCAAGCGTGGGGATGAGTCTCCGGAAGATCTCGAGGGGGATGCGGCACTCAAGTCACGTATCGAGCGTCTGCGGCTCGCGGCGGGACCCCGGATGAATCTCGGCGATGTGGCAAAGAAGACGGTACCCAAGATGTGCCTCGTCTCGCCCGCGCGTCACTCGGGCACTCTGCACACGCGAACCTTCATCCCGCACCGCGTGCACGAAGCCATCGGAGTGCTGGGTGCGGTAAGTGTCGCCACTGCCTGCGTCACGCCCGGCTCGGTCGCCGCACAGGTGGCGCGCCTCGCTCCGCGCTCAGGCCTGCAACGGCTCGAGATCGAGCATCCCACCGGTTTCTTCACGGTGGAGATGGACGTGGCGTTGGAGGGCGCAGAGGTGACCGTAAAACGGTCCGCGCTGCTGCGCACGGCGCGCAAGCTGATGCAGGGAGAGGTGTTCGTTCCGCGAAGCGCCTGGAGTGATTCATGACGGGCGAGCTCTCCATCGGTCTCATCGGACTCGGCGAGGCCGGCCAAGTGCTGGCCTGCGACCTGCACCGCAACGAAGAGCTGACTTTATGGGCGTGGGACCGGCTCTTCCCGGTCGATGGCAGTGAGCCGCGGCGCGCCGCTACGGCGCTGCCGTTTCTGAGAGCGGCAGGCTCCATGCGCGAGGCGGTCCGCGGCCGCGCGATCGTCATCTCCGCGGTCACCGCGGGCGAGTGCCGGGCCGCGGCGCTCGAGGCGGCACGGGCGCTCGCCGCGGGCACCTACTACCTCGATCTCAACTCGGTGTCGCCGGGAACCAAGGCGGAGGCCGCGCGCACGATTGAAGCCGCGGGCGGGCGTTACATCGAGGCGGCGATAATGTCGCCGATCGCCCCGCAACGCATCGCCTCGCCGGTGTGGCTCGGTGGCCCTCATGCGCAGGACTTTCTGCCGCTTGCGCAGTCGCTCGGCTTCGAAGGCGCGGCGGTGTACTCGGGCACCATTGGCGCAGCGTCCGCAGCCAAGATGTGCCGCAGCGTGATCGTCAAGGGCATGGAGGCGCTGCTCGCCGAGTCACTCCTCACGGCGCGACGCCACGGCGTCGACGACGCCGTGCTCACATCGCTCAAGGATCTCTTTCCCGCTGCAGACTGGCGCAAGCTCGCCCGCTACATGATCTCGCGCTCCGTGCAGCATGGGGCCCGACGGGCAGAGGAGATGGCGGAGGCCGCCAAGACCGTGACCGAGGCTGGCTTCGAGCCGTGGATGAGCCGTGGATGCATCGAAAGACAGCGGTGGGCCGCGACACACGCGGGTGCGCTGAGGCACGAGGCACTGGCCGACATGCTCGATGACATGCTGGCGCCTGCGCCAGCGCAACGGCAGCCGCGGGAGGCGAAGCGCACATGATCATCGATTGCCACGGTCATTACACCACCGCGCCGGCCGCTCACCAGAAGTTCCGCGACGCGCAGCTCGCGGCACTCAAGGATCCAACGGCGCCGCCCGCAAAGCCCGGTGCCATCTCGGATGACGAGATCCGCGAGACCATCGAGAAGAATCAGCTGCGTCTGCAGAAGCAGCGCGGCTCGGACCTCACGCTGTTCTCACCGCGTGCGTCCGCCATGGGGCATCACATCGGCAACGAGGCGATCTCGAGTGCCTGGACGCGCGCCAACAATGATCTCATCAAGCGGGTGGTGGATTTGTACCCGGAGAACTTCGTCGGCGTCTGCCAGCTGCCGCAATCGCCGGGCGTACCGCTTGCCAACTCCGGGGCCGAGCTCGAGCGCTGCGTGCGTGAGCTCGGCTTCGTCGGCTGCAATCTCAACCCGGACCCTTCGGGCGGACACTGGACTTCCCCGCCCCTCACCGACCGGCATTGGTATCCCTTCTACGAGAAGATGGTCGAGCTCGATGTGCCGGCGATGATCCACGTGTCGGCCTCGTGCAATCCGAATTTCCACGCGACCGGCGCGCACTACATCAATGCCGACACCACCGCCTTCATGCAGTTCATCGAGGGCGACCTGTTCCGGGATTTCCCCACTCTCCGTTTCATCATTCCGCATGGCGGAGGCGCCGTCCCCTACCACTGGGGCCGCTACCGCGGCCTGGCGGACATGCTCAAGCGGCCACCGCTCGAGGAGCACGTGATGAAGAATGTCTTCTTCGACACGTGCGTGTACCACCAGCCGGGCATCGACCTCCTGGTGCGGGTCATCGACATCGGCAACATCCTGTTTGGCTCCGAGATGGTCGGTGCCGTGCGCGGCATCGACCCGCTCACTGGCCATTACTTCGATGACACCCGCCGCTATATCGACGCGCTAGCACTACCAGCTGCAGACAAGGAGCGCATTTTCGCGAAGAATGCACGCCGCGTGTTCCCGCGGCTGAGTACGCAGCTCGAGGCACGTGGTCTGTGAATTCAGGAGCGCTCATCCAACCGGGTGATCCGACGTGGCCTGCGAGTCCGGCCACCGGCGGCTTTACTACCGATCGCGACTGGCTGCCGTTTCATGCGGCGCCGCGCCGGCCACGCTTTGCTCTCCCGCGCGGGGCGGTTGATGCCCACTGTCACGTGTTCGGGCCCGGCGCGCGTTTCCCCTACGCCGCGGAACGCCGTTACACGCCATGCGATGCACCCAAGGAAAAGCTTTTCGGGCTGCGGGACTATCTCGGGTTCGAGCGCAATGTCATCGTGCAGGCCACCTGTCATGGCGCCGACAACGCCGCCCTGGTCGATGCGCTGCGGGCCGCCGGAGGCCGTGCGCGCGGGGTGGCAACGGTTGCTGCCGGGATCAGCGACCGGGAGCTCGAGGAGCTCGATGCCGCCGGCGTGCGCGGCGTACGCTTCAATTTCGTCAAGCGGCTGGTCGATACGACGCCGCGCGACGTACTGCTGCAGATTGCACGGCGTGTCGAGCCGATCGGGTGGCACGTGGTCATTTACTTCGAGGGCGCGGAGCTTGCGGAACTGTACGATTTCTTCGCCGCGCTGCCGGCCACCGTGGTGGTCGACCACATGGGACGGCCGGATGTGACGAAGTCTGTCGACGGGCCCGAGTTCGAGCTGTTCGTGAAGCTGATGCGCGAGCATCCCAACATCTGGTCGAAGGTCAGCTGCCCTGACCGGCTGTCCAGCAGCGGGCCGCCGGGGTACGCGGATGTCGTCCCCTTTGCCCGGCGCATCGTCGAGATCTTTCCGGACCGGGTGCTGTGGGGCACGGATTGGCCGCATCCGAATCTGAAGCCGCACATGCCAGACGATGGTGACCTCGTGGACTTCCTGCCGAAGATCGCCACCACCGCGGCGCTGCAGCGGCAGCTGCTGGTGGATAACCCGCTGCGTCTCTACTGGGGGGTACCGTAATGGCACGCATCACGGCGGGTGTCACCACCTCGCACGTGCCGGCGATCGGCGCGGCGCTGGATAACGGCAAATCTCAGGATGCGTACTGGGCGCCGATGTTCGCCGGTTTCGACTTCTCCAGGCGCTGGATGGCTGCGCAGAAGCCGGACGTCATCCTGCTCACCTACAACGATCACGCCAGCGCCTTCAGCCTGGACATCGTGCCGACCTTTGCCATCGGCTGTGCGCAGCAGTTCGCCCCGGCGGATGAGGGCTGGGGTCCGCGGCCGGTGCCGGTGGTACAGGGCCACGCCGAGCTCGCCTGTCACATCGCCCAGTCGGTGATCCAGCAGGACTTCGATCTCACGATCGTGAACCGCATGGATGTCGATCATGGCCTTACGGTGCCGCTGTCGCTGCTTTTCGGGCAGGTGCCGGCCTGGCCAGCGCGTGTGATTCCCTTCCCGGTCAATGTCGTCCTTTATCCGCCGCCCTCCGGGCGGCGCTGCTACGAGCTCGGCAAGGCGCTGCGCCGCGCGATCGAATCATTCCCCGCCGATCTCAATGTACAGGTGTGGGGCACGGGAGGCATGAGTCATCAGCTGCAGGGACAGCGCGCGGGCCTCATCAACAAGGAGTGGGACGCACGCTTCATCGAGCAGCTGATCGACGATCCGGAAACGCTGTCGCATATGCCGCACATCGAGTACGTGCGCGAGGCGGGATCGGAAGGCATCGAGCTCGTGATGTGGCTCATCATGCGCGGGGCACTGAGCGACAAGGTGCGCACCGTGCACCGCTTCTACCACGTGCCCGCCTCGAATACCGCCGTGGGCCACCTGATTCTGGAGAACCTGCCGTGAAGATCATTCTCGCGGGCGCCGGTGCGTTCGGCGCGAAACACCTGGACGCCATCAAGGTCATCGGCAACGTCGAGGTGGTCTCGCTCGTCGGGCGCACCCTCGAGGCGACCCGCGCCGTGGCACAGAAGTATGGTGTGGCGCATGCCACGACGGAGCTGGCCGAAGCCCTGAGTCTCCCGGGGGTGGAGGCGGCCATTCTCGCGACCCCGACCCAACTGCACGCCTCGCAGGCCCTCGCCTGCATGCGCGCGGGCAAGCACGTGCAGGTCGAGATCCCGCTCGCCGACAACTGGACCGACGCGCAGGCGGTCGC
>Ga0335077_10009099_pt1 | contig 12323 bp, 10 predicted proteins | sample Lox_Sample_31_FD_207151 | JGI IMG/M metagenome (GOLD analysis project Ga0335077, IMG submission 207151) | Soil microbial communities from Loxahatchee National Wildlife Refuge, Florida, United States - Lox_Sample_3.1 | ecosystem: Environmental > Terrestrial > Soil > Wetlands | place: USA...
CCACAGAGAGCTTCCTTCGCATCACTCGAATCCCCCGAATTCGCGCGTGCCGCGAACCTCAGCGCGCATCCTAGCAGAGGGAGAAAGAACCGGGTAGGGATTCGTTGGCGAGGAGCAGCCCCGGCGCGACTCGCGAAGCGCCGCGGCGCCGGTCCGCCTTGGGCTGTCGGCGCACGCCGAGGTCGGCCTCGACCCCGCAGAGCGGCGCTCTCAGGGGCGTCTTATCAGTTATCAAAGTACCGTTGGCCGCGGTGATTGCGCTTGCTACGGTGACCTTCAAGGAGTCCTGGAATGTCACGCAGACAACTCATCTTCGCGCTCGTTTGCATCGTGCTGGTCGTCGCAGCCATTGCCGCGTTTGAATATCTGCCGAAACGCTACGCCATCGGCGACCGAATGAACGCAGCGACCGTCTTCTGGCACGACGGCGAGGCATTTCTCTTCCTCCAGGTGACCTCCACCGGCAAAGCCGAGAACGTGCTCCAGGCCAAACTGGCTTCGACGCGGTACTCCTATCTATTGCCGCTTCTGGGCGTGGGGACGCGCTTCTACGACTACCACTTCGAGGCGTATCGCGTCGATCGCGCCGGAAAAATCGAACCTTTGACCCTTCCCACCGCGTCCGGCACCGTCGGAACCTGGACACTGGAAGACGGAAAGCTGCAACTGACGCCCATCGCCGGCGGCTTCAGCCACCGCGACGGCTTTCGCTGGGACGGCGCAAAATTTCTCCCGGTTTCGCCGGCCGCCGCGCCGCCTTCCGGCGTCAATAAGAGCGCCACTGCCACGCTGAGCCCCGACGATCTGGCGGACGACGATGACGACTCGGGTATCGTGGCGCGCTCCGCGCGGGCGGCGTTCAAGGCAGGTGGATGGCACTACAAGGAGCTCAGCGCATACGAAACGGTCGGAAATCAGGCTATGCTACCGATCGACCTGGGAAGCTCTTCTTGGAATCTTACCGTGACGAGCTTTCCCCGGCCGGCGGGGCAATTTCCGCGCGGTTTTGACATGCTCGCCTTTGGCGTAGAGAGCCTGGCGCTCTCACAGGCATCCAGAGACAGCGAGGTTACGACACTCTGGACGCAGCGCGGCTGGCAGGCGATTTCCAAGACCGAGTTCGAGCGGCGAGCCTTTGTCTCCGGGCGGCCCGCCAGCGTGTCGCGCTTCACCCTGTGGTGGCTCGCCCTTCTCCTGCTGGCCGCGTTGCTCAAATTCGGGGCGTGGGGGCACCTGATTTTGAATCTTTTCACCACGAAGCGTCGCGTGCTGAAGAATATGGCCACGTCCTTCTCGTTCCCTCCGGCCACTCCGGCGCAATTCCCGCAGTTGCATCTGGCGGAGCTGGAGCGCTACACGCGCGAGCTGGAGGCCCTCGGTTTCGTCCAATTGATGGATTTGTCGCTGGTATCCGATGCGCCGAACGCTATTCCGGTCTTTGCGCGGCTCTGCGCGCACACGCGGCACCACCTCTTTGCCGAAGCGGGCCAGCTTTTCCCGCGAGGAAAAGCGCCGCTGCCGTTCAAGTGCTCGTTGCAAAGCTGCCTGACCGACGGATGGACGCTCAGCTTCACCGATCGCAAGCCGCTGCCAGGGGGCATCTTGATCCGACGCAAGAAGGCCCTGTCGGTCGCCATGCCGAATGCGTCTCTTTCCGAGCTGCTGAATGCGTTTCTGCAAATGCGGACCGAGATCTGCCAGGACCTCGGAATTTCCGTCCTGACCGATGATTCGAAGGAAGCGTACTTCGCCAAGGTGCAACGCTCCTGCGCGGAGCTTCGCGAGGCCATCAGCGGGAAGAACTTCGCGAAAGGAATCCCGCAATTCTACTGGCGCAAGTTTTCGCTGCTGAAAACGAAATCGGAATACGTCTGGTTGGGCGACTATCCCAAGGAAGCGGAACGGCGCAAGCGGGGCGTGGTGAGTCCGGTACGGGCGCTCGGATAACAGCCGGCTGCGGCCCCATCCGCGTCGCGATGCCTGTATTCGGTTAGCGGCAGCCGCAGGCGCCGCCGCAGCATCCGCCGCCGGAGCTGGACGGGCCGGAAGAAGAACCGGAAGACGAGCCACCGGAGGCTTTCGCGCCGTTTCCGTGCGCCGCGAACACCGAAAGCTGAATCGTATTCTTCGCGCTCTCGCATTTCGGGCACGTGACCTCTGTGCCCGCCTTCAGCACGATGCGCTCGTATTCGGCGCCGCAATTGTCGCAGACGTATTCGTAGATCGGCATAAGCTGATTCTAGCACTCTATTCGCCCATCCGCCGGTCGTGGTCCGACGAGATGGTTATGAGCGGCGGCCTTCAGGCCGGCTCTGGGTTTCATCCAGGCGGCCGGCGGTAAAGCGCCGCGAATCGCCGCACCCACGGCGGCTCGGGATCGGCGTACTCCTCGAAGATCTCCTCGACCAGCCCCGCGCGACGAAACCCGTCGATTTCCCCGCGCGTCAACGGCCACGGCGGACCCTGCCCGAGCGGTTCGCCGTCCTGGCGTCCCCGCGCGATCACTAGCAGCCGCCCGTCCGGCGCCACAAACTCCGCGATTCGCGCGATCGAGCGCGCGCGCAGGTCTCCTGTGAACGCCTGCACGGTGTAAACCTCGAGCACGAAATCAAACGCGCGCAGCCACGCGGCGGGCGGGTGGAACAGATCCGCGACCCGGTAGTCGACTTTCGTCTCCGGATAGCGCTTCTTTGTTGCCGCGATGGCAGTCGGCGAGATGTCGAACGCGGTGGTTTGGAATCCCCATTTCGCCAGCTGTTCGGAATCGTCGCCGAAGCCGCAGCCGATCACCAACGCGCGCTTGCCGGCCGTTTCCAGCGGATGCTTCCGCCAGAATTCCACCAAGCCCGGATTCGGGACGCCGTCCCCCCAGGGGACGACGTTCTCGCCGCGCTCGGCTTCCTGGTAGACGGCGTCGAACCAGCCGAGCTGGTTGCCCTTCCCCGTGTATTCGGCGGCAAGTTCGCGGACGCGCGCGCGCGGATCGGTCATGCGGGGATTCTACAACGAATGGGAGAACGCACGCCGGTGAAGCCGCGGAGCGGCGATTGCCCAATCCGACGGACGCCCCAGGGACCTGCAGGGCCTGCTCTTTGACAACTGACGATCCGACTAGGATCGGCATCCCGAGCGACCATCGGGAGCCGAGGGATCTCTCTGTGCGCGAGGTACTGTTCTAGCCACTCGCCACTAAGCACTCGCCACTGGTACTTTCTAATCGACACAAGGTGCCGTCACCGCGCAACACAACCCGCTGGAAACGCGCCACATGCCAATTTCTAACCGGCACAACTTTTCGCCCAGCCCTGCGGTGGTGAGGACGAAAAAAAAGCCCCGGCCGAAGCCGGGGCTTTCGTCGATCCGCCAGGGTTGAAAACGTTGCTAGTCGCCGGCTACCGTCGCTGCTTCGGACTGCGAAGCCGCAGCGCCGTTGCCGTTGGCAGGTTCGGGGCGCTTCACCGTGGCGCCGGGGACGGCCGTGAGAATCTCGTCCATGGTGCCGATCTGCATGAGCGGCTCGGACTTCTTCTTCAGCACCAGCTCTTCGTAGATCTTGCGAACCTTGGCCGCTTCCTCGAAGGCCTTCTTGCGGCGGATGCGGTCTTCTTCGGCGGCGGTCAGCGGGATGTCGTGCTCCAGGTGGCGGACGCGCGCGGCGTCTTCAGCGTCGATCTTCAGCGAATGCTCGTAGTCGCTGAGGGCGACTTTCTTGTTCTTCGCATAGATCTCATGTTTGCCGTGGTTCTTGTACCACTCGGCGACGGTCGCGTTCTTGTGCATGTTCTCGATGATCTGCCGCCAGCCCACGCCGGTGTTGTAGGCGCAGAAGGAGATTTCGCCTTTCTGCGTGGCGTAGGGGATGATGCACATTTCGGTGCGGCGGAAATCGTAGTTGAACAAGTCCTGGAACCACATGCCGGCGATGAAGAGGAAATTCCAGGGATCTTCCTGCCGGCGCTTCATGGCGTCTTCGATGGTGCGGTTGGGATTGGTCCGGCCGTACTTCTTGTCCGCGTCTTTCGAGAGCGCCCAGGTCTTGTCGAACTTCATCCAGAGGTCCTTCAATTTCAGGCTGGGCGGCGCCTGGAAGGGCTTGTAATTCTTGAGCAGGGCCATGGCCATCATGAAGTTCGAGAATTTCTTGCCGCGGGCCGCGTCGGTGATGGCGGTGACGTCCCTGGTGAGGGACGGTGCATCGAGGAAGCGCGGAACCGGAGCCCATTCCTTGGTTTCCTTGTTGATCATCAGCGCGGTGCCCACGCCGCAGTTCGGATGGCAGCCGCAGGAAAGCGAACCCCACTGCGAATCCGGCCCGTGCGAAAGGTCGGAGAAGCCGGCGAACGTGGCGATGTAGGAGATCGGAAACCAGTCGCGCGTGGGCTCGACTTTGCCCACCTGCGAACTGACGTCCTTGGCCAGATGCGACAGCGTATAGCGCTGGCGGATGCGGCGCTCGGGCGTAATGTCTTCGTCGCGCCCGGTGAACGAAACGGGCTGGAAGGAGACGAACGAAATTTTCTTCGGGTTCTCCATCGCGAACTTGACGATCGGGCCCACCTGATCGTTGTTCACGTTGTTGACGATGGTGGTGACCAGCACGATTTCCACGCCCGCTGCGTGCAGGTTTTCGATGGCGCGCAGCTTTACGTCAAAGAGGTTGCCGACCTGGCGATGGCTGTTGGCGTCGTTGCCGATGCCGTCGAATTGCAGGTAGGCGTAACGCAGGCCGGCCTCGAAAGCCTTCTTCGCGAATTCCTTGCTCTTGGCGAACTCGATGCCGTTGGTCGCGGCCTGCACGCTGTTGTAGCCGACCTTGCGCGCGTAGCGGACGGCGTCGAGGAAGAACGGCGACATCGTGGGCTCGCCGCCGGAGAACTGCACGGACATCTGGCGGCGCGGCTTGATCTTGGTGGCGTTGTCGAGAATCTCGACGATTTCGTCCCATCCCAGCTCGTGGACGTAGCCGACCTGGTTCGCGTCCATGAAGCAGGGATCGCACATCATGTTGCAGCGGTTGGTCAGGTCGACGGTCAGAACCGCGCCGCGGCCGTGGCGGACGGTGCTGGACCCGTGGTTGTGCAGGGTTTCGTCGTTGTGCGCGGGAATGTCGCGGCCCGGGAAATTGCCCTCGATCCATTCGAGGAACTTCGAGTCCACCGCCATCAGGTCTTCAAACTTGCCGTGCTGCGGGCACTCCTTGACCATCCAGACCTGGCCGTCGCGCTCGATGATCTGCGCCTTGATCTCGCCGACCTTCTCGTGGATCAGGTCGGTCCAGTCCTTCGTGCCGTCGATGATCGCGTTGCGCGCTTCCTTCACGCAGCTGGGGCAGAGCGAGTCGGTCGTCCGCGGCCAGCCGAGCGTGGGCTTAGACTTTTCCCACGATTTCAGCAGCGGCTTGTCCGACCACTTCGGCGTGAACGAGGGATTCGGATTGCGCTTGTTGAAGTATTGAATCGTGTCGAACGTGACGCCCGCCGTCTTACAGAGCGCCCAATCGAACGACTTCCAAAGTTTATTGCTGACTGTATTCGACATGAACCTGCACCCCTCAGTTAGGATTCCTGAAACGCCTAAAATGAACTTGCCTGAATTTCGCCCGAACCGCCCCGAAACCGGACCCCCCACGGGTGCGCCTACACCCGTAAGCGGTTACGGTACCAGAGTTTGCGCCTATTCCAACCCTCCGTCTAGGCGGATGCGCCCAAAGGTACAAATCGGGGGTTGAACGGCTCGAAACCCGCACCCAAGGGAGCCCCCCCTAGTACTACAAACCTTGGATTTCCACAGCCCGTGGCATCGCCATCGGTTTCGAAACGCGATCGGGGCGAAGGGTCCACAGAGGTGGACGTTCAATCCAGGTTCAGGGGCGTCCGGAGAACGCCGATGGCGAAGTGTGCCAGCATGGGCGCGTCTTCGTCCAACTGGATCCAGCGCAGCACGCAGTGGTCTTTCATGTATTGCGAGACCTTCGCTTCGTTGATGCCCAGATACTCGGCGAGGCGGGGCTTCAGGCCGGCGTCGCCGGAAAATCCGCGCCCGCCGCGGCTGCCTTTGGCCGACCGGCCACCGCGGACCAGATTCGCGGCGCCGATGCGCAGGGTCTGACACGCTTCGATGTAGTACGAAGTGACCTGGTCGGAATCGGAAAGCAGGATCACGCCGGGGCCGGCGGGCGCGTCGTCGCATTCGTCGAGGCGGTGCAGCGGGCTCTGGACCAGGCGGCGCAACAAAGATTCCAGATGGGCCATGCGCGAAGCCAGGGCCGGTTCGCCGCGTCCGTGGCCGTGCGCAGAGCGCTCCGACGGCAGCTGAGGCGCGGGCAACTCGGCGCGCGACGCCCGCTCGTACGGCGCGGGCGCAGTCTCGACGGGGCGTTCGGCGGCAGGCGCGGCCGGGCGCCCCGGCTGCGGCTCGGTGGAGGGCGCATACGCCTGCGTGGGAAGACCGGGGGCACCGGTGCCTCTGCGGCGGCGACCGCGGCCTCCGCGGCGTCCGCGGCGGCGTTTGCGCTTGCCCGCGGCGGAACCCTCACCGGCCGGCGTCGTGCCTTCCGCCTGCGATTCGGGAATTTCGCCGGCGGCCAGCGGCATGTTGCCCGTGGATGGTTCCTCGGAATCGTCGCCGGCCTGGCTCTCGGATTCCTCTTGCGTTTCCGCATGGGCATCCGCGTCCGCTGCCGATTCAACGGCGGCGCGGTCGGCCTGCTCGCTCGGCGTCAGCCGCGCCGGAATTTCCATTCCCAGGCGCGTCAGCGCTTCTTCGGCTTTCTTGCGCCAGTCCGCGCGACGGAACCGCTGCGCGGCATGGGCGTACCAGCGCCCGGCCTCTTCGATGCGCTCGGCTTTTTCTTCGATCAAGGCGAGTTCCCACGCCACCATGCCGTCGCGGGTTCGTTGATAGAGTTCGTTGAGTTTTGCCGCTGCGTCCGGGCTGCTCTTGGCCTTGCGGATGCGGGCCTGAATCTGACGCCAATCTGCCATGTCCCGGCATTGTAGCAGCGGAGTGACATCTAAGCTAATGAACAGTGCCCGCCTGGAGTAGAATCGTGCGGAATCGCAGGGTGAAGGGAGAGCCGATGAGAGCGGGCCGCGCCATCCTGGTTGCCGCAATGTTTCTGCTGGCCATCGCGCCGTCGTTCGGCCAGGGCGGGTCGGCGTTCGCGCCGTTCGACCGCTGGACGGCCGCCGTGGTCGCCGGCAACCAATCTTCGCTCGCTGGGCTTTACTCGACGCGCCCGCCGGCGCAGACGCAGACTCCGGAAGGCAAGACCGCCGATCCCAATGAAGAGCCGATGTTCTGGTCCGCGCTCGCCGCGAAGGGGCTCAGCGATTTCCAGCCGAAGGTGCTTTCGATCTTGCGGCCCCAGCCGGGCCAGGTCGCGCTGGTGCTGCGCGTGGAATTCAAACTGAAGTCGGGCGGCGTGGCGGCGCCCTACACCGTGGAAGCGGCGCAGCTCTGGATCCAGGAAGGAAGCGACTGGCGCATCGCGATGACCCGGCGCGGAGGACTCAACGCCAGCCCCACGTTCCGCCTGCCGGAGCCGGCGAAGCCGAATACGACGCTCTATCCGCCGCCCGACGACGCACAGAAAGAAATCGATGCGGCGCTGGCGGCCGCAGCGAAGGATCGCAAGCGGGTGATCCTCGTTTTCGGCGCGAACTGGTGCTACGACTGCCACGTGCTGGAAACCACGTTCCGCTCGAAGCAGTTCGCCGCGACGGTCGAGGCGAATTATCACGTGGTGCACATCAACGTGGGAGACGAAGGCGACCAGAATCTCGATCTCGCCGAGCGCTACGGAGTCCCGCTGAAAGGGCACGTGCGCATTCCGAGCCTGGCGGTTCTCGATCCCGACGGCAAAGTCGTCTACGCGCAGAAGAACGGAGAATTCGACGACAGTGTGAAACTGGCGCCGGCCGACATCGCCTCGTTCCTGAAGAAGTGGGCCCCGCCGCACGCCTAGGCACGCGAACGTCGCGACCGCTGTAGACTTCGGCGGTCTAGTTCTTGTTGCCGCTCAAATCCTTCAGCTTCTGTTCGTCCGTTTCCTGAAGCCCCTTGCGAAAGTCGGCGGGATCCTTCGTGTCGCCGGGCAGGAGCTCCAGCGCTTTCTTGACGTTCTGAAGCGCCAGGTCCTTTTGACCGGCGGTGATGTAGGCATCGGACAGGCTGTCGTACGTGTTCGGCGATTCGGGAAAGGCGGCCACGTTGAGCTTGAAGATTTCGATGGCGTCCTGGTTTTGGCCGGCGTTGAGATGCTCGTAGCCCATGATGTTCACCGGCGCTTCCGGGAAAAGCGTGGCCTTCGGATCGGTCTTGCGAGCCGCGGCGAGCCTCGCCGCCACTTTGACCGCGCCGCCGGGCTGATCGATCAGGTCCAGGTTGCGGGCCGTGGCTGAAATCGCCGGCGGATCTTTTTGCACCGGCGCGCGGCCCGGCGTCTTGATCAGCGTGATCACGTACCAATTCGTGATCAATCCGGGCAGCTCCGGATGTACGGGAAACATGTCCGCGCCGTGCCCGCCTTTGGCGTAGTGGACCAATTGCTTGCCGGGATTCGAGGTCAGCGCGTAGAGCCACTCGATCTCCGTCTGCGAGCCGAATTCGTCGTCGTCGGCGGCTGCAAAGAACACCGGGGTCTTCGCGGAGTTGCGCAGGTAGGTGCGCCCGTTCAAATCGGTGGGACCGGAGAGAAGAACGAGCGAGCGCACTTCGGGATGGCGCCGCGCCAGCTGCACGGAATTATTCACGCCGCAGCTCGCCCCTCCCACTCCGATCGTGCGGGTCACGCCGGGCTGGGATTCCAGATAGGCCAGCGCCGCGTCGAAGTCGCCCGGCCATTTCTCCGTCTCGACTTTTGCCTCGTCGGGATTCTTGTCATGAGGCACTCCTCCGCTTTCGCCGAAGCCGCGATTATCGATGGTGAGCACATTCATCCCGGCGTCCGCAAGCTCCGCCGCGAGCCGGTCCCAAACTTTGCGGTCACGATTGCACTGGTGAAGAAGCAGGACGCCCGGGCCCGGCTTGCCCGCGTCGAAATAGGTCGCCTTGAGCTTCGTGCCGTCAGGCGCGGTCAGATCCGCCACGCGCTGCCCGCACGGCGCGGCTACGGCACAAAGCAAAGCGAGCGCCGCCAATCCTGTTCCGCGAAGCAACGAATCGAAAAGTCTCGGAAGGGTCGTCATAGTTGCCTCCTGCCGGCGCCATCATACAAGAACGCCCCGCCAGTCTTATCGCCGCAATTACTCACCGTGCGTTAGCGTGCGGCCGAACTTGCTGAGCAGCACCTGAATCCCGAAATAGCCCAAATACTCCGGCTGGCCGCTGGCGTTGCCGCTGAAGCTTCGGCCCGCCATGAAAAGCAGAATAAACCCGTCGTGGAGCTTGTAGCGCCCGCCGAAATCCCAGGTGGTGTTGTGGGGCAGGGCGCGCATGGCCCAGTCGTTGTAGACCTCTCCGTCTATCTCGAGTCCCTTGCTCTTGAAGGTGTGCCCGGCAACGAAACCGATGGTGCGTTCCTGCGGCCCGCTCCACGGGAAGAAATAGCCGGCTTCGAAATTCAGGTCGAGCGGCCCCACGCTCTTCGCGATCTCGACGGGAAGGTAGAAGCGCGGCCCGTTTCCGGCAATTCCCTTGATTCGCGCGGCCACCGAGGCTCCGGTTTGGATCTGCGGAAAAGTGGAAATCTGCCAGCCGCCTTCGCCCCGGTCGAAAAACCGCCATTTCACTCCCGGCAGCTGATTCGTCCAGCTCGTTTGCGCCGGCTGGCCTGCGCTCGTCTGCACGACGTAGGCGCCCTCCCAGGTGAGTTGGATGCGATCGCCTATTCCGAAATTGATGTCCAGCTGCGGCGACTGATAGCCCGCCTGGCCGCGGACCACGGTTTGCGCCGAGGCGATGTTGATTTCCCAGTTGGCGTTTCCCGGCGTCCCCGGATCGTTGGTCAGGAACGGAGGTCCGCCCTGGGCATCAGCCGAGCCTGGCCGGCCGAGCGCGAACGCGGCGAGCAAGGAAAGGAGGATGGGGAGTCTGGTTCGCAAGGTCGCGTGATCCCGCTTGGTGCCGGCAGCATCATGCCAGTTTCCGGGTCCGAGTGGCAGTTCCCGTTGGCTGCGTTGTAAGATGCTGGCATGGCCCTCAAGCTGCCCATCTACATGGATAACCAGGCGACCACGGCGGTCGATCCGCGCGTTCTGGACGCGATGCTGCCGTATTTCACCGAGAAATTCGGCAACGCGGCCAGCCGCAATCATGAGTTCGGATGGAAGGCGGAGGAGGCGATTGAAAACGCCCGGGGCCACATCGCGCGCCTGATCCATGCTTCGCCGCGCGAGATCGTTTTCACCAGCGGCGCCACGGAATCGGACAATCTGGCCATCAAGGGCGTGGCCGAGGCGCACCGCGCCAAGGGCAATCACATCATCACGCAAGCGACCGAGCATAAGGCCGTGCTCGATTCGTGCAAACGGCTGGAAAGCTCCGGTTACGAGCTCACCTACCTGCCGGTTTCCGCCGGCGGGCTTATCGATCTCGACGATTTGCGGCGGGCCATCACTCCGAAGACGATTTTGATTTCGATCATGCACGCCAACAACGAGATCGGCGCGATCCAGCCGGCCGGCGAAATCGGGAAAATCGCCAAGGAACGCAAAGTTCTGTTTCACTCCGACGCCGTGCAGGCCGTCGGGAAAATACCCGTCGACGTGCAGAAGGACGGCATCGACCTGCTCTCGATTTCCGCGCACAAAATGTACGGGCCGAAGGGCATCGGCGCGCTCTACGTGCGGCGCAAGGACCCGCGCGTCGAACTGGCGCCGCAGATCGACGGCGGCGGGCACGAGCGCGGCATGCGCTCCGGCACGCTGAACGTCCCCGGCATCGTCGGTTTCGGCAAAGCCTGCGAGCTTTGCCTGAAGGAAATGCCCGAGGAGGCGCCGCGCCTGGCGCGCCTGCGCGACCGCTTGAAGGAAGCGATCATGGGAAGGCTGGAGGGCACCGCCGTGAACGGCACGCTGGCGCACCGCCTGCCCGGCAATCTGAACCTGAGCTTTTCCGGCGTGGAAGGCGAAGCGCTCCTGATGGGCATCAACGATGTGGCTGTTTCGAGCGGGTCCGCCTGCACGTCCGCGATGATCGAGCCGAGCTACGTGCTGCGGGCGCTGGGAGTTTCCGACGACCTCTCGCACAGCTCGATCCGGTTTGGCCTGGGCCGCTTCAACACCAGCGAGGAAGTGGACTACGTCGCCGACCGCGTGGTGGAAACCGTGAAGCGCCTCCGCGAACTTTCTCCGCTTCTCGAATCGGCGCGGCCGCATCCCGCGCGCTGATTTCGCCGCCCCGACCGTCCAATTTGGCGCTCGCCCGCCGCGCTATAATCTTCCTTTCCCGGAGGCACACCATGGCACCCGACCTGCGTTATCCCATCGGCCCATTCGAATCGGTTTCGGCTCTCGCTCCCGATCAGCGCCGCGCCGCAATCGAGGCCATCGCCGAAGTTCCCGCGCGCCTGCGCGCCGCCGTCGCCAACCTCAACGACCCGCAGCTCAACACGCCCTATCGTTCCGGCGGCTGGACCATCCGCCAGCTCGTCCACCACATCGCGGATAGCCACATGAACGCGCTCACGCGCTTCAAGCTCGCCCTCACCGAAGACGCGCCCATGGTGAAGACCTACGAGGAGAATCTGTGGGCCGAGCTGGCGGACACCAAAACGCCGCCGATTGATTCGTCGCTCGCCCTCATCGACAACCTTCACTACCGGTGGGTGATTCTGCTGCGGTCGCTCGAGCCGCCGCAGTTCGAGCGTACCTTCCGCCATCCGCAGTGGGGATTGGGTACCGTGGATTTTCTGCTCGCGCAGTACGCGTGGCACGGAAAGCATCACGTGGCGCACATCACTTCGCTGCGGGAACGCAACGGCTGGCGCTAGGTCCTGGTACCCAGGAATCTCCCGGCGCCAGCAGTTCTTGCTCGCCGCTTGCACCTGGCCTGGCCGTTTCGCCTGAGTCCACAATCACTTACGGAAGGGCCGTTTTGGTAAGCCTCGTGCCGCTGTCCGGGTGTATTCGCACGCTCTATTCTTATTCATAGGAGGGCTTGTTCATGCGCATTTTTTCTCGACTCTTCACCTGGCTCCTGTTCGCGACGGTGCTGGCCGTGCCCGTTGTCGTGTCCGGCTGCGCGGCTCGCGTCTCGGCCGGCTACCGCTACTACGACGCCGACTACAACGACTACCACACGTGGAACGACGGCGAAGTCGTCTATTACACGCAGTGGGAGCACGACACGCATCGCGATCACCGGGATTTTCAGAAGCGTGG
>Ga0335077_10009103_pt1 | contig 12322 bp, 12 predicted proteins | sample Lox_Sample_31_FD_207151 | JGI IMG/M metagenome (GOLD analysis project Ga0335077, IMG submission 207151) | Soil microbial communities from Loxahatchee National Wildlife Refuge, Florida, United States - Lox_Sample_3.1 | ecosystem: Environmental > Terrestrial > Soil > Wetlands | place: USA...
CGGGTTGCGCGCGGAAGTTGAGAAACTCCTGCTGGCCCACGACCAGGCCGGCGCGTTTCTTGAAGACCCGGTTGTGCCACCCCAGCGTTCCACCATCGTCCTTTCCACGCCACTGACCGAAAAACCCGGCGACCGCATCGGCCACTACAAGCTGTTGCAGCAAATCGGCGAAGGCGGCTGCGGAGTGGTCTATATGGCCGAGCAGGAGCAACCCATCCGCCGCCGGGTCGCCCTCAAAGTCATCAAGCTGGGGATGGACACCAGAGCGGTCATTGCCCGGTTCGAAGCTGAACGGCAGGCGTTGGCGCTCATGGACCATCCCAACATCGCCAAGGTGCTCGATGCCGGCGCGACCGACACCGGCCGGCCCTATTTCGTCATGGAACTGGTGCGGGGCATCAAGATCACCGACTACTGCGACCAGAACAACCTCTCGACCGACGAACGGTTGGACCTGTTTGTCCAGATTTGCCATGCGGTCCAGCACGCACATCAGAAGGGCATCATCCACCGGGACATCAAGCCCTCGAACATCCTGGTCACGGTGCATGACGGCAAGCCACTGCCAAAGATCATTGATTTCGGCATTGTCAAGGCGACCTCGGGTCAAGTGTTGACGGACAAGACGCTGTTCACGGCGTTCGAGCAGTTCATCGGCACGCCGGCGTACATGAGTCCGGAGCAGGCGGAGATGAGCACATTGGACATTGACACGCGCAGCGACATCTATGCGTTGGGGGTGTTGTTGTATGAGTTGTTGACGGGCCGGACACCCTTCGACCAGGAAGAATTGGTGGCGGCGGGTTTGAGCGAGATGCGGCGGATCATTCGGGAACAGGAGCCGATGCGGCCCTCGACGCGGATCAGCACTTTGGAGGCCGCCGATCAGACCACGGTAGCCAAGCGACGTCATTCTGAACCGCCGCAACTGATTCACGTGGTGCGCGGTGATTTGGACTGGATTGTGATGAAGTGTCTGGAGAAGGACCGGACGCGGCGATACGAGACGGCCAATGGGCTGGCCCATGACATTCTGTGTCACTTGAACAACGAACCGGTCCTGGCCCGCCCGCCGAGCAGACTCTACCGGTTCCAGAAGCTGGTGCGCAGGAACAAACTGGCCTTCGCCGCGGCGGCCGCGGTGAGCGGCGTATTGGTTCTTGGCGTTGTCGTGAGCACCTGGCAGGCGGTGCGGGCCACACACGCGAGACACGAAGCGGTTGAAGCGCGCAACCATGAGAGAGGGCTGCGGGAAGCCGCGCAACAGGCCCAGGCGAATGAAGCCCGAATGCGCGCGCGAGCCGAGAAGCAGGAGTTGGAGGCCCGTCAGCGCGCGTATGCTTCGGATATGAACGCCGCCAAGAATGCGCTCGACGGGAACCAACTGGGCCGTGCGCTGGATCTGTTGAACCGGCAGCGTCCGCAGCCCGGCCAAAGAGACCTGCGCGGGTGGGAATGGCGTTACCTCTGGCAACAATGCCGCAGCGATGCCTTGTTCACACTTCGTCAGGGATCCAGCCCCGTGATGGCACTGAATGTTTCACCCGATGGTGGCTTGCTGGCGGTGGGCAGTGAGTTGCGCGGGGGTCTGGCGGTATGGGATTTACGAACGCGACAAGAGTTAATCCACCTGGCGAAAGACGAAGAGAGTGCACGCGCCACCTTCTCACCCACTGAACCACTGCTGGCAATCGTTACTAGCAGGGATCTTTTTTCGGGTAAGCTGCAGGGCACCCTGCATCTGTGGAATACGGCAACGCGGCGAATGACGTCTGAATGGCCCTTGGACGGTCGTTGCATGGGCTTGGCGTTCTCCACGGACGGGCGGACGTTACTGACTTCCACATCGTCCGGCACGGAAGGGCAGATGGCTCTCTGGCGTGTGGCCGACGGGACCAAGCTGGCCAGTTATGCTGTAGAACAGCCGGAGTTGGGCGCCCAAGCGAATGCTTTTGCCGTAACGCCCGACTTGCATCTGGCGGCCTATGGCTCGCCAGGTGGGCGGATTCACATTATTGACTTGCACAACGGAAAGGAGCCCTGGAGTGCCTCGGGATCAAAATTGCGAATTACGGCTTTGGCCTTTTCGCCGGACCAAAAGCTCCTGGCCTCCGCGGCCGGGTACGAGGAGAAAGATATTCGTCTTTGGGATGTTGCCGCTGGCAACGAGATGAGGCGTCTGGAAGGCCATTCCTCGTTCGTAAGTTCCCTGCTATTTTTGCCCGACAACCAACGACTGGCCTCAAGCAGCGCCGACGGGACGATTCGCATCTGGGATGTTGCCAATGGCAAGTGCCTGGACGTATTGCGTGGCCATCGTGAGCCGGTGTATTGCCTGGCGTTGTTGCCTGATGAAAAAACCCTGGTCAGCGGCGGCAGAGACGGCACGGTTTGTTTCTGGGACACGTCCGTCACCCACCCGGGAGAGCCGCAGCTCACCATCCCGGACAATGTCACTGCCTTCCGCTTTTCGCCGGACAGCCAGTCGATTGTGACTCTAGATCTGAGCGGGTGCGTAACACGATGGTCGGGAGCGGAATTTCGACAGAGAGAACCGCTGTTGGAGGTCGGCGGCATCTTGATACGCGGCCTCGATCTGGTTTGGTATCATGTCTTTTCCCGCGACGGACAGTTTCTGGCAGTCGGCTCCACCAACGGGCTGTTGCGGGTTTGGAACGTGCCGCGCCGTGTCTTATCGTGTCAATTGATAAACACACCGGGTGAATTCGTCCCGGTGGAATTCTTGGATGGCGGAAGGAAGTTGATCACCCGCGGGGACGGTTCACTTCACGAATGGGATCTCACGACAGCTTCGGAAATACAGTCGTGGCCGGCCAACTGGAATTCAACCAGCTTGTCGCCGGACGAGAGTTTGTGTGTGGCCGGCAGCACCGACGGTGACCGGGTTCTGGTCAGAAATCTGGCCAAGCAAAAGACTCTGCAATTCGATCTTGGGGAACGCTTGGCGGCTCGCCGCTCAACATTCTCGCCAGATGGGGGACGCTTTCTCCTCGCCAGTGTTCATGGTTATATCCAAGTGTATGACACGGTCAGATGGCGGGAAGTGGCCACGCTGCGCGGCTTCCTCTGGAGGGTATATTCCATGGCCTTTTCGCCGGATGGCAAACGATTGGTCACCGCCGGCACCGGTGGTCATGCGATCCAACTCTGGGACACCGAAAGCTGGCAGGACGTTCTCACTATCGAAGGCCAAGGCGCCAGTTACCAAAGCACGGCGGTCTCGCCGGATGACAATACGATTGGCACGTTGGACGCGACTGGAGTTTTGCAAATTTGGCGGGCGCCATCATGGGCGGAGATCAACGCGGAGGAAAAGTCGGCGCCTGCTCCAAGTCCGTAGCAACAAAACAAAGCCAACTCACTGAATCCTATGAACCAATTCAAATTTTCCTGTCCGCACTGCCAGCAACATCTGCAATGTGACGAACAGGCATCAGGCCGCGAAATTCAATGCCCCAATTGCCATCATCTGATCCACATTCCGCCGGTTCCCGGTCGAACCGCCGAGTATCACCCGGAATCCGGGAAGACCTGGGCCACCTTTGTCCCTTCCGGGAACGTGCCGCCGCCAAAGGGGATCTCACTCCGTCGCAAGCCCGACCGGTCGGGACCGCCGCGAAAGGAGCCAACCTAGTAACATGGATTCACAATCTGACTTCGGAAACCAGACGTGGCCCGTCAGCCACATACGAAACAACTGCGAATGGAGTGTAAATCTCTAGTCGTTCAAACCCTCGAGTACCAAGAGGACTAAGGCGCTCCGGTCATAGGTGAATGGCTGGCAACTCACCCGTAATTCCACCTTGACGGGGCGGCCTCGTTGGATCAGTTCCATTTCCGCCCACTGGCGCGTCACCGACCGGCCCCGGGAAGCGGCACGCACCGCCGCGCGCAACCCGCAGTCGGAACAGGCCGAGGCACCACCGCACCCTTTCGGCGATTCCGTCGTATGCAGGCAATGCAATATGTCACCGGCCCGGCGCTGCTTATTGGTTCGCTTGCCGGGTTCGAACAGCCGGGCCGCAGCGGCGTTGCATTCCAGGACATTCACGTCCTTGTCCACCACGAAAGCCGGCAGCGGCATGGCATCGAACAAGACACGATGCAGCCCTTGATCCAGAAATTGAACCGCCAGCCTGCTCATAACGCCGCCAGGTTAGCCGGTCAGGTCCGGAATGACAGCAAAAAAGCGAGGCCAATTCATCTCACTTTTGGCAGAATCTTACTTCGCCACCGGCTCAGCCGCGGCTTTTTCCTCCTTTTCCCGCACGAGGGTGGCGCCCTTGCCGAGGCGCTTGCGCAAATAGGTGAGCTTGGCGCGGCGGACCTGGCCTTTGCGCTCGACTTCGATCTTGTCCACGCGTGGCGAATGCAACGGGAACACGCGTTCGACGCCTTCGCCATAGCTGATGCGGCGGACGGTAAAGGTCTCGTTTAAACCGTGACCGCGTTTGCCGATAACGACACCGGAGAAAATCTGGATGCGTTCCTTGTCGCCCTCGACCACCCGGGTGTGCACGCGCACATTGTCGCCGACGGCGAATTTCGCGTTGTCCTTGCGGTACTGTTCCGATTCAATTTTTTCCAACAATGCCTGGTTCATAAAATCAATCTTTGTAGGAGTCGAGGTCACGAGACTCTGACTTCCATTTTTTCAGAGACTCCTTACGTCGTCTCCTACTTTACCTCATCAAATCTGGTCGGCGCTCTTTTGTCCGCCGCTCCGCCTGTTCCCGCCGCCATTTTTCAATCTCGGCGTGGTGGCCGGAAACCAGGACGGCCGGCACCTTCATCCCGCGAAATTCCGCCGGGCGCGTATATTGCGGATATTCCAGTCCCGACCGGCCGGGGCTGAACGATTCGTCTTGCGAACTTTCGTCGTCACCCAAAACGCCGGGCAACAATCGCGCCACGGCGTCAATGACCACCATCGCCGGCAGCGCGCCGTTCGTCAGCACGTAATCGCCGATGGATAATTCGTCGTCGGCCAGTTTTTCCCGCACCCGCTCGTCAAAACCCTCGTAATGGCCAGTGACGAGCAATAAATGTTTCCGTCCTGCCAGTGCGCGCGCGATGGCCTGATTGAATTTTCGCCCGGCGGGCGACAACAAAACCACGTGCGTGTCCTTGCGCTGCAACTCTTCAATCGCTGCAAAGAGCGGTTCCGGCTTCAGCAACATCCCCGGCCCGCCGCCGAATGGACGGTCATCCACCGTCTGGTGCCGGTCATGCGCCCAGTCGCGGAGATTGTGGATTTGCAGGTCCAGCAAACCGACGGCGCGCGCGCGCTTGATAATGCTTTCATCGAGCGGCCCGGCGAACATCGCCGGAAATAAAGTCAGCACGTCAATTTTCATGCAACGTGTTGCCGGCATCCTGCCGGCAAAACATTCCTGCCAGCAGGATGCTGGCAGCACGTTTACGCCGGCCGGTCCTCGACAATCTCCACCGAACAACGCAGCCCCTTTTTTGCGCTCCCGGCGAGCAGCAAGGACCGGATGGCGTTGATGGTCACGCCGTGCCGGCCGATGATTTTGCCCACGTCCTGCTGATGCAGGCGCAGCTCGTAAACCGTCATGCCTTCGCGTTCCACCGGCGTAATGGACACGGCTTCGGGATTTTGCACCAATCCCTTGACGACATATTCCAAAAAGGCTTGCATGGCGCGGAAAAATCAAGTCAGGCCGCCGCGGCGGCCTTGCCCGCCTTCCGGATGAAACTGGCGACGGTTTCACTGGGCTGCGCGCCCTTGCCCAGCCAGTATTTGGCGCGGTCAAGGTTCAGCGAAAAATTGTCGCCCTTCTTCAACGGCTGATACGTGCCGAGTTGCTCGATAAACTTGCCATCCCGCGGACTGCGGCCATCGGCCACCACAATGCGGAATACCGGGGCATTCTTGGCCCCGACGCGCTTCATGCGAATTTTTACTGCCATAAATGTTTCAAAAGAGCGCAGAGCCTACCGTCAGGCAACGCGTTTGGCAAGCCCCGTTTTGAACCAAAAAGGCTGCTTGCCGACTTTACCAATCACTGGTTTGCTTTGGTGAAATGAGCCGGCCGTATGAAGAAATTTTGAGCGGTGAGACCCTGCCGCGTTCCGCTCCGGGCGTGCGACATGAAATAATCTGCGAACGCCTGCACAAGCTGATGACCGCCAGCGTCGCCAACCTGCCCGCCACGCAATTGCTGGCGCCCCGCACGAAGGTCCAGATTTCCCATTCGACGACCATTTGTCCCGATCTCGCGCTGGTCACCGTGGCCACTGGCAAGCTCTGGCTCGCGGTGGAAATTGTCAGCCGGGATGACCATCAAGCCGACACCGTCATCAAAAAGCAGCTTTACGAAGATATTCGCGTGCCCCGGTTGTGGATGATTGATCCGCGCTACGACAACGTGGAGATTTATCATTGCACGGAATGGGGATTGGTGTTGAAGGGCATCCTGGCCGGACGCGAAGTGCTCGCGGAAGCGCTGATTCCTGAATTTCAAATTGTGGTCGCCGAGTTGTTCGCCGCGGGTTGACCCGGCCGGGCCGGCGGGGAGGCACATTCGGCTTGACGATTCTTTTGTTTGAATGAAAATTGGAATGAGTTGTCTTTATCCCAATAACCAAAAAACTAAATTGCCTATGAAAAAAACCTCACTGACATTGAGTCTGGCCGTCGGACTGCTGTTGGCCTTCGGGGCGGCGCGTCTGTTCGCCAGCGACGCGAGCAAGGAAACCACCCTCACCGGGATGATGGTCTGCGGCAAATGCAAATTGCACATCACCAAAGAGTGCCAGGATGTACTGCAAGTTGATAAGGACGGCAAAACGGTCAACTACTTTCTGACCATGAACAAGGTGGCCAAAGACTTTCACAGCAACATCTGCCAAAACGATGGCGAAAAAGTCAGCGTGACCGGCAAGGTTTCTGAGAAGAACGGCAAAGAAACACTGGTAGCTTCCAAAATCGAAGCGGCCAAGTAAATCCTGCCGCCCCTGGACTCAACCGCCGCTGGAATTCTTCCGGCGGCGGTTGAATTTCACGCAGTCCTCGTATTTCACGCCGCTGCCGCCAAAAATATCCAGCGCCGAGCCAATCGTAAGGTCTATCTTTCCCTGCCCCAGGCGGTTGACTTCTTCCAGGTCACCCAATGAATTGGCGCCGCCGGCATAGGTGGTCGGGATCGGCGTCCAACGGCCAAGTCGCTCAACCAATTCTCGATCAATGCCACGGCCCAAGCCTTCCACGTCCACGGCGTGGATTAAAAATTCCGCGCAATTCCCGGCGAGTTTTTGAAGCGTGTCAGGTGAAATGGCCAGTTCCGTGAACTTTTGCCAGTGGTCGGTGACAACATAATAGTCGAGGGACGAGGGACGAGCGTCGAGGGATTCAGTTTTTCCCCGGCTCTCGACTCTCGACTCTCGGCTCTCGACTTTCTTGCGGCAGCTTAAATCCAGCACGAGCCGGGATGGGCCAACGGCATTGACCAGTTCCCCCAGCCGCCCTTCATCCACGCGGCCTTCACGAAAAACCCAACTGGTGACGATGACGTGCGACGCGCCGGCGTCAAGCCACGCGCGCGCGTTTTGCGCGTTGATGCCGCCGCCGATTTGCAGCCCGCCCCGGAACGCCGCCAGCGCTGCGCGCGCCTCGGCTTCGTTGCCGGGACCGAGCATGATGACGTGGCCGCCCCTGAGACCGTCGCGTTTGTAAAGTTCGGCAAACCACGCGGCGGGTTTTTCGGAGACAAAATTCGTCCGCGGGCCGGATTTGCTTCACTTTACCTTCATGCAGGTCAATGCAGGGACGAAACATGGCGTCAACCTAGAATTGCCATGTGCCAGTTCCAAGCGCCAAATTTGACCGGTGGATTGACGAATCTTGATCGGCCACCAGAAACGGCGTTGGCCGTAAATTGCCATTCGTTAAGCAAGAAAAGTAAACTTAATTCTATTGACTTAAATTCTGGAATTTGTTAATAAGGCGACGGCAAAAGTCAGCGAGCTGAGTAGCTGAGTGATTGATGGTCAGATGTGAACAAAGTGTGCTTTAACGTTCTGGAGAACCGTATGAAAAGATTATCTATTATTCTGATTGTTGTGGGAGGTTTGATGTATTGTTCCATCGGCAAGGCCAACATCATCTACGTAAATTACGCAGACGATGGTGACGGCGCAGTTGTCTGTACCCCGTACTCTTGGAGTGGCAGCGCAAGTTCTTGGACCTGTCCCATAAACGGAGATCAGTTCTGGGGACCGGGCCACGTAGTTGGAACCATTCAAACAAGCTCAGACACGGATCCAAACCTCACGCTCACCAGCGCCATTAATAATGATACCAGCTCTGCATGGACTGCTTACGATGTGAACGTCTATATGAACAACCCCTTCACGCTTTCTGCCGCCAGTGTAACCTTGCCCGCCGGTTGGACACTCACCTACTTCCAGTCACCCGCGGTTCCAGTCGCTAGTCCACCCGCACCCGAATCGTATGAGGCACAAATGGTGTTCACCAGCGGAACGCCGGTCGCCGTCAACGGCGAATTGGATTTCGGCTACACGATCACCTTTACTGGCAGCACTGACTACAGTTTCACTCAGGAAATGATTCCCGTTCCCGAACCCGGCACACTCGGCTTTCTGGCGGCGGGTGCGCTCTTGTCGGGAGGATTCCTGGCTGCCAGACGGCGCAATCGTCATTCATAACTTTGATTGGTCAAACAGTGGTTGAAGCCCCGCTTTGCAAAAAGCGGGGTTTTTTTGATTCTTTCACCTGTCCCCCACATTCCAACCTGAAACACAGGTGTCCCACCGACAGTCTGTGGTCCTGACTCCAATACGCCAGCGGGGACACCGGCGCTCCCGGGTTCGTGGTTTCAAGGTGCGATTTGGGAATCGCCGAAGCTGCCCCACGCGACTGTCGCCTCGACAGTCAACCACAAACGGTTATTGTTTGCTGGTGCAATTAAATCGGCCATTGATCATCGCCGGACGTGAATTCCGTTCGCGGCTAATCCTGGGTACGGGAAAGTTTTCCTCGCCCGAAGCCATGCGTGACGCGCTGGCCGCCAGTGGCGCGGAAATGGTCACCGTTGCCCTGCGCCGTGCCGATTTGAGCGGCCGGCGTGATCCGTTCGCGAACATTCTCGAGTTCATTGACCCCAAAAAATTCCTGCTCCTGCCCAACACCAGCGGGGCTATGAACGCCGAAGAGGCTGTGCGGCTCGCCCGGCTCGCCGCCGCCGCCGGTTTGCCGAAATGGGTCAAACTCGAAATTCACCCCGACCCGCGTTATTTGCTGCCGGACCCGATGGAAACCTTCAAGGCCGCCGAAATGCTGGTGAAGGAAGGTTTTACGGTTTTGCCTTACATCAACGCCGACCCGGTTCTGGCCAAGCGGTTGCAGGATGCCGGCTGCGCGACGGTGATGCCGCTCGGCTCCCCCATCGGTTCAAATCGCGGCGTGCAAACGCGCGACCAAATCCGCATCATCATCGAGCAGGCCACCGTGCCGGTCGTGGTGGACGCCGGGCTTGGCGCGCCGAGCCACGCGGCGGAAGCCATGGAACTGGGCGCAGACGCCGTGCTCGTCAATACCGCCATCGCCGTTTCGAGCGATCCGAACCGGATGGCCGTTGCCTTCAAAATGGCGGTCGAAGCCGGGCGCGCCGCTTACGAAGCCGGGCTGGCCGCGCAGCAGGAAACCGCCAGCGCCACGAGTCCGCTGACGGCATTTCTGGATTGAGCCACAGATTTTCACAGATGAGGTGTCCACAGATTTCGCAGATTTACGCAGAACTGTTTTGCCGTAATTCCATCTGCGCAAATCAGCGCAATCTGCGGATAAAAAATGTTTTCATCCGGGTTCAATCAGTGTTTCATCTGGGGCTAAACAAAATGAGTGCGAAAACCTTGTCCGCTTCGCGCGCGCGGCAAATCCTGAACGCCGCGACGAAAACCCGCGTCCTGGTCGTCGGTGACGTGATGCTCGACCAATTCATCTGGGGTGGCGTGTCGCGCATTTCACCCGAAGCGCCGGTGCCCGTCGTGGAGTTTGAGCGCGAAAGCTTCATGCCCGGCGGCGCAGCCAACGTCGCGCGCAATCTGGCCGCGCTCAATGTCTCCACCGAACTCTTCGGCATGATTGGCCGGGATGAAAATGGCCGGTATTTGAAGAAACTGCTCTGCGGACAAAGCATTCATTGCGGCGGGTTGCTTGTCCACGCCGCGCGGCACACAAGCGTCAAAACCCGCATCGTCGCGCATCAGCAACAGGTCGTCCGCATTGACCGCGAAACGCGCGACGGCCTGGACGCCCGCCTGACCGGGCGGTTGCTGGCCGAAATCAAATCGAAACTTCCAAGGACCGACGCCGTGATTGTCGGCGATTACGGCAAGGGCGTCGTCACCCAGCCGCTGCTCAATGAAATCAAACTGCTCTGCCGCGCGCGCGGCGTCTGGTTGAGCCTCGACCCCAAGCCGGTTCACCATCTGCAGCTGGCCGGCTTTTCGCTCATCACGCCCAATCGCAAGGAAACGTTCGAGCTGGCGAATTTGCCCGACGAAACGCGCCACGCCAATCCGCTCGCCGACCAAAACCTCATGCTCGCCGCCGGGCGTTTGCTCAATGAACTCCGGCCGGCGGTTTTGCTCATTACGCTCGGCGAACTGGGTATGTTGCTCTGCCAGCGCGGGCAAAAGCCGGTCCACATTCCGACGGTGGCGCAGGAGGTGTTCGATGTTTCCGGCGCGGGCGACACGGTCATCGCCTCGTTCACGCTGGCGATTGCCGCCGGCGCGTCGCCGTTGGAAGCGGCGGTTCTCTCGAATCACGCGGCGGGCATTGTCGTCGGCAAGGTCGGCACGGCCACGGCATCGCCGGAGGAATTGCTCAAAAGTTTTCAAAGGTAGGGACGCCGCGCTGCGGCGTCCGGTCGGCGCAGCGCACCGACCCTACCAAAGCCAATGAATTCCAAAATCACTGTTGATGCCATTCGCGCGATGAAAAGCCGCGGCGAAAAAATCGCCGCGCTGACGGCCTACGATTTTCCCATGACGAAACTGCTCGATGAGGCGGGCATCCCGCTCATCCTCGTCGGCGATACGCTGGGGATGGTGGTGCTCGGTTATCCCGACACGACGCACGTGACCATGGCTGAAATGGAGCACCACGTGCGCGCGGCCGCGCGCGCCCAACCCCGCGCGCTGTTCGGCGCGGACATGCCCTATCGGAGCTATGAAACGCCGACCGACGCGGTTGAAAATGCGAAGCGCCTCGTTGCCGCCGGCGCAGAATTTGTGAAAGCCGAAGGCGGGCGCGAAATTCTGCCGCAAGTTCGCGCCATCATTGCCGCCGGCATTCCGTTTTGCGGCCACCTCGGCATGTTGCCCCAACACGTGATTGAAGAAGGCGGTTATCATGTCAAAGGCAAAAAAGCAGCGGAACATCAGGCGTTGCTGGAAGATGCGAAAGCGCTGTCAGCGGCGGGCGCCTTTGCCATTGTTCTCGAGATTGTCATTCCGCCGGTCGCCAAGGAAATCACGCAGACCATCTCGATTCCTGCCATCGGCATCGGCAGCGGGCCGGATTGCGACGGGCAGATTCTGGTCACATTGGATTTGATTGGCCTGTTCCCGTGGTTCACCCCGCGGTTTGTGAAGCCGCGGGCAAATTGCGCGGCGGAAATCAAGGCTGCCGTGGCCGCCTGGAAAAATTCTCTCATTAAATCCTAGAACTTTTCCTTGGCCCAAGTGTTGCTTTAGACAGGCTGAAATCGCATGGAATTGGAATCATTGATTGAATCGGCGGCGGGCCATGGCGCCAGTGATTTGCACCTGGAAGCCGGGATGCCGGCGGCCTTGCGCGTGCGCGGCGCGTTACGAGTGGCGGGTGAACCGATTGCGCCGAAGCTGCTGATGGACATGGCGCGGAACCTCATCGGCGAAATCCAATGGCCGGTTTTCCTGGAACGGCGTTCGTTTGACCTGTCCAAAACCATCCGCGGCGTCCGTTGCCGGATTAACGTGCTGCAAACCGCGCGCGGCATCGGCCTGGCCATCCGCCTGCTCAGTGCCTTTCAAGCCACGATTGAAAAACTGAATCTGCATCCCGACCTCAAAAAGCTCGTCAAAAACCCCCACGGCCTGATTTTGGTCTGCGGCCCCACCGGAAGCGGTAAATCCTCGACTCTGGCGGCTTTGATCCAGGAAATCAACCTCACCGAAAGCCGGCACATCGTGACGGTGGAAAGCCCGATCGAATACACCTTCCGCCCGCGCCGCGCCTACATCCGCCAGCGCGAAGTCGGACGCGACA
>Ga0335077_10009104_pt1 | contig 12320 bp, 9 predicted proteins | sample Lox_Sample_31_FD_207151 | JGI IMG/M metagenome (GOLD analysis project Ga0335077, IMG submission 207151) | Soil microbial communities from Loxahatchee National Wildlife Refuge, Florida, United States - Lox_Sample_3.1 | ecosystem: Environmental > Terrestrial > Soil > Wetlands | place: USA: Florida...
GGCACTCCCCGCTTGGTGTCCAGGATTATGCCGAAGATCAGGAAGTAGACGGCGGCGTTCAGCAGCGGGGTGAGGATCTGCCAGACCTGGCCGAGCCGGGCCTCGCTGTACATCGCCACGTTCCGCGCGGTGGCGAAGGCCATCACGAAGTGGCGCCGCTGCCACAGCTGCCGGAGGTAGGCCAGCGCGGTCGGGCGCGCGGCGCTCGGCTCGAGCCCGTAGCGGGCGGCGAGTTCGGGCAGCGGCCCGTCCGGCAGCAGGCCCTGCCGTGCGGGCGCGCCCAGCGCCCCATCTTCGCTGCTCAGAGCGCCGGGCGCGCTCAGGGTGCCCGGCCCTCCCCGCCGCCCGGTCCGTGCTCGCTCGCTTACGGCGCGCCCTCGCTCGCTCACCGCGGCGGGCCTGAGTTGTACGGGGCAACTCTCACCCAGCGACTGTACCATCGGTGGAGTTGTACGGTACAACTGTTCATGTGGACCCTTCGATGGCGGACGCAGACCTCGACCGGCTCCTCGCGCGGTTGCTGCGCGTGATGAACCCGGCCGCCGGGCCGGGGGCGGGCGCCGCGGCCGGGGGCCAGGAACGCCCGGGTCCCGCCACGGAGTATCCCGACGGGCCCGCCACGGAGCATACTGCCGCGGCCGAGGCGGCGCTGCCCGCGGTTTCCGCCTCCGAGGCCCGCGCCCTGATCGAGCTGCTCGCCGCGCGCGGCATCGCGCAGGGCCAGCTTGCCGCCCTGCTGGGCCTGGAGAAGAGCACCGTGAGCAGGCTGGCCGCCGGCCTGGAGCGCAAGGGCTGGCTCCGGCGCGGCCGGGATGAGGAGAACCAGCGCTTCGTGCGCCTCTACCTCACCCCCGAGGGGCGGGTGATCGCCGCCCAGGTGTGGCAGGCCTGGCAATCACGTCAGGCGCGGATCCTGGCCGGGCTGTCGGCCGAGGAGCGCGCCGGGCTGGCCGCCGGGCTGCGCGGCCTGGTCCGCGGCCTGGCCGCCGAGGGCCTGCTCGAGGACACCGCCACCGGAGCGGCCTCGCCGGGCCCGCCCGGCCCGGCCACGGCGCCCGAGACGCGCCGGTACACCGAAACGCCGTCCGCCCGGTAGTCGAAGCGGAACCCGGTGCGGGGCAGGAACCACCAGAGACCGGGCAGGAACCGCCGGATCGTGGGGCTGTGCGCCCAGACGAGCACCCAGCCGATGTGCATCAGCCGCGCGCTGCGCCGTGCCGCGTGCTGCGCGGCGGTGTCCGGCCGCAGGCCGGCCTGGAGCCTCAGCAGGGCGGCGTAGAAGGGGCGGCGGGCGATCCCGGCCAGGGTGGCGGACGGGATACGGGACGCGTACCCGTCGGCCAGCGGGTGACCGTCCGCGGTGGCCAGCACCATGCTCTCCGGCGGGAACGGCCGGCCGGTCACCGGCAGGCCTCCCCGTATGCCAAACGGAATGTCCACCACGACCGAGTGCGAATGATCGGCCGCGATGGGTGCGTCGAGGGCCGGCAGGGCGGTCGGCATGACCCCGATCGGCCACATCCGGGTGGAGAGGTTGCCTGACCAGCCCGCCTCCAGGATGCCGAGCGCGAGCAGCACCACAAGCACCGGCCGGGCACGCGCGCTGAGCCAGTTGACCGCCGCCCCGGCGAGCAGGGCGGCGGCGACCAGCCCGAGCTCGGTGAACCGGGCGGCCTCCCGGAAATTGCCCAGGCCGGGGACCCGGACGAACCAGGTGAACGGCATGACCGCGGACATGGCCACCCCATGCCACCGCAGGGCGAGCGGGTGGTAGGCGCGGTTGAAGATCCACGGCACCGGGCCGAGCGCGAGCAGGGTACAGCCGAGCCACAGCAGCCCGAGCTGCCGGGTACCGGGGCGCCGCCACGTGGCCACCAGGCCCACCAGCGCGGCCACGCTGACCACCAGCCCGTAGCCGATCACCACCCAGCCGGCCCGGCCGTGGTAGTACAGCGACGCCAGGCTGGCCATGCCGTACGCCGCCAGCCGGGGCGACGGCGCGAACATCTGCACCAGGCCGGCGCCGGACCCGACGTAGTCGTGGTACATGACATAGGCCGGGGTGGACGCCCCGCCGCTGGCCGCCTGCCAGATCATGGCGATGATCTGCGGGCTGGCGACGGGGGCGGCGGTCCCCGCGCACACGGCGGCGAGCCGCAGCCGGTCCCGCCGGGCGAGCGGCGTCATCGGCGTCGTCCGGGTGAAGCGGCCCGGCGCAGTCAGCTGGCCCGGCGAGGTCATCCGGCCCCGTGGCGTCATCGGCGTCGTCCGGGTCAAGCGGCCTGGCGGGGTCGGCCGGTCCGGCCTGATCATCGGTTGCGGTGAGGTGATCGGTTGCGGTGAGGCGATCGGGTCCGGTCCGGCCGGGCGCACGAGCCAGGGGATCAGGACCACGACCGCCAGGATCCCCGTCAGCACCGCCGATTCCTGGTCGGTCAGCAGGGCCGCGCCGAGGATCGCCCCGAGGATGGCGGCCTGCCGGCGGCCCGGCGTGCGGCGCAGGCGGATCGCCGCCGCCAGGGTCAGCGGCAGGAACAGCGCGCCGAGGCCCAGGTTCAGCTGGTACCAGCTGCGCCAGGTGAGGTTGGACGACAGGCCGAAGAACGCGCCGGCGGCGACCGCCCCGAACCCGGTGGGCAGCCACAGCCGGGCTGCCCGGTACATGGCGTAGCACAGCAGGCCGGGACAGGCGATGGACAGCAGGTTGTAGGAGGCGCTCGGCCCGAAGGCGAGCGTGACCGGGACCATCAGGGCACCCGGCAGGGGCATCAGGGTGTGATAGGCGAGCTGGGTGCCGACCGGGGCCGCGAGGTAGCCCGTCGCCCATGGGTTGCCGAGATGGGTGAGCTGGCGGGCGACCCACCAGAAGCCCCAGACGTAGGCGGCGGCGTCGCGCGTCGAGGGCAGCGAGCCGGCCAGGTAAGCCGCGCGGGGCCAGGTGACGGCGACTCCCGCGGCCAGGTAGCAGGCGAGCAGCCCCAGCTGCCGGGCCACTGCGGGCCAGGAGGAACGTGTGCCGGGCCAGGACGGACGTGTGCCGGGCAGGGAGGGACGTGCGCCGGGCAGGGAGGGACGTGCGCCGGGCAGGGGAGGACGTCCGCCGGGCAGGGAGGGACGTCCGCCAGGCGGGGAGGGCGGCGCGCTGGGCGGGAAGGGCGGCGGTCCAGGCAGTGACGGGCGCTGGCGCGGCGGCGCCTGGGCCAGCCGCGCGAGCGGCGGCGTCTCCACCTCGGAGTGATCACCGGCGTCCACCGGACCGGCGGCTACCGGACCGGCGCCCACCGGGTCCGCCGTTCCAGTGCCGCCCCGGGCCCCGCCGTGACCCTCCCGGTCCATTCGCTCTCCCCTGTGCCCCCATCCCGGTGGCCGGTCATGCCCGCCAGATGGGGCCCGGCCATAATTTCGTCAGAGGAGTTTTTCATATGCTGTGGCAGCAGCCGGTTATGACATTGACAAACTTTGGTCATAATGACAGGGGCCCTGAAACCGGCCGCCAGCAGGGATTTTCCCGCCGTTCGTCCGGCCGGGGCGGACCATGTACAGCGTATTCATGCGGGACGTCAGGTCGCTTGCGCGCGGGAAGCCGCAGCCTTTACGCAAAGCAGCGGTAACAGATCTATATGGCAATCTCTATTGCGAGAGCGTGCCGTGACCGCCGGGCTCGTATTTGTATACGAGAACGTTGCCATCGCGGTACTTATAGGAGAAGCCGGTGGCCTTGAGGTAGGCGAGAACGAAGGCGCTGATGCTGATGTTCCGCTTCCAGACCACCGCCCACCCGATATGCATGCGGGCAGCGTCCCGGCGGGCCGCGGCGAGCTGGGCCGGCGAAAGCTTGAGCTTGCTCAGCGGTACCACCCCCACCGTCAGCGGGCACCCCGTGGCCTCCGACTGGTGCCCGCGGCGCAAGGTGCTGGGCGCGGGGAGGGCCCAGGGACAGGCCATCGGCCGCTGGTGCTGCATGAGGTTCAGGTAGTAGTAGAAGGGGTGGGCCTGGATCGCGCTGATGGCGTAGTGCGGCGCCCGCGAGGTGTAGGCGATCGCCCGCGGGTGGCCGTCCTCGGTGGCCATCACCAGCGCCTTGGCGAAGAACGGGGAGCCGTAGACGGGGATCCCGCCCCGCATGCCGAACGGGATGTCCACCACGATCGAGCGCGAGGGGTCGGCCGCGATCCCCCGGTCCACCCTCGGGTAGCTGGTCGGCATGCGGCCGACCTTCGATGAGCCCGAGTAGCCGGCCTCCAGGATGGCCAGCGCCAGCACCACCACGAGCAGCGGCTTGACGTGGTAGCGGAGCCAGTTCACCGCCGCGCCGGCCAGCAGGGCCGCCGGCACCAGCCCAAGTATCGCCAGCCGGTCCGCCTCGCGGAAGCTGGCCAGGCCCGGTATCCGGACGAACCAGGTGTAGGGCATGAGCCCGGACACCCGCACCCCGTTCCAGGACAGTGCCAGCGGCAGGTACTGGTGCCTGCCGATCCACAGCGAGGTGCCCAGGGCCAGGACCGCGCAGCCGGCCCAGAGCGCCGCGAGCAGCCAGGCGCTGCGGCGGCGCCACGAGACGGCCAGGCCGCCCAGCGCGAGCACGGTCAGGACCGTGCCGAACATCGGCAGTCCCTCGTTGTCCCGGCCGTGCAGGAAGGGCCCGGCCAGGCTGTCCAGGCCGAAGTCGGCCACCCGCGGGGTCGGTGTGAACATCCCGGGCAGCCCGATCCCGTACTGCTTGTAGGACACGGCGAGCAGATGCGGGTCGATGGCCAGCCCGCCGCGGGCGTGCGCCAGCAGGGCCTCCTGCGCCATGACCAGGAGCTGCGGGCTGGCCAGCACGGCGCCGATCACGACCGCCAGCGCCGCCGGGCGCAGCTTGGCCCACGACGGATGGCGCAGCAGCCAGGGCAGCAGGGTCAGCCCGGTCACGATCGCCGCCAGCACCGCCGACTCCTGGTCGGTCAGCACGGCCGCGCCCATGACCGCGCCCAGGATGATGGCCTGCCGGCGGCCGGGGGTGCGGCGCAGGCGCACCGACGCCTCCAGCGCCATCGGCAGGAACGCCGCCCCGAGCGCGATGTTCACGTGGTACCAGTCCTGCTGGGTGAGCATCGCCGACAGGCCATAGAACGCCCCGGCGGCGATCGCGCCGATCACCGAGGGGACCCACAGCCGGGCGGCCCGGTACATCGTGTAGCAGAGCAGTCCCGGGGTGATCAGGACCAGCAGGTTGTAGGAGACGCTGGGGCCCCAGATCAGGGTGACCGGCGTCAGCAGCAGGCCCGGCAGCGGCATCAGGGTGTGGAACCCGAGCGGGACCCCGACCGGGGCAGCCATCAGGTCGGTGAACCAGGGGTTGGCCAGATGGGTCACCTGGCGGGCCATCCACCAGAAACCCCAGACGTAGGCGCCGATGTCACGCGTGCCCGGCAGGCGCGCCTCCGGCAGGTAGGTCGCGAGCGGCCAGGTGACCGCCACCCCGGCGGCGATGAACCCGAGCAGCAGCGCGGCGTGCCGGGCGAACGGCCAGGCGACGGTCCTGGCCAGCCAGCGCCGCCACCGCCCGGGCGTCCCCCCGCGATCCGTCCCGGCCGCGGGCTTCACGGATCGCGCCTGCTCCGTGATGTCCAGGGTGCCCGCGGTGGCCGGGGCTGCCTGAGCAGACCGATCATGGTCGGCCCGTTCCATCAGGTCACCTCGTCCAGCCATGTCAGCGGGCCGGTGCCCGTTCCCGTGACCCGTCTAGAGCCACCCCATGCTACCGGGATCACTGGATCCCGCCGCCGCATTGCTCCCGGGGGTTCCCAGAGGGACTGGCGGTACCGTAGAGGCTGGCGGTTTCCGGTGTGGGCTGACGGGGCATCTCCGGGTCGTACCGATCCGGCTGGGCGGGGCGTGTGCGGGAGGTGAGTGCGTCGAGCGTCGTGCTGCTGCCGCACACGCCTGCCAGCGTGATCGCCGCGCGCAGCCAGATCAGCACCGACCTGCACAAGGCGGGCATCGTCAACCCGGCGATCGGCGACGCCTCGCTGGTGGTGACCGAGCTGCTGACCAATGCGATCCTGCACGCCAGGCCGCTGCCCGGTGCCCGGGTGCTGGTGGCGTGGGCGCTGCGCGAGCGATCGCTCGAGGTAGCGGTGAGTGATGGCGGCGCCATGACCCGGCCGCGGACCACCCGGCCCTCGCTGTCGTCGATCGGCGGCCGCGGACTCGCCATCGTGGAGAACCTGTCCTGGCGCTGGGGGGTACTGCCCAACGACTTCGGGCTCACCGTCTGGGCTGTCCTGCCGGCCCCCGGCGGTGACCGGGCCGGCTACGGCGGTGGGCTGGCCAGCTACAGCGGTGGCCTGGTCGGCTACGGCGGCGGGTGCCGCGGCGGCTACGACTACAGCGGCGGTGCCGCCCGCCAGCAGGCATAATCGGTCCGCCCACGGCCGGCGGCCTGTCTCGCCGGCCGTGGCTATGGTCCGCGGCGCCCCTGACCCGATAGGGTGCCGCACGTGGAGCTACGAGTCTCGAGCCGGTCGCAGGGTGATCACACCATCGTGACGCTCTCTGGTGAGATCGACCTCTACACCGCCCCACGGCTGCAGAGCGAGCTGCTGGCGGCGATGCGGTCGGCTGACCCCGCTCTGGTCGTGGTCGACATGTCGGGTGTCGAGTTCTGCGACTCCACCGGGATGAACGTGCTGCTCGCCGCGCACCGCCAGGCCTGCGAGCGGGGCGGCGACCTCGCCCTGGCCGCCCCCCGGGCCCCGGTGCGCAAGATCCTGGAGGTGACCGGCCTGGCGTCGGTCTTCACCGTCCACGACGACCTCGCGGGGCTGAACGGCCAGTAGCGAGGCGGCTGCCGTCCCGGCACGCCCGGGGACCGGCCCGGGTGCCGTACCAGTAAGCCTGCGACCGGCCCGGGTGCCGTCCCGGCACGACCTAAGATCAGCCCATGGTGCCGAGCGGTGATGTGGCTGTGGTCATCCCGGCCCGGAACGAGTCCGACCGCATCCGGGCGACCGTGACCGGGGCCGCCGGGCTGCCCGGGGTGGATCTCGTGCTGGTGGTGGACGACGGCTCACGGGACGGCACCGCCGCCGTGGCGCAGGACGCCGGGGCGTCCGTGGTGCGCCATTCCCGCAGCCGCGGCAAGGCCGCGGCGATGGAGAGCGGCGCGGAAGCGGTCCGCCTGCTGGAGGCGCGCGATCACCGTCGGCGGCCGCGTCATCTGCTGTTCCTCGACGGCGACCTCGGCCAGACCGCCGCTGGCGCGGCGCCGCTGACCGAGCCGGTGCTGGCCGGAGAGGCCGACATGACGATCGCGGTCTTCGCCAACCGGGTCAGGCAGGGGGGCCATGGGTTCGTTGTCGCGCTCTCCGGGGCCGGCATCGAGCGAGCCACCGGGTGGCGGCCAGCCCAGCCGCTCAACGGCCAGCGCTGCCTGACCAGGGCCGCGTTCGAGGCCGCACGGCCGCTGGCGCCGGGGTTCGGGGTCGAGACGGCCCTCACGATCGACCTGCTCCGCCGCGGTATGCGGGTGCGGGAGGTGGAGGTCCCGCTGGCGCACCGCGCCACCGGCACCGACTGGCGGGCCCAGGTCCACCGGGCCCGGCAGTTCGCCGACGTCGCCCGCGCACTGGCGGTCCGCCAGGTGGCGGGGCACGGGCGCGTGATCCGGGGCCGGGGGCCCGGGAGCCGGGTGGCAGACCCCGACGGCGGTGCGCCGGGGCCGAACGGCGGGGCGCCGGGGCCGGACCGCGGGGAGTCAGATCCCGGGCGCGGATGAGCCGCGACGCCGGGGCCGGACGCCAGGCACCCGGGGCACGGCCGCGGATGAGCCGCGACGCCGGAGCGGTACTGCGGCTGGTACATGCGGTGCGCCTCGGCATCGCACCGGAGGCAGGAAAGCCCGCCGCCGATGGCGGGAGCCGCGCCGGGCGGGCGGGACTGGCCCTCACCGCCCTGTCCATCGCCGCCACCATCGCCACCGGGCTGGCCGGCCCGTCCGCGATGGAACCGGCCCTGCCGGGCCGTGCGGGCCAGCCGCCCTGGGATCTTGGCCTCCATCTGGCGCCCGCCGCCGCGGTCGGCCTGGCCGCGGCCGCACTGGCGGCCGGCACGACCGGCCTCGGCCTGTGCCTGTACGCCGTCCGGCGCGGCTGGACGGTGTCCCCCCGGGCGGTCCTGGCGGCAGGACTGATCGCGGCGGCGGCGATCACGCTGGTGCCCCCGTCCGGCTCCTCGGATCAGCTGTCCTACGCGGCCTACGGCCGGATGGCCGTCACCGGGCACGACCCCTACCTCACCACCCCCGCCATGCTCGCCCGCCTGGGCGATCCGGTGGCGCGGGCGGTTCAGGACTGGCGGGGCAGCCCCTCGGTCTACGGCAGCCTCGCCACGGGCGGCCAGGCGCTGGCGTCGTGGATCGGCGGGGACTCGGCCCGGCTGACGGTCTTCGCTCTGTCCCTGCTGGGGCTGGCCGCGTTCGCCGGGACCGGCCTGCTGCTGCACCTGCTCACCCGCGGCAGCCGGGAACGCCAGCTGCGCGCCGGGCTGCTGTGGACGCTGAACCCCTTGCTCCTGCAGGTGCTGGTGGCCGGCGCACACGTCGACAGCCAGGCGATCGCCTTCGCGGTCGCCGCGATCGCGGTCTTCGCCCTCGGCATGGCTAGGGTGTGTCTCCCGGATCCATACCGGGAGGCGCATCAGGACGCTCCAGCTGGGCTGGCCGTCCGCGGGGCACATGAGGACGCTCCGGCCGGACCCCGCACGTTCCGCTGGCTGGGCGTGACTGCGGCGGCGGGTGCGGTGGCCGGGCTGGCGGCCGCGGTCAAGCTGTCGTTTATCCTGGTCGCGGCCGGGCTTGTGGTGGCCGCCCTGCTGGCCTGGTGGCCGCCGCCGGGATCCGCCGTGTCGCCCGGCCGGTGGCGCCTGCTGGCCCTGGCGGTGGGCGGAGTGACGGCCGGGTTCCTGCTTACGGCGACAGCGGCCCTGCTGCCCTGGGGCCCGCAGTCGGTCGGTCCGGCGCTGCGGGCGGGCAGCTACGTCTCCATCGGCTCACCGTGGCGCGCGGTCAGGTCGGCCCTGCGGCTTGTCGTGGGCGAGGGGCACGCGGACAGCCTGGTCCGGGCCGGGGCGATCGTGCTAGCGGTGGCCCTGCTGGCGCTTTTCGCCCGGCCGCTGCGCGGCCTGGCCGACACGGTCACCGGCGTCCCAGCCGCGGCGGACCCGGCTGTGCGGGACCCGGCCGCGGCGGATCCGGTTGTGCGGGACCCGGCCGAGGGGAACCCAGCGGGGGTGGCTCCGGTGACCGCAGCCCAGCTGACGGTGCTGGCGGGGGCGAGCTGCTTCGTGCTCGGGTTCGCTTGGCTGGCGGCCTGGCCGTACGTGCTGCCCTGGTACGACGGGCTCGGGTGGGCGCTGCTCGCGCTGCTTCCGTGGGCCCCCCTTCCGTGGGCCGCGCTCGACTGGCTAGTGCTGGCGCGGACGGCGGCACTGGCTTTCGGCTACCTGCCGGCCCGGGGGATCGTGCTGCCTCCCGGCCTGGGCTGGCTGAGGTCCGTGGTCAGGACCGGGGTGACCCCGGCGGCCCTGCTCGCCGTCACCGTCATCCTGGTGCTGCTCCTGTGGCCCCACCGGCCCGCTGGCCGCCCCGGGCGGCCCGCGGCGCCCGGGCCTGATGCGGGTTCGACCACGGGCCCCCGGCTGGCAAGATGAGGGCCATGCCTGCCCGTTATGCATATCTGGGACCTGAGGGAACCTTCACCGAAGCCGCGCTCGCCGAGTTCGATCCGGCGGCGCTGGCGGAGGCGATGCCGTGCGCCAGCATCCCCGCGGCGCTGGACGCCGTGCGCGGCGGGGCGGCCGGGCGGGCGATCGTGCCGATCGAGAGCTCGGTGGAGGGGGCGGTCACCGCCACCCTCGATGAGCTCGCCACTGGGCCGGATCTGGCCATCCAGGCCGAGCTGCTGCTGCCGGTGACGTTCGCCCTGCTGGGCCGGGAGGGCACCGGGCTGGCGGACATCAAGACGGTGGGCGGCCATCCGCAGGCGCAGCCGCAGTGCCGCCGCTGGCTGGCGCAGCACCTGCCCGACGCGGAATGGCTGCCGACGTCGTCGAACGCCGAGGCCGCGCGCCAGGCCGCCGACGGTCAGATCGACGCCGCGCTGGCCGGCGCGTTCGCCGCCGGGCGGTACGGGCTGGCCGTGCTGGCCGCCGAGGTGAACGACGTGCCGGATGCGGTGACCCGCTTCGTGGTGGTGAGCCGTCCGGGCCCGGTGCCCGCCTCCACCGGCGCGGACCGGACCTCGCTGGTCGCCTTCCTGCGCGAGGACCACCCCGGTGCGCTGATGGAGCTGCTCACCGAGTTCGCCGTCCGTGGCATCAACCTCACCCGGATCGAGTCCCGGCCGACCGGGGACGGGCTGGGCAAGTACTGCTTTTCCATCGACTGCGAGGGCCACCTCGACGACGCCCGGGTCGGCGAGGCGCTGATGGGCCTGCGCCGGGTCTGCGCCGACGTCAGGTTCCTCGGCAGCTACCCACGCCGTGACGGCGGGCGCACCCAGGTCCGCACCGGGACCTCCGACGCCGAGTTTGCCCAGGCGGCGGCGTGGCTGGGCCGCCTGCGCTACGGCCGCGTGTAGCCCGGCCGGGGCCGGGTCCCCGCCGCCGCGGCTGCCGGGGCGCGGGGCCGTTACAGGTACGGGCCCGAGGAGCGGCCCGGTTGCGTTGCTTCCTCGGGTCCGCCGGGCCCGGGGATCACGCCGGGCGGCAGCGCGCGGCGCATCTGCTCGAGCTGTGCCCGCGCGGCCATCTGCTGCGCGAACAGCGTGGTCTGGATGCCGTGGAACAGCCCCTCCAGCCAGCCGACCAGCTGGGCCTGCGCGATCCGCAGCTCGGCCTCGCTGGGCGTGTCGCCCTCGGTGAACGGGAGCGAAAGCCGCTCGAGCTCCTCGACCAGCTCAGGGGCCAGGCCGTCCTCAAGCTCCTTGATGGAGCTGCGGTGGATCTCGGCCAGCCTCGCCCGGCTCTTCTCATCCAGCGGGGCGGCCTTGACCTCGTCCAGCAGCTGGCGGATCATGCTGCCGATCCTCATCACCTTGGCTGGCTGTTCCACCATCTCGATCACGGGCCGCTCGCCATGATCGCCCTCGCCGCCCTCGACGGCCATGCCGTCCGGGCCGACGACGACTATGTTGCTCGGCTCGGCCTGCTGGTTCGTCTGCTCGCTCATAGTCCTAGTCTGTCCCCTTCCAGAGAGTGAGCGCGCGGGGGGTGGCCCGGCCCTGGCCAGCGCCGGGCGGGGCCGGTCCTGCCCCGGGCCGCCGGGCAGCCCGCCCGGGCCGCCGGGGCCGGTGAGGGTGGCGGTGCGCATGGGCTGCCCCCGGCCTGAGTGACAGCAACTTGCCACCGTGACGGGCGTTTTGGACAGCGGTATGCGGTGTCCTACTCTCGGTGAAAGACGTTCATCCGGCCTTGTCGGGCACGTCATTCTCCTACCGATCAGAGCTGAGGGGAACGGCCTTGGCTAATCACGAGCAGGACCAGACGCCGGGGACCGGGCCTGCCGGAATCGGGGCACGCGACAGCGAGGACGAAGGTACCTTCCGGTGGCCGACGACCGGGCTGCCCAAGCTGTTCGGGCGGCAGTCCGCCGAGGATTCCGCCGGGGATTCTGCCGGGGATGAGGCGCAGCTGCCGGAGTCCGGCACCGGCGGCCCGCCGGCCGGGCAGGCCGAGGACCGGCAGCACACGTTAGGGACCGCCGCCCCGCCCCCCTACCGGGCGCCGTTCAGCGGGGCCGCTTACGGCCATCTTCTTGTCCCGTCGCCGGCTCCGGATGCCGACGGGGCGGGCGAGGACGAGCAGCCGCCGGCCGGGGAGGACGAGCAGCCGCCGTGGCAGCCCGCGCCGCCCCCGCCGGGAACGGTGCCGCCACCGGTGGGGGCGGCACCCTGGCCAGCCGGAGCCGTCGCATCCGGTGAGGAGGCGGAAGCCGCCGGGCCAGTAGAGGCGGCCGAGCCCGAGGAGCCCGCGGGCCCGGCCGAGGCGCACAGCCCGGCGGAGGTGTACGGGGCGGCCGCCGCCTACGGGCCCGAGGAGTACGACCCCCCAGACGGCTACCCGATGGCCGAGTACGACACTGCCGCCGCCGTGGTCCCGCCCGTGGAGCCGGTCCCGGCCGCGGAGTCCGTCCCAGCGGCGGAGTCCGTCCCGGCCGACGAGTCCGTCCGGGCCGAGGGGTCCGCCGTCCCGCCCGTGGAGGCAGTGCCGGCCGTGGAGGCAGTGCCGCCGCCACGCGAGCCGCCGCCGCACTGGCAGCACGCCGAGACCGCCGACAG
>Ga0335077_10009105_pt1 | contig 12320 bp, 8 predicted proteins | sample Lox_Sample_31_FD_207151 | JGI IMG/M metagenome (GOLD analysis project Ga0335077, IMG submission 207151) | Soil microbial communities from Loxahatchee National Wildlife Refuge, Florida, United States - Lox_Sample_3.1 | ecosystem: Environmental > Terrestrial > Soil > Wetlands | place: USA: Florida...
GCCAGCACGCGGCGCGTGAGCTGCGCGTAGCCGTGTCCCGCTCCAATCGACCGCACCGCTTTGCGCGCGCTCGGTTCACTGCTCGTTACCACCGCGCCGATTTTCCAGCCCAGTTCACGCAGGCGGCGGCCCAGGGCGCGTCCCACCCGTCCGGCCCCTATGATCGCAAGCGTGCCAGCCATTGCATGTTAGGATACCTTGAGCTCTGGCGTTAGACACCAATTCTGATGCACATTTTCGGATTTGTTCTTTCCTTGCTGATTGCCTCCTTTTGGGTTTTCCTCGGACTGCAGACAGCCCACGGCGTCAGGAAATTGCCTCGCATCAGGGCGATTTCACCTGCTCCGGATAGGCAGTGTCCCGGTATTTCGCTTCTCTTTGCCGCGCGCGACGAAGAAGCCAAGCTGCCTGATGCGCTAGAGACCCTGGCGGAACTCGACTATCCGCAACTTGAAGTGATCGCCGTGGATGACCGGTCACAGGATGCAACAGGCAAGCTCATCGACGAATTTGCCAAGAAGCACCCGCGATTTCACGCCGTGCACGTGACCGACCTCCCGAGCGGTTGGCTCGGCAAACCGCATGCGCTTCAACAGGCGTATGAAGCATCTTCCGGCGAGTGGCTGGTGCTGACCGACGCGGACGTGAAATTCGAGCGCAGCGTGTTGCGGCGGGCGATTGCGCTTGCGCAGCAAGACCAGCTCGACCATCTGACGCTGATCGCGAATGTGGAAATGCACGATTTTTGGGAAACCGTTGCGCTGACGTTTTTCGGCTTGGCGTTTTATCTGGGCAATGCGCCGCACCGCGTGAGCAATGCGAAGTCCGCGGCGTATATGGGCGTCGGCGCGTTTCAGCTATTGAAGCGCAGCGTTTACGAGCGCATCGGAACGCATCGGAAACTCGCGATGGAAGTCGTCGATGATATGAAGCTCGGAAAGCTCGTGAAACTCGGAGGCTTCCGGTCGGGAGTAGCGATTGCCGAAGAATTTGTGAGCGTACGCTGGCATTCCGGTCTGGGCAACGTGATTCGCGGCGTAACAAAGAATTTCTTTGCCGTGTTCGGCTACAACCTGGCGTTCGCCGCACTGATCCTCATAGGGGTGGTGACGCTGCAGCTCGTTCCGTTCGTCGGTGTGTTTGTGGCGCACGGATGGACGCGCGTTTTCTACGCGCTTGCAATGCTTATCATGCTCGGCATGCACGCCGGTGTGGACTTGGCAAATGGTGTCTCTCCACTTTATGCGCTGACGCATCCGGTTGGCGCACTTCTTCTTTGTTACATGATTGTACGGTCCGTAGCCGTAACGCTATGGCGGGGCGGCGTCACCTGGCGAGGCACGTTTTACCCGCTTAAAGAATTAAAAAAGGGCGTCGTGTGAACAGGAGGGAAGGGGCTTGCCCCTCCCTTTCGCTGAGGTCGCAAAATTCCTCGCTGCTATGCTGTGGGTTCTGCGGCCGGAGCCTTCTCGGTGGTGAACAACCCGGACACATCTTTTTGCTTTAAGCCGCGGATGCGATCCCGGATTTGCGCGGCACGTTCGAACTCGAATTTCTTTGCCGCTTCGCGCATCTGCGCCTCCAACTGCTGCAGAATCTCCGCCAACTGCTTTTCGTTTTTGATGCTGTCAGCCGCTTTCAGCGAAGCATCGTCCAGCGGAATGGTCACGTAATCGGCTTCCACGATGCGCGCCAGATCCATGTCCACGGACTTGATGATGGACATCGGCGTGACGTTGTTTTCCTTGTTGTAGTCGAGCTGTTTGGTGCGGCGACGGTTGGTTTCATCGATGGCTTGATTCATCGAAGCGGTGCGCCGGTCGGCGTACAGGATGGCGCGGCCCTCAATATGGCGCGCGCAGCGGCCGATGGTCTGAATCAGCGAAGTGGCGCTGCGCAAATAGCCCTCTTTATCCGCGTCCAGAATGGCCACCAGCGAGACCTCTGGCAAATCCAAACCCTCGCGCAGTAGGTTGATGCCGATCAATACGTCGAATTCACCGCGCCGCAAATCGCGCAAAATCTTGATGCGGTCAAGGGTCTCCACTTCCGAATGCAAGTAGCGGCAACGCACGCCCACTTCCGCGAAGTACTCCGCCAAATCCTCGGCCATCCGTTTCGTAAGCGTAGTCACCAGCACGCGTTCGTTTTTCTCCGCGCGAATCCGAATCTCTTCCAGTAAATCATCCACCTGGCCCTTCACGGGACGAATTTCGACCTGCGGGTCCACCAGGCCCGTTGGGCGAATCACCTGTTCCACTACCACGCCGCCGGATTTGGTGAGTTCGTACGGTCCTGGCGTCGCCGAAACATAGATCACTTGGTTGAGGCGATGCTCGAATTCTTCGAACGTCAGCGGGCGATTGTCGAGCGCGGACGGCATGCGGAAGCCGTAATCCACCAGCGTTTGCTTTCTCGCGCGGTCGCCGTTGAACATTCCGCGCACCTGCCCGACCGTCTGGTGCGACTCGTCGATGAACATCAGGTAGTCCTGCGGAACGTAGTCGAGCAGCGTTGGCGGCGCTTCACCCGGCAGGCGCCCGCTCATGTGCCGCGAATAATTCTCAATGCCGTGGCAATAGCCGATGGTGCGCATCATCTCGATATCGAACATCGTGCGTTGCACCACGCGCTGCGCTTCCACGAACTTACCTTGTTTCTCCAGTTCCTTCTTCCACCAATCCAACTCTTCCTGAATGCCGACAATCGCGCGGTTGCGCTGCTCCTGTGGCATCACGTAGTGCGTCGCCGGATAAATCGGCACGCGCGTTAGGTCTTCCTGGCCGCTCCGTACCTCGCCGGTAAGCGGATCGATTTGTCGGAGCGTATCAATTTGATCGCCCCACATTTCGATCCGATACGCGAAATCTTCGTACGTGGGATAAATCTCGATCATGTCGCCACGCACGCGGAACGTACCGCGGCGCAGATCTTCGGCGCGTTCGAATTGCACATCCACAAAGCGCCGCAGCAGCGCCTCGCGCGAGGTTTGCTGCCCCTTTTCCATCATCACCAGCATGCCGTAATACGCTTCCGGCGAGCCGAGGCCGTAGATGCAGGAGACCGAAGCAACGATCACCACGTCGCGCCGCTCGAACAGCGAGCGCGTTGCCGACATACGCAGCTTGTCCAGCTCGTCGTTGATGGTGGCTTCCTTGTCGATGTAAATGTCCGCGGCGGGAACGTACGCTTCCGGCTGGTAAAAATCGTAGTAGCTCACGAAATATTCGACGGCGTTTTCTGGGAAGAAACCTTTGAACTCGTGGTACAGCTGCGCTGCCAGCGTTTTGTTGTGCGCCAGAACCAGCGCGGGCCGATTCGAAGCTTCGATGACCTTGGCCATCGTGAACGTTTTGCCAGAGCCAGTCACGCCGAGCAGCACCTGGTGCTTGTCGCCGCCTTCCACGCCGCGCGTCAGCTGCTCAATCGCGGTGGGCTGGTCGCCGCGCGGCTGATAGTTGCTGCGCAATTTGAATTTCATGGAAGGGGCCTCTTACGCCGAATTTCGAGCGCTGCCGAAACCCTCATTATACTCCGGGTATCCAGCTCACCAACTGTCGCCCCCACGGCGCGGAGGCCACGCGCCCTTCCCCGATGGTAAGCGGGAGTTCGCGGAGTTCATCTTGGTCGTTCGTGACCGCCGACATGTTGGGTGGGCCGCACCACAACGATGACGGAAACGGGCCGAGCCGTTCGGTGAGAGCAAAGTCAACAGCGCACCAGGTGGAAAAAACTCGCGGTGAACGCTGTGCCGCGCGGGATGCACAGGGGTCGCTGGAAAGCCGAAAAACACTACGAATTGCGCTTGACACGGTGGGCTTCGTTAGAGATGTCCCTCAATTTTCAATTTCCTACATCATGGCGTGGAACGCCTGACCAGTCAAACAAGCCGGCAATATCAACGTGGAATCTTTCGTCGACATGTCGCCTTAGTTCTTTATAGTAGCGGTCAAGAGCTGCCACTATTTCCTCAAGACCAAAAAGCTCCGCGCAGTCACGGTCTTGGAACGCCGATCCGATCTTCCAGGTGCCTTGCTCCATGCGAAACCAGACTAGACTCGGCTCTTCGGACTCCAAGCTCGTGTAATTAAAGTCCCGCGGTTGCAGGACGGCCTCTCGCGACCAAATCTGAGACTGAATGGCGAACTCCACCAGAGGAAACTGCTCCTCTGTGTAAATTGAAGCAGCCCGAACCTCGATTTTGAAGTCTCCGACAATCCGGAGATAGGTCTGCCACGGTTCAGCGAGCGCAGCCGCATCCATGAACACATTTCCAAATACGAAAGCTATCTTGACTTTACTGGAAGTGCTGTCCATATTTTCCCCGAGAAGTCGACGACTCTCAGGGCCGTTTCACCCTTCGAGCCGACGATTCTCCCAAGATCTCTAACAACCCTGAATGAGTTTGGGTCCGTTCCATTGGGTAGGAAGTGCATTCGGCGATGTCAATGCTTCACGGATTGCAGCTTTCGGGTCAACGCCTGACGCGAATTTTGCCCAGTTACCGCCCGCCCCAGGGAGATGCCTAAGGGAAACTTGAAAGTCATTCTCGGCCGCCTTGAGCGCCGCCTCGGAGGCGTCCTTGAGTGGCGGGTGGCCCGGGCTTTCGCGTTGAATTCTGTTGACATGAAAAACCGCACTGGAGCATAGCACTGCAGATAATGTTTGGAGAAGTATCGGGGGGACGAACGGCGCGGGTTCGGGTGCGGGTGCCCCAGGTTCATTTTTTTTTGAATCTGGGTCTTGGGGTTGCCGTTTTAGCTCGGGAACGCATTTTAATAAATCTGCCATAAGAGCAACTGCCAGACCCAGGTTTCCAAAAGCCAAACCTCGAGCACGCGTTTGGCCACTGCAGGGCAGGCTGTTAAGGCCGAACTAGCGGGACGTCTGTAATCAAGAGCACCTGCGAGTGGCTGTCCGCGTTTACCGTGTAGTGGACGCGGTTCGAACCGTCGCTCTTGGCCACTATGAGGTCCATCGATTGGTTGGCTTCTTCCGTGGCGCGCACGACCATGCCTGTACGCAGCGAAATATACGTAATGATCTCGTTGTGGCCTTTCGCTGTGCCCATCGTGCGCAGATCGTGCAGCTTGTAATCTTCGGGCGTGGCATCTTTCGGTGAGGAGCGCTGATCCAGCTTCGCGGTCGTCAGAATGACGGCGCACACTTCCGAAGTGTCATCACTTGATGCAATGTCGCCCCCTGGCGTCATCTTCATATTCGGACAGGGTTCATCGTGCACATACTGCGAATTTCGCAGCCACGCTAGTCCCGCAATCTGCGCCGCCGAAACCGGTTCGTCTGCTTTCCATTTGTCGCCCGGCGCCAAGCTGCGCTGCGGAAAGGAAGCCGCCACCGCGAAGCGCTTCGCCCACTCCTGCCAGGCTTGTTGCTGTTCCGGCCTAAGCGCATCAAAACCGATGATCTGCCCGATCCGGCCGTCCGCGGCGATCCCGAAATCAACTTCTGCGCTATCGGGTTCGGCGTGCAACGTGCCGTCGGCTCCGCTTTGGTTGTCTTTCGTCATAGGTGGATCGACGCTAATGAAGCGTGTGCGGATTTGCGCACTCGCGCGGATACCCTCTGGGAAGACATCGGCGATTTCTACGCGCAATAGTCCATGCGCCAGAAGCGGAGCCCCATCCGCCGGAGCCATAGGCGCAGCCACATTGCTTTCCGTTCGCACCTTTTTGTTGGTTCGAACGCTGATTTGGTAAAGAAAAACTTGCCCCTTCTGCAGCCTGGGCCACAATTCGGTGCGATCGCTCCCGGTTTCCGCAGACACGGAGACCACTGACACAACGAACAAAGCTAAGCCTGCGTAAAAGGAACGCGTCATGCGTGAGCCGCTTCACTCTTCGACGGTGGATTTTTTCTCATGCCCAAAAAACCGCGCATTTTTATTTTGCGCCGGGCTGAAAATGTTTGTCGAAGAAATCGCTCGTAGCGTGATACGCCGCGAGCCAAGTGCGATGCATGAGAAAATCGTGAATCTCATCCGGAAAGACCAGCAAATCGAATGGCACGCTGTGCTTGCGCAGTGCTTCGGCCAGATCGACAGTCTCCGCAAACGGCACGTTCCGGTCGTCGTCGCCCTGAATGAGCAGCACCGGCGAACGCCACGTGTCAATTGCGGAAAGCGGGGAAGACTCCCACGCTTTGCGTGCAAATTCCGCCCGTTGTTCGGGCTTATAGCCATTTGCGGCGAACGTCGGAATCTCCGTGTTCCAGTCGTGCACGCCATGCATGTCGACTCCAGCAGCAAACAAGTCAGATGCGCGCGCCAAGCCGAGGGCTGTCAGGTAGCCGCCGTAACTTCCGCCCCACAACCCAATGCGCGCCGGATCCACATCGCCACGCGAGCGCAGATACAGGCCCGCGCCCTCCACGTCATTGAATTCGCTGGCGCCGGACGCGCCATAGTTGATCGCTTCCCGAAAATTCATGCCATACCCAATACCGCTGCGATAGTTCACCGCCAGCACGACATAGCCGCGACTCGCCAAATACTGATTCATGCCGTATGCATTTGAATAATACATCATGTAATGCCAGCCGAGGAGCATTTGGCGGCGCGAACCACCGTGGAAAAACACCAGCGCGGGATGTTTCTGGGTGTCGTTGGCATTGCGCGGCATGAATAGTTGCGCGTGAATCTGCATGCCGTCTGGTGAAGAAAAAATCACGGGTTGCGGCGTGACGAGTGCGTCTGCTGGAAAATCCGAGGGCAATGCTTGCGGAGCCAGATCGCGCAGTTCCGTTTTGCCAGCGACCAACGCGGGACGCATGGTGGTGCGTGCATCGGAGCGGAGCACTAAAATACTTTTGTTGTCGCTCGCGAGCACGGGCGCTGTTTCAATTCCGGTGCCGCTGGTTACTGCGTCTGGATGGTCCGCGGTTGGCGAAACTTTCCAAACGTGCCGGCGGTCAATGTCGTCCTGATTCGAAGAAAAAACAATTTCCTGGCCGTTCTCGCTGGACGCAAAATGCTCCACTTCAAAATTTCCCGGCGTGAGCAGTTTCGCGGAGCCGCCGCTCACGGGAACAGAATAGAGATGCAGCCAACCGGTGCGCTCCCACGGAAAAACAATGCGGTCGCCGGCCGCCCAAATCAGTTGATTCTCCGCGACGCCTTCATGAAACTCGCTGCCGCTCCCGGAATCGGCGTGCCACACTTCCTGGCCCTTGCCTGTCGAAGCATCGACGATTCGAATCGACCACGGCTGCCCTTCACGCCGCGGACTGAACGGCAAATTGTCCTTGGCTACTGGGATGCGCAAAAACGCAATCCGATGACTATCCGGCGACCATACCGGCTCCATGTCCTCATCGACGCCCGGATCGAGGTAGACGAGCGACTTTGCGGACACGTCGTACGCACCAACAAAACTGTGATCGCCACGCCGGCTGACGAAGGCGAGCTTGGAACCATCCGGCGCCCAGCGCAAACTGCTCAGATTGCCGTTGGCATGAATCAGTTGTTGCGGCTTGTCGTTGCCGTCGAGGCCTACACTCCAAATCTGATTCTTGAAGACATACGCTACGGTGCCGCCTTTTGGCGCAAGCGCAGCGGAATGGCCTTCCGCTAATTTTTTCGGCGTGCCACCGCTGGCCGAAATGGCCCAGAGGTCCTGCTCGACGCCCCGCGGATTGTTCCCCGGATTGGGATAACCGGCGTTGACGAATTCGAGGTCGCCGCCGCGCGTGTAGACGATCGTTTCCCCGTCTTTCGCCCACGCCAACTGCCCGAGGTCCTGGCCGTCGTCATCGGGATAGGAAGTCAGTTGGCGCGATTTGTAGCTGCCGTCTGCCGCGGGCTCCGCGAGCCAAAGGTTCCGCGCGCCGCGCGCATTGAACACCCAGGCGACGCGCCCTTTTGCCGGCGCAGCGGTCAGCTCCGTCGGAAACGGCGCGCTCAAAATCTGCTCCAACGTCGGAGCCCTCTGCGCAAGAACCGCCGGTGCAACCAACAGTACCCCAGCCAGTAGACGAACTGCGTAGCGTTTCATCCGCATCCTCCGCACTCCTTGAAAATTCTTCAATTAAAGAAGAGAACCAATTCCTCAGGGGCTGAAGCCCGCTTTTTCTTCGCTAGTTTTGTCGGAGCTGCCTTCGCAGCTCAGGCCAAGGAAGCTCCGACCCCCAAACTTGTTTATGACGACAGCTAATCCGCCGGCTGACGCGCCGCGACTTTTTCCACCGAGACGCGCGGCCCATCCAGCGGACCGGAAAGCCGCAGCACGCGGCCACCGCTGCTGACCGCAGCGGGACGCGCTGTGCGGCTTCCGGCGGCCGCCGTGCGAATGGTTAAGTCCGCGTCGCGGCCAAACGTCACGGTGCCCTGCAGCGACGTCTGTTCTCCGCGCGCATTGAGCGTGAGACTGTCCACCGTCACGCTGCGGTTGCGCATCGTAAACGTCCCTTGGCCCGATGTCCACTGCGAAGTACCCAAATGTGGCGCGCCGTCGGCAACGCTCGCGTTCACGTCCCAGCCGCGAAACTCGATGTTGCGGAGTTGCACGCTTCCGCTCCCCGCTAGATTTTGCAGCAAGTCATCGCGGCCTACGCCCGCAGTCACAATGCGCACCGTGCCCGAGCCGCTTCCCGCGAGTTGCTGTCCCAGTCGGCCGGAGATTGGCAATTCACCGAGGTCAACGCTGTCCAATCGTGCGGTCACTTCATATTGCGGCAGCGGGGTAAACGCGGCGCTGATCTGCGCGTCCACTGTGCCGCCAGCCCATCGCGCTTGGGCCTCGCGCACACGCAACTGCAGATCGCGCAAAGCTCCCTCCGCATGAACCTGCACCAGCTTCAACTTCTCGACGGTCAGCTCGCCGATATTCAGTTCGCCTTCGGCGTTCACCTGGCGCAGCAATTCGCTGCCAGCGGCGTTCGCCGAGGAACTGCCGAGCCAGGAGGAAAGCAGCCGCTTCAGCCAATTCGGTCGCGCGCGCGGGCCGACCCAGCGATCCAGATCGCCGGCGTTCATGCGATCGGCGGTCAAACTGAAATCCCAGCGCGGCTCCTGCGCGCCATCGATGTGAACGCGCTCCGCAATCGTCCCGGTCCAGGCGCCGCCGAAGCCGTTCACCTTGCTCACGTCGACAGAGCGCAAACCATCCTTCCAGTTGACCGTGCTAGCCTGAATATCGAGAGGCTGGTTGAGGCCGGCAATCGCCAGCTTCGTTTTGGTCAGGAGCACTCGGCCGTTCCACTGCGGAGGGACAGCGGGCTGCCAATCCCAATGGGCCACGGCCAGCACATCGCCGGTCAATTCCCATCCGTGATTGAGCGGATGGCCGAACGCGGCGGCAACCTTTAGAGCTTCTTCGACTTTCTGTACATGGCCTTCGATGCTGATGCTGCCGGCGTGGGCTGCGAGATCATCGGTAACCGTAATGTCCGCGGCATTTTCCATGGTTGTCGCAATGCGCCGCCGTTTGGCTTGAGACACGTCACGTGCCGAAGCGCCGAAGCTGATACGCACGGGTTCGATCACCAGGTTGTTGCGCTCGCGGCCTCCGCGCAGCGCACCGATACGCACGGGCGTTTTCAGATCGGGAATTTTGACTACGCCGCCGTTGCTCGAAAACGCTGCGCTTTCCAATTCGAACGGCCAGCCGCGAATCTTGGCCGCTCCCGTGAAAAACTGTTCGACAGAAACGCCGTCGTCCACGCCGGTGCTGAACGCGCGATACCACGCCAGCAAATCCGCAGCTTGCACGCCCGCAGAATCGAGGCGCGCTTCGAAGGCTTGCGCGGGCAGATTCGAGTATCTGGCAGAGCCGCGCAGATTTGAATGCGGAGCCTCCACGCGAATCGCTTCGGCCTGCACGCTGCCGGCGGCGACATTCCACTGGCCGCGCACGCTCACGGTCAGTCGCGGATTGTCGCTCCGCTCGCTCAAATCCCAGCGATGGATCTGGGCAGCGCGCGCTTCGGCGGCAAAAGACCAAATCCCGGCAGCGGCTTCGGCGGTGGACGGAACTTCTCCGGTTCCGCTTTTCAGCGTGCCGTTCAGGCTCAGAACGCCGCGCACGCCATAGTCGCGTCCGCGCAGCAGCCGCAGCAAATCCGCCAGCGAGACCTCGTCCCAGCGCACCACGATGGTGGCCGGCTGCAGCCGCGTTGACGTTCCCGCGATGTCTCCTTGCACTCGCAACGTGCCTACCGACTGCAGTACCACGCCGCTGCGCCAGGGTTGCGCTTTCAATTGCAACTGCCAGCGGCCCGCGGCAACCTGATCCATGCTGCCGGAGACTTGCGTCAAGGCGAAGGCCAGCTTCTCATCGCCATTCTTGAAATCCACGCGGCCATCGTCGAAGTCGATGCGCAGCAAGCGTTTCACTGCAGGGACCGGCGCCGGTGGGCCGTAAACGCGTTCTGGCGCTGCGGAATTTTTAGCGGGCGGCAGCCAATGTTCGAGGTTCCAGCGGCCTTCCGCATTGCGCACCAGAATCAAGCTGGGTTTGCTGACGGAGAGCGTGCCAAATTCAAAGTGCCCGCGGAGCAGCCCGGTCCAACGCAAGCTGGCAGAGAGCGTGTCGGCGCGCAGGAAATATTCATTCCCGAACGCGGGATCTTCCCCGACGGTTATGCGTTCGGCGTCGCAGCGCGGCACCGGCAACAACTGCACCGCGAACTGGCCGACTTCCACCGGCCGACCAAATGCCTGCTCGAGTTGCCCGGTCAAATAGCGGTGCACGCGGCGCATGCGCGCTAAAAGGGATACGCCCAACTGTACGGCGATCAGCAGCGCCACAATGGTGAGCGCCAGCTTCCACCACTTACGGACCAAGCTCATCTTGTGGAAAAGTTTGGCAGACTAAGTTGCAATTGGGAAGCGAACGGAGGAAGAGAATAAGGGCGGGGAGAACACTTAGACTACGGGCCAAGTTTGAGTATCTGTCTAGCCTTTTCCAAGTCGTCGGAGTGAGAATAATTCTGGCAATAGGAAATGTGAGTAAAGAATAATGACAAAAGTCTCTATCTACATCTGCGGTGGCCTTTTTTCTTTTTCCGTCCTATTAACATCGGCGCAGGCGAAGCGCGTGAGAAACTTCACGGCAACTCAGGATGCGAACGGCAATCAGCACCCAGCTACGACTGACGTCAATGCGAATGGTGTAATTAAATGCACATCCGCAACAGGCCGGAATCCTCGACAGTATCCCCTCCCCACCTGTTCGGTACTCGGCAAGAATCTAAAACCAGGGGAGACGGCAAGTACCGGTCCGGGCGGCACGATGACCCTTACATGCAACGGCCAGGGTGCTCTGTGGTGCCGTGTCGAGGTGACTGACTGAGAATGAAGCAGTCCTTCCAAAACAGCCGCTTATTTCTTCTGTGCGACCGCAGCAAAGACTTCCTTCACGAACGCATCCGGCGTGACGCGACCCTGTCCCCAACGAGCGTCAAACTCGGCTGTCGGATGCTGGGCGATGACTTGTCCTTCCGTTTGTCCCTTTTTCACTAAAGCTTCGACGCGATTGCGGACCGTTAGGAGCATGTCGTGAAAGGCTCGTAAGCTTACGCCGTTCGTCACTTCTCCACGCGCCGGCACGACATGCATGGACGCGTCGACCCACGGTGCAACCTCCTCCAGCGTGGAGAGTAGGCCGGTCAGTGTCCCGTGCTGCTTCTCGTTAATCAGCGGATAACCGTCGCCGGGAAAATCTTCACCCAGATAGACGACCTTATTGACATGAAAATGCGCCAGCGCATCCGCGTCACTGTAGCCGGGTTTTTGATGCACCACGTGAATCGCATCCCCATTCAAATTGAAAGCCAATACCTCGGAAAATGTGATCCGCGGCAGTGCGACGCCCAGTTCGGCGAATCGCGGCGGACCTTTTGGCAGTTCCATCATGTTTCCAGAGTTTACGGACATGTAGCCGAGAGCATTTTCATGGATGGCGACAAATGCTCCTCGCCGTTGCCACCCCGCATCGCCCTCCGAATGCGCCGGATCCTCGGGCCAAATCACCACGTAGCGAAACGTGGATTGCGTACGGCTCGCCAGCATGTTGCTGATTTGTTCGGTGCTCTCCGCGGATGGCGTTCCGATCAACAAGGCGCCATCTGGCCCAACGGACGCCAGGACATTTCCCGTTCTCGTGGCGAAGACGAGCACATTCGGCGTTATTTCCGTCACCTTAATGCGCGGTTGCGCCGGGTTCACGTCTTGCGCAGCTACGTTGTTGAAACGCGGCAGCACGAGGCATGCAATCGCGGAGAGAAAGAGACAGATACGGCTTCCAGTAGAATTCACGTTCATTACTCTCTAGGTGCAAATTTCTGGCGTGTAGGTCATGAGCCGG